>Ga0079224_100005020_pt1 | contig 17311 bp, 14 predicted proteins | sample Stecom2015_FD_80414 | JGI IMG/M metagenome (GOLD analysis project Ga0079224, IMG submission 80414) | Agricultural soil microbial communities from Utah to study Nitrogen management - Steer compost 2015 | ecosystem: Environmental > Terrestrial > Soil > Agricultural land | place: USA: Utah... | reverse complement strand
CACTTCGGCCGTGATATCGCGACCTTCAGCCATTGGTCATTCTCCAGGGGGCGCGTCTACACTAGACTCGTGCCCTTTGCTATGCGTTTTTGAGTTCAGAGGGATTTTCCCGAGAGCTTACATATACATGCCGCCGTTCACGCGCAGCGACTGGCCGGTGATGTAGCCGGCTTCGTCGGATGCGAGGAACACGGCGGCGGCCGCGACCTCGACGGGGGTCCCCGTCCGGCCAAGCGGAATCTTCGTCGAGATATCCTGCTTCTGGTCGTCCGTGAGCGCGGCCGTCATGTCCGTGTCGATGAAGCCGGGGCTGATGGCGTTCACGGTGACGCCTCGAGAGGCGTACTCGCGCGCCAGCGACTTGGTGACGCCGAGCAAGGCGGCCTTCGAGGCGCTGTACGCGGTCTGTCCCGCGTTTCCCATCTCGCCGACGACGCTGGACACGAACACGATCCGCCCCGTTCGCGCGCGCATCATGGGCTTGATCGCGGCCCGCGCCGACGCGATCGCGCCGCGCAGGTTGACCGCGAGGATGCGATCGAGGTCCTCGTCGCGCAGGCGAATCAAGAGGCCATCGACGGAAATGCCGGCGTTTGCGATCAGGATATCGAGCCTGCCGTGGCGCTTGGCGATTTCGGTGATGCGTTGGTCGACATCCGCGGAGCTCGTCACGTCGAGCTGAACGGCTTCAGCGCGTCCGCCGCTCTCTTCGACGGCGCGCACCGCCTCGCGAGCCTGCGCTTCGCCGCTCGCATAGGCGAGCACCACGCGCGCTCCGTGCCGCGCGAGCCCTTCGCCAATCGCGCGACCGATGCCGCGCGACCCACCGGTGACCAGTGCCACTTTGCCGCTGAGGTCGAACATGAGCTCCCGCTTCCCGTCGGTGTTGCTGGAATGCGGCCGTGTTTACCACGGCGCTTCCAGAATCAAGCCGCGAATTGCGGCGCCAGGCCACGACGCGCTGCGCCGTTTTCCGCGCTTCGGGGATTCCACGCGGCGCCTTGCACGGTCCCTGCGTGAAGGAACCGTGCCGGGCGCGGGGTTTTGCGTAGGGAACCGTGCCGGCCCTCTGTGCAGGGACTCCGGCGCGGGGCAGCGCGGCGCCCGTCGCCGGCGATTCAGCCCAGAAACGCCGGGACCTGCTCGAGAGCGTCGGCATCCCCGACGCTCAACACGGCGATGCGCTTGTCGATGCGCTTGACCAAGTTGGCGAGCACCTTGCCCGGGCCGATCTCGAGCGCGTGCGTGACGCCGGCGTCGGCCATCGCGACGACGCTCTGTTCCCAGAGGACCGCCGCATCGACCTGGCGCACGAGACAGCTCCGCAGGACCTCCGGCTCGTCGTGGGGCGCCGCGTCCACGTTGCTCACGATCGGAAAACGAGGCTTCGCGAACGCGACGGACGCCAGCGCCGTTTCGACAGCGCGCGCTGCGCTCGCCATCAACGAGCAGTGGAACGGGGCGCTGACGTTCAGCGGCTTGGCCTTGAGCTTGCGGGCGGGGGCGAGCTCGATCGCGCGCGCAACGGCGGCCGCTCGTCCCGAAATCACGATCTGCGATGGCGCGTTGAAGTTTGCTGGCTCGAGGACGTCTCCGTGTCGCGCCTCGTCGCAGAGGGCCACGACGGCCTCGCGATCGCCGCCGAGAATGGCGGCCATGGCGCCCTCGCCGGGAGGAACCGCGTCCTGCATGGCGCGGCCCCGGAGCTCGACGATGCGAACCGCATCCTCGAGCGCCAGCGCGCCCGCGGCGACGAGCGCGCTGTACTCGCCGAGCGAGTGCCCTGCTGCAAAGGCGGGCGCCGGCAGGTCCGGGTGCCGTTCGCGGAGCGCTGCGAGCACGGCCATGCTCGTCGCGACGAGCGCCGGCTGCGTGTTGAAGGTGAGGGCGAGCTCGGCGTCGGGGCCCTCGAAGCACAGCGTCGAGATGGAGCGGCCGAGCGCTGCGTCCGCCGTCTCGAACGCGCGCTTCGCGGCCTCCGACGACGCGGCGAGCGCCTGCCCCATGCCGACGACCTGACTGCCTTGCCCCGGAAACAACAGCGCGAGCTTCACGAAATGCTCCTTTGCGAACGGTGCCTCGGCGCGCGTCCGATCACATGCGGACCAGCGCGCTCGCCCAGGATACGCCGCCACCGAGCGCGCACATGAGCACCGTATCGCCGGGGCGGATGCGGCCATCGCGCACGGCCTCGTCGAGCGCGATGGGGATCGACGCGCTCGACGTGTTCCCGAAGCGCTCGATGTTCAGCACGAAGCGCTCGAGCGGAATCTCGAGTCGCTGGGCCACCTGGGCGATGATGCGCAGGTTGGCCTGGTGGGGGACGACCCAGCGCACCTCGGCCGAGGAAAGCCGGGCATCCTCGAGCGCCGATGCCGAAGCGCTCGTGAGGTTGCGCACCGCGATCTTGAAGATGTCGCGGCCGTTCATGAAGACCTTGTCCCGCTTCGCGTCCAGGGCCTCGGGCGTGATGCGCTCCCTGCTGCCGCCGGCGCGAATGCAGAGCGAGTCCGCGAGGCTCGAGTCCGTGTAGAGGCGCGTCGAGAGGACGCGACCTCCTTCGCCGACGCCGCGCCCGAGCACGGCTGCGCCGGCGCCGTCACCGAACAGGACGCACGTCGTGCGGTCTTCCCAGTCGAGCATTCGGCTGAGGAGCTCGGCGCCGACGACGAGCACGTGCCGGTGCTGCCCGCTGCGGATGAACTGATCGCCGATCGAGAGCGCGTACAAGAACCCGGCGCACGCCGCGGACACGTCGAAGGCCGGAATGTCCGTCACGCCGAGCTTGCGCTGCAGGAAGGCGGCGCAAGCGGGCATCGGCAGATCCGGGCTCACCGTGCCCACGATGATCATGTCCAGGTCGGCAGGGGTGAGCCCCGCCATCTCGAGCGCGCGGCGCGCGGCGACGTGCGCCATGTCGCTCGTCGCCTCCTCGGGGCTGGCGATCCGTCGCTCGCGGATGCCCGTTCGCTCCCGAATCCACGCGTCCGAGGTGTCCACCATCTTCTCGAGATCGAAGTTGGTGAGCACCCGTTCGGGCGCATAGGCACCCGTGCCGAGAATGCGACTGTGCAGCGCGGGCGTGTCCGGCATCGGCCTACTCGTTACGCTGCTCGCGCCGCGCCGTCACGCAAAATTGGTTCAACCACCAATTCTGCGCCTGGCGCGACGCGTCGTTCAGCCGCCCGACGGGCCTGAGGACTCGGTCTTCAGCACGGCCTTGCCCTTGTAGTATCCGCAGGCAGGGCAAATGCGGTGCGGCACCATGGGAGCCGAGCAGTGCGGGCAGGGAACGATGTTGGGCGCGGTCACCTTGTCGTGGTGGGCGCGGCGCATGTCGCGCTTGCTGCTGCTCTTGCGGCGCTTCGGTACGGCCACGGTCTACTCCTTCTTCTGTTCTCCGAGCCGCTTCGCGATTGCGGCGAGCGGCTGAAGCCGCGGGTCGATGGGCTTCTCGCCGTCCGACTCCGGGGAGGGCGGAGCGATAGCGGGAGTTTCGTCCGAAGGCAAGTCGGGGCAGCGCGGATAGAGCGGAAGCTCGAGCACGATGAACTCCCGGACGAAGTCGTCGAGCACCACCGTCTCCCCGTCGAAGGTGTCCCGGGCGGCCACCTCCGAGGAGAGCTCCGGGTCTTCGGCCCAGCCCCGGAGGTCGGCCTTTTCCCCTTTGCTCACGCGGGCTTTGCCGCGGGCCTCGCGCGCCGGGCGGCGGCCGGTCCCGCTCTTGCTGGACGTGGCCCCCGCCGGTGCCGGCGACAGCAGGAGAAAAATCTCCGGGTGCAGGTCGAAGGTGAGCGGCGTCAACGTGACGACGCACGGCACGGTGACCCGGACGTCGGCGTGGCCGCGGACCACCACGTCCGCGCCGCTCTTCATCAGCTCCACCGAGAGCTCCCCATCCTCGATGGGCTCTGCCTCCGTTTCGGCGAGGACCTCCTTGAGCCACGCGGCCGGGATGCGCCAGGTTGCTGATTTTTCGCCCCGCGACAGATCGGCGACGGGAACGGCGAACTCGGGCCTCGTCATGGAATCAGTCTAGCGATGTCTCGGGCAATGCGCTCGCCGGCGCGCTGCGCCGCGCGGGCTCGTCACTTGCTTTTTCGACGGATCGTCACGCCGAGGATCTTCGGCGGGTTCACGGCGCGATCGCCTTGCACCTCGGTGCTCGCGATCTTCTCGATCACCGAATCCGGGCCGCACTTTCCGAAGATCGTGTAGCCGCCGTCGAGGTGCGGGGCCGCCCCGTCGAGGATGAAGAACTGCATCGCGTTCGTGTTCGGACCGCGATTGGCCATGCAGAGCAGCCCGCGCTCCGAGTGGTACGCGCCCTCCCAGATTTCGTCGGGGATCACGTAGCCGGGATTGCCCGCTCCGGTTCCCGTCGGATCGCCGCCTTGCACCATGAAGCCGCGGACGACGCGATGGAACGTGGTCCCGTCGTATGCCGGCGTCTTCACCCACTCCCCTTTGGGGTTCTTCCAAGGCCGGAGGCCGCGCGCGAGCCCGACGAAGTTCGCGACCGTGATGGGCGCGCGATCCTCGAAGAGCGTGCACTCGAGCTTGCCCTGATCCGTCCGCATCTCCGCGACGAGCTCGCCCGAGCCTTGGAGCCCGCGCGTCGCTTCCTCCAAGGTGAACGTGCCCTTTGCCGGATCGTCGGGGCTGACGGGCACCGTGGCGACCGGGCGCGCGGTGACCCGCCGATGTCCCTTCGGAACGGGGATGGACGGCGCGGCGGGGGCCGCGCTCGGGACGGGCGCCTTTGCTGGCGCTTCGGGGGCTTCGGCTTCGGCCTTCGCCGGTTCCGGCGACGTGCCCACCGGCTCCGGCGGAGCCTTGTCACACCCCGCGACGAACGCGAGGAACATCGGCCAAAGCAACCGCTCACGCGCCGCGGTCCGCTTCTTGGAAAACCAGGTCATGTGCGACCCGGAAGGTAGCCCGGTCTCGGAGCGCGTCCAGACCCCTTGCGTCACTCGAGCTCGGCCCGCATGCCCGGCGCGACGCCGTGCTCGCGAACCCACCCCGCGTTGACCTCGAGCACGTGCCCGGCAGGGCACGGAATGCTGCGCGAGCGATCGTTCAGTACCGGGACCTGTTCCTGGACGCCGAGCACGGTGCCATCCAGGGCGAGGAAGAGCATGTCGAGCGGGATGCAGGTGTTGCGCATCCAGAACGAGCGCACGCGCTCATCGGTCCACGAGAAGAGCATGCCCGTGCCCTCCGGCAGCTCCGTCCTGTACATGAGCCCGCGCGCGTGCTCCGTTGCGGTCTTCGCGATCTCCACCTGCACCTCCGGAGCTCCGGGAGCCTCCGGGAACCGAACGGTGCCGCGGGCCAGATCGGGTACGGGCCCCGGATCCGCCGGGCAGCTCGGCGCGGGGCTCGCCGGAGGCGGCGGCTCGCTCGCGAGCGGGACGAGGCACGGAGGCGGGCTCGTGGGGGCGCTCGCGGCGGGCGCTTGCTCGGTCGGAGCCGGCGCGGCAGGGGGAGGCTCGGCGCGTGGCGTCGAGCTGGGGTCGCCGAGCGGACGCCCTTCGGACCGATTGCACGCAGCGAGCGCCGCGGCCGCAGCGAGCCCGAGGGTCGCCATCACTCGATTTCTGTGCGGCCAGGGCGCCACGAGCCCGTGGTTACCACGAAGCGTGGCTGCCGCAGAAGCGAGCCGACGAATGGCCGCCCGTTCGGTCGAGCGCGCTTCGGCCAGAAAGGCGCATCACGAGGCGACGACTGCCGCTACTCTTCGGGAGATGCGCGGGCGTGGCATTGGACTGGGTTTCCTCGGGCTCGTCGCCCTCTGCGGCGCGTGCGGGGGCCGCATCGACGACCCGGGGACGCCGGTAGTGCCCGGAGCCGGGGCGGGCGGCGAGGCAGGAGCCGCGGACTCCACGGGGGGGACCGCGGGAAGCGGCACGGGTGGCAGCGAGCCGGGCTATACGGACCCACCCTGCCCGGATGTGGCGCCGCCCGAGGGCACACGCGAGTGCGATCCGCTGGGAGATGGCACGGACTGCCCCGCCGGCCTGGCCTGTTACCCGTATGTCGAGCACCCGTTCGGGGAGGGCTGCGACGCACAGACGTTCGGCACGGCGTGCCGGCGCGCTGGGACGGGCCAACACGGCGACCCGTGCGGCAGCGGAACGAGCGGGTGCGGGCCGGGCCATTTGTGCGTGATCGGGGCGCTCGCCGGGCGTCGTTGCGCCAAGATCTGCACGTTCGACGGCGTAGCGGGCTGCCCGCCGGGGATGCTGTGCGGCGAGACCGACGTCAAAGGGTACGGAGTGTGTACCTGAGTCGCCCGCAGTCGCTGCTCGTCGCGCTCGCCGCGCTGCTGCCCGGCTGCGGTGCGCGGAGCGGGCTCGACAGCGAGGAACCGGTCCGCTGCGAGCTCGCCTCGGACTGTCCCGCGACGGCTTGCGAGAGCGCCGAGTGCGTTGCTGGCGTGTGCGTGCTGGCGCCGGTCGTGTGCGACGACGGCGATCCCTGCACCGAAGACACGTGCGATCCGTTCGCGGGTTGCAGCTACCGGGCGCTCACCGAAGACGCGGACGGCGACGGACACCGGGCCCCGCTCCTTGGATTCGCGCCAGGCGAGCCCGACGCGTGCGGCGACGACTGCGACGACAGCAGCGCTCTCGCCTATCCGGGGGCTCCGGAGAGCTGCGACGGGCTCGACAACGACTGCAACGGCGTGACCGACGACGGCGCGCGCTACGGCGCGAGCATCGGTGAGCCCGTGCGCATCTCGGCGGACTCCGACCTCCGCGCCTACCGCGGTGCTCTGGCCGCGACGGACGAAGGGTTCGTGCTCACGTACACGGCGCTGCGCGACGAGGACGCAGAGCTCTTTCGCCCGCTTTTCGTCGGGATCGAAGCTTCCGGGCAAAAGCGATTCGAGCTCGACGTGACCGAGACGAACGTGGACGCGTTTTCGGGACCGCTCGCCTCGAGCGGAGCGGCGTTCGCGAGCGCCTGGCACGACGCGCGCAAAGCGGGAGGCTACGAGATCTACTTTGCGCGCTTCTCTCCGGACGGAAAGAAGCTCGGCCCGGACGTTCGCCTCAGCGACGCGGTCGGGTTCTCGCTGCATCCGACGCTCGTCTGGAACCGCTCCGAGTACGTCGTGGTCTGGGACGATCGTCGGGACGAAGGCGCCCTCGGCGGCGAAGCGCCGCGCCTGTACGCTCAGCGCCTCGACACCGATGGCCGCCTCGTCGGTGACAACCTCTTGATCTCCGACGAGGTCGGCCTCGAGTACCCGGTGCTCGCGCGCGGCGCGCGTCGCCTGGGCCTCGCCTACACCGTGAACGGGGGTCCGCCTCGGCTCGGGTTTCGCGTGCTCGATTCCCGGCTCGTCGAGTCGGCGCGAGCCGACGAGCTCCTCGGCGCCAACATCGGGGCGCTGAGCCTGTCGTGGCTCGGCGATCGGTTCGTCGTGTTGTGGGAAGAGGAGACGAGCCAGGGGCCGGGCAACGCGCTCTATGCTGCCGCTTTCGACGAGCAGGCGCGGCTCGTCGTGCCCACCACGACCCTGGCTTCCGGCGCGAGCTTTTTGCGTTCGCACGCCGCCGTCTCGCTCGGCGATCGGCTGATCGTGGCGTGGGCCGACGACACGCACGGCAACTACGAGCTCTTCCTGCAGACCTTCGGGGCCGATCTGTCGCCGCAGGACGAGCGGACGCGCCTCACCAACGACCCGAGCACGAGCGTCAGCCCGGCGCTCGCGCTCGGCGCCCGGGGGGAGCTCGGCGTCTTGTTCGAGCGCTACCGCTCGGGAGCGCCCGAGGTCTACTTCTCGGCGTTGGCCTGCGCCGACTGACGCGCGCGGTGACGAAGAGCGAGCGGCCGCGAGCTCGCGCTCGCGTCAGATGGCGCGAGCGACCTCGAGCTGGCGGGCTCGTCAGATGGCGCGCAGGCGCCGCGGACCTGCGAGGTGGACCTTGCCAGGGAGGGGGCGCTTCACCACGCGCTCGGCGACGCGGCCGGCCTCGATCAGCCGATCGAGGTCGACGCCCGTCCGGATCCCCATTCCCTCGAGCATGTACACGAGGTCTTCGGTCGCGAGATTGCCCGCGGCCCCCGGAGCATAGGGACAGCCGCCGAGGCCGGCGACGGACGCGTCGAAGTCGCGGATTCCGAGCTCGAGGCCGACGAGCGCGTTGGCGAGTGCCGTCCCCCGCGTATCATGCAGATGCAAGGCGAGCCGCTCCGCGGGAATCCGCGAGAGCAGCGCGCTCACGATGTTTCGTGTCTGGAGCGGCGTCCCGACGCCGATGGTGTCGCCGATCGACACTTGGTAGCACCCGAGCTCGAGCAGGCGCTCGGTGATGCGCACCGAGCGCTCGATCCGGACATCGCCCTCGTAGGGGCACCCGAACACCGTGGAGACGTAGCCGCGCACCCGCATCCCCTCGGCGAGCGCTGGCGGCACGACCTCCGCGAAGGCCTCGAACGACTGCTCGATGCTCTTGTTCGTGTTCTTCCGGTTGTGCGTCTCCGAGGCGGAGAGGAACACCGCGATCTCCCGGAGCCCTGCCGCGCGAGCTCGCTCGAACCCACGCGCGTTCGGGCAGAGCGCGCTCAGCACCACGCCCTCCGGAGCCTCGACGGCGCGCGCGAGCTCTTCCGCGTCCGCGAGCTGCGGCACCCACCGCGGCGAAACGAAGCTCGTGAGCTCGATGCGCCGCAGGCCGGAGGCGATCAGCGCGGCCACGAGCTCGCGCTTTCCCTCGAGGGGCACCGGAGCGGCTTCGTTCTGCAGGCCGTCCCGTGGTGACACCTCGTAAACCGAAACCTCGGTCGGCAACGTCTCGAGCATGGGCGGCTCCTCCGAGCCTACCACGGCGCGGAGCCGCCCTCCGTCCGCCGGAAAAACGCGAGCCCGTCAGAAGTCCAGGAGGCTCATCTGCCGCTGGCGCGGATGCGGCGTGAACTCGACGGGGTAGCGTCCGCTCCAGCACGCGTCGCAGAACGAGCGCTCCCCCGAGCCCTCGTTCGCGACCGGAAGCGCGCGCCGGCCCTCGGGAGCCGCCGTCCGCGCGTCGAGCACCGCCGCGCGCATGTCCTCGAGCGAGAGGTAGGCGAGGGAGTTGCTCGTCACGTACTGGTTGATCTCTTCGATCGTGTGCGTGGCGGCGATCAGCTCCGACCGGGTGGGCGTGTCGATTCCGTAGTAGCAGGGCCAGCGCGTGGGCGGGCTCGAGATGCGGAGGTGCACCTCGCGAGCGCCGGCGTCGCGCAGCATCTTCACGATCTTTCGGCTCGTGGTCCCTCGAACGATGCTGTCGTCCACGACGACCACGCGTTTTCCGCGCAGCACGCTCGCGATCGGGTTCAGCTTCAGCCGGACCCCGAAGTGGCGGATGCTCTGCTGCGGCTCGATGAACGTCCGCCCGACGTAGTGGCTGCGCACGAGCCCGAGCTCGAACGGGATGCCCGCCTGCTCGGCGTAGCCGATGGTCGCTGGCACGCCCGAGTCCGGCACCGGGATCGCCACGTCGGCTTCCACGGGGTGCGTGGCCGCGAGCCGCCGTCCCAGGTTCTTCCGCGCCTCGTAGACGCTGATGCCGTCCAAGATCGAGTCCGGCCGCGCGAAGTACACGTACTCGAAGATGCACATGCTCTGCCGCGCGGACGCGAACGGGCGCAGGCTGCGCAGGCCCCGCTCGTCGATCACGATCATCTCGCCCGGCTCGAGGTCGCGCTCGTATTTCGCGTCGATCAAATCGAAGCTCGATGGCTCGCTCGTCACCACCCAGGAGCCCTCGGCCGGCATTCGGCCGAGGCACAACGGTCGAAACCCGCGCGGGTCGCGGACCGCGATGAGCGAGCTCGGCGTGAGGCACAAGAGCGAATAGGCGCCCTGCACCCTCGAGAGCGCGTCCGCGATCCGGTCCTCCGGGCTCTTCTGCTCGCTCTTCGCCAAGAGGTGAACGATCACCTCGGTGTCGCTCGTGGTCTGGAAGATCGAGCCGCGCGCCTCCAGGCGCTCGCGCAGGTCGTCCGCGTTCGTGAGGTTGCCGTTGTGCGCGAGGGCCACCGAGCCGCGCGCGTACTCGACCGCGATGGGCTGCGCGTTCTTGAGGAACGAACCGCCGGCGGTCGAGTAGCGGACGTGACCGATCGCGTTCGTGCCCCGGAGCCGCTCGATGTGCTCCGGCGGGAACACGTCGATCACGTGCCCCATGCCGCGGTGGAGGCTCAGCTGGCGTCCGTCGCTCGTCGCGATCCCCGCGCTTTCCTGTCCCCGGTGCTGCAGCGCATGCAGGCCCAGGTAGGTGAGGTTCGCCGCTTCAGGGTGGCCAAAGATGCCGAAGACGCCGCACATGGAAGTGCCCGCGCTCCCGCGGACGCGACAAGCCGTGCCACGAATCGCCCGCGCCCGCCAGTCCTCGGAGTGGTCCGCGGCCCGGAAAGGCACCTGGCCGGGGGCGCCCCCGGGCCGGGGCGCGCCGTCGACGCCGACTCCCTACACGCGCAGGCGGCCGCGCACCCAAGCCCCCTCGCGGGCGCGACGCGCGCCGTCGTATCCTCGTAGCTTGCGCATGAGTGCGTTCGAGGAGCTCCTTACGGCGTGGCGCAAGAACCCCGATGCGCCCTCTACCATCGCCTTGGCGAGATCGCTCGCCACGTCGAGCGACTCCGAGCTGGTCCGCGAGATCGGAGCGCGCGCGCTCGCGCGTCACGCCTCGAACGCGGAGGTGATGCTCGCCGTCGGTCGCATGTACCTCGGATCCGGTGCGTTGCACGAAGCGCAGACGGCGTTGATGCAGGCGGGCACGATCGCTCCTGCGGCGCCACTCGCGTTTCGTCTGCTCGGTGAGGTGCTCTTGCGCCGCGGCGACGCGGTCCGCGCCGAGCGTGTTCTCTCGCGAGCGCTCGAACTCGGTGCTCGGGACGCCGAGAGCCGCAATCTTCACGACCGCGCCGCTTTCTACGTCCCTCTGCAGAAGCGAGTGGGCGCGCGGGCGGTGGCGAGCGAGGTCGAGCGCGCGCTCGCGAAGCCGCGCGCGAGTGGCGCGCACGCACAGGAGGAAGTGACTTTGCCTGGCTACGAATCGGACGCTTACGGAATCTCCGATGTCCTCGCGCTCGAGGACGCGACGACGGAGGATGTCTCGGGTGCAGTGCCGTCCCTCCGTGCGCACGGCGCGGCGCGGAGCACGGCGCCCTTGCCCGTGAACGGCTCCGCGGCGCTGCGTCCGGGGAGCGGGGGACAGCCGCCCGGCGCCCGCACCGAGGCGCGCCGGCGCGAGCCGTCGTTCGAAGACGTCTCCGATCTCGTCGAGGAAGCGAGCCTCCCGCGCTTCGCGGATCCGGAGCTGCCCACGGCGCGCACCGTCGTGGCGGTGCCCGCTCCGTATCCCGGCCCGGCCTCGCGCCCGCCTTCTCCTCCTCGGTCGAACCGCGCGTCGGCGTACCCCTACGGGTCTGCGCCGAGCTCCTTTGAGGACCAGGGGGACACCGTCCGGGGCCATCGACCCGCGTCGCTCACTCCCGCGGTCGTCCTCGAGCACCTCTCGCGTGTCGGCGTCTACGAGCCCGGGGGCGGCGCCGCGCCGGCCTGGGAGAAGGCACCGAAGCAGAAGTCGCGCGGCACGCTCGCGCTCGCGTTGCTGATCGTCCTCGTCTCCGGCGCGGGTGCCGGCGCGTACGAGTACTCGCGCCGAGTCAAGGCGGAGCGCGCGCTGGAGGCTGCGGCGCTGAACGCCGAGGTCGACCGTTTGCTCGACACGGCGCGGCTCTCCGATCTCGCCGCGACCGACGCGAAGCTCGCGCGTGCCTTCGATCTCGACTCACGGAGCCCCAAGGCCGCACGCCTCTGGCTCGAGAACCGCGTCCTCGGTGCGTTGCTGTCGAAAGGACCGACCTCCGGAATCGACTCGGCGGTGCATCGCGGACGCGCGGTAGGCCTCGAGGAGAAGGAGCTCGCGGCGGGTCGCGTCGCCTCCTTCCTCGTGGAGGCGGATCTCGCGGGCGCCTCCGCCCTGCTCTCGCGCTGGGATCGCGAGGCCGCGAAGGATCCGCTCTACCAGCTCGCCGCGGGGGCGGTGCTCGAGCGGGCGGGCGATGCACGAGCCGCGGAGCGCTATGCCGCGGCGCGCGCCCTGGATGCGAGCTCGATCCCCGCGGACATCCTCTTCGCGCGCCTGCTCGTGCTCGAGCAAGGACCGGTCGCGGCCCGTCCGGTCCTCGACGCGCTTCGCTCGAAGGTGAAGGACGCCGCCGCGCTCCGCGCGCTCGAAGCGCTCGCCTTTGCCTTCGGCTCCGAACGCGCGGGCGAGTTGCCGGAATCCGCCCGGCTGACGCCGGAGCAGGAGCGCGACCTGCCCGCGCCGCTCGCTGTCGTCCCGGCCCTCACCGAGGCCGTGCTCGCGCTCGATCGCCAAGAGCTCGAGAAGGCGGCTTCTAGCCTCGATCGCGCGATCAAGGTCGCCGACACGCCCGCGCTCGCGGCGAGCCTCGGCTTCTTGGCGATCGAGACCGGTGACGAGCAGCTCGCTCGCAAGGCCGCGCTGCGCGCGCTCGGCCTCTCGGCGCTCTACCCGCGCGCGCGTGCCCTCGCCGCCCGCGTCGCGCTCCTCGGTGGCCGCATCGACGAAGCAGAAAAGGCGATCGAGGGGCTCGAAGCGACCTCGGCGGACGTCGCCGTCGTGCGCGCGGTCGCCGCCTACGAGAAGCTCGAGGCCGCCGACTTGGCGACCGCGCTCGAAGCGCTGGACAAGGCGCAAGACGGAGCTGCGTTCGCCGCTCTCGAGGAGGGACCCCGCGTGCTTCGCGGCGGCACCGGGATCGCCTCCGAGCGGCTGCAGGAGCTCGCCGTCCCCGCGATCTCCTGGGGCGAGCTGATCGCCGTCGACGCGGCCCTCGACACCGGGCGCATCGAGCTCGCGGAAACCTTGCTCGCGCGCAGGAACGTCTCGGCCGCCGCACACCTCGCCCGGCGTGCGCGCGTTCTGCGTTACCAGGGCAAGATCGACGAGGCCCTCGCGGCCTCCGAAGCCGCCCTCTCGGGGACGCCGACCCCGGCGTTGCTGATCGAGCGCACCTACGAGCTCATCGAAGCGGGCAAGGCCGATGCGGGCCGGGCGCTCGTCGCCAAGTATCCCGCCTCATTGGGCCCCATGGCGGGCTTTTTGGGTGTGTTGCTCGACCTTACGGACAAGCAGCCGAAGCAAGCCGCCGTGCGCCTCGCGACACTCGAGCTCCCGCCCGACGAGGCGCCGGTCGTCTTGCGCGTCCTCGCCGCCCGCGCGCTCGCCGCCGCCAAGGACAAGCGCGCCAAGGCGTACGTTGCCGGGCTCGCCAAGCGGCTCCGCGCGCACCCCGACGTCGTGCTTTCGGTCGAAGCGCTCAAATAGCCGTCGCGCTTCGCGCGTTGGGATCGGTGGGGGCCGCGGCGCTCAGCCCGAAATCGAGGCTCAGCTGCGGGGCATCTGCCCGCTCTTCGACGAGACCGGTATGCTGGCGACGCGCCCCTCGATCATGTTCCGGAGCTCGTCGGGATCGCTCGAGCGCGCCATCGCCTCGTCGAGGGTGATGAGCCGTCGCGCATACAGCGTGAAGAGCGACTGGTTCATGGTTTGCATGCCGTGCTTTTGCTGGCCGACCTGCATCTGCGTGTAGATCTGGTGAACCTTGTCTTCGCGGATGAGGTTTCGGATCGCGGCGTTCGGGACCATGACCTCGAGCGCGAGCACGCGTCCGGGGGCGCCCGCGCGCGGCAACAGGAGCTGGCTCAGCACGCCCTCGAGCACGAAGCTGAGCTGCGCGCGCACCTGGGACTGCTGGTGCGGCGGGAACACGTCGATGATGCGATTGATGCTCTGGATCGCCGAGTTCGTGTGCAAGGTGGCGAACACGAGGTGGCCCGTCTCGGCGATGGTCAGCGCCGCCTCGATCGTCTCGAGGTCCCGCATCTCGCCGATCAGGACCACGTCCGGGTCCTGCCGCAGCACGTACTTGAGCGCTTGCTTGAAGGTCGCCGTGTCGCAGCCGATCTCGCGCTGATTCACGATCGAGCGTTTGTGCGGGTGCAGATACTCGATCGGATCCTCGATCGTGACGATGTGCTGGCGGGTCTCGCTGTTGATCTTGTCGAGGATCGAGGCGAGCGTCGTGCTCTTGCCGGAGCCCGTCGGGCCCGTGACCAGGATCAGACCGCGGGGCCTCGCGGCGAGCTCTGCCACCACGGGGGGGAGGCCGAGCTCCTCGAACGTGAGGATCTTGAACGGAATCGAGCGGAACGCCCCGGAAACGGCTCCGCGCTGCATGAAGATGTTGGCGCGAAACCGGGACAGCGCCTTCACGCCGAAGGAGAGATCGAGCTCCTTGTTCTTCTCGAACTGGACCTTCTGCTCCTCGGTTAGCACCGAGTAACAGAGCTGCTTCGTCTCCATCGGCGAGAGCGGCGGAAGCTTCAGGGGGATGATGCTCCCGTCGATGCGCAAGAGAGGAGGGGAGCCGCTCGTGATGTGCATGTCGCTCGCGCCCTTTTCGATCATGGCGCGGAGCAGCTGGTGCAGGTTGACCTTCAGCGAGTCGGGAGACTGATTCATCACGCGCTCAATCCGCCATGGTGACGCGCAGGACCTCCTCCGGCGTCGTCACCCCCTCCAACATCTTGCGAATGCCTGCCATGCGCAGCGTGAGCATCCCGCGCTTGATCGCGGCGGCCTTGAGCTCGGCGGCGGACGCGCCTTGCAGCACCATTTCCTTGAGGTCGTCGTGGAAGCGCATCACCTCGTAGAGCGCGATGCGTCCCTTGAAGCCGGTGTTGTTGCACGTCGGGCAGCCCGCTCCCCGGTAGATCTTCGCCGTCGCGATCTGGGCCTCGGTGCAGCCGATCTCGAGCAGCGCCTGGGCGTCGATGTCGTCCTCACGGCGGCACTCGGGGCATATCTTTCGCGCGAGGCGCTGGGCGAGCACCAGGTTGACGCTCGCCGTGATCAAGAACGGCTCGACGCCCATGTTGAGCAGGCGCGAGATGGTGGCGGGCGCGTCGTTCGTGTGCAGCGTCGAGAGCACGAGGTGGCCGGTGAGCGCCGCCTTCACGGCGATCTCCGCGGTCTCGAAATCGCGGATCTCGCCGACCATGATGATGTCCGGGTCTTGGCGGAGGAACGAGCGCAGGGACATCGCGAAGTTGAGCCCGATGTCCTCGTGCATCTGCACCTGGTTGATGCCGGGCAGGTTGTACTCGACCGGATCTTCGGCGGTGCTGATGTTCACGCCGGGCTTGTTGAGCTCGCTCAACGCCGAGTACAGCGTGGTCGTCTTCCCGGAGCCCGTCGGCCCGGTGACGAGCACCATCCCCCAGGGCTGGTTGATCGCCCACTGGAAGTCGCGTAGCGGCTCCGGGTCGAAGCCGAGCTTCGCCATGTCGAGCTGCAGGTTGCTCTTGTCGAGCAAGCGGAGCACGACCTTCTCGCCCCACATCGTGGGCAGCACCGACACGCGGAAATCCATTTCGCGCCCCTTGCCGAGCTTGAGCTTGATGCGGCCGTCTTGGGGCAGCCTGCGCTCCGCGATGTCGAGCTGGCTCATGATCTTGAGCCGGCTCACGATGGCGTTCTTGAGCTTCATCGGCGGCGACATCTCCTCGTGGAGCACGCCGTCGATGCGGTAGCGCACGCGGAATCGCTTCTCGTAGGGCTCGCAGTGGATGTCGCTCGCGCCTTTGCGGATTGCGTTCAGGAGCAGCACGTGCACGAGGCGCGCCACCGGGGCGTCCGCGCTGGCGCGCTCGAGCTCGACCGCGCTGATCTCCTCGGTGTCGGCGCCGAAATCGATGTCCTCGTCGTTGAGGTCGAAATCGGCCATCACCTCCTCGTAGGAGGGGCCGGCGTTGTAGTAGCGCTCGATGGCGCCCTGGATCGTCGTCTCGCTCGCGACGACCGGCTCGACGTTGTAGCCGGAGAGGAACTTGATGTCGTCGATCGCGTTGAGGTTCGTCGGATCGCTCATCGCGACGATGAGCGACGAGCCCGATTTCGAGATCGGGATGATGCGATGCTTCTCGCAGACCTCGCGGCTGACGAGCTTCAGGACCTCCTGGTCGATCTCGTACTCGTCGAGGTTGATGGCCTCCAGGCGGTACTGCGACGCGAGGAAGCTCGTGATTTCCCCATCGCTGATGTACCCGAGCTTCGCGAGCGTGAACCCGAGGTTGTGCCCGGTGCGTTTCTGCTCATCCTGAGCCTTGCGGAGCTGCTGAAGGCTGATGAGCTTTTCGCGAACGAGGAGCTCGCCGAGTCGATTCTGGGACATGGGGGAAGGCCGAGACGGATTCCAGAATCACCGGACGGCAGCGCGTGCTCAAGGCTTAATCATCCGGGGCGTCCCCCGAGCTTTGTCTTTGGTTTTCGGAAGGATGCTGTCGGGAAACCTGGGACCGCGCGGAGCCGATGGGCCAGGAGGCCGGCCTGCGCGGGAGGGGTCCGGGGGCTTGACTTGGCCGCCAACCGTCGAAAGATTACCCGTTCCGAATTGTCGCATCGGAAAACGCGACTATTATCCCGGAGCTCCCATGCCGAAAACGTACTCCGACCTCTTCGCCGAAGTCCGCACGGCCATCAAGACCATCTCCCTGGATGAGCTGAAGCAGCGGCTCGAGACCAAGAACGAGCGCCCGTTCACGCTGGTGGACGTTCGCGAGAAGGACGAGTTCCGCCAGGGGTACATTCCCGGTGCCGTCCACATTCCGCGCGGCTTCCTGGAGATGCAGGCGGAACAGAAGCTGCCGGACAAGAGCGCGGAGCTCATCGTCTACTGTGCCGGCGGCACGCGAAGCGCCTTCGCTGCCAAGACCCTGGCCGAGCTCGGCTATGAGCGCGTGCTGAGCGCGAACCCCGGGTTCGTGCGCTGGAAGGACATGCGTTACCCGATCGAGATGCCGCCGAACCTCACCCCGGCGCAGCTCGAGCGCTATTCGCGGCACATCCTGCTCCCCGAGGTCGGCGAGCGCGGGCAGGAGAAGCTCCTCGCGAGCCGCGTGCTCCTGCTCGGGGCGGGCGGGCTCGGGTCGCCGGCCGCCTTGTACCTCGCGGCCGCCGGCGTCGGCACGCTCGGGCTCGTGGACGCGGACGTGGTCGATGCCTCGAACTTGCAGCGGCAAATCCTGCATGCGACCTCGCGGGTCGGGATTCCGAAGGTCGACAGCGCCGAACAGGCGATCACGGACATCAACCCCGACGTGAAGGTGGTCAAGTATCAGGAGCGCTTGAACAGCGGCAACGTCGACCGAATCTTCGGCGCGGGCTGGGACGTCATCATCGACGGCTGCGACAACTTCCCGACGCGCTACCTCGTG
>Ga0079224_100005019_pt1 | contig 17311 bp, 11 predicted proteins | sample Stecom2015_FD_80414 | JGI IMG/M metagenome (GOLD analysis project Ga0079224, IMG submission 80414) | Agricultural soil microbial communities from Utah to study Nitrogen management - Steer compost 2015 | ecosystem: Environmental > Terrestrial > Soil > Agricultural land | place: USA: Utah... | reverse complement strand
CTGTATTGCATCATGGTTGCAATAAATGAAATCTTTCCTATCTTTGATGAAAGTTACGAACACAATGACAGAATTTTGGGAAGAAGCATTTCGGGATAAACAGGAGATGTGGGGCTTTAAGCCTGCCCAATCCGCTATACTTACAAAAGATTTTTTTGTAGAAAAAGGCATAGCGAATATACTTATTCCCGGTATCGGTTACGGACGAAACGCACAGCTTTTCATAGAAAATGAAATGGAAGTAACCGGAATTGAAATTTCAAAAACGGCAATTGCATTAGCGCGTAAACATTACGGTACAGATATGGTTATTCACCACGGTTCTGTGACAGATATGCCGTTTGATAATAACCAATATACCGGTATTTTTTGCTATGCTTTAATTCATTTATTGGATAGTGACGAAAGAGCAAAGCTGATAAGCGATTGCTATAATCAATTGACCGAAAATGGCTATATGGTTTTTACAGCAATCACAAAGCAGGCCCAAACTTACGGACAGGGAAAACAAATAGGCAAAGATCGTTTTGAAATGTATGGCGGCGTAAAGATGTTCTTTTATGATAGCCAAGCTGTACAGGAAGAATTCGGTAAATACGGATTGATTGAAGTTACAGCCGTAAACGAAAACTATCCTTTCTATTTGATAAAATGTCGAAAATAAATGCTGTCGTACGTATATTAATTATTCGATAAATTTGTTATCTCATAAGGTTTTAAGACTGCAGCATGTGCGGCATGTTTCGCGATTTCTGCTTCATCAATTGACAGCGTCTCCGGTTTAAAGGAATTCTCGATGACACTTTCTCCGAATAGGGATTCAAACCAGACGGCTGCCGCAGTATATCTCCCGATATTGAAATTTAGGTGAAAGCCATCTCTGCAAAAATTATCTCCGACTACGCTTGTTCTACCGTTTTGTATAGCCGTTCCAACAGGAACGATGATATCCACTGGAATTAGTTCTTTGATTCTTTTCGTTACCTCCATAATGGATCGGTACATTTCCAACTGATCGCGGTTGTAATTTGTAAAATATTCATGCGTAGCGTTTTGTGCATAAGCCCATGTTTGGTGAAAAATAAATTTCACCTGTCGTCCTTGTAAATGATGGTGTACATATTCAAAGAGGCGTGGTAATGGCTCTACCAAAGTCTCGAACCGGCCTGCATCGTGACTGACTTGCTGAAAGCTCACAAAATCCCAATCTTGATCTGCAAGTGCCTCGGCAATACTTACGCTATCTCGATATTGATTTACGCCGTCTGCAGCTATTTTTCTGTATGAATACGCTGCTTTATCATTGTTCGCATTATCCCAATGTAGGGCAAGAGAAGCTCCTCCGATCAATAAATTACCGATAACGACAGGTATATCTGCTGCCCGTGCTAACTCACTTAGATAAGATTCCAGTGCGTCCTGCGAAAAACTGTTCCCGATAGCGAGGACTTTTATAGTGTCCTTTGCTATCAAATTGTCTGTGTCCGACTGTTTTCCTTTTAAACAGGCCGTAGCGGAGAAGAAACTTATCGTTAATATGAATACTACAAATAACGGCTTTATATTTATTTCAAATCTTTGCCATAAGCCAACGATGGAATATTTATCTATCTTCATGTATTTTCGTATTAGCTTTAATAATACTGCGCAAGCGGTGTGTTAACGGATCGCATTAATAATAGTTTTTGAGGCTTCTTGGATAATACCAACATCTACGGAATAAGAAATATATTTTACACCTACCTGCTTCCAATATCTTGCGCTTTCCAGTTGATCTGTAAAAATGCCTACTAAAATATTTTTTTCAAGGCATTTATTGATGATTTCTGTCATTTTTTCAATGACGATTTCATGTGTTACCTGGCCAGGAACACCGAGAGATTGGGATAAATCATAGGGGCCAATGAAAACAATATCGATACCCGGAACCTCAATGATCTCTTCTAAATTCTTAATAGCTTCGATACCTTCTAGTTGTAGGATAATAAAATTTTTATTAGCCTGTTCAAAATATTCGAAGCGGTCTTTGTCCGAGAAATTGGCGGCACGGACAAAACGACAAACGCCGCGCTCTCCTAATGGTCCAAACTTTGCGTACGAAATAGCGCGTGTAGCTTCTTCTGCATTGGTTATTTGGGGCACTTGTATGCCTTTTGCACCTATGTCAAGCGCCTTGCCAATATGAGAAGGATTAAGCTCCGAAACTCTAATAATGGGAAAGGTATGACTAATTTCGGCTGCTCTGACTAAGTTCTGTGCGTTTAAAATACTATTAGGGCCGTGTTCCAGATCGATAATTATAAAATCGAAACCTGCATAGCCCATTGCCTCAATCATGGAAGCGTCAGAAGTCTTTGAAAACGGTCCTATTACAAACTCACCGTTATTTAACTTCTCCTCAAATCTGTTTAAATTTACCATTCTGCAATTGCATTATCATCATGACGCCAGATTGGATTATGCCAATTGTGCCCAATCGTCGCCATTTGTTTAACATATTCTTCATTAACTTCTATGCCCAGACCTGGACCTGTTGGTATTTTGACGAGACCATTTTCGTAATCAAATACGGAGGAATTTGTGATGTAATCCAGTAGGTCATTCGTCTCGTTATAATGTATTCCCAAGCTTTGCTCCTGTATGGTCGCATTGTATGCATTGGCGTCTAGTTGTAAACAGGCAGCAAGAGCTATAGGTCCGAGAGGGCAATGTGGTGCTAAGGCAATGTCATAAGCCTCCGCCATATTTGCTATTTTTTTGCATTCTGTTATTCCTCCGGCATGGGATAGATCTGGCTGTATAATGTCTGCTATTTTCCTTTCAAAAACAGGTTTGAAATCCCATCTGGAATAAAGCCTTTCCCCTAATGCGATAGGAATATTGCTACGTTTGTTCAATTCGGCAATACTATCAAGATTTTCTGAAAGCAATGGCTCTTCCACAAAGATGGGTCGGTATTCTTCGAGTTCCTTGATCAATATTTTTGCCATGGGTAAGTGCACTCTTCCATGAAAATCGATGGCTATATTTAACGTCATACCGAAGTGGTCACGTAGCGTCTTTAAACGATTGAGCAATGCATCTACTTCTTGGTAAGTGTCTAAAAACCGAAGCTTCCCCGTACCATTTATTTTGATGGTTTTAAATCCTTTATCATACACGCGTTGAACCTCGTCTAGAAGAATTTCTGGTTCGTCACCGCCGACCCAGGAATATACCTCCATTTTATCACGGGATTTCCCCCCCAAAAGCTGATGAATAGGCGTGTTGTAAAATTTTCCTTTTATATCCCATAGTGCTTGATCAATTCCAGCGATAGCACTCATGAGAACTGGACCGCCACGGTAAAAGCCTCCTCGGTACATTAAATTCCAAGTATCTTCTATTTCCAAGATATTTTTGTCGCCAATCATACTGATCAGCTCGGATACCGCTGCGGCCACTGTGTCCGCTCTGCCTTCTACGACTGGTTCTCCCCATCCTACTAAACCTTCATCTGTCTCTACTTTCAAAAAGAGCCAGCGTGGAGGAACCTTATACAAGTGAAAACTTTTGATTTTCATGGTCTATTAAAATTTTGAAGAATGATACAGGCGAGCCGTGAGGCCGCCGTCAATAAGTATTTCGCTCCCGGTGATTTTACTACTTTCGTCTCCTACGAGATAAAATGCAAGTTGCGCAATATCTTCAGGCGTCGTGATTTCACCGACAGCATGTAATGCTTTAATTTCCCCTTCAATAGCTTGCACATTTTCCTTGTCAGCTAACCATGTCTGATAATGTGGCGTATCCGTAAATCCTGGACAGATAACGTTTACCCTGATGCCATATTGGCCTAAGCTAATGGCCATACTTCTGGTCATAGCGTTGACTCCACCTTTGGCCGCGGCATAGATCTCCGTGTCGGGTAATGTCCGAAAAGCATGGTTTGAAGATATATTGATGATTGATCCTGCTATTTTTTGTGTAACCATAGCCTGGGCAACATATTTTGTACATAAGAATACACCCCGAAGATCAATATTGATCAGCTCATCCCAATCTTCTAAGGTAGATTCAAGCAATGGTTTAAATCTAGTGATACCAGCGTTGTTAATTAACGCATCTATTTTACCGTATCGCTCCAATACACGGTCTACCATATTTTTGATACTTTGTTCATCAGAAACATCGGTCTGTATAAAAAATGAGCGGTAGCCGAGATCGTTAATGGCATTCTGAACGAGTATGCCTTCTTTATCGGTTCTTGTCGCTAGGATAACTATCCATTGTTTTTCGGCAAAATATTCGGCGATTCCTCTACCAATACCCTTTCCTGAGCCGGTGATAACTACTACTTTGTCATTCGTTGTATGCATATATTTTATTACGTTAAATCTTAATAATACGGGTAAGAACTGTGATTATTAAACCCGGTTATTCTTTGTTTCGCGTACTGCGAACAAAATGAAGATGAAGTACGCGAAGCATATTGTGGCAAATAGCAGAAATGTCTGTAAAGTCGTAAAACTATTGATGATCACTGGAAATAAATATGTTAGACTAAAGCAAGCGACCCATAGGAAAGCAGAAGCAATCCCCACAGCTGTTTCTCGTATTTGCATCGGAAATATTTCTGTAATTACGACCCACGTAACGGGACCTAATGTAGCGGCATATACACCAATAAAAGCGATAACAAAGAAACTTAACAAATAGCTTGGTATAAATGTCCCACCAAAAGACAGACCAATGAGTATTAGTAACAAAGCCATCCCCCCAGAGCCGATGAGTAATAATTTTTTTCGCCCGACTTTGTCCACGAAACGCATTCCTATTAAGGTCGCGATAAGGTTGACGCCTCCGATCAGGATTTGTTGAAAAAGCTGGCCACTAATATCCATTCCAGCTTTTTCAAAGATAATAGGAGCATAAAACAATACCGCATTTGCACCTGAAAATTGTTGACATACTGCAATAACAATCGCTACCAGCAGCAGAAAACCAAATCCCTGCTTAAAGATTGTTGCTATCGCAAAGCCTTTGTATTCTTGGTTCTTCTGACGGTCTATATGGTCAATTTCATCCTGTAGTTGATCTTGCGAAATCAGTGAGCCCAATATTTTTCTACCCTTTTCCCTTTGTCCGTTAAATAATAACCACTTGGGGCTTTCGGGTAAGAAAGGTAAAAAAACCAAAAATAATGCAGCTGGCAACGCACCGCTTATAAACATCAGTCTCCAGTTCCATGCTGTAAAGGAGAGATAATAGTTAGTAATGTATGCCATTAGAATACCAATTACAATGGCTAATTGGTTGATTGATACCATCTTGCCGCGAATATGTCTCGGACTCAATTCAGCGATATAAAGAGGCGAGAGGATAGAAGCCCCCCCTACACTGAAGCCTGCAATAATCCGCCAAATTACAACGGTATTCATATGGTTAGAAAGCCCCATAGCGATGGAGGAAATACCAAATATTACCGCAACCGCAAATAGGGATTTTTTACGCCCTAACCGTTCAGCAATCTTCCCAAAAATCATGGTTCCGACGGCACAGCCGAGGTATAAACTGCTGGCTACCCAGCCAAGCTGGGCGGGAGAAAGATTGAGTTCCGGCTGGATAAAGGGGATTGCTCCGGAAAAGATGGCAATATCAAAGCCAAAAAGAAGACCGCCTAAAGAAGCGATAAGACTATAGAGAAAAACTCGTTTGTTGCTTTGGTTCATATATAGTATGCTGTTATCGTGATTTAACATTACGAAAGTAGCATTAACCCACACTAAATAGAATAAACAAAATAAGCAAAATGATGGATTATTTTATTGTACTTGTCGATTCGCATAAAAATCCATCTTTTCCTTTCGATAATCCATTCTTTTATAAAAGAATTTGAGCCAGTTTTGTATAAAGCGATATAATAACTATGTTACAAGAAGTATTTGCAGAGCCATTATTTTTAGGAGAAGGTCCCATTTGGGACGAGCGTATAAATACATTGTATTTTGTCGATATTTTATCAAAAAGAATGTACATGTATTTGCCCTCCACAAAAAAAGTTGAGAAATTTCAATTCGATGAATTTATTAGCTGTATAGCGTTACATCATGACCCAGATATGGTGCTGGTAGCTCTAGAAAGTGGAATCCATGCCTTAAATGTAAATAGTCGTAAGCAAACTTTTATTATTCAACCCGAAACAAAAGCAAATTATCGATTTAACGATGGTAGAGTGGATAAAGAAGGAAATTGGGTTATTGGAAGTATGAACAATATAAATAACGGAGCTGGGGCTACGCACCAGCCAGATGCTTCATTATACAGAGTTCATGGAAACAAAGCAGATGTCCTGTTACAACATGTTACTATTTCCAATGGAATTGTATTTTCGGACACCACAATGTATTATATCGATTCTATATTGGGCAATGTTCGGAACTTTGATTAACGTAACGGCATACTACAGCATGAAAAAGTTGTTTTTCAGGTTGAAGATGGTGTGTCTCCTGACGGCATGACCCGATCAAAATCCAACAAGTTGTATGTAGCATTATGGGGTGGAGCGAAAATAATCGTGTACGACTTAAACAGATTTACCATGGTAAACGAAATTACACTTCCTGTACCAAACCCGACTTCGTGTACCTTTGGAGGAAGAGATATGAATACTCTTTTTATAACAACCGCGTCGATGGGGGAGGAAAGAGGAGCAGGGGTATATGCTATCGAGCTGGAAGATGAAGGCTGCGTTGAAAATAAAGTAAATTGGCCCGTGGCAATAGTTTAAAGTTAAAAGGCCTCGCTCATCGCGAGGCCTTTAACTTTAATAAATCGCAGTTGCGTCTTGTTTAGTTTGTTCTTTCTGTTGTGGTTTGAGTTTTTCTTCCAGCCATTTCGGATTTTGTATTGTTCCTGGCTTAAAATGGTCACTGTTCATATACGTTAAAATCGATTGCAATAACTGCTTGGCCACTATTCTTTCCTCTAAATTGGAACTGAGATCAATGGAGGCGACCATCAATTTTCCTTGTCCAATGGAACCTTCAATAGCTAGCGCAAGCTTTCTGTTGTTTGCAAAATTATCAATCATTTGGATTAACGGAGTCCCTCCTTCAAGAGAATCAATGATTAACGTCGTTGAATTTACGTTCAAGTCCCACCATTGCCAATCCGTATGATTATCCGTGGGAAAATTTGAAAAAACAGGATGCTGATTATCTAATAATAATCCCATGGTGCCTGCTTGTGTCGGAAAATGGACGGGGCTCCAAAAGACAGGTACAAACTTTCCTTCTAATCCTTGTATATTCTTCCAGTCTGGATTTAGAAGTACCTTTTTACCATTATTTAATTGACGCATGGCTTCTGTGACGTCTTTGGTATAGATGACGTCTCCGTAATTCATTTCTTCTAATGCGGGATATACCCAAATATTCCAACGATTGCTATAATTTGTACCGGTTACCTTCAATTGGACAGTCAATTTTGTTGCTTCTTTTATACTATTCAAGTCGACCGAAAATTTTCCAAGAGCGTCGTTAAAGCCCATCTTGAGCCGAGCGTTAAACCTCCCAGATTTAAGGATAGTATCCTCTTTACCTATTGACCACTCAATTGTTTGGCTTTCATGAAAAGGCTGTAAGTAGTTGGAAATACTAATTTCCGCGTTGAATATTTCCGAATTCTTATAGGTGGCTTTCTCAAAATTTAAAAGTGGGACGAGCGGACCATTGAAACGCTTAAAATCGGTTGAATCGAGAATGCCTTTACTGTCCCAGAAAGCATCTAATAAACCAACAAGAGCCGTACCTTGACCTGGGAAATCGTGGAGGTCAAGTAATTGGAATCCACTGATGCCAGCGGTCTTTAATGCACGTTCGATTTCTTCTTTGTAGAGCGTCGCTGCCAGTTTACCGGACGAGTATAGAAAGTCGTCAGCCTGATCAATAAGACCCTTCCGTTGCAAGTCGTTTCGTATAGCCTTGAAGTTTAGTGGGTCTAGTACTCCCGTGTATTTATCTATCTCACGTATATTCGGGTAGACAGCATACTGTCCGATTTCGTGTGTGACAACTGGAATGTTAATATTAACTAGGGCATTGTTGTAATTTTTGTTAAAAGATGGGCTTTGCGCGTTAAAAACACCTTGCCCTCGAACCCAACCGTCTTTGGTCCATTGTGTTACAAAGAAGTCGTCGTTCGGCTCAGGTCTATCACCGTGTCCTTTTTCAAACGTAAAGGAGGTGTTCGCGAACAACCGTCGATTATCCGTTTCTTTTAAATCCGATACCATTTTATGAAGTACAGACATATCCCCTTGGAGTTCATTGCCTAAGCTCCACAACATAAACGAGGGATGATTTCCGTATTCTTTTATGATACGCTGAGCTTCATCGTAAAGAAATTCCGTTGTACTTTGGAATTCGCCGATCGTTAGAGACCATAGGGGCAGTTCTACCTGCAGATAGATCCCAAGTTGATCTGCCGCCGCAAAGGCAGCTTTCGGCGGGCACCAAGAATGAAAGCGTATATGATTTAAACCCCAGTTTTTTGCTGTTTGGAACAATCTTAACCATTCCTGTTTTCGCATTGGCGGATGTCCTGTCAACGGAAAAATACTACATTCCAATGTTCCTCTCAAAAAAATTGGATGCCCATTCAATTCAAAGGTTTTGCCGCGTGCTTTAAAATCGCGGAAACCAAATTCTATTGTGCCGCTTGTCGCCACAGATTTAGTGTCTATGGAAAGATTTAACTCATAAAGGTTGGGGTTAAATTCATCCCAAGTTAGAATTTCTTCAGAAATGGCAAGTTCAAATTCTAGCGCTTTTTCACCGGGAGGGATAACGATTTCTCTATTTATTCGCCCTACTATTACTTTGTTGTCTTTCAAAGCACATTGAATTTGTACGGGTAGTTTTGCAGACCGCGCTGTATTATTTTTTAGAATTGTTTTTATTTTTAACGTTTTTGAAGCGATATCCGGGTAAACTTGAGTATTATCAAAGTGGATAGTATGCTGGTTTTCTAACGAAAATTCACCGATGACACCGTTCCAAATAATTTGCGTATGGTCGGTATACGCATGTGCCAAATTCTTATGGCTTATGTCAAAGAATTTTCGATTATCTATTTTTAAGGTGATACGATGTGTTTGGCCAGCTCTCAGGTATTTACTCAGATCAAAGTAGTGCGGAGCAACTAAACTGTTTTGTTCCGTATCCACTTTTATACCATCGACCCAGACTGTGGTTTTCCAGATGACACGTTCTAATCTGAGAATTGTTTTCTCTCCCTTCCAGTTTTTCGGGATCTCGATCTCTTTTGCATACCAAGCAGCGCCAACATAGCTATTCTTACGCGTGAGGTGTGTGAGCTGCAACTTTTCTAATTTGGGCGCTAAGGAATTGGGTGTTCCTAACCCAGCGTCATCTAACGTTCCCGGAAGAGAAATATGCGTATCGAATAGCTTATTTTCCCATTTGTCTTTTAAGCCGATATCAAGAGAATCGAGTGCGACGGTCCATTGCCCGGATAGATCAAGTTTAGTCTGCGAAAATACACTTGTATATAAGAAACAAACTACGAAAATGATGGATAGGAACTTTTGTGATACTTGCTTTTTAATTAAGAATTTCATTTTTTAAAATTTGGATTTATGAACAAATAAATTCATGAAATAATGTGTCATAAATATGAAAAATACACCCATTCAATGTCTCTATAAGGCAGCTATGTGAGAAATACTTTCTTGATTGCATTTACAATAGTGTGATGTTATTGCTTAAGATTTATAACAAAAGCAAATTTATTAGGATATTTTGAGTTGAAAAATGGACGATAATATGTAAAACATGTAGAAAAAAACTATTTTTATGAATTCTTGCCCGTAAAAATATCTATCATTTTCAATAAATCATCCATTTTGTTTTGCCATGCGGAGTACTATGTTTGTTTACAGTTACACCTGGTTATAAATAAGATAGCGTGAAACAGGTGAAATTATGATGAAAAGCTAATGACGTCGGGGGTCGAGATAAGGAACGAAAGCTTTAAAATGGAAAGATAAATTTAAATTAAGTATAAGATGAATCACCCTTTTGTAAATGTTTGGGAAGAAAAGATCAAGATTCCTACCTATAGATGTGGCATACCTGAGAAAAATCCAATGTTTTTTGAAAAGCGTGTTTATCAAGGTAGCAGTGGAGTCGTTTACCCCAATCCAGTTATCGAAAAAATATATGATGATAAAGAGGATGTCGAATATAATGTTGTATTTCTGGAAAATAAATATCTAAAGATCATGATCTTGCCTGAACTTGGAGGTAGGATCCAAAGGGCATACGACAAAATAAAAAAACGGGATTTCATCTATTATAATCACGTCATTAAACCAGCCTTGGTTGGTCTATGTGGGCCATGGATATCAGGTGGTATAGAATTTAACTGGCCGCAGCACCATCGACCTAGTACGTTTCAGCCGGTTGACTATTCGATAGCGGAAAATGCCGACGGAAGTAAAACAGTTTGGGTAAACGAAATTGAACGGATGTTTGGTACGAAAGGGATGGCTGGATTTACGATCTATCCGGAAAAAGCTTACTTGGAAATCCGCGCAAAGGTCTATAATCGTACACCGTTACCGCAGACGTTTTTGTGGTGGGCTAATCCGGCGGTTAAGGTCAACGATTACTATCAATCCGTCTTTCCACCGGATGTAAACGCCGTTTTCGACCATGGAAAGCGTGATGTGACCAGCTTCCCAATCGCAACAGGTACCTATTATAAAGTTGATTATTCACCGGGAACAGATATCTCTAATTATAAAAATATACCCGTGCCCACGTCCTATATGGCCGTTAAGTCTAATTATGATTTTGTTGGCGGTTATGAGAACGATACACAAGCGGGCATATTGCATGTCGCTAATCATCACGTTTCGCCTGGCAAAAAACAATGGACCTGGGGAAATGGGGATTTTGGTAAGGCTTGGGATCGTAATCTAACCGATGACGATGGACCGTACATCGAATTGATGACGGGGGTATATACCGATAATCAACCCGATTTTGCTTGGTTGATGCCGTATGAGGAAAAATCTTTTGTTCAATATTTTATGCCTTATCAGGAACTGGGAGTAGTAAAAAATGCTACGAAAGATATTTTGATTTACGTGGATATTAAATATCGGAAAGCAACGGTCAAAATATTTTCTACGTCGGTTCAATCTGGGAATCAGCTCTTGATATGGTCTGGTGACGAATTAGTCTATAGGCTGGTATTCGATGTATCGCCGGAAAACGTGTTTATGAAGGAGGTGGATCTTCAAAAAGAAATAGAAGAGAAAGATCTTAAGATAGTTGTTCAAGATGCTAATGGTAGAGAACGGATTAATTATGGACCTATCCAAGACTTGCCCACGGAAATTCCCAAGCCCGCCGAAGCAGCACTACCTGTCCACGAGATAGCGGACATCGAACAGTTATTTTTAACGGGTTTACACCTTGAGCAGTACCGGCATGCGACTTATAATCCAGTTGACTATTACCATGAGGCACTCCGTAGAGATCCGAAAGATGCTCGGAATAATAATGCATTGGGCAAATGGTATTTAAGGAAAGGTCAATTTTCCAAGAGCGAACCTTATCTGAGAGAGGCGATCGAAACCTATACCCAACGAAATCCTAATCCTTATGATGGTGAACCTTATTATAACCTGGGTTTATCTCTTAAATTTATGGATCGGCTAGACGAAGCATACGAATCCTTTTATAAAGCAGTATGGAACAGTGCATGGCAAGATAGCGGTTATTTTTCTTTAGCCCAAATTGATCTTATCAAAGGTGATTTAACGCAAGCACTCGAGCATATCTCTTGGTCTATTGACCGAAATGCCCGGAATAATAAAGCGTGGGTTTTAAAAGCAGCGATCTTACGGAAGCAATACCAATTAAATGAGGCTATATCCGTTAGTAATGAGGCTATTAATCGCGATAGGTTTAATTTAGGGGCGTATTTTGAGCTATGTAAGTCCTATTCTCTTCTCGGTCAGAAAGATAATGCTACTCAATCTTTAGATAGATTGGAAATGTTGTCCCGAAAACACAGCAATAGTTTCTTGGAATATGCTTTGGATTATGCTGCTGCCGGTTTATATGCCGAATCGTCGGATTTGTTGAGCCTAATAGCAGAAAATGTGGGTTTACAGCCTATGATAGGTTATTATTTAGGATGGTTTGCCTTGAAATCAGGTGACGAAGCAATCGCAAAGTCTTGGTTTAAAAAGGCTGCATTAGCCAACCCAGAATATTGTTTTCCGAATAAGTTAGAGGAGATCCTTATTTTGGAGTGTGCTATTAAGCTAAACCCCGAAGATGCGAAAGCACCTTATTATTTGGGAAATCTGTGGTATGATAAACGGCAATATAAAGAAGCTATTGCGCATTGGGAGACTTCTTTAAAACGCGACGATACCTTTGCGACTGTTTTCCGGAATTTAGGCATTGCTTATTTTAATAAAAAGGCAGACCCACAGAACGCCTTGAAGTGTTATGAGAAAGCCTTCCGTTTAAATCCCGAAGACTCTCGGATTTTTATGGAGCTCGATCAGTTGCGTAAACGATTGAACAAGCTTCCGGAAGAACGTCTGCATATATTGGAAAAATATGATACATTAGTAAACACTCGAGACGACCTCTACTTAGAACGCATTTCTCTATATAATTTCTTGGGCGAATATGAAAAGGCGCAAGAGTTAATATCTTCTCGTAAGTTCCACCCTTGGGAAGGGGGAGAAGGAAAGGTGCCAGTACAATATGTATACAGTTTAATCGAATTAGCTAAAAAAGCAATTGGGCGACACGATTATGAGACTGCTATCGATCGTTTAAAACTGGCGCAGGCGTATCCGGTGAATTTAGGTGAAGGGAAACTCATTGGTGCAAAAGAAAATGATTTGTTTTATTGGCTTGGTTGTGCTTATCAAGGGATCGGAGATACCGAAAATGCCAGTCAGAGTTTTAAAAAAGCGACAGAAGGCGACGATAAACCTGCGGTGGCAGTATTCTATAATGATCAACAACCAGACATGATATTTTATCAAGGATTAGCATGGCGGAAATTGGATAATGGCAAGAAAGCAACCGAAATTTTCAACAAACTCGTGGAATACGGACAAAGTCGTATTCATGACAGGCCACAGATCGATTATTTCGCGGTGTCTCTTCCTGATATGCTCATCTTTGATGATGACCTGGATATTCGAAATGAAGTTCACTGTCGTTATATCATGGGATTGGGATACCTAGGTTTAGGGAAGTTAGACGATGCGGCGGAAGAGTTTGAACGTGTTTTAAGAAAAGACCGTATGCATTTTGGCGCAGAAACACATTTGACGTTCGTGGAAGCACACGAAAATAAAATAATTGATTAATGCAGATGTTTTTGGGCTACATAAAATTCGTAGTTGTTTTGATAGGTTGTGTTAGCTGTCTGTCAGTTGTCGGACAAAAGAAAGCCACAATTACAAGAGAGCGTATCGATCTCGCTGGAAACTGGCAATTGCAGTTGGACACGGATGCGGTAGGCATACCGCAACATTGGCATGATCGTATATTAAAGGAAACCATTCAACTGCCGGGTTCCTTGGAGGAACAAGGAAAAGGAATTTTCGTAACCGACTCGACGACGAATTATCTTAGTCAGACATGGAAATATAGCGGTGTCGCTTGGTATCAAAAAGAAATTGTAGTTCCCGATAGCTGGGAAGGTAAGCGTATAAGGCTATTTATCGAAAGAACCAAGGCTACTCAGGTATGGCTTGATGACCAATGGATGGGAGCATGTTCCGTGTTATCGGCACCGCAAGTATACGAATTTAAGCATGCATTGACTCCTGGAAAACATACCCTGACCATCCGGGTAGACAATTCTCCGGCGTTAACCCCCGTGGGTGGGTCGCATGCGCTGAGTGTACATACGCAAACCAACTGGAATGGGGTAATTGGAGAACTATTTTTGGAAGCAGTACCTGAGCTAGAAATTAATCGAATAAAATTGATACCGCAAGTTAACAAACGAACTGTGGAGGTCAAGCTGAATCTTAAAAACAACATAAACGCCAAACGACATGTACGGATAGAACTACAAGCAGCTACCCACAATACGCTAGAAAAGAGAACTGTAAAAGCGATATCACTTCCACTACAGCTATCTACGGGCGACAGTATATTGACGATAAATTATCCACTGGGAAATAACCCCTTGTTGTGGGACGAATATAACCCCGCTTTATATAAGTTATCCGTTCGTCTAACCGACGGTGATACGACCTATGATGAGCAAGTGGCTAGCTTTGGATTGCGTGATTTTGATACGCAAGGCACACAGTTTACAAATAATGGGGAAGTGATATTCTTGAGAGGTAAAAACGATGTTTGTGTTTTCCCATTGACCGGCTATCCATCTATGGAGACAGCGGAATGGCAGCGATTATACCGGATTGCAAAAAGTTACGGAATCAACCACTACCGGTTTCATTCTTATACGCCTCCGAAGGCAGCTTTCGAAGCAGCCGATCTAGAAGGTATTTACATTCAAACGGAATTGCCCAATTGGTCCCAGTTGACCGCAAAAGATACGGCAGCTATTGCTTTTCAAGAACAAGAAGGACAGGCTATATTGGATGCATATGGCAACCATCCGTCACTCGTTATGGTGTCTTTGGGAAATGAATTGATCGGCGATCGTGCGGTTCACGAAGCCTTTGTCAACCGACTGCGAAACCACGATAATCGCCCTTTGTATGCTTTTGGTACCAATGCATTCTATGAAAATCCCGCGCCGGGAATAAGCGATGATTTTTGGGTAACCATGCGTACCGATGAAGAAACAAACGATGGTCGTTTCGATGTAAGAGGTGGTTTTGCCACTACCGAAGACGTGGGTAATGGCATCATTAATACACAATCGCCTTCTACTCGACGGAATTTAGCTGCTGGTATCGTTGGTCATCGGCTTCCTATCATTGGCCATGAGAGCGGTCAGTATCAGGTATATCCAGACTTTCGGGAAATCGATAAGTATACGGGCACTTTACGACCGTTGAACTTTCAGATATTCCGGAAACGACTTCAGGAAGCAGGTATGGGAAATCAGGCGCTCGATTTTTTAAATGCTTCGGGGAAACTTACGGCATTGCTCTACCGGGAAGAAATAGAAATGGCACTCAGAACACCCGGATTTGCAGGATTTCAGTTGTTGGATCTTCAGGATTTTCCGGGACAGGGTACAGCATTGGTGGGCATGTTGAATGCATTTATGGAAAGTAAAGGATTAATCAGTGAAGCAGAATTCCGACAGTTTAACAACGATGTTGTTATCCAGCTATTGATGGATAAATATACTTGGAGCAATGATGAAACCTTTAAAGCGGATATTCAATTGGTTAATTACAGTAAACAATCTATAACAGATAAGATTTTGACATGGAAGATTGTCGATACGAAGACCAACAATGCGATCGGTTCTGGAAATGTAGCCGTTGAGGCGGGCAAGGGTGGGATCAGTGTCGTGGGAAATATTACCTTTCCATTGAAAAACCGGAAAAAAGCATCTAAACTTCAAATTGAACTTAGCATGCCATCTTCCGGACTAGCCGCTGTTTATCCCATTTGGGTATATCCGGTTCAGGTATCTCTTGATATCCCGAAAAACGTACACGTGGTCACCACGTATGATGGAGATGTTGTTGATTTACTAGAAGCGGGCGAACGAGTAATTTTATTTCCGAACCATGAATCCGTAGAAAACCAATCCATAAAGCCGCAATTTATCAGTGAGTTTTGGAACTGGAAAACCTTTAAAGGTTCTGCTGAAAGAATGAATCGGCCAGTTTCAGCCGGCACTTTGGGGATGTTAACCGATCCCGAACACGCGCTGTTTAGACATTTTCCTACCGAAACACATACGCATTGGCAGTGGTGGTCTATCATGAAGATGACACGTCCGCTAATTTTAGATGGTATTGATAATAATTACCGTCCTATTGTTCAAATAATCGATAATATCGACCGTAATCATAAACTGGGAATGCTATTTGAATTTAAAATCGGAATGGGTAAACTCTTTATCGCTATGGCAGATTTAGTCCCTCACTTAAACCAGCCGGAAGTGCGTCAATTATACTATAGTATGCTTCAATATGTTGCTTCTGATGATTTTGCGCCCCAGCAATCCATTTCGTTGAATCAGCTGGAAAAACTATTAAATAAAGAAAATCTCTCACATTAACTATTTCGTCACTAATAATTATATCCATTACTTAAAAACGTACACCATGATCTATTTAAAAGGGTATTTTACCTTCCTGCTAGCTATCGTTTTTACGATAGCCACCGCCCAAAATGAAGATTATCTTTCTAAAAAATCACTGTTGAAAACGGTAGAACAACGAATAAACGAATCCGTCCGTCAATATAAGTTTTTGATGCAGGGATTGGCGTATGATCGGTTTCCGGTTACCTATTATGAAGATAAAGAACAACTGGTTACCAGTGGCTCAGAACCTTGGGTAGGAGGCTTTTATCCAGGAGGGCTACTTTATCTGTATGAACTGACCGGAGATACCACACTATATCAGGAGGCTCTACGAAAAATGGATGTTCTAAAAAAGGAACAGTTTAATACGACGACACATGATTTGGGCTTTATGATGTACTGTTCTTTCGGAAATGCAAAGCGATTGGAGCAGAACGCAGCATACGACCCTATTCTTATCAATAGTGCTCGTTCACTGGCGTCACGTTTTGATCCTCGGGTGGGATGTCTGCGTTCTTGGGATTCGCATCCGTCACAGTTTATGGTAATCATTGACAATATGGTGAATTTAGAGCTGCTGTTTGCTGCAACTAAACTTACTGGTGATTCATCCTTTTATAAAATTGCTGTACAGCATGCTAATACCACCATGAAACATCATTTTCGTTCGGATTATAGCTCGCATCATTTGGTAATATATGACCCGAGTAATGGAGCAGTGCAAAAAAAACAGACGGTGCAGGGGGCGTCCGATTCCTCAGCCTGGGCCCGTGGACAAGCTTGGGGATTGTATGGATACATGGTCATGTATCGCGAAACAGGTGATTTATCTTATTTGGATCAGGCCAATCGCATCGGTCAGTTTATTTTAAATCATCCCCATTTACCGGCAGACGGTATTCCTTATTGGGACTTTGATGCCGAAGACATTCCGGCGGCTCCTCGGGATGCCTCCGCCGGAGCCGTTATCTGTTCGGCACTGCTAGAGCTTAGCGGCTATGTAGAACAGCCG
>Ga0079224_100005018_pt1 | contig 17311 bp, 38 predicted proteins | sample Stecom2015_FD_80414 | JGI IMG/M metagenome (GOLD analysis project Ga0079224, IMG submission 80414) | Agricultural soil microbial communities from Utah to study Nitrogen management - Steer compost 2015 | ecosystem: Environmental > Terrestrial > Soil > Agricultural land | place: USA: Utah... | reverse complement strand
GCAGCCTAGTAAAGTCCGTCGCTCCGTTTACTACGCCGCCCGAAAACCTAACTATTCCTCAGCTATCAGGTTCAGAAAACACGTTTATGGGAACGAATAGGTCGCCTATCACCCTACGGCGCGCATATACCCTCCGCTTGCGCCGGCCTGATAGCTCAGCTATCTTGCTACCTCCTACAGACCAACGGAGAAACAAACATGCTTTCGCCAGCCGCTTTCGACGCCAAGGTCCCTACCATAGACGAAGACCCGACTTTATCCGCGCCTTGCCGAGCTGCGCTGTACGACCACTACGTGGGGGGCGTACCCGTCGTGGAAGTGATGGCGCGGCACAAGATAGGCCAGCCCCGTTTCTACGGCGCGGTCGAGCGCTACGGACTGCCAAGCGCGCCGAAGCTCCGCGAGGGAATGACCCGCGTGGTAACGATCGTGCCGGACGAGCGCATCAACGAGTTCCGCTTCCGCGTGGCCCAGCAACTGGCCGCATGGGCGCAGCAGGACCAGAAAAACGAAAAAGCCTAGCGGCTCGAGCCGCTGGCACGCCTGGAGTTTTCTTGCCTGGACCCATGGCCATGAGATAATGGCGCCGCTGGACAACGAAACACGAAACGACCGGGCGATAGGCGCCACACTCCCTACTTTAGGGAATGGGCGCCGCGCCGCTACTCACAACTTATTGGAGACCGACATGAACTACTCGACCTTTGCTGCTGACGTACTCTGCCACGGCGCTGTTTTCGCCTGCCGCGTGGCCGACCAGTGCGGCGTGCCTGGCGGAACTCTGGCGAAGTGGCTGAGCCGCTTGACTATCAAGCCACGGCTGTCTTCGGAGCGTGTGGCATGAGCACGTTCACGATCGTGGTGCTATGGACCCTCGGAGGGTTCGTTACGGCGGCGGCGTCGGTCGCCATCGCGTTGGCGATCTACGCGGCGGCGAACCGAATGAAGGCACTGCCGCTGGCCAAGCTGCTGACCTGGAAGTGGCTCGCCACACTCGTGGCGGAAATGGCCGTGATGGCGGCATTGGCCATCGCTCTGGGTTACTTGGGCGCGGTCGTGTGGTTCGGCTGGACCGTTTGAGCAAGAGTCGAAACCCGATCCCTACTTTAGGGAACGGGTCTGCCGGAACTGGTCTACCGGCACTGATGAGACAGACCGCCGAAACTTTTCAGGAGACATCATCATGCGCGAAACCTTTCTGTTCCACACCATGTTGGACGAGCTCATTCCCGGCGTAGCCTGGAGCGACGACCACACCGTGCACCACACGAAAGCGTGGCTGCAGGCTGAGGGCCACACCGCCACGATGGAATGGGTCTGGCCAGTGCATGACACGGGCTGGTCGCTGGACTGCCTGACCGACGACTGCCGTCCGATGGTCAATAGGGTGCTCGACACGTTCAACCGCCACGTGGCCGGCGGCCGGGTCAAGTCCGTGACGTGCTACATGCAGCCGCGTCGCAAGCCAGACGCAGTGACCGACGCCGGCTGGCTGGAGTGGGGCGTGGTCCTGCGCGACGCCGAGGGCGAGCGCGTGCTGTATATCGCCCATATCCAACGCCAGATCGGCGCCGACGTGGAGCGGCACACCTGAGTCGAAACGCCCGTTCCCTAAAGTAGGGAGTGGGCGTCCGTCGGAACTGACCTACCGGCGCTGAGGATGACAGGTCGAACCACAACTCATTCGGAGACAAAGTCATGTCTGAACAAACCGTATCCCCGGGCACAGACCCGGAGGTAGCGAAAATACTGGAGCGTCTGTACCGCAGCCGGCAGCGCGTCCGCCTCTGGTACGGCAACCCTGAAACCGGCAAGGCCTGGCTCGAAGAGCACGACGTGATGGGATATATCGGGCGCTCCACCGGCGAGCAGAAAGTGCCGCTGCTGGTGTGCCGCAGCAACTCTACTGGCGGGTACCAAATCAACACGGAGAACATCGTCCGCGTCGACACCACGCGGGGCGTTCGACTGTACCGTCACCCGGCGTTCCACACCGGCCTCAGCGAGCCAGAAATAGCGTTCGTGGACGGCGGAGAGGGCGAGCCAGAGAAATACCGTTTTTGTGTCACGCGCAACGGCGACCCGGTGGGCTACTTCCCGTCGATCCGAAAGGCACGGCGCTGGGTCGAGTTCATGCGCGGCGAGAGGTACGCGAAATGACCACGAAGCCGTGCCCGCTCTGCGGGAGCGAAGTAACTATTGACCACGACGCGCGGGCGGTGCCGGTGGTGCTGTTGCGCTCGCTGCTAGTCGACCTCGAATCGGGGATGATGTGCAACCCTGACCCGGGCGAGCTAAGCCAACTCCGCGAGCTGATAGGAGATCAAGACCATGATCTATGACAACGACTGGCTCACGGCAGGCGCGAACGGGTACGAATTTCTCGAAAACGGGGGCCTAGCATGACCACGAAGCCGACTCACACCACGGTCCGTCGTCGACACTCCGTCGACGGCCGCAGAGCTCTGGACAAGGCCAAGCGCGATCAGCTGGAACGCGAACTGGCCGACGCCCTCAACTCGCTGGACACGCCAGCCGGCAAGGCCGGGCTCCCTAAAGTAGGGAACGGCGCGGTCTACCTGGTCGTGACACTGACTGTTCGCCACGGACACGAAGGGCTCCCACACCGCTGGGAGTTCACGGCGCCGAGAGGTTGCTGGAAGTCCGAAGCCGAGCACCTGGCCCGGATCGCCGCCCGCAAGGCGGGCCTTACAGTGCACGCCCACATCGACACTGAGGAGCGCACCCGATGACCGACACTGAACTCCCGCGGAAAGCCTCTGGCCGAGCCAGGGTACTCGAAGCCCTGAAGCAGGTGCGCGAGCAGGGTCCGCTAAACCATAAATTCGGCATCTGCGCCGCCGTAGCGGCCTACGAAGGAGAGTCCGTCCGCGAGCTGATGAGTAGCGACATGGACGACTCGGATTGGGCCGGTTGGCCGCTCTGGTCAGGAGACCAAGACTATCCAGTGCCCGGGGCAGGCTGTTTGAGCGCCCACGACATGTTCGCCGTCGAGGACGACCTGTGGAACAGGCGCAAGAAGTACGGCAGGCTCCGCTGGGCGCTGCTGGACCACTTGATCGACTTCTACGAGAGGGTGATGGACCAATGAACCGCCCAACCTACATCGTCAAGACGTCCCAGCGCACCTACACCCTGAAGGACTGGGCCGAGGTGACGCACGTCAGCGCCATCTACTTCGAAGAAAACCCCGACGGCGAGCCGCTGGAGATTCGCCAGGTCCGCAACGAAACAGGCAGCGACCCCGAATCGGTTGGAGAATAGTTGCCTCGAAACGCAGGGCCAGGCATACTGGCCCTGTAGTTTTAGTTTACACCTTGAGGGTCTACCGGAGAGCTCAGCGCTCTGCCAGTGAACCTTCACTCACTCCCTACTTTAGGGAACAGCCACACCAGCCGAAACTTTTCAGGAGTCACCACCATGCGGAAAATCACCTGCGCCGCCATCGAGGCGTTCCTCCAAGGGGACGAATTCAGCTTCAGCAATACGTCCGTAGTCGTAGAGCCCATCCGGCCGCTCGGCCCAGACTATGTAGTCCTGCGGCTGCACGGCAACGCGATCGCTCGCTACCCGGTCGAGACCTTGACCACCCAGGACCACTTCGAGTGCTTCAAGCTGCTCGAAGTGAGCGACGGTGGCGGCTACCAGACGGTGACCACGAAGGAACGCCTGAACGGCATCCCTGACGTCCGGGTGCACCAGAAGAAAGGCCAGTGGTACCTGAACGGCGCCGCCTGGGACGGCAGCTGGGCGTTTGTCGGCAAGGTCATCGCAGTGCGCAAGGACTACCGCCAGTGGAGCGTCGAGTACCCGCCGCTCCTCGGCCGCGAGCCTGCCGTGTTCGCCATGGAAGAGCCTGCCAGGCTGTTCGCTCAGGTCGAGGCGGCGAACCTCGGGTTCACTGTTGTGGAGACGTCCGTATGAGGAGCCCACTGACCAAGCGAGAAATCCAGACGCTCATCAAGCGCGTCCGCACCGCCACGGACAAGCCGACACTGACCCGCTACACGAAGGAAGTCAGCCGGCTCGTCGGCGAAGAAATGCGCGCCTCCGAGCGCGAAGCAGTCACGCGCCTGAAGGCCATCGAGAGGGAGCGCGAAGAGCTACTGGAGCAGCTGCGGGCCCTCAACGAGGCGCTAAAAGAACGCCTGGAGTACCTGAACAACAGTTCCCTAAAGTAGGGAGTGGAGCGTAGCAATGATCGAGCCAACTGAGAAACCTGCTGCAGTGATCACCAGTGAGGAGATCGCTCAGCTGACCGCCGAGTTCCTGGCCAAGGGATGCGAGGTGGCAGTCCTGGATCACGGCGCGTCGGCCTTCGTCGACGGCGCCAAGCCCGAAACTTCGATGGAGGCCAGGGCCCGCGACGCCCGGACCGAAGCAATTCGCCGGCGCACCATGAAGGGCGACAAGCCTGACGTAGAGCGGCTGCGCAAAGCTGTCCGCGAAGGGAACTTCGAAATCCGCCGGGAGTTCAGCCGCGACCGACTGAACCGCCTGGTCACGCGGTATCTCGCCGATGAGCCGGACGCACTCAAGCTGCTACCTGGCGACCACAAGGCGTACACCGACGCGAAGAAAGCCCGCACGCTGGCTCGCATCCAGGAAGCGGTTGCCGCCGGCATCGTGGGCGTCGACAACATCGCCAAGCATGCCGGCGTGTCGTCAGGGTACCTGAGCACACTCAACCGACAGGAGAAGCTGAACCTGCCGAAACTGCCGCCGTTCTTCGGAGCGAAGAACCACGTGGCCAGCCGCGAGAGGGCGAAGAAATGATCACCAGCACATCGTTCAACCAGACGGTATTGGCGAAAGTAAACGAGGCCATGCGTAAAGCATCAGGCACAAACCGCCGCCTCGCACGTCGGGTTCAGCTCGGTATGGCGTACGTGGGCAACAGGCGCGGCAAGCTTTTCTTGAGGGTCTCGTACTCCCGCGGGGCGGTGGGTGCGTTCCGTTTCTACGACGCGTGCGGTAACGACGTCACCAGCACCGTCTTGACTGCGCTGCGGAGGGCTCAGTGATGAAGAGCTGGCTGCTGAACAGCAGGACCGTGCGTGTGCTGGTCATCGCGTGGTACCAGGCGCCGTTCGGGTGGGCGTTCTTTCCGTGGTTCTTGCGCCTGGTAATGATGCCTGTGCACGTCCGGTTGATATCCTGGATGACGCCCGACAAGATCGTCGCCGGCATGCACGTGGCGGAGGTGATGGCCAACGTGTATGGAGCTCGCGCTGTGCTGGCGATCGCGCTCCAGTACGTCGAGGTGAAGGACGGGAGAATCGAAGGTGCACCCTTCGACGTAGGCGTAGCGCTGTGGGCACTGAGCAACCAGCCGGAATCACGCTGATGTACGCCACGACGGAGATGGGTGAGAAGCTGCGCGAACGCGGGTTCACGGCCAGGGAGACGCTTGGCGGGTACTTCCGCGTGGTCGATGGCGGCGTGCAGTCGATCGTTTACTCGTGGGATAAGCGCGATGCGGCGAAGTTGGACGCACCGGCGGGCGAGGAGGTCTACTGGATCGCTTCCTTGGCGCCGGTTGACACGCGGAGCGTCATGCAGATCGTGGTCCCTGCCGCCGAGCGTTGCCCTGACCCGATAACCTGTTTTGTCACGGCCGAGGTACGAGGGTGGAAGAGAGAGGTCTGAAAAGCCTGCTGGACGCTGGATTCACGCTTATACCTCGCCGTTGCCTATCGCATGCGTTTGTCAGGAGCCGTATAGATACGGGAGAGCGCGTCGTAAGCGATTACATCCAGCGGTACGGAGCACCGAGCAAGCACTACTGGGTAGCCTATAGGCGACACCCACCGTTCTGGCAGTCACCGCGGTTCGATACCGCAGAAGCCTGCCTACTGTACGCGGAGGTGCAGGGATGGAAGGACTGACGTTCGAAGAGCACGAAGCCTGGATGGTTGAGCGCGGGTACGACTCCCGTGGCCCGCGCGTCTGCAGTTTCCGTAGATTTGCCGGCTTGACGACTGCGTACATCAGGCGCCGCACCGACAACACGTGGGTGGTCACTGTGTACCGGGATGAACCGTCGCAGCGAAGGGTCTGGGCTAGGGCCTACGAACGCGCCGAGGGATTTCCAACGCCCATGGCGGCCCACGTGTACGCCGAGATCGAGGGGTGGTTGGCATGAACCTGCCAAACGGGTGGTCTCAAGGCCAACGAGGGGCCACGACCGTAGCTCACGACCTGGTGTGGACATGGGCGTCAGCAGACATAGGGAAGCAGTACGTTCGCGTGCAGTTTGACGCAGAGACCGGCGGCTACGCAGTGGGGATGGTTTCTTATCGAGGAAGACGTATTAGAGCCGCCCTCGCCATCGGTAGAGGCGTGTGGGTGTTCACTCCGCTTACCGAACTGCGGTTCAAAGACCCGGTGACAGCGATGATATGGGCGCAGATAGAGGACCTGTGCGATGCCTCGTGATATCGACGAGATAGCCGCGAAGTACGAAAATCGGATGGCCGAACTGGGCTTCAGGCTGTCTGGTACCTGCGACTTCCACGTGGACACTGTTGTTGCGCCGGTATGGGTGTGGGACTCAGAAAGAAGCTTCCTGCGGGACAATAACGTCCGCTACCCGCACCGTTGGGTGGCCGACCCGGGGTTGTCGTGGGTGGAGATCACCAGCGGCGCCGCGATGTCGTTCGAGGACCCCGTGTCCGCTGCTGTTTGGCTGAAGGTAGGAGGATATTGTGACTGACGCTGTCGAGGCGAAGATGAACGCCCTGGGGTTCGTGGACGGCGGAGGCGGCGACTGGACAACCGACCGCATCAAGTACCCCGCCGGCGCCGCGATGTGGGTGTGGAAGCACCCAGGCTTGGCATCGGACGGCCGGTGCATGGTGGACTGGTTAGGACACTACCCACCCGGCACCTGGATCGCTGACCCTCAGCTGACCTCAGCTGACCTGCACGCCGGCAAGGGCGTAGCGTTCCCGGACCCCGTCGCTGCGGCTGTCTGGCTGCGGACTGAGTACCCCGAGCAGTTCACCTAGAGGCGGCTTGCCTTGGGCGTTCAGTAATGTAAAATGTTTACACACTTCGGAAACTCCGAAGCCAACCACTGACTCCCTACTTTAGGGAACGAAACTTCCAAAACTGTTCAGGAGAACACCATGAAAGTCAACGAGTTGACTCCGATCATCGTCGCTCTGTACAACGCCAACCGCACCGGCATGTTCTGGGGCGCACCGGGCATCGGCAAGTCGGCGAGCTTCCGCGCTGCCGCCACGGCGATCAAGAACCAGTTGGGGCTCACCGGCCCTGTGCTGGAGCGCCACGAAATCAAGCCGTTCCTAGCTCGCGGCGGCGACATTCGCAACGCCTTCGGCCTGTTCGATCTGCGTCTGTCGCAGATGGACCCGGTGGAAGTGGGCGGCCTGCCTCGCGAGAACCGCACCAACAGCACCATGGAAAAACTGCCGCCGAGCTGGTTCGCTCACAGCCTGCGTGAGGACCTGCCTGATTTCGGCATCCTGCTGCTGGAAGAGCTGCCGTCTGCACCGCTGAGCGTGCAGACCACGGCGTACCAGATCACCCTCGACAAGGTGATCGAAGAGTTCAAGCTGAAGGAAGGCTGGGCCACGTTCGCCGCAGGTAACCGCCTGACCGACGGCGGTCAGTACTTCAAGATGCCGAACGCATTGGCCAACCGCTTGTGTCACATCGACGTCGAGTCGGACGTGGACAGCTGGTGTCAGTGGGCGGTGGAGCAGAACAAGGACCACAGCCTGATCGCGTTCATCCGCTTCCGTCCTGACCTGCTGAACACCACGGACGAGCACATCAAGAACCGCGGCAAGGGCTTCGCCTTCGCCACTGAGCGCCAGTGGGAAGCGGTCAACGACTTCCTGGTCAATAACCCGAGCGTCGACGCGGCGACCACCAGCGCCATCGTAGGGGGCCTGGTCGGTAGCGGTCCGGCGGCCGAGTACGTCAGCTTCCGCAGCGTGTGGAACAACATGCCGAGCATCGACGGTATCCTGATCGAACCGGCGACGGCAATCCTGCCGGAGGACGCAGCCACTCAGTTCGCAGTGATGACGGCGCTGGCGTCCCGCGCCACCTACGACAACCTGGCCCAGTGCCTGACGTACACCGACCGCCTGATGGCGAAGGGTCGCCCGGAGATGGCCGTGATGTTCATCAAGGACATGCAGATTCGCCAGAACACTGCGTGGCAGGCTGCCCAGGCGGAAGGTCGCCAGTTCCAGCGCGCCGAGCAGTCGCCGGCGTACAGCATCTGGGCGACGAAGAACGTCGACCTGTTCAGCTGATGGCCAGCAGCGGGAGGAAGAGACGCGCCAAGCAAATGGCGCGTCTCGGCTGGATGTGGGAGCCGAGCTGGAACAGCTGGGTGTTTCTGGACCTGTGGTCCAGCCCGGTACTGCACATCCAGTACCGGGCGAAGCAGAAAGACTGGCAGCTAGGCGACGCTGACCTCGTGTGGGGCGAAGTGTTCGACACCCCGCAAGCCGCGGCGGTCTACGCTGAAGTGCAGTTCGCTGACAAGCTGGCCGCTGTGCGACGGGAGGTTCACCTAGAGGCGGCAGTAGATACAACATGGAGGACGTTGGTATGAACACCCGTAAGACACCGGTCCAACTGCGGCGCGAGCACGAAGGGCGCACCGGAATGCGGGCGAACATGAGAGCGCTCGGGTGGGGGTGCATGAAGTCCAGCGAGCGCTCAGGCAAAGCGACCATGTTCACCAAGCGCGACGGAGGCGACGCGGACTGGGCTATACGCTCCACCCACGGTGGTAAGTGGCGGGTGGCGAGGTTGGTCCCAGGCTATCGTTGGTCGCGCGAGCAGAAAGTGGTGTCGCCCTTATTTGACGGGCCGGTAGCCGCAGCGCTCTGGCTCCAAGTGGAGAAAGCAAATGGCACAGTCCGTTTTGTCGAGAGCTAAAACGCAGCTCGTCCTGCACGAGCCGTTCTACGCAACGATCCTGCTCAACCTGGAAGTGGTTGAGTGTGAGCAGATACCAGGCATGGGGCCGCTGTGGTTGGCAGCGACCGACGGTACCCACCTTTATATCAACCCGAAGAACTTCGAGCAGCTGTCTGTGGCCAAGGCCAAGGGCGTACTGAAGCACGAAGTCATGCACGTCGCTCAACTGCATCCGTTCCGGGGCCAGGGCAAGGAACCAGCCCGCTGGAACAAAGCCACTGACGACGTCATCAACCCGGTGATCATCGACGAGGGCGGCGAGCTGCCGGACGGTGTGCGCCAGGGCGTCAAGGGCGTGAGCGCGGAGCAGCGCTACAAAGACCTGCCGCCTGACCCACCAGGACAGGGCAGCGGCGCAGGCGGCCACGACCCGCTGGGCAACGACGTGCTGCCGGCGAAGGACAAGAGCCAGGCCGCGGTCGACAAGGCAAAGGGCATGATCGCCCAGGCCGCCGCCGTGGCGAAGGCGCGGGGCAAACTGCCCGAGTCCGTGCAGAAGGAGCTGGACAAGATATTCAAGCCGCGCGTCGATTGGAAGGAACAGCTGCGCCAGTGGCTGACCGAGAGCGCCCAGACGGACTACTCATTCCGCCGGCCGAACCGGCGGTTCATCGCCGGGGCAGACCCGATGTATCTGCCCTCGATGGACGGCGACAACCAGGCGATGGACACGCTGGTCATGGTGCTGGACACCTCAGGGTCGATCACCATGGACGAGCTGCAGCAGGGCGTGGGCGAAGTGGTCGGTGCGATCGCCGACGTAACTCCCAAGCGGTTGGTGATTGCGTACTGCGACGCGAAGGTCCAGCACCACGACGTGTTCGACCAGCCCCAGGAGGCGGAGGTGGCTCAGTCGTTCAAGCGCCACGGCGCCGGCGGCACGAACATGGTGGCTGCGTTGAAGTGGGTGAACCGGAACTACCCGACGGCCAAGGCGGTGATCGTCTGGACGGACGGCGAGACGCCGTTCGGAGACGAGTCGGAGTTCGAGTACCCGGTGCTGTGGGCGATAAGCCAGGAGGGGATCACCGCGGACTGGGGCACCACGATCCACGTCCAGGTAGGCGAGTGATGGACTACACCGATGTCCTGCCGGTTCCGCTGTGGCAGCCGCTACACACCGGGTTCAGCCTGGATGTAGCGGAGGTCATCAAGGTCCTGTTGCCGAGGGTACAGGTGGATGCACGGGCGATACGGAATAGGCCCTCGCCTGTTGACCCGCTGGGCGCCACGCCACGAGTGACGTTCGGCTACACCGCCAGGCTGGATGGCCCACCGGATGTCAGCTTGTCGGTGGATGGCGAAGAGACGCCGGCCATGAAGCCGGACGCACTGGAGCTGTACCTGTACGTGCAGTGGCCAGAACTTTTCAGGAGGGCGCCGTGAAGAAACCATGGGAGCGAGGGTACATACCGAAGCCAGGACCGAAGCCCGCATGGAAGGGCCCAGCGACGCCTGACGGGTGGGTTCGGGCAGAACGGCACGAATGCGTTGAGTTTCGCCGCCCGGGAGCGCGGGTGTTCTCGTACGACCTACTGATAGGCCAGTGCGGTAAGCCTTGGAGGCTCTGGCTGAGTACAGACTACGGAGAGTTCCGCGCGCCCGACATGGTCATGGGGAGTCTCAAGGCGATGCTCGTCTGGTACCGGGTGGAGGCGTCCAGTAGAACGCCGGAGGAGCGGTTCTTAGCATCGCCTACAGGGCGGCTGGCAGGGAAGTCCGTAGCGCTCTCCGCCCACTACGGGATGGGACCTACTGGGATACAGAACCTTCTACGACGGAACATGAGGGGCGAAGACAAGGAGCTTGACATCGACGCCTACTCTTTGTTCGCCTCGACGCTCGGGGCCAGCAGATGAATGGCTGGGTGCAGACCAAGTACGGATGGTGCCGCGCAAAGACGGAGCCGGGGCCGATGGGAAACAGGTACGTCCCCAGGTGGGAAAGGATGGCCGCACCTCACGTGGTGCAGGACGCATGGAACGGAGGGTGGTTGGTGCTCGACGGGTCGCCTGATGCTCGGCCGTTCCCCGATCGCCTGCTGCCTGGGGTGACGTTCCCGACAGCCGAAGCGGCAATGGTTGCAGCAGAGATCGAGCTTGCCAACCGCGCGCCGTAGTGTAAAATAACTATACATTCCCTAGAGTAGGGAGTGCTTCCGAAACTGTTCAGGAGAAACGCAATGAGCGATTACGACGTAAGCAATATCCACGCCAAGGCCATGCTGGTGAACCTCAACATCAGCCAGTGGTCGGCGCGCAAGATCGACAAGCGCGCAGCGGCAGAGATCGCCAGCGCCCATGGGGTTGAGTCTCGCAACGGCGCCTACTACAAGTCCCTGGTCGAAGGCGGCGCGCTGGAGGAGATCAAGCGCCTGGTAACTCAGGCCCGCACCGAGCACTACCGCCGCACGTTGCCCTGGTCAGATGCTGGCCCGCGCGTGCTGGCGAACCTGGGGTACCTCGAGTACGCCCAGAAGATGGGCGAGTACGGCCAGCGGTTCGACGCGCTGGTGGCTCAGTTCCTCAACGACTACCCGCTACTCAAGCAGGAGGCCAAGCGCCTGCTGGGCAGCCTGTTCGATGAGGCTGATTATCCTGACCTGCAACGTGTTGCAGATAAGTTCGGGTTCAAGACCAGCGTGACCCCACTCCCCATGGGCGACGACTTCCGCTGCGACCTCGGCACCGAGGAGGTGGACCGCATCCGCGCGGAGATCACAGCCACGACAACCAGCGCCATGCAGCAGGCGGTGGCGACGGCGTACGAGCGGATCAGCCAGGTAGTGGATGCATTTACTGACCGCCTGGCAGGGACCGAGACGCTGTTCCGCGACAGCTTGGTGGGGAACGCCCGCGATCTGGTGGACATCCTGCCGACGCTGAACATCACCAATGACCCCAAGCTGGCCGAACTGACTGAGCGTATGCGTACCAAGCTGTGCGCTCACGAACCCGACGCGCTGCGTCACAACCACTCCGTACGCAAGGCGGCTTATGACGAAGCCGTGTCGATGCGCAAGGACCTGATGGATTTCTTCGGAGGAGCCCTGTGAAACACCCCCACGAGTCCGACGAGGACACCGTACTCCGCCGCATGGTGCGGCTGGAGACGCGAGTGAGCAACGCGCTGCGTAGCATTGGTATCGTTCCCGGCGCCACGCCGGGCGACACCACTACGGGGCGCGCTATCTACGATGCGGAGGGCCTGCAGGGTCTCCCCACTGTGCACGTCACCACGCCGGACGTAACGATAGGAGAAATCCTGGCGTGCGCCACGCGGGGCGGCAACGGCAGCAGTCAGGACGTCCGCGTCGTGCTGCTCAACCAACTGGTGGGCGTGCTTCGCGTCCACGGAAAACCTAAAGGACACGCACCATGCAGAAAGAACACTTGATCGCGACAGACGCTGAGCCGACGAAGGAACAGCTCCGTGCGAAGGCGGTGGCATCGGCCACTGAGGCACTGAACTCCGACGACATGTTCGTCCTGGTCGGCATCCGCCGCACCGAGACGGGCAGCGACGTGAGCGTGGTAGCCGCGTGCGACGAGCGCGCGATCTATGATTCGGCCGTGGCGCTGACCTCCACCGTGGGGGCCATGGCGATCGGCGACGCTGGGATGGCCGCGCTGCCGCCGGATGCTTCGCAAGCGCTGGCACTGGTGGCTGGGCTCCGCTCGCTGCAGACCTACGCGACCGAAGCAGCCAAGCACTCGGCCTCCCTCCAACCCAGCACCCCGACCGAGCATTGATTCGGCGCCGCCTCAGTAAGCAGCACTGCCGGTGCCGAAGGAAGACCGAATGCGGTAAGCGGTTCAAGGGCTTCCCCGGCGTTACGAAGTGCCCTTACTGCGGCGGCGAATCTCGGCTCGACAAATGGGCGGACAAGAAGCCCTGGAAGAAACGCGACAGGCTCTGCTACTGCAGCGCCTATGAATGGGGCGCATACGGGTCGCCGCACCGTGAGGGGTACGGCGCCTGCTACTACGCACCGAGGAAGGAAGACCATGAGCAAGAATCGCATGATGACGGTGGTGCTGCAGGTGCGTGACGACGCAGCAGCCGAGCCGTTCCTGTCCAAGCTGGGCGAGTCGTTCTGTGGCAACGCACCGATACCCGGTGTGATCGTCACCGCCATGTCCAACGAGGACGAGATGACCAAGTTCGAGAAGTTGTACCAGCACTGCGTCGATGAAGGACTGTGGGTGCCGCAGGAGCTGCAGCCATGACACCAAAGAAACCGATGCTGGCGTGTGACGCCCCGGCCACCCTCAACTTCCCGCTGATCGTCAGCCCCAAGTTGGACGGCATCCGCTGCACAGTCTGGCCAGGCGGGCCGATGACCCGGGCGCTCAAGCCAATCCCCAACAAGTTCGTGCGTGAGACACTGGCCGCCGCCCGGCTGCCGGCCGTGTTCGACGGCGAGCTGGTGGTAGGCGAGGCGAACCACCCCGACGTGTACCGCCGGACCACCAGTGGGATCATGTCGCACGAGGGTCAGCCGGACTTCACGTTCTGGGTGTTCGACTACGTGCCGCAGCTGGCCGACCTCGAGTCGTTCGAGTGGCGCCACAAGAAGCTGATGGAGCGCACCGGCGCGATCCAGGCATTCCGTCGGTGGTTCAAGCTGCTGCCGCAGACCCTGGTGCACAACCGCGACCAGCTGGACGGGTACGAGCAGCAGATGCTGGCCGAAGGGTTCGAGGGGATCATCGCCCGTCGTCCCGACGCACCGTACAAACACGGTCGCTCGACCCCGAAGGAAGGCTACCTACTGAAGGTGAAGCGGTTCGTGGACACCGAGGTTGAGGTGGTCGGCGTCGAGGAGCTGATGCACAACGCCAACGAGGCGACGGTCAACGAGCTGGGCCACACCCAGCGCAGCTCTGCCCAGGCAGGGCTCGTGCCGGCCGGCGTACTGGGCGCGCTGATCTGCCGCTGGGGCGTGCACACGTTCAAGGTTGGCACCGGGTTCACTGCCGAGCACCGGGCTGAGCTGTGGCAGAAGCGAGACGCCCTGATTGGATGCCTGGCGAAGATCAAGTACTTCGAGCAGGGGATGAAAGACCTGCCGCGCCACCCGGTGTGGCTGGGGTTCCGCGATGGGAGGGACATGTGATGGACAAACAAGAACACAACGCCCTGCAGCTGTGCGTCGACGCACTCGACCAACTGCTGCCGTACCTGGCCAAGGTGCCAGCGGACATCGGGCTGATCAACGAAGCGCTATGTGAAGCCCGGCCACTGTTGAAGGGGGCCGGGCCGGAATGCGTGCATGAGTTTGTGCCGTTCCGTTCCGACTGCACGAAGTGCGGACATCCATATGCCGAGCCAGCCCCGGCGCAGGATGAGCGTGAGGCGTTCGAGGGGACGCTAAATGTCCATTCACGTCGAAGGAACGAGCTCGGTGACTATGTACGGCCGTCTATTCAGGACCGCTGGATTGGATGGCAAGCAAGAGCCACCCGCCCCGCGCAGACCGAGCAGCGGCCGGTGGCGTGGGTTTCGAGCGGGCCGGACGGCGTTGAGGCCGACTGGTATCCGGGCAAAGGGCTGGACACACTTCCCATCGGCGCCAAGCTCTACGCCGCCCCCGTCGCGCAGGCCGAGCAGCAGCCCGCGCTCATGTCCGAAGAGGCGGCATCTACGCTTCGCGGAATGGTCGATTACTGTCTGAACCAGCGGGTGTGCATGGGCATGGACGAGGGTTTCAAGTCGTTCGATCCCGAGGAAGAGCACGACTTCGTGAAGGAGTTGCGAGCCTTTGCGGAGAGTGCCGCCCCCATCGCGCAGACCGCCCCGCAGCCGGAGCATAGTGGGCTGGTGGACATGGTGAGACTTGCCTTGCACAACGGCCAGCTGGTGCCAGACCCAGAAATGGACGGATCGACAGAGGTGTTCGGAATCAAGATCGACGACATGGAAGCGCTGGAGGCCGTCCTATCCGCCCACGAAAAATAAGCAAACCTCCTTTATAAGCCCCAACAGGGGCTTTCTTTTGTCTGCATCAATAGTTTTTCCCTATCTACAGCTACCAACCTGATAGAAATATTCAATTAAAGAATTTATAAAATAGTGTTGACGCAGTAGAAGAACAAGGGTAGAGTTTAAATCGTAGACAGGTGGAGCAATCCCATGAATCTTTTCTCAGCTTCTGGATATCACAACAAATAGCTTGACACGTTTGGAGGAGGGGATTATATTCAGAGGCGTGGAAGAGGTATAAATCAAAGCTTTGCAGCTTCTGGAACGTCAAGAAGACAAAGCACAAGGAAAACAACGAATTTTGAGGCTAGTGAAATGAAATCTACAATGCACGTTTTGCACATCATCCTCACCCTGCTTACGGGGTTTTGGATTATCATTTATATCTGGCGTCTGTTTGCCAATGCTCAATATAATCGACAGCTTGAGTACAGCAATCAACGCAGGCAGACAGAAGCAATGGAGCGCCTTCTAGCGAATCAAGAGGCTGCTGATAAGCTGAAGATTATGCAGAAAGAGGGGGTTTTGTAATGAAATGTCCACATTGTGAATATGAGAACGGATGGGGCTGGTGGTCTGACGACCAAGGAAATGAAAAATATTCCAACGTCGATGGAGATTTACGTCCTTTTTATGAACAAACATCCAAATTCCCACGGACAATCGCAGCATTCGATACCGAGGAAGTCAAATGCTACGCTTGCCCTTGCTGTTGTAAGACGTTTATAGCGCACTTTGAGTAATAAACTGAAGCTATTGAACCAAAGCCATCAATAGAATCTTTTGTGTAATTTCTTGTAGAAATCTGTTGACAGCATAGGCGCAATGGGTCAGAATAGCCACAACAGAAACGAAAACCCCTAAGGTGAAGAAGATGAAGTTTAATTATGTGGTGAAGCTAGGTAAGGGTCTTAAGCTAGGTAAGACCCTAGCACAATTTGAAGGTAATGTGAGGGGGCTAAGAGAGGCTAAGAATTTTGTAAAACAGCAAGAATTGAAAGAGGGGGAGTTTCTACTAATACTCGAAAAAGATATAGAAGGGTTTAGGAGGTAAAATGAAAAAGCCTCTATCTTACAAGCAACGCCTAATGCTCACTGTACGGCGTCAAGACGCTGAGCATCGTGCCGCTACACTGGAAACAGGGGTTAGCATGCCCTACGGATTCCAGAGCTATGCCATTGTAGCTGCTATGCTTCGGAACAAATGATAGTGGGATGCATCCCACTCCCCACGATTGGCGCTAACATTTAACACAACAAGGAAGGTAAACAATGATCACTCTTTATGCTCTCGTTGTCTCTGTATGCCTCTCCAATGGGCAATGTGAAGCACTATCGCCAGAAGTGTATGAAGACATGACTCGCTGTGTCATGGAAGTAGCACACCAACGGGCACAAGGAGTGGACAGCTATTGTGAGGAAATTCAAGAAGAGGGCGCAGCAGATGCTGAGGCTATCGCCCACCGTTGATTGATAGAAATAGTCAATTAGCCATCAAAGCTGTATGTTGTACAATGAACACAACAGAGAAGACATAGGGTCTTCTATCTAAACGAAAAGGTGAACACCATGCGCAAGATCGAATCTCAAATGCTCGAAGCAGTAAACAACGGTAAGACTTGGAGCAAAGACAATACAGAGGTTTATCCGATTGTCGGCGGAATGGAAGTTCGGCTACATGGCCACCCTATTGCTAAGGTGGATGAGTACGGTCAAGTTAAGGTTGACCTTTACACTCTGCGCAACTGGCCTACCAACACCACAAAATCCCGTCTCCGTGCGCTTGGCGTAGACATTAAAACTAAAGGCGGCGTTATTCACTTGGATGATAAGCCAGTATGAAACCCTCTAATGAAAGCCACTCTTGCGAGTGGCCCCCTAACAGCACACAAGTGGTAGCTATGGAAGCTTTCGCAACCTGTCTAGGCTTCCTGATGGGACTAGCCGGAGGACTCACAGGTTTAACGATCTTCTGTCGCATCCTTGGGAGTATTTCTCAATTTATTTTGAGCTAAGGTGTTGACATAGATGAGAGCTTCCCTTAAGATACGCACAACAGCAAACGAAAAGCCCAAGGCAAACTAGACGGGAATCAGAGCCATGAAAACTTCCAGCCAATTCAACATCAACGGCACCACCCAAATCGTTAAGCTGACTGACAAAGCTAAAGGGATTGAAGCTTTCAGCATCAAGGGTGTGCGTTGGTTCCAGAAGTCCTATGGCAACACATACCACAAGGCGTATATTAGCGCCCTCGTAAATGGACGCTGGATTGACCTTGGGGTCACAGATATGCAATATGGTTATGGCGACCACTACCTCGTTAGCGCTGGCGCTT
>Ga0079224_100005016_pt1 | contig 17315 bp, 16 predicted proteins | sample Stecom2015_FD_80414 | JGI IMG/M metagenome (GOLD analysis project Ga0079224, IMG submission 80414) | Agricultural soil microbial communities from Utah to study Nitrogen management - Steer compost 2015 | ecosystem: Environmental > Terrestrial > Soil > Agricultural land | place: USA: Utah... | reverse complement strand
TTTGTTTTAGTTGCGGGTTTAGTTACATTAATTGCAAAACTCAAACTCTAGCATTTAAGATCCGACTGGCATGGTTTCACGCCACGGGCGCTACGGATTCGCTGCGTTCGCTGCGTGGAATTTGCTATCAGCTATCAGCTATCAGCTGGGTGGGGGATTGTTTTAGTTGCGGGTTTAGATCCTACTCAGATTGAAATATTTGCATGTAAAACAGTATGTTATGATCAAATCTTAGGGGAATTAGTCCAGGGTTGTTTGTGATTATCTGAAATAACTTTGCATCTGATGTATTCTAGATTTTCCTACGTGAATTTGAAATTTAAACATCTCCAGTTTATAACGATAGAATTTTGAATATAAGTCCTGCGCTTCCAAATCGCTATCGCGCTTACGAATCGCAGGCAATGTCCGACGAATTCGTGCGGTGTCCGTATGGGAGCCGACCCTGTGCGATTCGTGAGCGTGGAAGTCGAAATAAAAACTGCCGAATGGCAGATTTTTATTCGACGTAGCCACCAACCCTATTGGTGGCGGTAGCGATCTGGAAGCGCCGGTTGAAGTATAGGTTCAGGTTGAGAGGTAGTATGTGCCTGACGATGTGCTGGAGCATACGAGGTTTCGCTGTGGATTTAGTCCACAGTAACGGAGTGGGAAGTGATTGGCAGCGTGGGGATGCTTGTGAGAATCCGGTGCGGAGCTAGTCCCCTATGATGGGCATTGACAACCCCGGACCATTCACACTACCAATTCTTTGTTGATAGTCAAGGCTTTCTGAACATCTTTAAAACGCGGATCCAGAGAATAAAAATTCACGAGTTTTACAGATCCATCTTTCATGTAGAAAAATACTTTTGAATAATTTGCATTAACGCATTGCACCCTCGACAAGTCCAAACGTTGTTCCGGGCCCGAATCCAATTTATAATAAACATCGTTGTGAGTCCAGCGGATGTAATATTTTGACTTCTGCTCCTGATCCAGGTAAAGCAGGATCATAAACGCACTCAAAATGAACCAGAAGAAAAAACTCCACTCCCGGATATCAAATCGCTCACTAAACCCCTGCGACAATGAATAGTATAAATGAAAACTACCAAGCAGTAAAAATGCCATGATCATGATCAAAATGATCATCCTTACTTTTCTATGAAAAATACGAGGGCGAATAATATTCTTTTCCATGGTCAAAGTTATTTGAAGTGAAAAGTAGATGCCCAACTGGACACCCTTACTACAATGATGGTTTATAGTGTACCCAACATGTTTCGTTAGAATTCATGCCATTTTCTGATAACACGCCCCTCAAACAATAATCTTCCCTAAGGGCATGGCTCCCCTTCTTTCTCAAGGCTAATTCACTTTCTCCCGGACATCTGGAAATGCGCATCCCCACCATCTCCTCTCCAGGACTCAGACAGTTCCGTTTCTACTGTTCCTTTCCCCGCGCCACTTCTGATTCATCGTCGGCCATATAAACCCGACTCAATCATTGGATCCCAATCTGGGAAAAGTTTCTGAGGCCACTACGGTGACCATCACAATTTTCCATTCTTCGCCAACCTTCCGTAACACCCGCTGCTCATTCGATATATCCCCACTCAGATCCTGACGATAGGTAACCCAGGCGAACGGCCCATCCTGCCTTATTTTTAGATCGCTTCTCAGGGAGTAAAACAAATCCCCGTTTCCTACATTTTCAGTGATGATGGGCCGCATGGTACGATCGAGTTCTTCCCAGGAAGTGTAAAAATGATGCACATTGCTCCGCACCCACTCAAAATAAATATTGTCGTCGTGCAACCAACAATCCTTCCAATCTTCATATTCACCAATAAAAAAGGACTGCGTTTCCTTTTTAACTACAGCCATTATGGCCATTTCCTCGTCATTGAGATCGTCAACCTGACCCGATATGGGATCAATACATAAGATAAACCCAATAATAAAAAGTAAAGCTCTCATACGCTTTTATTTTTTAGGCCGAAGCCAGAACACAAATCAATTCATTCGCAGTGTTCTCAGGGTTGTTATATATTCACAACATCAGCAAGGCCTAAATTCGTTCCGCATATAGCCATTTTTTAATATTTAACAAAAAATTCAATATAAAACCCTCATTAATGCAGCTCTATGCCGGCCCAGGAATGGAGGTTCCAATGTTGTCCCTTTTACCAACAGTAATATAGTCGAGTTAGGAATTTTCAATCATCCGGGTCCAGGTCCTTTTAAGAATTTCCTGTTGATAGCCAATCCGATACATTTGATAAACAAAAACATTGGCCAGCTGCACTTTAAGGTAGGATATGCTTTGGTATTTCTGAGGTCGTACCCGTATTTCACCCGGGTGTACATAAAATTTACCCCGTTTTCTTAACCGGTCCACCAGATCAAAATCTTCCATGATTTCAAGGGATTCATCATAGCCACCCAGCGCATGGAAAGTGTGTGCAAAAACAAATAAACTTTGATCTCCACCTCCTGTCCAGGTCATATTGAGCTTGGACATATACCTTTTTATTGTGGTCAACCGTCGACCGTTGACAAACCGAATACTGAAGCATCCCCCAAGAAATCCGTCCAAAAAACTATCATATATGGCTTCTACAAAATCCGTAGGGGGGATGGTTTGCGGATCCAGAAAATACAAAATGTCTCCACCGGCCTTGTTAGCTCCGTAATTCATGCGTGATGCCCGGCTTGCATTTCCAGCAAAAATCCGCACCGGATACTCCTGGGCAATGGCCACGGTAGAATCTTCACTACCTCCATCCACAATGATAATCTCCGCACCCCGGCTATAGGCCACCAGATGTTCCAGGCATTCGCCAATAGAATCCTCATTATTAAAAGCGGGAATGATTATACTGATCAGGTTTCTCGATGCCACAGGTGAAAGTTTAACCAAAATTTCTCAAAATGCTTCCAGAATAGAAAGATAGAACTGAAAGTTGTGACCATACGCCACATCAGCACGGACAGTAACCCTGTTCTGATGATCCACAATATAACGTAGCCCTGCACCTCCGGCAAATTTAAAATCTCTGCGATAATCTTCAAAATCAAATACATCTCCAACGGATACAAATGGAACCACAAAATATTTACGCCAAACCGGAAATCTCAATTCAGATTGGATCGCCCACATATTGTGGTTCCGGTACCTCCCTTCAAAATGACCACGCATCATGCTGGCTCCACCCAAAAGGGATAAATGGTAGTATGGTATCGCAGGTCCACTGCGGAAAGAAAACAGCGCCTGACTCGCCCAGATTATCCCTCCTGCAATGTTCCTGAAATACCGGAAGTCCAGTTCCGAAGCGGTAAAGGCATAATCTGATCCCCACAATGAATGGTACAAAATCGATTTACCCGAAGCATAAAATCCGGAAATAGGGAACAGGGTATGATCCCTGCCATCGTATTGGATCCGAAAACCAACACCATTCACAAAACCTCCTTCCACACCGGTGGTTTGTAGTCTTTGTAATTCACCCTCCTCTTCAAGTCGGAGGTCCCAATAGTAATTAAAGTCCCCTGTAAGACCCAGTCTCCAGTACTTTGAAACCACCAGAGTGGGAGAAATGCCTAAATGCGGATACTGGACCGAATAGCTCTCCTTTCTCAAATCAGTACTTTGATTACCGATTCCCCAGTATTTATATACAAAATCGTAGTACCCCAACTCCCCCTCCAGCTCCCACCTTTTCTCCGGACGGTAAATATGGAAGGACAAATTGGATATAAACTGCTTGCGTAGGGTGTATAGTCCGCGCAATTGTATTGTACTTGGCCTTCTGTGAAGAGAGTCAAGATGAAATGTATAAGACGCACGCGCTCCGAACACCCAATTCGTTTCGGGTGTAAAATACACCACCGGAACCGGAACAAAGGTCTGTCCGGGTTCAGCAACCTTGCTGGGGAAGGTATGGATCTGAGTATATCCCGTCTGCAAGCACAGTACCAGGATAAAACATAAGGGTAAAAACGATAAACCGATCCCCCCAGAGCAGAAAAATCCAATGTGCTTGGATTTGCAATAGAACGTTTTATATTTGGACTCGGCAATCATTGCTCGTTTATATCCACTCCAATATACAATGAATAACCGACAATGAATCTTAAAAATTTGAAGGTGAACCAATAAAAAATCCGGGAATATGAAAATTTTGGTCATAGGGGGAGGAAATATGGGAATGACTTACACCCAGAGCTTTTTACGATCCCACGTTACTACGGCGGAAAATATTATGATCCTGGAAAGGTCCAGGGAGAAGGCAGAGGAATTAAAAAAACTAAATCTGGGTTCGGTTCATGGCCAACCAGAGACTTGTCTGGCACATGCTCAACTGATCATTATGGCTGTCAAGCCTCAGGATGCACCATTCGTCTATAACCAGATCAGCCCCCGTCTCCACCAGAATCAAATCGTACTATCGATCATGGCAGGCGTAACCATCCAAACACTAAGAAAAGAACTGGGTATTGGTAAAATTATCCGGGCAATGCCCAATCTACCCTCCCAAATCAGCCACGGTATGACGGTATTTACTTCCACCAATGATGTGGATCGTTCCGAACTCGTCCAGGTTCAGAACCTGCTCAACACCACGGGAAAAACACTTTACGTGGAGGACGAAAAACTGCTGGATGCCGCCACTGCCATTTCTGGCAGTGGGCCTGCTTATGTATTTTACTTTATGGAATCCCTGATGGAGGCTGCCGTTAAACTGGGCTTCACAGAGGCTCAGGCGGAATTGTTGTCCTGGCAGACCTTCCATGGAACGGTGGACCTGTTTCATAAAAATGATTTCACCTGTAGGGAATGGATCCAAAAGGTTTCAAGCAGAGGTGGTACCACCGAAGCTGCACTGGCCACATACGAAGCAGAAAAAGTAAAAGCTGGCATCATAAGAGGAGCTGAAGCTGCTTATAACCGGGCCCGGGAATTGGGTAACAGTTAATGCGCGTCAGTCCCCCGAACTTCCAACATCAATTCTTTTCTCATGGTCATCAATTCGTTGTACATTTTTGCCGGCAACTTTCGCCATCTGTACTTTCTGAACCAACGGATCACCTGATCCGTCCACAAAACAGTGACCATGCTAATGATAGGTAGTAGGATAAAAAAACTGAGTACCCACCACCCTATAAAAAACGCCCCGATAATCATCCAAATCATCATAAACACAGGGACAAAAACTAGGAAACCTGCCATTCGGAATCCTGACATATATTCGGGTTTTTGATTCAGACGGCGTTGGATAGAAAATGATATCAAATATACGGGACCCAGGAACAACCATCCGATTATTCCCAGAGGAGATAGCAAAACCCACCACGGTAAAGACAAATTGGCATTTTCTCCTACATCTCTGACCCCCGACGCCGAGCAGGCATCCTTGTAGCGTTGGTTCATTTCTGCGATATTTTGCCATTTTTCCTTAGTCGTCTCATTGATTTTTCTGGCAATAGCATCTAATCGTCCAAAGAAATCCCGGTTATCATATTCCGCTACCGGGTATGGTCTGTATTGTATATCATTGGAGACCATGGCAAGTATGTCATCTGCCACTTCCAATCGTTCATTTTCCGCAATATGGATCATCTGTTGATGGAGTCCCTGATAGATTCTGTCTGTTAGCATCGCAATGCCATTCCGTTCATCCTCCTGATACATGGCATAGAGTGACCTGGTAGAAATGGGATCACCCACCTGAACTGCAACTCTGGAACGTGGCCGGGGAGAAGATTCAAAATTCACGCCAACCGGCACAATCCACACCTCCTCAATATCCCTGTTTTGCAAAGCACCAAAAGCAATCCGTGCCGCACCTTTTTGAATCGGCCGGGTCTGTTTAATATGTTTGGTGCTTCCTTCTGCAAAAATGGCAATACAACCAGACTGGGTCAAAAGATCAAAACAATAACTGAATTGTTTTTCATTTTGCCTCATGCTAGAGAATCCATCACGAAATCGGTAAATCGGTAATTGATTTGTCTGATCAAAGAACCATTTCACTTTCGGGTTGACCACATCTCCGCGGATAAGAAAATGAAGTTCCCGGTCCAGATGGGTCGCCAGAACGCAGGGCTCTGTGAAGGCAGATGGATGATTTACTGCCAGCAATACCGGCTGATTCCTGGGAATATTTTCCTGTCCATGAATAAAAATCTTTTGGTAATATCCCTGGAGGACAATCCGGGTGATTGGTCGAAGAATGGCGTATAACATCCGGCGATTTAATTAATTTTACCCATTTTACGGCAGTAAACTTAGTTTTTTTTGGAGAAAAAGGAAAGAATACCCGCATTATTGATCCTAAGTGGGCCAACCGCATCGGGCAAATCCAGTCTGGCCGAGTCACTGGCTTTGGAATATGGATTTCCAATCATATCTGCCGATTCCAGACAAATTTACAGGGGATTTGATATTGGAACAGCCAAACCATCTTCCTCTACGCTGTCTAAGGTGCACTATGAGATGATCGACATATTGGAACCCTATGAAAAATTTTCTGCAGGGAAGTTCGCCCGACAGGCTGCGGAATTAATATACGGGGCCTTGAAAGAAAAAAGGATTATTATTATCACAGGAGGAACCGGTTTTTATATTTCAGCACTTACTGAAGGCCTGGCCAACATACCCGGTATCGAAACCCGGATTGATCAAAAATGGGATCGGATTCTGGCCAACCAGGGATTGCCATATCTTCAAAAAGAAATAGGGAAACTGGATCCCAGGTATGCAGCAGCAGGTGATCTGCAAAACAAAAATCGGTTGCTCCGGGCAATAAAAATTGCGGATCAAACCGGGCAATCCATTCTGGATTATTCACCCCAACCGTTTCTGAAACCCTATCACCCTGTGGGTTATTTTGCCATACACCGGGACCGGGAAGACTTATATCATAGAATCAATGCGCGTGTGGATCAAATGATCGAATCGGGTCTGGTGGAGGAAGTTCGCCGACTCCTGCACCATCGCGATTGCCCGGCTATGAATACAGTGGGCTACAAAGAACTCATTCCCTATCTGGAACTAAAAATACCGCTGGAGGAAGCAGTGGAGAATATCAAACAACACAGTCGAAATTATGCAAAACGCCAAATGACCTGGTTGCGTCGAAATAAGTCATGGAACTGGATCGATGTGAAAAACCCCCAACCTTTGAGGGAATGGATTGATCTGCATACCCAGGAGGGATAAACAAGGGGCCGGGATTCAAAGCAGTTCCCGTACATTTTCTGGAGGCCTTCCAATAACCGCCCGGTCACCGTCGATTACAATAGGGCGCTGTATGAGGACAGGATGATCCACCATTACCTCTATCCATTCTTCATCACTGAGATCCTTCCCTTTGAACTGATTGATGTATAGCTTTTCGTTTTTCCGAATCAAAGTTTGTGGAGAAATGTCAAGCTTTCTGATAACCTCTTTCAATTCTTCTGCAGTAGGCGGTTCGTCCAGATATTTCCTGATTTGAAATTCGACTTTTGCATCCTGTAACAGTTGCAGCGTTTGCCTTGACTTCTGGCATCGGGGATTATGAAAAATAATCATTTTGCATTATTTGAGTATATTGTCGCCAAAATATGAAATTTTATGTCAATCTGGAAACAAAATCCGACTCTTGACGGCCTCAACGCTTTGAACCACAATACGATGGGGGCTGCCATTGGATTGGAATTCACAGAGATAGGACCGGATTTTATGGAAGCCACCATGCCGGTGGATCACCGCACCGTACAACCCATGGGATTACTTCATGGTGGTGCATCTGTAGCACTCGCCGAAACCCTGGGCAGCGTCGCAGGTGTATTGGTTTTGGAAGACACCCAGCGACAGGCCGTAGTGGGGGTGGAAATAAATGCCAATCATCTGCGATCAGTCAGAAAAGGTAAAGTGACCGGACGCGTATCACCAATACGACTGGGGCGAAAGATCCAGGTCTGGCGAATTGTGATACGGGATGACCAGGATCGTCAGGTGTGTGAAAGTCGATTGACAACCATGGTTATAGATATATAAGAATGATCCAAAATATTATTTTCGATCTCGGTGGTGTATTGGTCAATTGGGATCCCATCTATTTGTACCGTAAAATTTTTGAAGATGAAATTTCCGCCGTGGAATTTCTTGGCAACGTATGTACTTATGAGTGGAATCTGGAGCAGGATCGGGGGCGAACGCTGTCAGAAGCAACCAACATCAAGATCAGGGAATTTCCGGAGTATGAAGCCGAAATCAGAGCCTATTATGACCGCTGGCCAGAGATGTTCCAGGGCACCATCGACGAAAACGTGCAAGTGTTGAGAGAGTTACTGGACAGTAGCCAGCACCGGGTTTTTGCTTTGACCAATTGGTCCCGAGAAACCTTCCCAATAGCCAAATCACTGTTCCCCTTTTTCAATGAATTCGAGGGCGCCGTCGTCTCAGGTGAAGAAGGTCTGATCAAACCCGATCCTGAAATTTATAAACTCCTGCTCCGTAAATACAATCTTATTCCTGAAAATTCAGTCTTCATTGACGATCGACTCGAAAATGTGGAAGCAGCCAGGGCATTGAATATCCACGGGATCCATTACCAGCATCCCGTAATTTCCCTTCGGGAAGAACTATCCGGGCTGGTCTTTTGACAATCCGCACGTGTGGACTGAGAGGAAACTCAGGAGGTCTTATTGCCTGCCCCACTGACAAATAGGGATGGGGACACTTCCCATTCCAGACTTCAGCGATTCGTATTTGCTGATCTTCGTTCCCGAAACACGCATCCCCCAACAGACAAGACGCAGTGATAGTGCGTTGCTATTCAAGGAGCAGCACCCAACTCAAAGCAGTCAGGTTCTTTCCTGTTTCATCTCGCAATGCCGGAATCATCATATTAATCTCCGATTATTCCAGGGTTTCGTATTTCAAATAGATCATCAGACCTCGTTTTCTAGCCAGATACTCATATTTGGAGATCAGAAAATTGGTTTGGGCTTCTTCTTTTCTGTTCTGGGCGTTGATTAATTCAAAACTTGTGGATGCTCCTACGTTGTACCTTAATTCTATGTTGTTAAAAAATCGCGTTGACGCCTCCAGGGTTTTTTCGGCAGCCAAATAACTGCGATAGGATGACTTCAAGTCGGCAATATTCCTTTCCAGTTCCTCCGTGTACATATTCACCTGTTGTTCCTTCTGAAGCTGGGCAGACTGGTAATTTATCCTGGCCTGCTGTACGTTGGCACTCGTATTACCCTGGGTGTATATAGGAATCGTGAGCTGTAAGCCAAAACCCAACCCCCAATTCTCGTTTAACTGATCAGCATATGGTATGGGGTCAAGCCGAAAGGTAGGACTTTCAAAGCCGACGGTAACCGGATTTCCATCCAGATAAACGGTTTGATTGGAAATGGTGGAGCCTGTGGGAATTGACATTCGTCGGGCTGTGGAAAAATTGGTACTTAGTGAACCACCCAGGGACAGTCTTGGATAATACTGGCTTTTGGCCATTTGAATTCCCAGGGAAGCACTTTCCACTCTTAATTCAGCTGCCTGGAGCGATGGTGCCATAGCGAGAGCCCGGTCCCGGAGTTCAGGGATCGATAGCAAATCAAGCTCATTGGGAAGCACATCTGCAACGGGGGGTAACTGAAACTCGATCTGTTCTTCAACGGGAATTCTAAGTAATTGCTTGAACTGCAAAACAGCCAGATTATATTGATTATCTGCTGCTATGACCTGTTGTTCGGATCTCGCCACTTCGGCTTGTATTTCCAACAATTCGTTTTGGGGTTTGGATCCTGCATTGACCTCGGCAGCAATTCTGTTTTGTTGCTCCACCAGCAATTGCATATTGGCTTCTGACAAAGCCACGTTTTCCTTGGTAAACATAACCTGAAAAAATTGCTGCACGACGAGTAACTGAATGTCTTCCTCTGTTTCTGCTACCTGCAACATGGCTTGTTGTTCAGCAAATTGGGCTTGCCTCACTTGCTTATGAACCAATCCTCCATTGAACAATTGAACCCCACTATTGATATTTGCACTCTGATTGTAATTGTTTTCGGTGGTAAAAGCATTGGTGGTAGGGTCGATCGTACGTCCAATACTATTACTCAGATTACTCGAAAAGCTCAGCGAAGGGATACGCTGCTGTCGTATAGCCTTCAGATCCACCTGAGCACGCTGGATCCCTAGACGCGCCTGCAGGATTTCAAGATTATTCTCACGGGCATGTTGCAAGGCCCTTTCAATCGTCCAAACATTCTGGGCCGAGGCGTACGATCCAAATAAACCCATGATCAGAAAAAGAATTGTTGTCCTCATACCTTCTTTCATTTGAGGGTCCCATTTATTCAGAACCTGTATTATCTTATATCCATTCATTCATATTAGCTCTCCCTAACCTACCCAATTGCACACCCTGTATTGATACAATAATCATTTTTCATGAACCCTTGACCAATGACCCATTATCAGGTAATATATTGTGGAGAACGCTGGTACTTCAAATAAAGGATTTTACCCCGTTGCCACCTAAAGTTTTCTACCAATTATCCATTCCGGGCGATTAAATCAACATTGCACCTCTCAGACGATGGTGGCTATCAGGTCACAAAGTACGATAAAATCAAACCGACTACAACCACGATGGTAAAACTCAATAAGGTTCCGATGAGAATATATTCGGTTTTTTTGTGGTGCAGCCCTTTGGATAAATCGCCAAAACGGAATATGGATTTGGCCCCGATTAAAAATCCAAGCGCTGTATATTGACCAACCAGGATGAAGGTCAGTGCCAAAACCCGCTCCAATTGTCCAATTGACCGACCCGCCAGCGGCAGTCCTTCATCCGGATGATATTTTTCAATATACGCTTGCCAGTCTTTGGTGGAAAGATCGACCAGCGTAGCTGAGGGATAAATTATGAAATAGTAACCAAGTGCAATAATTAGAATTCGGGTCATCCAGTCGGGGGTGGCCACGATCCACAAGATATTGTGCACCCAAACAGCTATCAGGAATAAAACGCAAAAATGGGCAATTTGATCCCACAGAAAAACCAATCCACGTTGCAGACCCACTTCCTGCCAGGAGTTTTCGATGAATTTCACATAATATATTTTGAGTAAATCAAAGATCAAATGTCCTGTGGCAATAACCAAAGCACCAAAAAACCCTACCCAGCTTGCCTGGCCGCTCAACCAAAACAGTACCGCAAGTGCCATAGCGAAGTGAACCAGAACATGGTAATACAAAAACGGACTTCGCCACCTGCGGCGACGTTTTTCATCCACCCAGTGCCGGGGCTGAAATGTAAAATCACCTAAAAAATGGGCTACCAGCAGCCATACGACCAGAGAAAGAGGTGGAAGAATCATGGTAGTAGATTTTGAAGGATGTTCTGATATCGTCGGATCGTTTGTTCCAGTACAGAAAGTTCAGCTCCCTGGATCCTTTGGTTCATGGCCGGTTGTGAAATTCCAAATAGATCTGCCAGTTCCTGTTGCGTGGAGCCTTCACGAAAATACATCCAGACCGTTCTGCCTGAATTGACCGTCCATAATCTTTCTATAATGATATCCAGAAATCGGCAAAGGAGTTCAAATTCATCATTGGCTTCCTGCCAGGGGGTTTTTACTTCAAGAAAGTGATCGCGGGGCATAGCATCGAGAGTGCGCCCTGAGATTTGAAAAACAGGCCCGTTGGATTTGCTGATGTCTGAGGCTCTATGGGTCACTTCACCCACCCCAATGACCAATCTGCAGCTCCAAGGTTCGGTAACCTGTGGAGCGTGAATATCTACTCCCCCTTTTAGTGCCGCTTTTATCATCAACGCTGCCGTCAAACCCAGTGCAGCCGGCAGGATACATTGGAAGCTGTCCCCTCGAAACGTAACGAAATCGCCGGCACCGAGCCAGCCTTTCTGTTCCATCACTTCAAAAACCGAAGTTAATATGTGATCAATTTCCGAAAACACCAGGCTATCCGGCCGCTTACGCGTCGTAGAATTAACGATATCTCCGGTAATCACAGCAACCATCGGGTCAATATTTAATTTATCTTATACCAATCCACCCTTGAACCAAAAAAAGAATGAATTGAAAAATTTATTTTCCACTTCTCCACTCCTGCCCTCTCCTTTCCGCGTTTTTGGATTGGTTTCTTTCTCCAATGAAAAGGGCAGAAACTTTGAATCGTGTGAAGTAGGTAGCGCCCTCACCGTTCACCCAGAGGTGGCTGTCCGCGTCATTAATACATTAGATTTCACAAGAAATCGAATCTTCACCCGCCCCCCTGGATCCCGTGCGGTTTTCACTTCCCGTTTTTCCCCATGCAATATAAGATATTTCCCTAATAATATGCATATATAAGCTAATTACCTTATAAATCGGGATTATTAGGATTATACCTTATCACATAGAATGGCCACATAAATTCCTGTCGACCCCGACAATAATGGGAAAGTAATAGACTACGATACCAAGATTTCTAAGAAAGCCAAATCCAGGTGTAGTTTCTGCTCCTTCTACACTCCATGAGGGGTTGTTGGCTTGATTCTACAAACCAGATCGGAATTTTTGGTATCGGAAATTCAAATATTTTGATATTTCAATGAAGATTGATAATAAGTTTTTATATTTTTCGCTGCGATTTTAACAGAATCAAATTTTCAACTATGGAATCACCAGATAAAAAATTGTATTGGAGGAAAAACATTACCTACCTTTTAATACTGCTCACAGCCTGGTTTTTGGTTTCTTTCGGCTTTGGTATCATATGGGCTGATGAGTTGAATCAATTCAGGTTGGGGGGCTACAAACTCGGGTTTTGGTTTGCCCAGCAAGGATCCATTTTTGCTTTTATTGTGATCATTTTCGTTTATGTCCGGTTGATGAACCAATTGGACCGGAAATTCCAGGTTGATGAATTTTAATCTATCAATTACAAGTTTGTTATGGACAATTTATGGACATACGCATGGGTAGCGGTAACGTTCCTCATTTATATAGGCGTTGCGATTTGGTCTAAAGCCGGATCCACAAAAGAATTTTATGTTGCAGGCGGAGGCGTTTCCCCTCTTGCCAATGGCATGGCGACGGCAGCGGACTGGATGTCTGCGGCGAGTTTCCTTTCTATGGCGGGAATGATATCCTTTTCAGGATATATCGGCTCTCAATATCTCATGGGATGGACCGGTGGATACGTCCTACTGGCGCTCATGCTGGCGCCCTACCTGCGAAAATTCGGGAAGTTTACGGTTCCGGATTTTATCGGAGAACGCTATTACAGCCAGACTGCCCGCGTCATTGCTGTTATTTGCGCCTTATTTATTTCGTTCACATATGCAGTAGGGCAAATGAAAGGGGTGGGGATCGCTTTCGCACGATTCCTGGAGGTCAAATTCGAAACGGGTGTGGTCATTGGGATCGTAATCGTCATGTTTTACACAGTTCTGGGAGGAATGAAAGGGATTACTTACACCCAGGTAGCACAGTATTGCGTCATGATTTTTGCCTATCTTGTTCCAGCTATTTTTATTTCCTTATTGGTTACAGGGAATCCGGTACCACAGATAGGATTGGGATCAAAACTGGCCGACGGAGCATGGTTACTCGACCGGCTGGATCAGATACACACCGATCTGGGGTTTAAGGCCTACACCTCCGCCGATGTCAACCGGCTGGATATGTTCTTTGTCACGGCTGCACTAATGATGGGTACGGCTGGATTGCCTCATGTCATCGTAAGATTTTTCACCGTACCACGCGTGCGGGATGCCAGGATTTCTGCCGGGTATGCCTTGGTATTCATCGCCATTCTTTACACCACCGCTCCGGCTATCGCTGTATTTGCAAAGACCAACCTGATCAGCACCATCCAGGAAACTCCCTATGCCAATGTTCCGGAGTGGTTTTCCAATTGGGAACATACCGGGTTGATAACCTTTGATGATAAAAATCAGGACGGAAATATCGATTACTACAACGATGAAAATCCAGAATATGCGGCAAAGGCTGCGGCAGAAGGTAAACGGGGAAATGAGTTGACGATCGATAAGGACATCATGGTTCTGGCTAATCCCGAAATCGCCAGGCTCCCTGGCTGGGTTATCGGACTCGTGGTGGCTGGTGGACTTGCCGCCGCATTGTCCACAGCAGCCGGTCTGCTTCTCGTTATCTCCACTTCGATTTCACACGATTTACTCAAAAATTGGTTACGCCCTAATATCACGGAGAAAATGGAACTGAGAACAGCTCGGATATCGATCATGGTGGCGGTCATCGTATCTGGCATAGCAGGAATCAACCCACCAGGTTTTGTGGCTGAGGTCGTCGCATTTGCCTTTGGCCTCGCAGCTTCTTCGTTTTTCCCCGCGATCGTACTTGGAATTTTTTCAACCAGAGTCAATATGCAGGGTGCGCTATCGGGTATGGTAGCAGGTATTCTGTTCACAGGTGGTTATATCATGTATTTTGCGGTATTGGGGCTGGGTGGAGAAGACGACTATCTATGGGGTATTTCTCCAACTGGAATAGGTACGCTAGGAATGCTTATCAACCTTATCGTGACCGTAGTAGTTACTTATATGACGCCAGCACCTCCAAAACCGATTCAGGAAATGATACAAAGTATCCGCATCCCAAGAAGCTGATACGGGATATTTTCCGGACCTGTCAATAAGGGGAACTAAAAAAAGCCAGTCCGAGCGTTGAATATCCCTTGGCAGGCAAGGCTACTACCCGTCTGGTCTTTCACCATTTGGATTGTGGTACGATGAATGGTAAACCGAGATTGTGAAGAAATACGACACGCGACTAAATGGCGTGTACGTTAACTAAGCAGAGAGCTATGATGTGAAGAAAAAGATAGATTATCCAGAATTCCGATCGTAGAATAGGGTGGCCCGGGGCACATTTAGATTACGACAAATTGGCGTCATTTACATCAAAAACAACGGACAAGGACCGGCTTTATCCGAGGTAGGATAATCCCGCGACGGTCAATTTTTGGGGATACCACACCACGATCGTGTTATTGTGCACCGGATCAGCGAAAACTGATCATCATATTTTGGGAATGACAAAATAATTAGGAAATTTATCGCATATCTATTTATCACCTTAAAATTTATCATTAACGAAAATGGAGGACATTAGAATCAGAACGAAGGAGGATTATGACAAGGCGTACAAGGAAAGTGTGGAAAACCCTGAAAAATTCTGGGCAAAAATCGCCGACACCCTGGAATGGAAAAAACCATACGAAAAGATTTTGGAATGGGAATTTGAGACACCGAGTGTGAAGTGGTTTGAAGGTGGGCAACTCAATATGTCGGAAAACTGTCTGGACCGACACCTGCTCACTCAACCGGACAAAAAAGCCATCATATGGGAACCCAATGACCCCAATGATGAACACATCGAATGGACCTACAGAGAATTGTACGAACAGGTTTGTAAGTTTGCCAATGTATTGAAAGCGAACGGCATATCGAAAGGTGACCGTGTGTGTATATATATGCCTATGGTTCCGCAACTGACCGTAGCCTTGTTGGCTTGTACCCGTATTGGTGCAATCCATTCAGTGGTATTTGCGGGCTTTTCCGCCCAATCCTTAGCGGACAGAATTAATGATTCCAGTTGTAAAATCGTCCTCACATCGGATGGAGCATTTCGAGGTCACAAAGAGATCGAAATCAAGGACATCGTAGATGAGGCGTTGTCCAAGACCACGAGTGTGGAAAAGGTGATTGTTTTTAAACGTACGGAACAATACATCAACATGCTTCCAGGTCGGGACGTGTGGTGGGATGATGAAATGGCACAGGTAGACGCCAATTGTCCTCCGGAACCAATGGATTCTGAGGATCCGCTGTTTATTTTATATACCTCGGGTAGTACGGGAAAACCTAAAGGTGTAGTCCATACTACTGCCGGGTATATGGTGAGCACGTTCTATACTTTCCTCAATGTATTCCAGTACGAAAATGATGATATATTCTGGTGTACGGCCGATATTGGATGGATTACAGGCCATTCATATATTGTGTACGGTCCGCTCCTGGCCGGAGCTACCACACTGATGTTTGAAGGTATCCCCACCTGGCCGGATGCAGGAAGATTCTGGGCTATCGTTGACAAGTACCAGGTCAATCAATTATATACCGCGCCCACTGCCATCCGTTCTTTGATGGCTAGTGGTCTTGAACCGGTAGCGAGGTATTCCCTCAATTCCCTCAAAGTAATCGGCTCAGTGGGAGAACCTATCAACGAAGAAGCCTGGAAATGGTACCACACCTATATTGGAAAAGGAAAATGTCCCCTGGTAGATACCTGGTGGCAAACAGAAAATGGTGCTATTCTCATTTCTCCGATCCCACACGTCACAGAACTGAGACCCATGTACGCATCCTATCCTTTGCCGGGTGTTCAACCGATCATCCTGGACAAAGACGGGAACGAAGTGACAGACCCCCAGGTGGAAGGATTATTGTGCATGAAATTTCCATGGCCTTCTATTCTGAGGACGCTATACGGCGACCATGAAAGACTCAAGCAAACTTATTTCTCCACGTTTAAGGGATATTACTTTTCAGGAGATGCTGCAAGAAGAGACCGGCAGGGTCGATTCCGTATTATTGGAAGGGTGGACGATGTGATCAACGTTTCCGGTCACCGATTGGGGACTGCCGAACTCGAAGATGCCATCAACGAACACCCCTGGGTGGTGGAATCCGCGGTGGTTGGATTTCCGCACGATATCAAGGGCCAGGGTATTTACGCTTACATCATCACAGAGCATGAAATCGAAAGCCAGCAGGCATTCAAAGACGAAATTGTGGAAACGGTGCGAAAGGAAATTGGCCCCATCGCAAAACCCGATATCATTCAGGTGGTTAAAGGTTTGCCCAAAACCAGGAGTGGTAAAATTATGCGACGTATCCTGAGAAAGATTGCTGAAGGGGATATCAGCACACTCGGAGACACTTCTACCCTACTCAACCCGGACGTAGTGGATGAAATCGTGGAAGCTTCCACAACGGTGAGTGATCAGCAAAAACGACAGTTTCTGAAAGGCTAACCATTGGAAACTGGCATTCCGGCCAAAGGAATGTGGATAGTTATGTCAAAAAAAAAGGAGGATCCTCGATCCTCCTTTTTTATGCTCATATATATCGTAGTTATACGAATAAGGTCTTAGTCCGGATTATTCATGGTATTTGCTTTATGTAGATGTGAGGCGTCGGACTCCGTAGACATAGTAAGCTATTTCAAGGGGTTCGCAACGAAACAGATGCATGAAGCAAATACCAAACATACCCAAA
>Ga0079224_100005015_pt1 | contig 17317 bp, 17 predicted proteins | sample Stecom2015_FD_80414 | JGI IMG/M metagenome (GOLD analysis project Ga0079224, IMG submission 80414) | Agricultural soil microbial communities from Utah to study Nitrogen management - Steer compost 2015 | ecosystem: Environmental > Terrestrial > Soil > Agricultural land | place: USA: Utah... | reverse complement strand
GAAATCGGAAACCAGGCACCGGCTTTTACGGTGGCGTCATTGGCAACCACAATGCATTGTTTTCCGGAAACATAACCGATGACAATGGCAACGCCACCACTTGGACATCCGCCTTCGTCTTCATACATTTCATATCCGGCAAAAGCACCGATTTCTATGCTGGGTTTTCCTTTATCGAGCAGATATTCAATGCGTTCGCGTGCAGTTAATTTTCCTTTTTCTTTGTGTTTTTCTATGCGTTTTGCACCGCCGCCCAAGTGAATTTGAGCTAATTTTCTGCGTAAATCTGAAACCTGAAGTTTGTTTTTATCTTCTCGCTGGTTAAATTCTAAATCCATCGTACTTTTCTATTTGACGGCTAAAAATACGATAATCGCTTGAATTTAAAAATTTGACTCAGATTTCTAAGAATAATTTACAGTGTGAAATGAGTTCGGGAAAAAAGACATTGAAATCTTCTTGTATTTTATCTTGATTCAGTCGGAATTCCTGCACGGCTTCTCCCATTTGATTAGGAAATTTACTTCGCTGACTGATTCCTTTTAAGGTTCCTTCTATACCTTTTAGAGAGGCATAATTGTGAAACCAATCGTATTTCAAAAGGTTTTTAACGATGAATTGTAGCCGTTCAGGGAAACTATGGAATTCTCTCTCAAATAATTGGTAACAATTTTCAATAAATTCATTTAGAGTAACTTGTGAATAAGTATCCCAATTTTTAATCAATAAATAATCATACAATACATCTACAATTATGGGGGAATATTTTCCATATTTTTCGTGAAAAATTCGTGTGCTGTTTTTTACTGACTCATGCGCGTCTGTAAATGTGTCAATCTGCCTATGCAACAGAATTCCTTTTTGCAAATCTCCCTTGAAATCCAGGAAATCTTTTCCTCTTACAACTTCTCCATATAGATTACCTATTTGGATTTCCGGCTTATTGAATGATAAATATTGATGGGCTAAAAAATTCATAATCGCAACTAATGTAGCGATATTTCAAATATAGATTTATTCCGCGCGCACAAATTCTTCAAAACTTCCGTCACTGAAAAACAAAAGCGCTCGCAACATTTTCTTATTACCTGAATTTCCGGTTGTATTTTCTTGGAGTTGAGTCTCAGAATGGGTGGAGTTTTTTTCAGTTTTAATGTCCGAATCGAATAGTTCAAATAGAGTAGGATAGGAGCTGTTGTTTTTTTTCATATTCTCATTTTCAGGGGAAATTTCTGTAGATATTTCTTCTTTTTCAGTTCCGAAAATGAGCCAGTCGGTGTCAATTTCGGGAAAACTATGTTTGATTTTAATCAAAAATTCTAAGCTCGGTTTATTTCTTCCGGAAGTAATATGCGAAATAGCTGAACGCTGTACTTCAATTTTGTCGGCAAATTCGGAGGGTGTAAGCCCCGATTTTTCCATGATTTCGATAATTCTATTTTTGAGTTCCATTTTACAAAGTTAAACTAAAAATTTACATTTTATAATAGAAAATTTTCTATTAATTCTGACAAAATTACTTAAAGAATATTTAGTTTATTAAATTAATTGAGGTAATTTAAATTACTGAAAACAAAATGTTTAAATATGTAAAATATAAATAATTTAATTATTCAAGCTCTGTCTGACAATATTTCAGCATCGTATATTTACAAATGTAAATCACAAATGTAAATCGTGAAATTTGTTCCGAATTCTGCCATTATTTTTTTATTTCCGAGTTGGAATTCATCAAAAAAAATTAAATCGCTTAAATCGCTTAAAATTGGCTTTTCAAAAAATTGTACCTTCGTTTTATGAGATTGATCGATTTATTTGGCAAGGAATACGAAAGAATTCGTGTAGAGGGATTCGGTTCCAAATATTTACCTTTTATGAAGCTGAAAAATTATCTGGATGAAAACTTTCCAGAAAAAATTTTGATTGGAAAATCATTTTTAGGAAATGATATTTATGGTTTAAAAATCGGAACGGGTAAGACCAAAATTATGGCTTGGTCGCAAATGCATGGAAACGAAACCACGGGAACCCGTTGTATGTTGGACGTTTTTTCTTTTTTGAATTTAAATAATGAATGGACAGAAAAACTGCTCAAATCGGTAAGTTTTTATTTCATCCCCATGCTGAATCCCGACGGTTCTACTCTTTATACCAGAAGAAACGCGGCAGGAATTGATTTGAATCGTGATTTTTTACAAGAAGCATCCCCCGAAATTAAAGTTTTAAAATCTTTTGTGAATAAAATAAAGCCCGATTTTCTGTTTAATTTACACGACCAGCGTACTATATTTAATGTGGGCGGAACCAATAAACCTGCAACTTTGTCCTTTTTGGCTCCTTCACCTGACATTAGCCGGACGGAGACCGAGCCGAGAATTAAAGCCATGACCGTAATCAATCATATATATAAAGGTTTAAATGAAATAATTCCCGGTTATTTGGCAAGATTTACCGATGAGTTTTATTCAACTTCAACTGGGGATAATTTTATGAATGCCGGATATCCAATCATCTTGTTTGAAGCAGGGCATTATCCAAATGATTATCAGCGAAATAAGGTAAGAAAATTTCACGCCCTCGCCATTTTATTGGCAGTTGAAAAGATTTCTCTTGAAGAAACAGCTGAAGTGGGTGAATACCACCAAATACCGATTAATGATAAAAAATTTCTGGACATCGTCTTGAGAAATGTTTTGGTAAATTCTAATGAGGCAGAATCATTGCTGGACATTGGAATTTATTTTGAAGAACTTTTAGATGTAGAAGCGCAGGAAATTATTTATTGTTCCCGCATAGAAGAAATCGGGGATTTATCCGGCTTTTACGGGCATTTGGATATTGATAAAAAAGGAAAAATCTATCTGGGGAAATCCTCTATTTTTCCGAAAATTGGTGAGAAAGCAGATTTTTCAGTAGGAAATATTCATTTTGAAAAAGGAAAATTCAAGGACTAATCAAATATTTTTATCTTTATCCTCTTAAACTTAAATGATGAAAAAGTCTATTATTATTGCTTTTATTATATTAGTTATGGTGGGCTGTGAGAACCCATATATTTTTAACCGTACCGTCGATTTGAAAGATGGGAGCAAAATGTTGTTGGGAGGTGTAAACCGCGAAGCCTTTGCCAAAGAACCTTTTTTCGGTTGGTTTTCAGAAGGATATGAATCCTATCAGCCAAATGCTGAAATGGTGAAAGAAATGAAAGGAAAATTGAAACGTTACCGCATTGAAGTTTTTATAGGCACTTGGAGCGAGGATTCTAAAAGAGAATATCCCCGTTTAATGAAAATACTGGACGAAGCCAAATTCCCTGAATCCAGATTACTTACCTATGCTGTGAATGAAAGTAAAAAGAGTTTTTATAGTGAAGAAATAGGAAAAGATGTCCGTCTTCTTCCTGCCATTATTTTTTATAAAGGCGGTGATGAAATTGGAAGAATTGTTGAAAAGCCGGTCTCAGGTTCACTGGAAGAAGATATTCTAATGATTGTTAATGAGAAACCTTTGGCCCCACATTACACACAAGATTGAAAAAATACATCTACATATCCGCAGGAATTCTTTTTGGCATTTTGCTGACTTATTTTGTGATGAAACAAACTAAAAACAGTAAGTCGACCAATGAATCACATGTTATTGCTTATGAAATCAAGAAGTTGAATAAAATGATTGTGGCAGAGCAAATGTTTTCAGACATTTATTCGCACAAAAACAGTCTTTACGTTCCTGGTTTGCAAGATTATTTCAGTTTTGACAAAAAGATTCTTTTATTGGTCAATGCAAAAGTTCAGGCGGTTTATAACTTGAAAGAATTGGAAGTAGAGATAGATTCGGCCAATCAAACCATTTATATCAACCATGTTCCTGAAATGGAAATCCAAACCTTTCCGGATGTGCGGTTTTATGATATGGAACAAAGCACTTTCAACAATTTCAATAAAGACGAACTAAACAAAATCAAAGAAAATGCCGTCGCGCATATCGAAAAATCAATTGACAAGAAAAAACTACGAAATGAAGCACACAGTCAATTGATTGAAAATCTGGGCGATTTATACTTGTTGGCCAAGACCTATGGGTGGGAAATAGTGGATAAAACACCCTACGCCCAAGAATTGGAGGTGAAATACAACTAATTTTTGAGGGGTAACTTTCTGGAAACCATCCAAGAAACCATTCCTCCGATCAACAAAACAGTGAAGATGACAGTCATATAATTCCACAGGGTAAATTCAAACGGGAAGGGCACGAATGCGTTTGCCATGACCATGTGGTATTGGTTTTGCAAAATGCCCAATATCGTTCCCAAGGTCAATCCAAATAAAAGGGAAAAAACGGTAATCAATATGCCGGTCTGGAAGAAAATCCGCTTGATTCTGGATAACTGCATCCCAAAGCTCCACATGGTTTTAATCTGAACTTTTTTATCGAGAATAATGATGATGATGGCGCCGGCCAGATTAAAAGAAGCAATGATGATTACCAGCGTAAATATGAGATAGATGATCAGGTTTTCTACATTCATGACTTTCAAAAAGGTAGCATCTAAGTCCTGGCGGGTTTGCACGATTACCGAATTTCCTAATTCTTTTTGAATCAGAGATTTGGAATCATTTAGAGATACGTCCGGTTTTAATTTGATTTCTATGCTATAAGCTGCATTTTCAGGTAATTGGAGTAACGTTTGTGTGAGGCCGATGGGGGACATGATGTATTTATCATATTGGTCATTGATGATGAAAACGCCGATAGGAGTCGCAGTAACGGTGTTGAAAGCTTCTTCTTCAGACGAAATAAGTCCAGTTCCGGGTTTGGGCATCCTTAACCGGCTGGTGTGGGATTGGTCAATGTACATTTGAAGCCGCCTGGCTACACCATCAGAAGCGATGATTTCAAAATCGGATTCGAAATCGAAATAAGAGCCGTGAACCACCGTGGTGTCAATCCGAACTACGTTTTGGTAATTGTCGTCAATTCCTTTTATATAAGCAATGTCTTGTTTGTCATCAAACTCAATCGACACTTTTTCCTCAATAACTTTGGAAAAAGAAATGATGTCGGGATTTTTTTGCAGTTCTTGGGTTATTGCGTCAATATTTTCCAGAACTTTTCCCTTGCTTGGGGAAACTTTTAAGTCGGGATTTACATTGCTGAAGAACTGAATGTTCATTTTTTCCAGCCCGGAAAATACCGAAAGTATGATATATAGAGCGCAAGTAGCAATGGTTATAGCAAAAACGGCGATGGAAGTAATGATATTTACGCCGGTAATTTTTCGTTTGGAAAATACAAAACTTAAAAGTCCGAATGTGACAGAAAGTAAACTTGTGGAAGTCAGAATCAGGGTTAAAAAATTCATCAGAACAGACTTGTCCAATTGTTTGTAAATTATAAATCCCGCCAGAGCTCCTGAAATTAAAGCGATTAAAAAAGCGATTAAAAATTTAGAATTTTTACGGACGGACTTTAATAATTTATTGAACAACAAATAAATAGCAGCGGTCTGAATAATCAGATAAATTACCGCAACTCCATAAATCAATATTTTGCGTCCCGTATTCAAAACCATTCTTGGATAGAACAATTCCTGAAAAATATGGACAGATGAATTGGCTATGTAAAGTAGTGTTCCGACAAATAATGCCGTGATTACAATCAAAATCATACTGATCAACAGGGTATGTGTATTGTAACGGCGTGCTATGAAAAGCGAAACATTTTTCATTTATAATGTCGGATTGTTACCTTCTCCGCGGAGCGCACGGTCAATTTTATCTATTTCGTCCAGTGAAGTATCCAGATAAAACAAAAGTTCAGGTGTCACCCGCATCGTTTTGGCTGCGGTTTTGGCAATCAGTGAGCGGTAATAAGGTGCCTTTTCTTTGATTTGTTTTATAATCTGGTCTTTTTCATGGGTAGGGAAAACGCTGACATAGATTTTGGCAACTGACAAGTCAGGTGAAACCTTTACTTCAGTTACGGTTAAGAGTTTTCCCGGATATAGTTCTTTTGCTTCTCTTCGGAATATTTCCGAAAGTTCTTCCTGAAAAACAGTTGCTACTTTTTTTTGTCTATTGGTTTCCAAAATAATTACCGATTTGGTTTCTGCGAAATTACGGTTTTTTCTTTAAAATAGGAGATAGCCGTAAATAGATCTCTACAAATTCCGATTTATGAATTCAAATTTTTAATTTCGTAGCATGATAAAGATCGAACATTTGGGAATTGCAGTAAAGGATTTGGGTGTTTCCAACGAATTATTTAGAAAATTACTCGGAAAATCTGCTTACAAAGAAGAAACCGTGGAAAGTGAGGCGGTAAGAACTTCTTTTTTTGAAATAGGTGAAAGCAAGATGGAGCTATTGGAAGCTATGAATGAAAATAGTGCGATTGCAAAATATTTAGATAAAAACCGAGAAGGAATTCATCACATTGCGTTTGCGGTGGATAATTTGGAAGGTGAAATTCAACGTCTTAAAAATGAGGGATTTAAATTTATAAATGAAATTCCCAAAGAAGGCGCGGACAATAAAATGGTGGTTTTTCTTCATCCCAAAACGACCAATGGTGTCTTGGTGGAATTGTGTTGCGACAGAAAAATTTTGTAGAATTAAAGAGATTGTTGTAAAATTGCAGTCCCAAAAGCGATGTTTGAAATATAGAATTAAGCTTCGCAATATTTGGTCCTATAGCTCAGTTGGTTAGAGCACCTGACTCATAATCAGGTGGTCCCTGGTTCGAGCCCAGGTGGGACCACAAAAGCCTCAGAAATGCTGGGGCTTTTCTATTTTTGGAATCTATGAATAGATTTATTGAGCACAATTCAATTGTATTTTCAATCTTTGTTCGCTAAGGTTTTAAAAATTATTCAAAAAAAAACCGGAATTTTTAAATTCCGGTTTCATTATTTTAAATTCTAATGATTATTTAATAACCAATTTCTGAGTGGTTTTGCCATCCATCGTTTCAATTACCACAACATAAACACCTGTTGGAAGATTTATATTGTAGGATTGATTTAAGTTACCGCCTGTATGGTTTTTTGTGTTGTTGTAAACCATTTTACCGGCTGTATCAAAAATACTGGTTTTCACATCACCTTGTGAAATATTTCCTGCCTTTACAAAGAACTGACCGTTGTTTGGATTTGGATAAATACCAATGGCGAAGTTATTCATATCAGCAACGCCCATAGTTCCGGTCAAATTGAATTCACGGGAAACAGCATAATAAATATTGTCAACTGCTTCGATCATGATTCTTGCACCTTCAACAGCAGTAGTTCCCGTAGGAATGGTAATGGTTTCACTACCGTCATTGGGTGTGCTTTCTGCAACTACTGTAAAAGTGGCGCCATTATCTGTAGACAAGGAGATTTTTACGTTTGCTGTATTGATTGGATCTGCATCTGTTCCTGCTACATCCCATTCTACCAACATGGAGTTAGTATTCAAATCAACATCTTGATCTTCTGCAGGAGTTGTAACTTTGAAAGGACCTACGTTTCTAACATTTACACGCATTACGTCAGTTTGAGTTTGTCCTCCCTCTGCATTGTTATCACGTGCAGTAAATGAAAAGTTAAATACACGTTGTACAGATGTAACTGCTTCCCACTTACTTCTCCAATAAGCTTCAAGATCCAATACGTCTCTTTCTAAAACATATTCAAATTTAGGGAAATATCTAACAGGTTCATCAACGTGCGGATGGGAACGAAAATTTGGTCCTGAATTTTTAGTAAACCCTACTCGGCTATTAGCGTCAGTAGTACCACCGCTTCCGGTATCATTTTGTTCCCAGTTATAAACCAGAGGATCTCCGTCAGCATCTGTTGCGGTTCCGGTCAATTTAAATGCGGTTCCTTTTGGAATATCATAATCTTCGCCTGCACTTACTTCAGGTGTTTGGTTTTCAAGTGTAATATTTACTGCACATGGTTTGTTTTGTACATTACTTTGTACTTGTGCAATGCTTCTGTACGTAAAATAATCATCGGAATGTGATTGTACGTTATAAGCGGTAATACCTGCATATCCCATAATGGTAGAACCACTTCCGGGTTCAATATTTACACCTGTTCCTTCATAATAAACAGAAAAAGTATGGTTAGCCCCCAATTGGTGCCCCATTTCATGTGCTACATAATCAATGTCAAACCAATCCCCCTCAGGTCCGCCAGAACCCGGTGAGGTATAGCCGGTTCCTTTATGGTTACCACCTGACGTTTGACAAACACATCCGATACATCCTGCATTTCCTCCTCCTCCTGAACGGTGAAAAATATGCCCGATGTCGTAATTATCTACTCCAATCACTGAATCAAGCGTGGTACGTAATTGTGTCTGAGTAGTACCGATGTTGCCCGGACTTGTGTAAGGGTCGGTTGCAGCATTTAGATAAACCACATCTTCATTATTATCTACCAGAATTAACTGAATGGCAAAATCTTTTTCAAAAACTCCGTTAACGCGAGTCATTGTAGCATTGATTCCACCAATTGCATCATCCATAGTACCTCCAAAATACGCTGAATATTCCCCCGTAACAGATTGTGCCAAACGGAATGTTTTGAAAACTCCTGCACTTGATTTGTTAGCCTGAACAAAATCTTGGGAATCATTCATCAATGCACTTGACTCAGGTGTAGAGCATTCAAATGGAACTTCTCCCTGATTTCTGTGACTTTTTGAATTAAATACTATGTATTTTGAGGCGTCTACAGTATAAGGTTCGATAAATTCAGATGTTCCTGCTCTTAAAGTCATAGTTTGTACACCAGCCGGAGACACACTAAATCTCAAATAAGCGTTCGGATCATCAATTCCAACTCCAACGTATGACCGAATTTCAGGAAACTTCGCTTGTAAAACAGGGGTAAAGTTAGATGCTTCCCAAACCTCATACTTTTCTAATTGTCCATTAACATTTGGAAGTGAAATAATTTTTCCTGAAGAATTTGAAAAACGGGCCGGGGCATTGACAAGCTGTTGTTTCAAAGCTTGCGTATCTAAGCTATAAAGACCTGACGCCTCTATATTTTGCTTTCCCTCTTTAACAGTTGCATTGCCCAAATTGGTAGCTTTCCATTGTGAAAACCCAATTATAGGTGCTGCAAACGCTAAAGCCAATAAAATTTTTTTCATGTGTAAGCGTTTTTTTAATTGATTTGATTATTTTAATTTTGCTAATATAGCTAAATTACAAAAATGAAATCAATTTACATTCACAAAGTTTTCTGCACCCTTGCAATTTTTATTTTCTTATTCTCTTTTTCGTGCGAAGCAACTAAAAAGACCAGTGGTGAAACCAAAAATTCGGAAATGGAAAAAATAACCCTTACTAAAACAGGCATGGGCGGTTCTACATCCTTGGAGATTTCTGATAAAGAAACTTCATTCGCCTCTTTTGGCAGAACAAATAATATCCAACCGGTAAAAACCGAAACATTGGATAAAAATTGGGAAGAACTAAACAGGTTGGTTTCGGAATTGGACTTATCACAGATGGAATCTTGGGAAGGTCCAACACAAGCGAGATTTTACGACGGTGCCCGTGCAACTACTATTTCTATTACAGCAGAAGGAGCAACCTATAATTCTCAGTCTTTTGATGAGGGAAAACCACCGGCTGAATTGGAAGAATTATACAATTATCTGGAATCGTTAGAAAACCAGTAATTGTCTTCGGACGAAGATTCATTTTCTTCGCCATATTTCTTTTCCAAAGCTATCCTTTCTTCTTTGGGGAGAGATTCCTTGTATTTTTCCCACAACCATTTTTCTCTGGCATCGGGTTCTGATTGGGTTTCCCAAGAATAAATTTTTCGTTTGGGTCCGTATTTTCGTGTGAGTACGGCAAAGATAAATCCTCCAATTGCGCCTCCCAGATGGCTTTCCCAAGAAATAGGATTGCTGTCTTCCCGGTAAAATTTAGGTAGAAACTCTTCTGGAAACACACCCCAAATCATACTGCCATACAGAAATACAACAATAAGCGAAATAGCAATCAGATTACGGGAATTTTTGAAAATTCCGCTGAAAAATACATAAGAAGCCAAAAGATAAACTACACCACTTGCGCCAACATGACAACCAATCGTATCGCCGGAAAGCAAATTCCCGAATATCCAAACAAAAACTCCTGTAAAAATCCATCCGAAAATAATTACATAATAAGCAATCCTTTGATAAAAAAGTACTGCGAAAAAACTCAAAACCGCCAAAGGAACTGAATTATTCAAAATATGTTTCCACCCCGAATGAAAAAGCGGACTCAGTAAAATTCCCCGTAATCCCAACTCATTTCTGGGAACAATCCCGTAACAATTGAATTTCCCCAATCCTAGATTTTGTAATAAAAATGTCCCCCAAATCATAAATAGTAGAAGCAAGGGCACATAAAGTGTATTTTTTGGGAATGGATATCGCATAAGATAAATTTATGGAAAAAATTCACAAACCATTCCGATGTCATTTTTACTGACATATTTTCTGCTTCAAACCAGCCGTTCTATCACTGCCTTGTAAAATGCTTTTGAAGAATGGGTTTTCGAATGTTTTTTTGAAATTTTGTATTGTAGATCTAAATGTCGTTTGACTTCCTTATAGGCCTGAATTAAAGAGAATTTTTCATCATAAATATGGGTAGGTTCTGAATTAGCACCATTGACTTCCAGTATTTTAAATTTTCCCTGCTGCAACTCTTCCACAGATTGAGCCTTTACATCAAAACGCCCGTAATGAAAGCCTTCTATTTGATTGGCGATATGCGTGATTACTTGGGTCAAATCTTTGGAAATCAAATCGGAAGCATCCAGAAATCTTGTTCCTCTATTATGGTTGCCCACTGGCTCAAGTAAAATTTCAGTTCCTTTGGGATGAATTTTATGCCAATCCTTTTTAAATTTATTTTTCAGGTAATCAATGCGTGAAATAGCACGGGGGTTTTTGGAAATAAATTCTTCCAAAGTTGATTGTCCATCGGCTTTATAAATCAAAAACTCTTTTCCAGTGATGGACACAATTTCTCCGGAATTTTCATCGGGAATTTGGGCGAAAAAAATGCCGAATTCAAGCGGTAGGTCAATAAAATCCTGTAAAATCAGATTTTTCATTAAAGGGTAATTCTCCCAATCCTCATTAGATCTAATAACCTCTACATGCACACCTCTTTCGCCCATATCGGGTTTCACCACAAAGGGAAATTCAGGAAGGTTTTTGATGTCAGATTTATTATAAACAAACCGGGTTTTGGGTTTGAATTCTTCGGGGATTTGACCCAGAATTTTTGATTTTGAATAATCCAGAAATCCGCCAAATTCAATCCCGGGATTTACTTTGCAAAAGTAGCTGAATGATCTTGATTTGAAAGAATTGAGTAGCCAATACGGTACAAATGGAGCATAAAATACCCATAAAGGCCAATATTCATATTCGGTTATTTTACGCATTTTCGGTTTCTCTGTGTTGAGCTGTTGAATGGGCAATTCCGAAGTTTTTAGGGAGTTCTATATGCGGAAAATAATGTTCAATACCCATTCTGATGATGGCTAAATGATGAACCGAGTGTTCTATATTGTATAAAATTTCCCGGTTGGTATGGGTTTCCAACAACACTTCCAAACCTGAAATTTTTTGTTTCAGTTTTATTTTTTTCTCTTCATTTAAATTATTAATTGAATTTCTTAAATAATTTATTTTCAGTGATGTAGCTTGGGGGGAAGTTTCAATTTGCTGATCTCTGTTTCTCATATCATAATTGAGTTCACCGCTAAGATGTGAAGCACACAAACATTCCATAAGATCCAAAATATGTCGGATGTGTTTTCCTATTGAATTGTTCATTAAAAGCGGTAGAGGTTCAGCATACTCCTCCGGTTTTAATTGTTGGGTAACAAAGGCAATTTTTTCCAGAAGTTCACATAAAACATTTTTCATTCTCTAATAGCTTAATCACAAAAATATTAATTTTAATTTTGTTCAAACTTTTTATTTTGTGCATAGTCAGTATTTTTTCAAATTCATCGGGAGATTTCATTCTCACACAGAATCGTGATGAATCCATTTTAAGACCTTCTTCCCAAAAGGCTGAAAGGCGAACGGTTTTCGGACAAGAATATACCGGTCCGGTAGATTTGGTTTCAGAAGGAACCTGGATTTATTATTCCGAAAAATATACTTGTTGTATATTAAATGGTGCTTATCAAAAACATACCCATCGTCCGCCATACCGTTTGAGTCGCGGCTTAATTATACTCGAATTATTGAAGTTTGAATCCATTGATAAATTTGTAGCAACGATAGAATTGAACAGTATTGAACCTTTTACTATGATTATGCTGAATAGGCAATCAACCGAAAAAAAAATATTGGTTTGGGATGAATATCAAAAACATGTAGAAGATGTTTCCGATCAAAAATTAATTGTTAGATCTTCCTCTACATTGTACAATGATAATGAGAAAGATTTGCACAGAAAAGCGTTTGAAAATCTTGAAGAAGTTTTGCCCGATAGAATATTTAGCATACAGGATCAGCTTAAGATGCTTGAAACTAAAAAATTCTCTTCTGTTCTGTCCACGTCTATCACACAAATTGTTCAGGATAAAAACGGTATAAACCTGAAATTTTGTCCGATTAAAATTTAAGATTTACCAGTTTTGGCAGATAAAACTTATCAATAAACCGTTAATAAGTATGGCATTATTTATGCGAATTAGTGAAATTACTAACTATATTTGTTTAGCAAGAGATATAAAATGAACGATAATTTTTCACAAAAAGTAAAAGATGTGATTGCTTACAGCAAAGAAGAAGCTTTGCGTCTGGGGCATGATCAAATAGGAACAGAACATTTGCTGTTGGGAATCTTGAGAGATGGTGACAGTAAGGCGGTTTCTATTTTGGAAAGTTTAAATGTGGACTTAAAAGGAATAAGAGAAAAAATAGAACTTTTATCACCACCAAAGGAAAATTTTTCCCATCAAAACCAAAATCTTCAACTTACCAAACAAGCAGAAAGAGCGTTGAAAACCACTTTTCTGGAAGCAAAGTTATTTAAAAATACTACCGTAAATACAGTGCATCTTCTATTATGTATTCTCCGTAACGAAAATGATCCCGTGACCAAATTGCTCAAAAAAATGGAAGTAGATTATGCGATTGTCAAAGGAGAATTTAATTTTCAATTTATGGATGAAGATATAGATGAAGCTCCCAAAGCGGAATCAAATTATGGCGATGATGAAGAAAGAGGAGGGGGAGCAGGTGAATTTGAGAGAACGGCTTCAAAAGGAAATGCCAAAACCAAAACGCCCGTTCTGGATAATTTCGGTCGGGATTTGACACAAATCGCCATCGAAGGGAAACTGGATCCTGTGGTAGGACGCGAAAAAGAAATAGAACGCGTTTCCCAGATTCTGAGTCGTAGAAAGAAAAATAATCCCTTGCTCATCGGTGAACCCGGTGTAGGGAAATCTGCAATAGCAGAAGGTCTGGCACTCAGAATCATTCAAAGAAAAGTTTCCCGCGTTTTGTATAACAAACGTGTGGTAACTTTGGATTTGGCAAGTTTGGTGGCCGGAACAAAATACCGCGGACAGTTCGAAGAAAGAATGAAAGCCATCATGAATGAATTGGAAAAAAATGACGACATCATTCTTTTTATAGACGAATTACATACCATCGTGGGAGCAGGAGGCGCAACCGGTTCATTGGATGCTTCCAATATGTTCAAACCCGCTTTGGCACGAGGAGAATTACAATGTATCGGTGCCACGACTTTAGATGAATACCGTCAATACATTGAAAAGGACGGAGCTTTGGTTCGTCGTTTCCAAACCATCATGGTGGATCCGACTTCGCCGGAAGAAACCGTTCAGATTCTGAACCAGATTAAAGACAAGTATGAATCGCATCACAATGTAAATTATACAGATGAAGCCATTGCAGCTTGTGTTAATCTTACAAATCGTTACATTACAGACCGTTATCTTCCGGATAAAGCGATTGATGCGATGGATGAAGCGGGTTCAAGAGTTCATATAAAGAACATAAAAGTACCACAAGAGATTCTGGATTTAGAAAAGAAATTGGAAGAAGTCCGTGAAGAAAAAACAAAAGTGGTAAAGAGCCAGAAATACGAAGAAGCTGCAAGACTTCGCGATACCGAAAAACAAATTGAGTCCCAACTGAAGAAAGCACAAGCTGACTGGATGCAGGATTCAAAAGATAACCGGGAAACAGTAACCGAAGAAAATGTAGCAGAAGTCGTTTCCATGATGAGCGGAATCCCTGTGCACCGAGTGGCAGAAAAAGAGCTCAAAAAACTGGCACAAATGGGCGAATTGATGAAAGGAAAAGTAATCGGTCAAGATGAAGCAGTTGGAAAAGTAGTAAAAGCTATTCAGCGTAATCGCGCCGGACTTAAAGACCCGGGAAGGCCTATTGGTTCTTTCATATTTTTGGGAACTACCGGAGTTGGTAAGACGCAGTTAGCCAAAGTTTTGGCTACAGAATTATTTGATTCACCAGATGCCCTGATTCGAATTGATATGAGCGAATACATGGAAAAATTTGCCATTTCAAGATTGATTGGAGCGCCTCCGGGTTATGTAGGATATGAAGAAGGAGGTCAGCTGACCGAAGCTGTCCGCAGAAAACCTTATTCTGTAATTCTTTTGGATGAAATCGAAAAAGCGCATCCGGATGTATACAATATCTTATTGCAAATACTTGATGATGGTCACATTACCGATAGTTTAGGTCGAAAAGTAGATTTCAGAAATACTATTATTATTCTGACTTCAAACATCGGAACCCGACAATTGAAAGAATTTGGAGACGGAGTAGGATTCGGGACAACCGCTAAAAAGGACAGTACAGACGAGCGTGCTAAAAGTACAATTGAAAATGCATTGAAAAAGACTTTTGCACCGGAATTCTTGAATAGAATTGATGATATCATCGTATTCAATTCGCTTTCCAAAGAAGACATTTATAATATTATAGATATTGAATTGGAAAAGTTATATAGTCGATTGTCCGATTTGGGTTACCATTTAGAATTAACTGAAGAAGCCAAAAACTTTATAGCAGAGAAAGGATTTGATAAGGATTACGGAGCACGTCCATTGCGTCGCGCACTTCAGAAATATATTGAAGACCCCATGGCAGAAGAAATTATTAATTCGGAAATTTCTGAAGGAGATAAGCTGTTAATTACCTTGAATGAGGCAAAAGATGGGGTTCAGATTTCTGTAAAAGGAAAATCTGCTGAGCAAAAATCTTAAAATAAATCCAGATATATAAAGGCCATGTTTCAATTGGAATGCGGCTTTTTTAATTTTGAATTTATTAATTAAACAACAAAAAAAAGCTTAATTTTGCGAGCGCAAGCCGCTTTGTCGTTCTCCATTTGAGTGGAGGAAGGAAAGTCCGGACACCATAGAGCAGCATAGCGGGTAACACCCGTCGCTTCGGGGCCACCCGATTCAGGACAAGTGCAACAGAAAGCAAGTACAGTTCGGCTGTAGTGAAACCAGGTAAACTCTATGCGGTGCAATGCCATGTATATCGGCAGTTAAGGGTTGCTCGCCCGTTGTCGAGGGGTAGGCAGATAGATCTTGTTGGCAACAACAAGGCAAGATAAATGACAAAGTATCGGTTTTTTACCGGTAACAGAATCCGGCTTATAGGCTTGCCGTTTTTTTATTTTCAAATAAATTTGGATAAGTTTCATTTTTTTTATTAATTTTGAGGATAATGTAATCGTTAAATTTAAAAATTATGAAAAAATTAATCGCACTATTGGCATTCGCAGCAGCTCCTGTTTTGTTTGCCCAAGAAAAGTCGGCTACTGCTAACGCTGCAGAATTAAGACCTGCTGAAGCAACAAAGGTAGAAGCTAAAGCTCCTGCAGCGCAAAAAGCAACTGCAGTTAAAAATGCAGAAGTACAAAGATCTCAACAAGAAGTTGAGGCTAAAAAAAGAGAACTTCAAAAAGCTGAGGCACAAAAACAAAAAGCAACTGAGCAATCATCAAAAGCTTCTTTGAAAAGTAGTGCAGCAGCTAAAAAATAATAAAAGGTCTGAATTAATTCAAACTTTTGTTACAATAAAAAAACCGGTATCATACCGGTTTTTTTATTTCATGATTAATTGACCGATACTCTTTCGTCGGATATAGGTGATTTTCAACCAATTACAATTTAACGAAAATTTGCTTGGTAATATTAAAACAAATTCAAAATTAAATAGATAAGTAAAGGAAGTAAAGAGCAACCTTCCAACCAGAAAGAATAATAAGCGTCAGATTTTTTGGCTGAAGAACCCGCAGCCAAACCCAATGAAACGATGATTGTAAGCCACCAGGAAATGAGTAAATAGTTAAAAGTTAAAAATTCCAGATAAAAGCAAACCGCACTTAAAACCAAGCTCAGCATGGCAAGAATCCGGGCGTTTTTTGTACCGATTACTTGTGGAATTGTCTTTAATTCTTTCTCATCTGAACTAGAATCTCTGATGTCAAAAGGAATTGTGATGCCTATGACAAATAAAAAAACTGAGAGAAACAATAATTTATAATGAAAAACATCATGGTGAACCATCAACAAAAGCCCGATTGAACTTCCTGCCCAAACAAAAGCAATCAGAAATAGTTTCAAAAATGGAATTGCCCTTAAACCCAATCCAGAAAAAGGAAGTGAATAACAAAAACTCACAAACCCTAGAACACCGAGATAAAGAAAAGTTTTAAACTCAAATCCGCGAAGCAATACACAAATCAATGCTCCCAGTAGTCCAATATAAGTTAATAGGATTTGAAGCCTTTTTTCAGAACGAAAATGAAAGAATTCGTCAAGTGATTTGATTCGGGAAAAATTATAAATTGCCAAAGTACCAAAGAAAACAATTCCCCAAACCGAAACGATTTTTTCGTATAAACCCAATTGGAAAAAGATAAACAATCCGGTAAAACAAAGCGCTACCCAGACGTTGGTTTGAATTATGTATTTTTTTAAAAATAAATTCACTTCTACAAATGTAATTTATTATCCATAACACTTGACAAAGATTAGCTTTTTATAAAATATAAAATCGTAAATTTGAGAGCTTAAAATTCACCGCAAAACAAATATGAATACACAAGATTTCTCACTTCGCCATATCGGGACTTTGTCAAATGATGTGGCCGAAATGCTTTCTGTTATTGGAAAGAATTCGATTGATGAATTAATTAATGAAACGATGCCGTCTGAAATCCGTTTTCAGCAACCTTTGGATTTGCCCGAAGCATTGTCTGAATACGAAAT
>Ga0079224_100005014_pt1 | contig 17318 bp, 16 predicted proteins | sample Stecom2015_FD_80414 | JGI IMG/M metagenome (GOLD analysis project Ga0079224, IMG submission 80414) | Agricultural soil microbial communities from Utah to study Nitrogen management - Steer compost 2015 | ecosystem: Environmental > Terrestrial > Soil > Agricultural land | place: USA: Utah... | reverse complement strand
GACCATGAGGACTCGCACTTCCCGCGCGGCACTGATCGCGGCACTGTCGACGATCGCGCTCGCCGGAGCCGCCTGTAGCGACGACGACTCGTCGTCCTCGGACAGCGCCGACGCCACCACCACGGTCGCCACCAGCACCGTCACCACCACCGTCGCCGCGCAGGATGCCGCCGCGGCCGCACCGGTCGGCCCGGGCTGCGCGGCCTACGCCGAGCAGGTGCCCAGCGGTCCCGGCTCGCTCGAGTCCATGGCCACCCAGCCGGTGTCGGCCGCCGCCGCCGACAGCCCGGTGCTCACCACGCTCGCCGCCGCCCTGTCCGGCGGGCTGAACCCGCAGGTCGATCTCACCGCCACCCTCGACGGCGGCGAGTTCACGGTCTTCGCGCCGGTGGACGCCGCCTTCGAGGCGCTCGACCCGGCCACCGTGGAGGGCCTGCAGACCGACTCGGCGGCGCTGACCCAGATCCTGACCTACCACGCGGTGCCGGGCCGGATCGGCCCGGACGACATCGCGGGCACCCAGACCACCGTCGAGGGCTCCGACGTCACCGTGACCAGGGACGGCGACACCATCACCGTCAACGAGGCCTCGGTGGTCTGCGGCGGCGTGGAGACCGAGAACGCCACGGTCTACCTGGTCGACCAGGTGCTGCTGCCGCCCGCGCAGTAAGGCGCGCATCGATGCGGGGCGGGGTCGAGCGGATCGGCCCGCCCCGCATCGCTCGCTGGGGCGATCGCGGCGTCACCGCCCCCGCTCCGCGTCGGTCACCGAGCACCTGTCCGGGCGTCCGACACGTACCTGATCGCTGTTCTAGATGTCCTCGGCTGGTTCCGAGTCGCCGTCGCCCGCGACCGGGCCGATGATGGCCTCGACCGCCCCCTCGAGGCTGTGCACGCGCAGCGTGCCCTCGGGCAGGATCACCTCGTCCCACCCGGGGCCGCCGACCAGGACCCGCGCACCCGCCTCGAGGCACACCCGGATGGCCGAGGTCAGGGCGGTGGTCTCCTGATGCGACCACAGCACGACGTAGGGATGTCCCTCGATCCGGGCGATGGCGTCGGCGATGGCCGGGGTCGGCACGTCCGCGCCGAGCATCCACGCGTTGGCGCCGCGTTCGACCAGGGCCGCCCGCAGCGCCTCCAGGGCGAGCGCGTGCGTCTCCCCGCTGGTGCAGGCCAGCACGGCCACCGGTGTCCTCCCCGAGACGGCGGGCGCGATGCCCGCGTGCAGCGCCGCGGCGATCGACCACGACAGCAGATGCTCGACATCGATGCAGCCCTCGCCGCTGAGCTGGCGGTCGACGATCGCGGCGAACGCGGGGCGGCACAGCAGATTCCAGGTGTCCATGACGCCGTAGGCCTCGAGGTGCGCGGTGAGCTGTGCCGACACCGCGCGCGAGTCGAGCGCGAAGGCGGCGGTCAGCAGCGGCTCCCAATGTCCCAGCTCGGGCCGGGCGCCGCGCCCGGTGACCGTCGCGGCCGCGCCCGCCGGGCTCGCGCCGGAGCGGATCAGGTCGAGCATGTGCTCGAGGGTGGCGCTGTCGGATTCGGTGTAGAGGCGATGCTTGCCCGGCCGTTCCTGACCGGGGCCGATGCCGTAGCGGCGGTTCCAGCTGCGCAGGGTGGCCGTCGGGATGCCGAGGCGTTCGGCCACCACCCGCACCGTGTACCCGCCCGCGCCGGGACCGGGCGCGGCGGGACCGGGCGCGGTGCCGGCGGAGGGCCGGGCATCGTCGGTGTCCGCCCTCACGAACCCCCTCCTGGCCTGCCGGAATAGTCACTGCGCAGCACAGGCTGCCTCGGCCAACGGTACCTCGAGCGACCGTGTGACCCGTGACTCCGCGGCCCGCCGGACCGCCGATCCGCGGCTACTCGCCCGCGGCCTGGCGCTCGTACTGGGTGATCGCCTCGGCCTTGATGCGCTCGAACTGCTCGCCCATCCGCGCGGCCAGTGCCTGTGCCGCCGAGAGTGGGCGCACCATGACCATGAAGTCGTCGATCTTCCCGTCCTCGTCGACGTGCAGGAAGTCGCATCCGGTCAGCTTCCTGCCGTCGACCGACGCCTCGAAGACCAGCGCGTGATCGCGCCCGTCCGCGTCGGCGATCTCGCGCACGTAGCGGAAGTCCTCGAAGACCCGGACCACAGCGCGCAGGATGGCCGCGGTGATCGGCTTGCCCTCGTAGGGCTTGAACGCCACCGGACTGGTGAACACCACGTCATCGGCCAACAGCGCCTCCATCGCGGCCTCGTCACGCGCCTCGACGGCGGCCCGGAATGGGTGCATCTCCCACCTCGCTTCTCGTGTGCGGTCGGGTGTCACGGTAGCCGACTCGATGGCGACACTCATTTGGACAGGTGTCTATACAAGTGTATTTCCGCTGTGTACCGTGAGGACAGTCATCGGGGCCCGTGGCCACGGGATGCGGCTGCCGAGCCCGCTGCACAGATCGGAGCACATGTCCATGTCCTACCCTCGCGCCGAACTCGACGAGATGATCGAACGCTGGCTCAAGGCCAACGCCGAATGCGAACAGGCCGGTGACTGGCGGCCGCTGGCGGAGTTCTACACCGAGGACGCCACCTACGGCTGGAACTACGGGGAGAAGCACGACTTCATGGCCGTCGGCCGCGACGAGATCCGCGACTACGCCATCGGCTACGAGATGGACGGCCTCGACGGCTGGACCTACCCGTACCAGTCCTGGGTCGTCGACGAGAACACCGGCGACATGATCGGCCTGTGGAAGCAGATCTGCGAGGTCAAGCGCGCTGACGGCACCAACTACGCGCTCAACGGCATCCAGGGCAGCTGGTTCAAGTACGGCGGCGACTTCCGATGGCGCTGGCAGCGCGACTTCTTCGACTACGGCAATGTCACCGCCCTGTTCACCGAGATGATCAAGAACGGCCACATGACCCCCGGCATCGGCAAACGCATCGAGCGGGTGCTGAACTCCGGCGGCGACCTGCCCGGCTGGTACCCGATCGGGCAGACCCCCGTGCCCATGTGGTGAGCGCCCCGGTCAGGAGGCCGGGGCGCGCGGGCCGGGACGGCGGCGTCAGTGGACGAGCTTCAGGCCGACCACGCCGCCGACGATCATCGTCAGGAACACCAGTTTCAGCACGCCGACCGGCTCCTCGCCGGTGGCCATGGCGTAGGCGACGGTGAGCACCGCGCCGATGCCGACCCACACCGCGTAGGAGGTGCCGACGGGAAGTTCGCGCATGGCCAGCGCCAGTCCGGTCATGCTCGCGGCCAGCGCGGCGAAGAACACGACGGACGGGACGAGCCGGGTGAAGCCCTCGCTGCGGCCGAGGGCGGTGGCCCACACCGCCTCCAGCGCGCCGGACGCGACGAGCAGAATCCACGACGACATGGCCATCTCTCCTCGGGCCGTCTTGTCGCACTCCGGGTACGGCGCCCCTCGTCCGGAAGCCCTGTCGCCGGGCTTTCCACCACCGTGGCACCGGTTGCCGCGAGTTGGCAAGTTCCGGCGCGCACCCGGCGACGGAGGTCACCACCTGGGTGGGGAAAGCCGCCACCTCGGGGGAGCCGACCCGGCACCCGAGGCCCCTGCTGCCGGGCGCGGGTTTGCCGGAGAGTGGGAACCGTACGAATCCAGCCACCGCCAGGTACGGCACTCACGAACCGGAGCCCGCGATGTCCACCACCCGCATGATCGCCGCCGCGCAGGAGCGTCGCGTCACGGTGGTCGCCGAGGACGGGGTGGCGCTGGCGGTCCGCGAGTACGGCCCGCGTGACGCCGAGCTGACCGTCGTGCTCGCCCACGGCCACTGCCTGCGCACCGAATCCTGGGCACAGGTCCGCGACGCACTGCTGCGCGAATACGCCGGCGCCAGGGTCGTCTGCTACGACCACCGCGGCCACGGCGACTCGGCCGCCGCCCCGCACCGCACCTACCAGCTCGACCAACTCGGCCGCGACCTGCGCGCGGTGCTCGACGCCCGCGCCCCGTCCGGGCCGGTGGTGCTGGCCGGGCATTCCATGGGCGGGATGACCGTGCTCACCTACGCCGCGCAGAACTCGCACGAGATCGGCACCAGGATCGTCGGCGTCGCGCTGCTGGCGACCGCGGCGAGCGGCATCGCCGACGCCGGTCTCGGCAGGCTGCTGCGCAATCCGGCGATCCCGCTGTTCCAGCGGGCGGTGCGGCGGGCGCCCGGCCTCATGCACCGCGCGAAGGTGCTGGCCTGCACGCTGTTCGCGCCGGTGGTGCGGGCCGCGGAGTTCGGCGACCGCCGGGTGGGGCCGCAGGTGCTCGCGCTGGCGAACGCCATGCACAACGAGACCTCCATCGTCACCATGGCCAGCTTCCTCAGCGCCTTCCGCACCTACGACCGCACCGACGCCCTGCCGCTGCTGGCGCGCGTCCCCACCGTGGTGCTGTGCGGCTCGGCCGACCTGATGACCCCGCCCTCGCACGCACTGGAGATGGCCGCCGGGATCGACGGCTCCTCGCTGGTGATCCTCGAGGGCGCGGGTCACTCGGTGATCCTCGAACAACCCGCCGAGGTCGCCGAGGTGCTGGCCCGCCTGCTCGCCCGGGTCGGGCGGTCCCGCCTCGTGACGGCCTGACCAGAGCTGTTCCGAAATCGGGAACGTTCGAGGCCACGACTGTGCCGAGCGGTCGTGCCGATGGGGCGGGTGATCGATCACTCGCGCTGAGGGAGTCGGGCCGAGTTGTTCGGCGGCAACGGTTTTCGGACGATGGCCTACGATGCCGTGATGCACATCGCGCTGACCGTCCCTCACGACGAGAAACGGTTGCGCCGCACCCTGACCTTCGTCGTGGGGCGACAGGCGAACATCTCCCGCCTCATGGGCGGGATCTGCCTGTTCCTCGGCATCGTCCTGCTGCTGCTCGGCAGCCCGGTCGTGTGGGCGCCCTATGTCGTGTTCGGCGTGAGCCTGTTCCTGTTGTTCGGCACGGTGCCGCTGGCGGTCGCCCAGGCGCTGCGGTCCCAGGCCGCGGTCGTCAGGGAGGACCTGCGGCTGACCCTCGACGACGAGGCGATCACCCTGGTCACCTCGCGAAGCGAATCCCGCCTCGGCTGGGCCGGGGTCGACGCCGTGGAGGAGACGGCCGACACCTGGTATCTCATGCTCGGCAAGCTACAGGCGTTGTCGGTGCCGAAGGACCTGATGAGCGAGGCGGAGCGGACGGTGTTCGCGGACTTCGTGTCGCGGTGGCGGATGGAGCGGTCGGCGGGAGCGGCCGAGGGGTAGCGGCGCCTTGGCCGCACATGTCGACCGGACGGGCGATTCGTCGTAGCTTCGATGGGGTGACGGCTCCCACTGACCTCCCCACCACCGTCGGCGAACTGCGCGCGGCGGGCCACCGGCCGCGCGGGGTGAAGGCCGAGATCCGAGCGAACCTGCTGGCGAAGCTGAGCGCGGGACAGGATCCGTGGCCCGGCATCGTCGGCTACGAGCGGACCGTGCTGCCGCAGCTCGAGCGGGCACTGCTGGCCGGTCACGACGTCGTGCTGCTGGGCGAGCGCGGTCAGGGCAAGACCCGCCTGCTGCGCACCCTGCTCGGGCTGCTCGACGAGTGGACCCCGGTGATCGCGGGCGCCGAACTCGGCGAGCACCCGCTGGAACCCATCACGCCCGCCGGACGCAGGATGGCCGCCGAACTGGGGGACGAGCTGCCGGTGGCGTGGCGGCACCGCTCCGAGCGCTATGCCGAGAAACTGGCCACCCCCGACACCTCGGTGGGCGACCTGATCGGTGACGTCGACCCGGTGAAGGTGGCCGAGGGCCGCAGCCTCGGCGATCCCGAGACCATCCACTTCGGCCTGGTGCCGCGCGCCCATCGCGGCATCGTCGCGGTCAACGAGCTGCCCGACCTGGCCGAACGCATCCAGGTGGCGCTGCTGAACGTGATGGAGGAGCGCGACATCCAGGTCCGCGGCTACACGCTGCGCCTGCCGCTGGACGTGCTGCTGGTCGCCACCGCCAATCCCGAGGACTACACCAACCGCGGCCGCATCATCACCCCGCTCAAGGACCGTTTCGGCGCGGAGATCCGCACCCACTACCCGCTGGAGGTCTCCGCCGAGGTCGCGCTGGTGCGCCAGGAGGCCGACCTGGTGGCCGAGGTGGGGGAGCCGCTGATCGAGGTGCTCGCCCGGTTCGTGCGGCACCTGCGCCAGTCCCCGGCCATCGACCAGCGTTCCGGCGTGTCGGCCCGGTTCGCGGTGGCGGCGGCGGAGACCGTGGCGGCGGCCGCGCTGCGCCGGTCCGCGCTGACCGGGGAGAGCCCGGCCGTGGCCAGGCCGGTCGACCTCGAGTCGGTGGCGGCGGTGCTGCGCGGCAAGCTGGAGTTCGAGTCCGGCGAGGAGGGCCGCGAACAGGAACACCTCACCCACCTGCTGCGCCGCGCCTTCGCCGAGACCGCGCGCGATCGGATCGGCGGATTGAAGCTGCGCCCGCTGGTGGACGCCGTGGCCGCCGGTCATCCGGTGACCACCGGCGACCGGGTGCCCGGCGCGGACGTGCTCTCCGCGCTGCCCGAACTGCCGATCCTGCACGAGGTGGCGGCCCGGCTGGACGTCGAGCCCTCCGACCATCCGGCGCGCATCGCCGCCGCCGTCGAGTTCGCCCTCGAATCGCTGTTCCTCGCGCGCGAGATCGCCAAGGACTCCACCGAGTCCGACGCGGGCGCCACGGTCTACCGACGCTCATGACCGCCGCCGACCGCTACTCCTACGGCCCGTATCACGACGGGCCGGACCCGCTCGCCCCGCCGGTGGACCTGCGCGCGGCGTTGGACATGATCGGTGAGGAGGTGATGTCGGGCAGCTCGCCGCGCTCGGCGCTGGAGGAACTGCTGCGCCGAGGCACGAAGGGGATGCGTGGTCTGGAGGATCTGACCAGGCGGCTGTGGCAGCGCCGCGCCGCGATCACCCGCGACCACCGGCTCGACGGCACTCTGCGCCGGGTCAGGGAACTGCTGGACGAGGCGCTGGAAGCCGAACGCCGCGCCCTGTTCCCCGACCCCTCCGACGACGCCCGCTTCGCCGAGGCGCAGCTGGACGCCCTGCCGTCGAGCACGGCCGCGGCGGTCGGTGAACTCGCCGAATACGACTGGCGCTCGGAGACCGGCAGGCAGAACTACCGGCAGATCCGCGATCTGCTCGGCCGCGAACTGCTGGAATCGCGCTTCCAGAGCATGAAGCAGGCGCTGCGCGATGCCACCCCGCGGGATCTCGAGCGGGTCCGGCGGATGATGACCGACCTCAACCGGCTGCTCGCCGCCCACGCCCGCGGCGAGGACACCGCCGAGCGGTTCGCCGAGTTCATGGCCGGATACGGCGAGTTCTTCCCGGAGAACCCGCGCGACGTCGAGGAACTCATCGACACGCTCGCCGAACGAGCCGCCGCCGCGCAGCGCATGATGAATTCGATGTCCCAGGAGCAGCGCGCGGAACTCGAGGCGCTCATCGACCAGGCGTTCGGCGATCCCCGGCTGGCCGAGCAGGTCGGCGCCCTCGACGCGCATCTGCGGCAGCTGCGCCCGGACGCGGACTGGGAATCCGCGCGCCGCTTCCGCGGCGACGACCCGCTCGGCATGGGCGAGGGCGCCCAGGCGCTCCAAGATCTGGCCGAGCTGGACGCGCTGGCCGAACAGCTCTCCCAGGCCTATCCGGGCGCGCAACTCGAGGACATCGACCTGGACGCACTGGCCCGCCACCTCGGCGAGGACGCCCGCGTCGACGCGCAACGGCTGGCCGAGCTGGAACGGGAACTGCGCAGGCAGGGCATGTTCGAACGCGCACCCGACGGCTCGCTGCGCCTGACCCCGAAGGCGCTGCGCCGGCTGGGAGAGGTGGCGTTGCGCGACGTGGTCGGCCAGTTGCGGGCCCGCAAGGGCGAGCGCGACACCGCGCGGGCGGGCGCGGCGGGCGAGCCGACCGGCTCGTCGCGGCCGTGGCGGTTCGGCGACACCGAGCCATGGGACGTCTCGCGCACGGTCCGCAACGCGGTGCTGCGGTCGGCGAGCACCGGCAGCCGCACGGTCCGGCTGGACGTGGCCGACGTGGAGATCATGGAGACCGAGCAGCGGGCCCGGGCCGCGGTCGCGCTGTGCGTCGACACCTCGTGGTCGATGGTGCAGGACGGCCGCTGGGTGCCGATGAAGCGCACCGCGCTGGCGTTGCACCAGCTGATCAGCACCCGCTTCCGCTCCGACGCGCTCGACCTGATCACCTTCGGCCGCCACGCCACCACCGTCGACATCGCCGAGCTGACCGCGCTGGACGCGGTGTGGGAGCAGGGCACCAACCTGCACCACGCGCTGCTGCTGGCGGGCAGGCATCTGCGCAGGCATCCCGACGCGACGCCGGTGGTGCTGGTGGTGACCGACGGCGAGCCCACCGCGCACCTGGAATCCGACGGCGAGGCCTGGTTCCAGTGGCCGCCGTCGCCGCGCACCCTCGCGGTGACCATGGCCCAGGTCGACTCCCTGGCCGGGCTCGGCGCGTCGGTGTCGGTGTTCATGCTCGGCGAGGACCCCCGGCTGGCCGCCTTCGTCGACCTGGTCGCGCGCCGAAGCGGCGGCCGGGTCATCGCCCCCGATCTCGACGGGCTCGGGGCCGCGGTGGTCTCCGACTACCTGCGCGGCAGACGCAGATGAGGCCCGGTCCGCCCGGCCTCAGCGGCGCAACACCCTGCGGGCAAGCCAGTTGCCCACGAACTGCACCACCTGCACGCCGGCGATGATGATCAGCACCGCGACGAGAGTGACCTCCCAGTCGAAGCGCTGGTAGCCGTAGACCAGGGCGAAGTTGCCCAGCCCGCCGCCGCCCACGGTGCCTGCCATGGCCGACATGTCCACGATGGCGATGATCACGAAGGTGTAGCCGAGAATCAACGGGCCGAGCGCCTCCGGGATGAGCAGGGTGAGGATGATGCGCAGCGGTCCCGCGCCGACCGCCCGCGCGGCCTCGATGACGCCGGGGTCCACGGTCACCAGGTTCTGTTCGACGATGCGGGCGATACCGAAGGAGGCCGCCACGATCATCACGAAGATGGCCGCCTCGGTGCCGATGGTGGTGCCGACGACCTCCAGCGTCACCGGCCCGAGGGCGGCGAGCAGGATGATGAACGGGATCGGGCGCACGATGTTGACCGCCACGTTGAGCAGCCAGTGGATCGGGGCGTTGGCCAGCAGGCCGCCCTTGCGGGTGGTGTAGAGGGCGGTGCCGAGGAACAGCCCGATCAGCCCGCCCGCGACGAAGGTGGCCAGCACCATGTAGACGGTGGTGCCGACGGATTCGGTGAGTACCGGCCGCAGCTTGTCCCAGTCGGTGTCCATCAGGCCCCTTCGGGTCGGTTCGTCGGTGCGGGGTGGCCGGGCGCCGTGCCACGGCGGCCCTCGAACTCGGCGATCACCGCGTCGACCGCCGCCTCGGGGCCGTCGAGTGCCAGGGTGAGGCTGCCGAAGGTCTTGTCCTGCAGGGTGCCGACCCCGCCGTAGACGATCTCGAAGTGCACGCCGGCGCGGGCGGCGGTGGTCAGCGCCGCGCCGACCCGGTTGCGGTCGTCGACCTCGACGGTGACCAGCCTGCCCCGGTGCAGTTCGTCCAGCCTGCGCAGCTCGGTCTCGGCCGGGCGGTTGTGCAGCACGCTGTCCACGAACCGGCGGGCCGGCGCGGACCGCGGCGCGGCGAAGATGTCGAAGGTGCTCGCCAGCTCCACGATGCGGCCTTCGGCCAGCACCGCCACCCGGTCGGCGACCGCGCGGATCACATCCATCTCGTGGGTGATCACCACGATGGTCACGCCGAGTTCGCGATTGACCTTGCGCAGCAGTTCCAGCACCTCACCGGTGGTCTCCGGGTCGAGCGCCGAGGTGGCCTCGTCGGCCAGCAGCAGCGACGGCGAGGTGGCCAGCGCCCGTGCGATGCCAACGCGCTGCTTCTGCCCGCCGGACAGCTGGTCGGGATAGCTGCGCGCCTTGTCCGACAGCCCGACGAACCTGAGCAGTTCGGCCACCCGCGCCTTGCGTTCCGCTCTCGGCCTGCGGGCCACCTTCAGCGGGTACTCGACATTGCCAGCCACCGTGCGGGAGCGGAACAGATTGAACTGCTGGAAGATCATGCCGATGTCGCGGCGCAACCTGCGCACCTCGGACTCCGGGACGCCGGTGATGGGTGTCCCGGAGATCTCCACGGTGCCGGTGGTCGGCTTCTCCAGCGCGTTGATCAGCCGCACCAGGGTGGACTTGCCCGCGCCCGAATAGCCGATCACCCCGAGGATCTCGCCGCGCTCGATGCGCAGATCGATCTCCCGCAACGCGACGTGCTCGGCGCCGCCCGCGGTGAAGGTCTTGCCGACGCCGCGGAATTCGACCGCCGGAGTGCCGGATTCGCTCACTTGCCGTCGCGGATGGTCTGCTCCACCCGCTCCAGGATCTGCGCCAGCTCCTGGCCGCCGCGGCGGACCTGCACCGCGGTGCCCTTGGAGGACTCGGCGACCGCGGCCTGCACGGCCGGGTCGTGCCAGATCTCGACCAGCTTCAGGTAGGTCGGGTCGTTCTTGTCCTCGGCGCGGGTGACGAAGGCGTTGATGTAGGGCTCGGCGCCGGGGCTGCTCGGGTCGTCCTTGTACAGCGCCGACTGCGGGTCGATGCCGGAGCGCTCCAGGTAGGTGTTGTTGATGATCGAGCCGTCGACCGAGTTCAGCGACAGCGCGGTCTGCGCGGCGTCGACCGGGGTCACCGTCACCTTGGAGGCGCCGGTGTCGATGTCGGCGGGCGTCGGCGAGCCGGTGTCCGAGGACAGCTTCAGCAGGCCCGCCGCCTGCAACACGAACAGGGCGCGCGCCTGGTTGGACGGGTCGTTCGGGATGGCGATCTGCCCGCCCTCCGGGATGGCCTCCAGCGTGCTGTGCTTCTTCGAGTACAGGCCGAGCGGCACGATCTGCGTGGCCCCGATCGGCGTCAGGTCGGCGTCGTTGGCGACGTTGTACTCGCCGAGGAATTGCAGATGCTGGAACAGGTTGACGTCGATCTGCCGCTGCGAGAGCGCCACGTTCGGCTGGGAGTAGTCCGAATAGTGGGTGATCTGCAGGGTGATGCCCGCCTCCGCGGCCTTGTCCTCGAACACGTCCCATTCCGGGCTGCTCTCGGTGGTGCCGATGCGGACCACGCCTTCGGCCGGCTCGTCACCACCGCAGCCGGTCAGGCTCAGCGTCGCGGCGGTGACGACGGCGGCGAGGGTGAGGACCCGGGGGAATTTCACGCGTGCTCCTGAACGGTTCGACGGCATGGGGCACATCCATGCAACCGGCGGCGGCCGGTACCGACGACAGTTCGGATTGTGATGAGCGCAAACCTGGCGGATCAGGCGAAATGTGCTAGCGCGGCCACCGCGAGCAGCAGGAACGCCAGCGGGAAGGCGATGTTGTGCAGCACCCCGGTGCGGATGTGGACGGCGACAGCCACCACGAAGAAGCCCGTCAGCCCCAGCGCCGCCGCCTGTCCGATCAGCGGCACCCCGGCCAGGCCGAGCGCCAGGCCCACCACCCCGGCGCCCTCGATCACCGCCAGATACGGCAGCCACGCGTGGTCAACGCCGACCGCGGCGCAGTTGTCCAGCACGAAGCGGGCCCGTGCGGCCTTGGCGACGACCTCGAAGCCGTTGGCCAGCACACAGGCGATCGTCGCGATGAGCAGGGTGAGATCGAGCAGTGGGGCATCGAGCAGTGGGGCATCGAGCAAGGGAGCATCGAGCGGGGTCATCGCGACCACCGCCGCGCCGTCGAGTCGAGCGGTCGTAGCATCATGGGAGTCCTCCGATGTTCGTTCGGTTCGGTCGTTTTCTCTCTCACCCTCATGACGCCGGGGACGAAGAAAAGGGGACGCCCACCGTGAACTCCACCGATGAAATCCTGACCAGGTTCGAGGCCGCCCGGCCCCGGCTGACCTCGCTGGCCCACCGCATCGTCGGCTCGCACCACGACGCGGAGGACGCCGTGCAGTCCGCGTGGTTGCGCACCCAGCTCGCCGACCCCGCCGAGATCAACGATCCCGACGGCTGGTTCACCACCACGACCGTCCGTCTGTGTCTGGACCAGCTGCGCCGACGCCGACGCCGCGCCGAGGTCCTGCGCCCCGCCACCGAATCGCCCGGCGCGGGGACCGCCGCCGAGCTGTCCGGTGCGGCGGTCGCCGCGGAGCTCTCGGGTGCGGCGGTCGCCGCAGAGCTCTCGGGGGCGGCGGTCGCCGCCGAAGAGGAGTTCCTGCGGCGTGAGGAGGTCTCCCGCGCCCTGCTCGTCCTGCTCGACCGGCTCTCACCCCGCCAGCGCGCCGCCTACGTCCTGCACGATCTGTTCGCCGTGCCCTTCGACCAGGTCGCCGACATCCTGGGCACCAGCACCGACGCCGCCAAGAAGCTCGCCGCGCGCGCCAGGGCCGCTGTCCGTCCCGCCGACCCGCCGCGCCGCCCGGACAGCGCCGACCACCTCGCCCTGGTCGAGGCCTTCCTCGCGGCCGCGCGCGACGGCGACATCGAACGGCTGGTCGTCCTGCTCGCACCCGACGCGGTCCGCACCGCCGACGCGCGCCTGCTGCCGCGGACAGCCGCCGCGACCGTGCGCGGCGCACGGGCCGTGGCGGCGGAGACCAGATCGTTCGCTGACCGGATCGCCTGTGCCGCACCGATATTCGCCGACGGCGAGGCCGCGGCGGTGATCGCGCCCGGCGGACAGCTGTTCGCGCTCGTCGGCTTCGAGTTCGCGGCCGGGTCGATCACCCGCGTGCGCATCACCGTGCCCGAGGGGCGCGACGTGGCGCTCGCCCTGCCGTGACCATTCGTCGCCGTCGTGATTCCAGCGGGTTGCTGGACACGGCCGCCTGGCGGGAACGGGCATCCGACGCGAGGAGGCTCACCTCCGGTCGGCGCGATGGTCCGATGGTCGCGGGGAGCGCCGCACCGATCTCGGCCCAGCCGGTCACCGGCGGTCGCCGCCACCTCCCCCCCGGCGGTCCCCCCGTTCGGAACCTACCGTCCCGTAGGGTCCTGATCTGCGGCGACGAAGGGGAATTGTGCCCGCGTCCGCCGCGTCTTTCGGGCAGACTGAGCGCATGACCGACAGGGTTGGCTCGGACCCCCAGTACGATCTGTTCGCCGAGGAATTCCTCGAACACGCGCGCGAGGGAATCTACAACGCCCACCTCGACCGCCCCGCCTGCCTGGAGTTGCTGGGCGATGTCTCCGGTCGCACCGTGCTCGACGTGGCCTGCGGCCCGGGACTGTACGCCGAGGAACTCGTCGCCAGGGGCGCCTGGGTGGTCGGCCTGGACATCAGCCCCCGCATGGTCGAATTGAGCCGTAAGCGCGTGCCACAGGCGCACTTCCGCGTCCACGACCTCAACGAGCCCATCTCCTGGCTGCCCGACGCCTCGGTCGATCTGGTCCTGTTCGCCCTCGCCCTGGAATACCTCGACGACCGCACCGCCACCCTGCGCGAGCTGCGCCGGGTGCTGCGTCCGCGCGGCGCCCTGGTGCTGTCCCGACCGCACCCCACCGGCGACTGGTTACGCCACGGCGGCGACTACTTCCGCCCCAGGGTCGTCGAGGAGATCTGGTCGAAGGGCTGGCAGGTCCGTCACTGGCTGTCCCCGCTGGAACAGACCTGTGAGGAACTGCGCGCCGCGGGCTTCCTCCTCGAATGCGTCCGCGAACCCCGCCCCGTGCCCTCCGCGGCCGACATCGACCCCGAACGCTACGCCCGCCTGGCCACCGAACCCGTCGGCTTCCTCGCTCTGCGCGCCATCCCCGACCCGCGCGCGGTTCCCGACCGGCGCCCTCGCGCGGCCGCGGGCTCGGCCTCCGGCCGCCGTCCCCGAGCCGCCGGCTCGGGGACGCGCCCGCACCCGTAGGGCAGGCCGGGGGCCTCAGCCCGCGATGTACTCGGCGAGGTGCTTGCCGGTGAGGGTCGAGCCGTCGGCGATCAGATCGGCTGGGGTGCCCTCGAAGACGACGCTGCCGCCGTCGTGGCCGGCGCCGGGGCCGAGATCGACGATCCAGTCGGCGTGCGCCATGACGGCCTGGTGGTGCTCGATGACGATCACCGTCTTGCCGCCGTCGACCAGGCGGTCCAGCAGAGCGAGCAGATTCGCGACATCGGCCAGGTGCAGACCGGTGGTCGGCTCGTCCAGGATGTAGACCTCGCCCTTGTCCGCCATCTGGCTCGCCAGCTTGAGCCGCTGGCGCTCGCCACCGGACAGGGTGGTCAGCGGCTGGCCGAGGGTGATGTAGCCGAGGCCGACATCGGTGATGCGCCGCAGGATCTTGTGCGCGGCGGGGGTGCGGGCCTCCCCGGAGCCGAAGAACTCGGCGGCCTCGGCGGCGGGCATGGCCAGCACCTCGCTGATGTCGCGGCCGCCGAGCCGGTACTCGAGCACCGAGGCGTCGAAGCGCTTGCCCTCGCACAGCTCGCACACCGTGGACACGCTCGCCATCGGGCCCAGGTCGGTGTAGACCACGCCCGCGCCGTTGCAGGTGGGGCAGGCGCCCTCCGAATTCGGGCTGAACAGTGCGGGTTTCACGCCGTTGGCCTTGGCGAAGGCTTTGCGGATCGGTTCGAGCAGGCCGGTGTAGGTGGCCGGGTTGGAGCGGCGCGACCCCTTGATGGCCGACTGGTCGACCACCACCACGCCCTCGCGCTTGGCCAGGTTGCCGTGGATGAGCGAGCTCTTGCCCGAACCCGCCACACCCGTCACCACGGTGAGGATGCCGGTGGGGATGTCGATGTCCACGTTGCGCAGGTTGTTCTGGTTCGCGCCGCGGATCTCCAGCGCGCCGGTGGGTTCGCGGACGGTGTCCTTGACCGCGGCGCGATAGCCGAGGTGTCGGCCGGTGCGGGTGTCGGACTCGGTCAGTCCCGCCACATCGCCCTCGTAGCAGATGGTGCCGCCCTCGGTGCCCGCGCCGGGACCGAGGTCGACCACGTGGTCGGCGATGGCGATGGTCTCCGGCTTGTGCTCGACCACCAGCACCGTGTTGCCCTTGTCGCGCAGGCGGATCAGCAGCTCGTTCATGCGCTGGATGTCGTGCGGGTGCAGGCCGATGGTCGGCTCGTCGAAGACATAGGTGACATCGGTCAGCGCGGACCCCAGGTGGCGGATCATCTTGGTGCGCTGCGCCTCACCGCCGGACAGTGTGCCCGCGGGCCGGTCGAGGGACAGATAGCCGAGGCCGATCTCGACGAAGCCGTCGAGGGTGTGGCGCAGGGTGGTCAGCAGCGGCGCCACCGAGGGCTCGTCCAGTCCGCGCACCCATTCGGCCAGGTCGGTGATCTGCATGGCGCACACGTCGGCGATGGACTTGCCGTCGATCTTCGACGAGCGGGCCGCCTCGCTGAGCCGGGTGCCCGCGCACTCGGGACAGGTGGCGAAGGTGACCGCGCGGTCGACGAAGGCGCGGATGTGCGGCTGCATGGCCTCGCGGTCCTTGGACAGGAACGACTTCTGGATGCGCGGGATCAGTCCCTCGTAGGTGACGTTGACATTGTCGACCTTGATCCGGGTGGGCTCCTTGTAGAGCAGGTCGTTGAGCTCGCGCTTGGTGTACTCGCGGATCGGCTTGTCCGGGTCGAGGAAACCCGAGCCCATGAAGATGCGGCCGTACCAGCCGTCCATGCTGTAGCCGGGGATGGTGAGCGCGCCCTCGGCCAGCGACTTGGAGTCGTCGTAGAGCGCGGACAGATCGAAATCGGAGACCCGGCCCATGCCCTCGCAGCGCGGGCACATGCCGCCGGTGATGGCGAACTCGCGCCGCTCCCTGATCTCCTGGCTGCCCTTCGTCACCGTCACCGCGCCCGCGCCGCTGATGGAGGCCACGTTGAACGAGTACGCCTGCGGACCGCCGATGTGCGGGCGGCCCAGCCTGCTGAACAGGATGCGAAGCAGGGCGTTGGCGTCGGTGGCGGTGCCGACCGTGGAGCGCACATTGGCGCCCATGCGCTCCTGGTCGACGATGATCGCGGTGGTCAGCCCCTCCAGCCGGTCCACCTCCGGCCTGGCCAGGGTGGGCATGAAGCCCTGCACGAAGGCGCTGTAGGTCTCGTTGATCATCCGCTGCGACTCCGCGGCGATGGTCCCGAACACCAGCGAGCTCTTGCCCGACCCGGAGACACCGGTGAACACCGTCAGCCTGCGTTTGGGGATCTCGACGTCGACGTTCTTCAGATTGTTCTCGCGCGCGCCCTGCACGCGGATCACATCGTGGGTGTCGGCAACGTGCGGGGCCTTCTTCGTGCTGGCCGGGCTCATCGGGTCTCCATCGGTCGGCGGTGGGGCTGGTGGTCTCGGGCGGGGGAGTCGCTGATGCGAAAGAGTCAGCGGCGCTGCTGGATACGGATCATGTTGCCCGCCGGATCGCGCAGCGCGAAATCGCGTACGCCGTACGGCTGGTCGATCGGCTCCTGCACGATCTCCACGTCCTTGCCCTGCAACTCCTCGAAGGCGGCGTCCACGTCGGTGGAGGCCAGCAGCACCGAGCCGTAGGTGCCCTTGGCCATCATCTCGGTGATGACCCGGCGCTCCTCGTCGGTGATGCCGGGATCGGCGGCGGGTGGGTGCAGCACGATGGAGGTGTCCGGCTGACCGGGCGGGCCGACGGTCAGCCAGCGCATGCCGTCGTAGCCGACGTCCTGGCGCAGTTCGAAGCCGAGGGCGTCGCGATAGAAGGCCAGCGCGGCCTCGGCGTCGTCGTGGGGGAGGAAGCTGGAAGCGATGCTGATGTTCATGGCGATCACGCTAGTTCCGGTCCGTCGGGCCGCGCTTCTCGATTCCTGACCGGTCTGGCGACCTTCTTGATCACCAGCGTGGGCAGGTCCAACGGCGCCTGCGCGGCCTGCTTGCGGTAGGCGCTCGGGGAGACGCCGACCAGTTCGGTGAAGCGGGTGCTGAAGGTGCCAAGCGACGAACAGCCGACCGCGAAGCACACCTCGGTGACGCTCAGGTCGCCTCGGCGCAGCAGGGCCATGGCGCGCTCGATGCGGCGGGTCATCAGATAGCTGTACGGGGACTCGCCGTAGGCGGCGCGGAACTGCCTGCTGAGGTGGCCGGCCGACATGTGCGCGTCGCGGGCGAGGGCCTCCACATCGAGCGGGCGGGCGTACTCGCGGTCGATGCGGTCGCGCACCCGGCGCAGCCGGGCGAGATCGCGGAGGCGCTGTTCGGAACCGGTCTTCGCGTGGCCGGTAGTCGCGTGGCTGTTGTTCGCGGAGCCGGTCTTCGCGTGGCCGTTGTTCGCGGAGCCGGTCTTCGCGTGGCCGGTCTTC
>Ga0079224_100005012_pt1 | contig 17319 bp, 16 predicted proteins | sample Stecom2015_FD_80414 | JGI IMG/M metagenome (GOLD analysis project Ga0079224, IMG submission 80414) | Agricultural soil microbial communities from Utah to study Nitrogen management - Steer compost 2015 | ecosystem: Environmental > Terrestrial > Soil > Agricultural land | place: USA: Utah... | reverse complement strand
TCTTGCGCGAAAAGTGAACTGGAAAATGATAGCAACAATGCTAATCCGATACCTAAAATTCTTGTCATAGAATTAGGGCGTATCATCTTTTTCATATTGGAATATGTATTTTCTATCATAAAATTGGTACGATTATACACTATAAGTTGTGCCTAACCGTTTTTTAAATCCGTGCACAAAAATACGACTTAGAGTCGATTTGAAAAATGTTAGAGAAGCGTTAACGCTTAATTTATATCAATTCTAAATAAAAAAAATATTTAAATAAATAAATTTAAGATTTACATTTGCATAAAACAGTATTCATTATGAGATTATTAGCTAGTAGGACCTCCATTTTTATTGCCATGATCGCCTTTTTATTCAGCGGTATGATTTATGCTCAAGACAGCATGAAAACACAACATCCGGAAGGAAAGGTAAGTATTGACCAAGATCCGCGATTAGCCAAGTTAATTGCCTATAAATCGGAACTTAACAAAACAAATAATGAAAAACGCTTTCGAATTCAAATCTATAATGGCACCTTAAAGGGAGCCGAAGAAGCAGAGAAAGAATTTCAAGAAAAGTTCGATGATATTAGCTGTAATATCTCATTTGAAACCCCCAACTACAAAGTAAGAGTTGGTAAATTCCGAAATAGACTCGAAGCGGATAGATATTTAATGAAAGTTAGAGAAGAATATCCAAGTGCATTTTTACTGCAACCGAATTAACTGAACGAAAAAAAATAGTGCTGACAAAAACTGCACAAGAGTAGAAATATTAAAAATTTCCAAAGCCACCTTCGGGTGGTTTTCTTTTTGTAAAAACGCCCAAAAATGAGTTTGAACATCAAAATAAAAAGAGAATTGAAAATAATTCAGGGTGATTTTGGCCTTAACAAGGGTGAATTTGTCCTTAGAAAACCCAGGGGAATTCTAAAAAATCAAACCTCCTCTTAGCCCTCTTATAGTGTTGGCTAAGCCAAATTATTAAAGTTAAAAAAACCTCTACATAGAATTCTCACTATAGATTTTAACTGTAGTAACATAGATAGCATAAGATATAACTATTTGACTTTAAGGCATATATTTACGTTATTTGTATCACTATGAGAAAAATACTGTTAGTAAAAATTAAAAGAACAACCAGATTAGAAAAAAGGTATAGCAAGAAAATGGGTAGCATAAGTGTTAAAGTAACTTATATTAAAAAGCATTTTTTAGGTGTACCGCTAAGAACCATTCATAAGTATCGTGAGACCTATTACGGTACTATTAAAGATTGTGCAGATTGCGTTCTCACTGCATAGCATTTTTAAGCTGAAAAATCCTTCTTAATTCAAACCTTCACAAATATTGTTACTTCAAAGTAAAGGTAAATCAAATCTGATGTACTGAGGGATTTTTTATTTCTGTTACTTATAAGATGTAAAGAAATTTGTAAACAGCTGATACAAAAAAAGACCCCCATCTCTGGAAGTCTTTTTTATCAAACGTAATTAAAATAAACGAAGCTTATTTTTATTTCTGAATCCACTCTCCGCCTTCATTAGCGTAAAGTGTAGCTGTTTCTTCACCTATAATTATCTCTAACTTATATTCAGAAGCATCATTTTTGTATGCTTTTGAAATCTCAGCTCCTGGATAATCAGCAGCTAATGCATCAGTGATGGCTTGTGGTACTTCAGCCGCATCAATTTCTTGAAACTCATCTTGTACATTGTAAATGTCTTCAGCGATTCCGTCGTGAAAAATTACTGGAGTAGCTGCAAATGAAGCAAAACTACCTAACGCAAATGCGGATACTAATACTATTGTCTTCATATCTATTAAAATTTAATTTTTATCAATTCTTTAGTGTGTTAATAGCCAAATCCATACCAATATAAATCAACAACACTATATCTTTTGCAAAGCCCTATATATGAGTTAATTACGAATTAAACCAGTAAATCGCAATACGCATCAGGTGTAAAAAAAAGCGTGTAAAAAGCAAAAGAGCGTGTAAAAATTACACACTCTTTTGTACTTAATCCTTTGCGATCGTTATTTATCCTGAACTTGGTGAGCTTGTTTTAATAAATCAACAACAGTTTTAACTGGGTTAAATGTGGTTAATGGAACCTCGACAAACACGGTGTTCCAAAATGCCATACCACCGTTCCATAATCCTGGAAGCTCTAATGCTTTTAATTCTTTGCCCTGTAGCGTCTTTTTTGTAATAAAGGCGGTTTTAGCATTGACATAATTCAACAAATCGTATTTCTCTCCTTTATAGTTTTTTGTTCCGCAAACGATATCTACAGGATTAAAATGGGTTGAAGAATTTAAAATATCTTGCTGAAATTTATTGTTTGGGTCTATTTGAGGAGTTTCAATAATCTGTAAGGAGATGTTTCCATCTTCATCCTTGACCCAAAAAGGCCCCCCTCCTGGCTCACCCTCATTTTTCACCATACCACAAATACGGATTGGTGCGTTTAGTTTCTCTTTTAAGAATTCAATTTGATAAATTTCCTTATACTTATCTACATCCTTCTTAATGTGCACATTGAGCTTTTCTCTTAAGAACTGTTTAATCACTCCCAAAGTCTCCTCATCTGGAGTAGTCTCATCAAGTAGTTTTGCATAGGCAAAAGCACTCTTTTGTAACTCCAAAAGTTTGGCAGCTAAGACCTTCTTGTATTCGGCAAGTTCATGCTTGTATTTATACACGACCACATTATCTATGTTTTTCATAAAGATAATATCTGCATCCTGTTCGTTTAGGTTTTCAATAAGTGCACCGTGTCCTCCAGGTCGGAATAAAATACGTTCATCCTCTAGTCTAAAAGGTTCATTATTTAAATCAACCGCGAGGGTGTCTGTGGATTCTTTCTGGAAAGAAAAGGAGGTGTTGAATTGGACCCCTGTTTTGTCCTCCACCCTTTTCTTGATTTTTTCCATCTCATCGTCAAAATCATTGTTATGCTCTTTAGAGATGGTAAAGTGAAGTTTAGCTACACCATTAGATTCATCGTAAAGCGCAGCTTCATACATATGCTCTTCGAAGGCCGTGGCTGGGTGGGTTTTGTATTTATGAAAAGGCAAAAGCCCTTTAGGACTTGAGCCATAATCGAACTCATCTTTATCCAATAGAATCTTGACAAAGTAATACTTTTGAAAATGGTCTGGAAGATTTAAAAAATCAGGATGCTTTTCCACAAAACGCTTGATGACCTGTTCATAGAACGGAAACTTCTCAACACCTATAAAGAAAGTCCTGATAATATCTGCCTTCTCTCTGTTGATATAAGCATTAATAGTCTCATTGGCCGGATTATAGTTATTCAAGAACTGAAATAAGGCTTTAAACATTCGAGTAGCCGCACCAGAGGCTGGAACAAATTTCAACAGTTCAAGTTCATCTTTGTAGTTGTCGAACATTTCAACATAAGCTGCCTTTTCTTTGTCGTCAAACTTTAGAATCCCTTGATCGATCGTTGCCGCAGCAATTAAGTTCGTATAAGGAATACCTTTTTCAAAGGTTTCTAATTGGCTTTTGAGTTTTTCTAACGAAATTCCCTTTTCCTTCAGTTGTTTTTTATCTTCTTCTGTCAGTGTCATCATGATTAGTTCAAAAGTTTTTCTACTTGCTTTATAGCAAAATTTAGACGTTCTTCAAGTGTTCCGCTTAAAACCACATAGGGTTTGTTATAATTTTCAAGTGCAACCTTAAAATTCGCATACATCTGTTCACGTTCAAATGGTTTATCCCTCAAAACATCTGCTTCCCATGGCACATCGATATAGGTTAAAAAATACAAATCATAGGTGTTATTTTCCGCGTATTTCGCAATCAAAGGATCACAATAACCTTGATAATACACCTGTGAATATACTTTAATTTCTAAGAGGTTTGTATCACAAAACAACACGCGATTTGCTGTTTTACTCATTTCATTTTCACTAGCCATCTGGCCAATAGCAATAGCTCTTAGATCTTCAATTTCACAATTTCGATTATACGCATTCCATTTTTTTTCCAAATAGGTCCTCATATACTCGGGAACCCACTGCGTATTAAAATGTGCAGCCAGCTCTTTTGCCAAGGTAGTTTTACCTGTAGATTCTGGACCGAACAAAACTATTTTAACAACGTTTCCGGGCTCTTGTTTAAATTTTTCTTCCATGCTATATATCCATATATCGCGATTACTGTTAGAATGACATATAAAAAGCTTGACAAAACCATCCCTTTTAACAAATACAAGGGAATGGATATAATATCACCAATAATCCAAAAGGTCCAATTCTCTAATTTCTTTTTAGCCATCAACCACATGCCGACAAAAAATATGGCCGTGGTCAAAATATCTACATAAGAGAACCAAGATTGCCATTTATCAAACACTTCATAAACTCCCACTACCAAGAGAATAGCAACTACAAACAGAATTACAGCTGTCCTACGCTCTCTTGTTGTCATTCTGGTAATGGGAATAAAATGGGTTTCATCCACTTTTCTTGTCCATAAATACCAACCGTATATACTCATACTAAAGTAATACGCATTGATCAACATATCTCCAAGCAATTGATATACGAGCAAAATGTACACATAGATTGCCGTAGAAATAATACCCGTAGGATAAACTAAGATGTTTTCTCGTTTAGAATACCATACGCTCAATAATCCGAAGATTATGGCGATGACTTCCAAAACGATTAAATGTGTAGGAATCCCTTGGTACTGATTAAAAATCCAATCAAAAATGTGGCTCATAATCGCTGCGATCAGATTTTACAATTTTCATGTAAAGCAGCCCCTTGTCGATCATTTCAAAAGATGATTTTATATGTTTGGTAACTACCTCCATTACTTGATCGTATGGACCATAAACCTGAGTACTCAATGGATTTTCCATTACTGTTAATCCACTATCGCGTAAGTTTTTAATTAATTGGATAATTGCAGGCTCAAAATCATCCTGTATAGGGGTTAAGTTTAATTCAACTGAGATATTCATTTTACTTTTATTTAGTCATTAATTTTCTAGTGCATAGGCACAGGTAAAGCCATTAAATTCAAAAAATGAAGCCGTATACTTTTGTAGCTGTCCTTTATATATAACCCAAGCTCGAGTCTCGCCTTCCGCAAGATTAAATGGGATAACTTTAGCGTGTTGTTTAAAGCTCATGCCTTCGGTGGCAAAAACCTTATACAGACTCTCCTTGATACACCAAACTACGGTCAGTTCTCGAATCATTTCGGTGGTTAAGAAACCAAATTCATAATGGACAAATTTGTGTGCAATGACAGCAATTTTATTTCGTTGCTTCTCTATATCGATACCCACTTTTGTGGTATCACTTATAATCAATCCTGCATAACTAAACGAATGCGTGATTGAGATTTGTTTTCCATCTTTTAGATGGGGTTTTCCATAAGAATCATAGTATAAATCAGTGGTCTTATATCCTGCTTGGCGCAACAACTGTCGAACACTTAAAAATCCTCTTCTGTGAATTTCTGATTTCATACCTGAGAGTCGAGTCAGACAATTTTCTGTTAAAATTATTCCTTCCTTTAGATTTTGTTCAGGCTCTTCAATCTTCCAAATCAACACTTTAGTTGTTGGATTTACCGTTATTGATTTAAATAGAGACATATTTTTTTACAAGTAATTTATGTACCTTTGTACCCAATTTTATGGTCGCATTTGCAAAGTTAATACAGAATTCGACCTCAAAACGAACGTAAAAATACTAAAGTAATATGAGTACTAAAACAATTCCTTTCGTCCCTTTTAAAGTAAAAGATATTTCATTGGCAGATTGGGGTAGAAAAGAGATTGAGTTGGCAGAGGCAGAAATGCCTGGATTAATGTCACTTAGAGAAGAATATAAAGATGCGCAGCCTCTTAAAGGAGCGAGAATTGCAGGATGCTTACATATGACCATTCAAACTGCAGTTTTGATTGAAACCTTAGTTGCTTTAGGAGCAGAGGTTACATGGAGTTCTTGTAACATCTATTCAACTCAAGATCAAGCCGCAGCAGCTATAGCAGCCACTGGGGTTTCTGTTTATGCGTGGAAGGACATGAACGAAGAAGAATTTGATTGGTGTATAGAACAAACACTATTTTTCGGTGAGGACCGTAAACCACTTAATCTAATTTTAGATGATGGTGGGGATTTAACCAATATGGTACTGGATAGATATCCTGAACTCGCTGGAGGAATCAAAGGTCTATCAGAGGAAACAACTACTGGAGTTCACCGTTTATACGAGCGCATGAAAAATGGTACACTAGCAGTTCCAGCGATCAATGTGAACGATTCGGTTACCAAATCTAAATTTGACAACAAATACGGGTGTCGTGAAAGTGCCGTAGATGCTATTCGTCGTGCAACTGATGTTATGTTGGCTGGAAAACGAGTGGTCGTTTGTGGTTTTGGGGATGTAGGTAAAGGTACTGCTGCTTCATTTAGAGGAGCTGGTTCTATTGTAACTGTTACTGAAATCGACCCGATTTGCGCACTACAGGCAGCCATGGAAGGCTATGAGGTGAAAAAACTTGAAAACGTTATTGAAAAGGCGGACATCATTATCACCACTACTGGGAACAAGGATATTGTAACCCAGGAGCACTTCAAACAAATGAAGGATAAAACCATCGTTTGTAACATTGGACACTTTGACAATGAAATTGATGTGGCTTGGTTGAATACTACTCACGGAGATAGTAAAATAAACATCAAACCTCAGGTGGACAAGTACACTATTGATGGTAAAGATATTATTTTATTAGCCCAAGGACGTTTAGTAAACCTTGGTTGTGCTACTGGCCATCCAAGTTTTGTCATGAGTAATTCTTTTACCAATCAAACCTTAGCTCAAATTGAACTGTGGAACTACCCAGAAAAATATGAAAACAAGGTGTATATGCTACCGAAACACTTGGATGAGAAGGTTGCAAAACTCCACTTGGCAAAAATAGGCGTTGAGCTTACTGAACTTAAAGAAGATCAAGCTGAGTATATTGGTGTTGAAGTAAAAGGGCCATTCAAACCTGAGTACTACAGATACTAAAATATAAGACAATACATTGTTTGTTAAAACCACGGATTTTTGTTCGTGGTTTTTTTATTGGTGAAAAACTCACCTTTTCCCTTCTAAATATATGGTATTTTATGGTCTAATTGTACAGCTTTATTTTGAGGTTATTATATAAGTGTGTACATTACACCATTAAATCATACCAAAACATGAAAAATCCTTGTAAGTTCATAATCCTAGCTGTTTTATGTACACTTCCAGCCCTTAGTATTGGCCAAAATGTAGCGACAGTTCAGAGTCCTGACCAAAAAATAACCGTCCATTTAAATCTTGAAAATGGAAACCTATTCTATGATGCTTCATATAATGCAATTCCATTTATTGAAAAATCCCCTTTAGGCCTTAAAACCTCGCTAAGTGATTTTAGTCAAAATCTGGACTATGTTTCTTCAACGACTTCAGTTATTCAACAAACCTATGAATTGCATAAGGCCAAGGTGAGTACAGTCGAATACCATGCGATGGCCTTATCAAGTATTTTTACCAATGCCAAACAGGATACACTACTGCTACATTTTAGATTAAGCAATAGGGATATTGGGTTTTCTTATGAAATTCGTTCGAAAGAAGGCCGCAGTAATATTAAAATCTACAAAGAAATCACCGGCTTTAATATTCCTGATTCAGCCACCACCTATATCACACCGCAGGCGCTACCGATGACGGGTTGGATGGAAACCAAACCTTCCTATGAAGAGCCTTACACGCTAAATGAAGACGTTGGGACCCCTTCTGCCAATGGCGTAGGGTATACCTTTCCAGCTCTCTTTAAGCTCGAATCAGATCAAGGATGGCTTTTAATCTCCGAAACTGGTGTTGATGGCAGGTATCCAGGTGCACGACTTGGGGAGGCATCAAAAGATGGTTTGTATCAAATAGAATTCCCACAAGAGGGTGAAAACAGCAGTATCGGAGATACCTTTTCCGCACAGTCACTTCCAGCACAAACTCCATGGAGAACCATTACCCTGGGTACGAGTTTGAAACCCATTGTAGAATCAACTGTTGCCTTTGATCTTGTTAAGCCAAAATACGAAGCTTCTATGGATTACAAAATGGGACGGGCAACGTGGAGTTGGATTGTATGGCAAGATAACAGCATTAACTATGAGGATCAGATCAAGTATATTGATATGGCTGCATCTTTGGATTTTGAATATGTCCTTATCGATAATTGGTGGGATACCCGTATCGGAAGAGAACAGGTAACAGAACTTGTCCAATATGCCAACAAAAAAGGGGTAGATGTGATTTTATGGTACAATTCAAACGGATATTGGAGTGAGGCGCCTCAGGGGCCAAAAAACAAAATGAATTCCATTACCGAACGTCAAAAAGAAATGAAATGGCTTCAAAGCATTGGAGTTAAAGGTTTGAAAGTGGATTTCTTTGGTGGGGACAAACAAATCACCATGCAGCTCTATGAAGAAATACTTACTGATGCTAACAATTACGGCTTAGGTATTACATTCCACGGTTGTACCTTACCTAGAGGGTGGGAACGTATGTATCCTAATTTTATAACTTCAGAAGCCGTTTTGGCGTCTGAGAATTTGGTCTTCAATCAGAGTTCTCTAGACCATCATGCTTTAAACGCTACCATTTTGCCCTTTACTAGAAATACAGTTGGTGCCATGGATTTTGCTCCAGTATTTCTAAATAAAAGGCTATCCAAAGATCAAAATTCAGGTACAATTCGCAAGACAACCGATGCTTTTGAACTGGCGACCGCGATTGTTTATTTATCCCCAATCCAACATTTTGGTCTTACACCAAACAACCTCAACGAACAACCAGATTATGTCCTTGATTTTTTAAGAAAGGTACCTAGTGTATGGGATCAAACTTTATACATAGGAGGGTCTCCTGAGGATTACGCTGCACTTGCACGAAGAAAAGGAGATCGTTGGTATGTGGCAGTAGTTAATGGCACGGATGAAAAACGAAAAATAAAGCTTCAACTCCCTATGTTTGCTGGGCAAACTGTGCAGATCATTCAGGACAAAGACCAAAGCAGTCTGGCCTCAGAATTGGTTCAAAGAAAAGTAAATAAAAAAGGAGAATTAAATGTTCAGATCAGCGGCCAAGGTGGTGCCGTAATTATGGGTAAACAAGAGAATTAATCGAACCTGAAAAACCACCTCTACCGAGGTGGTTTTCGTAATGATAATCGGGTGATTAAATTTAAAGCTAATTCAAATTGGTTATGTTATTTCAGTCTGAATACAATTGGATAAGCAAATTTCACCGACACAGGATTACCGTCTTTGTCCAAACCAGGATTTAGTTGAGGCATCGAACTAATTATTCTTCTGCCTTCAGCGTCTAGGCTTGCATCAGGTGCCCTAGAGTCTATAATACTAATTGTCCCATCAGTATTAATTCTAAAAAGAATATAAACCCTACCTTCTACCTTTTTAGCAATGGCCTCCTTAGGATACTGGAAGGTGCTTCTAACATGTTCGTCTAACTTCACTTTAAAGCAATTCAGATCAGATGTGCCGTCTGCACATGGAGACTTAAAGCTAGGCTTGACATTTACCTCTGAGAAAGCCCAATCCGAATTGGTTTCTTTCTTTGGAAAGTCTCCTAGGCTAATATTATTAGCCTCAGCAGCCACATTTAGCAATCGCTTTTGTAAATCAGGACTCACTTCTTCCCCAGCAATTGAAGCTTCTAATTCTCTAACCTGATCCTCAAGAGAAACGCTGTTTTGATCAAGTTCTGATTGTTGCTCAGCTTCGCAAGAAGTGTAAAATAACATGACCGTGATTAGTGGAATTAGCATTAAATACTTGAGTTGCCAAACTTTTTTGGATGTTGATTTTTGTAACATAACGATTCGTTTTTTGATTAATGAATGATTGAAAAATTGATTGACTAATGACAGCTGTTCCGTTTGAAATGTATCTTGCAAAAGCAGCTGGCAATATTCTTTTTTATGCTTTTTTACAGATTTTGAATCCGCAATAAACTCGTGTAATTCGGCGATTCGATTTTGGTAGATATATACCAAAGGATTAAACCAAAATGCGATACGCAAGAGTTCAAAAAAGAGCAAATCTAAACTGTGCCGTTCTTTAATATGGACCAATTCGTGATTAAGGATATGGTCGTGTTTGCGCTTGAGTATATCACTTCCGATATACACGGTATTAAAAAAAGTAAAAACAAGTTCTTGATGTGGGATCTCTATACGTGTATGGTCTATTAAGTCAAATCGTTTTCCTAATTGTCTAAATCTGAGAATTTGGTAGCACTTATAGACAAACCAGATTAAGCTTAGGCAACTTCCTATGAGGAGTATCCAATGCCATATGTTTATGGAATCCCAAATACTGCTTTGGGTTTGGATTTGTGAACCCTGACCCGCGACAAGGGTAACCTCAGAAAGTATAAAGACATAATCTTCTGGCACCGTGGTTCTGAAACTTTGTAGCTTCACAAAAGGCAAAGCCAATGAAACTAATGGTGTCAGTAATAGATAGAAGCGATTCCAGTTAAAGAAAGTTTCCTTCTTTAAGAAAAAGTCGTACACTACTAAAAAAAGTAGCTGAAACACCATGCTCTGAATTATATAGGATAACATATTGCGGTATTTAAAGGTTAAGGCTTAGGTTGTACTTCAGCAGTATCGCCCTGCTGATTTTCGATCTCATTTAAAATAGCTTCCATTTCTTTTAAACTAATGTCATTCTTCTTGACAAAGAATGAAACCATACTTTTAAAGGAGCCTTGGAAATAACCGTTTAGAATTTTGTTTAAAGATTGATTGCTGTATTCTGATTTATTGACAATAGGGAAATAGATATAACCTTTCCCTTTTTGTTTGTGATCTACAAACCCCTTGCTCTCAAGTATTCTAATAATTGTTGAAACAGTATTATATGCAGGTTTAGGCTCGGGAAGTTGCTCAATGACAGCTGCCACATTCGCATTATTTAAATCCCATAAAATTTGCATCACTTCTTCTTCTGCCTTTGTAAGTTGCTTTATCTGACTCATAATTTGTAACTAACTCTTTAGTTGATATGATACAAATATAACTAAATTATTAGTTTAAACTAATTAATTAGTTATTATTTTTAGAAAATCGTACTTAAAAACGCATTACCATCTTAGGGGGCCGCTACTATAAAATATTAAAAGCTAAATGTGTATATTTGACAGAGACATCTTAAACACAGGGTACAACAATGTTTTGCAACACCTAATTTAGCACGTTTAAGGTTGTTTCGTTTGACAAATAATTTACCTCAACGCAACAAGAAAAACCATGGACATCGTACTGACTATCATTGGATTTATTTTTATTCTCATTGGTATTTTAGGGAGTATTCTTCCTGTTATTCCAGGGGCACCACTAAGCTGGCTTGGGTTACTACTACTCTATTTGACCAAAGCTATTCCAAATGATTGGTGGCTACTAGGAATTACTTTAGCCGTAGCTATCGCAGTGGTGGTCATAGATTACATAATTCCCATTGCAGGGACCAAGCGTTTTGGAGGGAGTAAGTCCGGAATGATCGGTACTACAGTAGGACTCCTTGTTTCATTTATATTTCCAATCTTCGGTTTGTTTGGTATCATCATCTGGCCATTTATTGGAGCTTTTGTTGGCGAGATCATCAATAAAGCTGACAATAAAACAGCATTAAAAGCAGCTTTTGGATCTTTTCTTGGGTTCATAACAGGTACCTTCTTAAAGTTTGTGGTCGCTATCGTATTTGCGGGGATCTTTATGAGAACCTTTTGGAAATACAAGGCGCTGATCTTCGGCTTTGACTAAACTCCTATCCTTAAAAAGGTTCCCAATTAGAATTTACGATCTGGATGGAATGCACTAATATCCATAGATAACTTCTGCTCTGAAATTAATTCACTTACCAATTTTCCAGTCGCAGGACCTAAACTCCAGCCCATCATAGCATGACCGGTAGCAAAGGTGACATTGCTATATTTTTCACTTTTTCCAATATAAGGAAGTCCGTCAGGAGATACAGGTCGAAGTCCACTTTTCGCGTTTTGTTTTTCCGCTTCACCAATTTCCACTTCTGGATAATACGCCTGTGCGGCTTGGCTTATCGCTTCTACCCGTTGCTTTCTTATTATGGTATTGATTCCCGAAAACTCCATGGTCCCTGCAAATCGTGTAAAGCCGTTCATAGGCGTCATAGCAACCTTAGCTTCTAATAAAATGGCCGGAATCTTTATATCCGTAGGTCGGTGAATATCGATTCTATAGCCTTTACCTGCTTGAATTGGAAGATTAAGACCTAATCTCTTTGCTAATTCTTGACTCCAAGATCCAGCCGCAACAACAACCTCATCTGCGGCATAGACTGCTTTGTTGGTTTGTACTTGCGTTAGTTTAGCCTCTTGACTTGATAAGTCCTGAACATATTCATTGGACTTTATAATCACTCCATTGGCTTTAAGCCAAGTAATGAGTTTAGGCATAATTTCTGTAGGGGTACTATGAGCATCACATTTGTAATAAATGGCTCCTTTGGCTGCAATATTAACCATAGGCTCCAATGCAATGAGTTCACTCAAATCCAAATGGCTAACCTCCAAGCCTTGTTTTTTTGCACTTTCTGCTACTTTCATCTCTTCCTCGGCGGCCTGGTCAGTCTTATAGAGCATTAACAGCCCTTTTTGCTCCCAATGAAAATCTCCTAAATCTCCACAGTGGAGCAAATCACTGTATAGGGTTCTGCTCAGTATATTGATGTCTTTTATTACTGGGATTGCTTTGGCAACCTTTTCTTTAGTTGAAGATTTGTGAAAATGCCACGCCCAACGAAAAAAGTCAGGATCCCATCGCGGTTTGATATAAAATGGACTTGCGGAATTAAACATCCACTTTATCCCTTTGGAAATCATGCCTGGTGCGGCCATGGGTATAATATGACTGGGTGTGATATATCCGGCGTTGACAAAGGAGGCTCCTTGGCTAAAGTCTGATTGTTCTATAATGGTTACTTGATGACCTTCTTTTCTAAGGTAATAGGCACAGCAGAGACCTATGATCCCTCCACCTATAATCAGGGTATTCTTTTGCATTTTATTTTATTTGATAACGTAATTCTAGCCTTTGTGTTGTGTCGTATTAAATTACTTGAAAACCTTGTGCATAGGGATCATCGTCGTCAATAAAAATAGTGTTATAACCATAGACTCTAGCCCAACCTTGAATGCTAGGTACAATTGCCGTTTGTCCTGCGAGTTCCGTCTCTTGCTCAACGCGACCAATAAATTGAGATCCTATAAAGCTTTCGTGTACGAACTCATCTCCTAATTTTAATAAGCCCTTAGCATACCATTGTGCCATCCGAGCAGAGGTTCCAGTTCCACATGGCGATCGGTCAATAGCCTTATCTCCATAAAAAACAGCATTCCTAGAAGTAGACTTTGGATTGATAGGGCTTCCAGTCCATTGAATATGACTCACTCCATTTATAGTTGCATCCTCAGGGTGCACAAACATCCCTGGATATTTTGCATTGATTTGCTGTCGGAGCTTTTGGCTTAAATGGATTAGTGTTCCGGCTGAGAATTCCTGAATTCCCTTGAAGTTTTTTTGAGGATCTATAATGGCATAGAAGTTACCGCCATAGGCCACATCAAACACCAATTCGCCAAGAGTATCACAATCTACAGTAAGTTCCATAGCTGCAACATAGGATTTTACATTGGTAAGCTTTACCCAATCGACCTTTTTAGCTGTTTGGTGATAGGAGATCTCAATCAGACCAGCGGGAGCTTCCATTTTAATTTTTCCAGGAGTTTTGGGTGTAATTAAACCTTCTTCAATGGCAATGGTTATGCTCCCAATGGTTCCGTGTCCACACATAGGGAGACAACCACTGGTTTCTATAAATACAATACCAAAATCATTTTCAGGATTTATTGGTGGATAAAGTATACTTCCACTCATCATATCATGACCTCTTGGTTCGAACATCAGTCCTTTTCGAATCCAATCAAATTCTCGCATAAAGTGTTGTCTTTTTTCACTCATGCTGCTACCGGTCAATTGCGGCCCTCCGCCTGCGATCACCCGAACTGGATTCCCGCAGGTGTGGGCATCAACGCAAAAAAATGTTTTTCTTGCCATAGATTAAGGAATAGATAAAGTTAATTATCACTGATTAAGTTTGCTGTGTATATAGTTTTTAACACCTCGCTCCAGAATTGGAAGCGTCACTGTTCCTTGGCCTAAGATAATGTGATGGAATTCACGTATATCAAAATCGGACCCCAACTTCTCCTTGGCTAATGCCCTGAGTTCCCTGATTTTCAATTCTCCAATTTTATAGGATATGGCCTGTGCTGGCCAAGCAATATAACGGTCCGTTTCCGTATGAATTTCATGTTCAGACAAGGCGGTATTTGATTTTAGATAGTCCACTACCTGTTCTCTCGTCCAGCCTTTGGCATGAATACCAGTATCAACCACTAATCGGCAGGCGCGCCACATTTCATAGGTCAATTTTCCGAACTCCTCATAGGGCGTGGTATATATCCCCATTTCATCTGCTAGAAATTCACAGTATAAAGCCCAGCCTTCTCCATATGCAGAAAGGTAAGTCCTTTTTCGAAATTGCGGAATGCTATCCCCAAGCTCTTGGTTGAGTGAACCCTGTAAATGATGTCCTGGCACGGCTTCATGTGCGGTTAGTGAAGGTAAATTGTACAAGGGTCTACTTTCTAGTTTATAGGTGTTCACTAAATAATAACCAGGTTCAGTACTGCTATGGCTTCCCGAATACCGACCACCAGTGTATTTTGGAGCAATAGCATCTGGGACTTTAATGACTCCATAAGGCTTTCTGGGTAATAGATCGAAAAACTTAGGGAGCTGAGCGTCGATGCGTTTGGCAATATCTCTAGCATGCATCAACAATTGCTCACCTGAGTCGACATAAAATTGTGGATCAGTACGCAAGAAATCCAAGAATTCAGCAAAGCTTCCTTGGAAGTCGACCTTTTTTATGATCTTCTCCATTTCGGATTTGATTCGAGCCACTTCCTGCAATCCTATTTCATGTATATCCTGAGCGGTATAGGTATCTGTGGTTGTATAATAATTAATTCTGTTTTGGTAGAACTCAGCGCCACCAGGAGTTTCTGATATGCCGATCGCTTCTCTGCTGTTTGGGATGTACTGTTGTTCAAAAAAGTGTTTTACGTTCTCAAATGCTGGCACCACACTTTTTTCAATAGCTATTTTGGCAGCTGCAAGCACAGAATCTTTTTGATCCGCAGGCATCAGATCAGGAAGGTCAGTAAATGGTTTGTAAAAATAACTTTCCTTATAATCAGTAACAATATGCTTGTCATAGGTAGACTCATAACCCTTAAAAATAACCTTTGGTTGTGCGATACCTTTTGAAAGCCCCTCCTTGATTAAAACTAGGTTTTGATCAACAAAATGAGGGATGTCATTTAGAACATTTAAATAATGTTTCGCATCTTGATAATTCAGGATAGGATTCACGCGGTAGTTGAGATCCAGATGGAATCCTTGGTCGGCTTGGATAGGATTTAAATACATCTCATAGGTGTAGAAGTCTACCCTATCCTGTAGTTTAAATTTTAGCAGTTCCCAGGAAATTAATTCAGTCTCCGACAAGGCCTGAGTATCTATGGTCGCCAAATGCTCCAATTGCCTATTAGCAAAATCAGAATCCTTTTGAAACAGTGCCTTTTCATAGCGCCCTAGGGGATGTTCACTGCGGTCATACAGCCTAAAATTTTGAACCGTGTCTATGACCGCCTCCAAATTTGACGAAGCCTTATTGGTGGTTTGGGATGGTTCGCAGCCCTGTAAAATCAAGGTAAATAGTAAAATTCCAGCTTGGTATCTCGCCATATTATATCGTATTAGCAGTGTGAATTCCGTTTACAATTCTATTAATTTTTAAAGGATTATTGTTTTGTAATGCCTCTGGCAATAAATCTAATGGCCAGTTTTGGTATGCGACAGGACGCACCCAACGCGTAATTGCTGATACCCCTACGGAGGTATACTTTGCATTGGTAGTCGCAGGAAAAGGCCCTCCGTGATGCATGGCAGCACACACTTCAACTCCAGTGGGTACTCCGTTGAGTATTAGCCTTCCCACCTTCTCTTTCAAGGCCTCCACAACACCTACCTTTTGGCTTAATTCTTCCGCCTTACCTAATAGAGTTCCAGTTAACTGTCCTTCTAAAGCTTCAATAACAGACTGCAATTGCTGGTCATTATCACATTGAACAATCATGGAATAAGGACCAAAAACCTCATGATGTAAAATCGGATTGTCAATAAACACTTCAGCCTCTACCGTTAGGATTTTGGCCTTAGCGAAATTCGGTGCAGCGTCACCTTTGTAAGCGCCTACTAATGAAGTTGTTTTATTTGAAACCAACGCTTCTACCCCTTGTTCAAATGCCTTAAAAATGTTTGGATGTAACATGGATGTCGGTGTGATCTGAGCGATTTCTTGTCCTAAAGTTTCTATGAATTGGGTAAAATCATCACTTTTTACGCCTAAAATCAGTCCAGGATTGGTACAAAACTGTCCAGTTCCGTTGGTGATGGATCCGGCGTATTGTTTGGCCCAATATGCTGATTTATCTTTAAGCGCAGAAGGCAAAACGACTACTGGATTCACACTTCCCATTTCAGCGTAAACTGGTATCGGCACTTCTCGAGTAGCAGCCAATTTGTAGATAGCGGTTCCTCCAGCGATACTTCCGGTAAAACCAACAGCCTTAATATCAGGATGCTGAACCAGCTCTTGACCTACTTCAACTCCACTACTATTCAAATTAGAAAACACACCGTTAGGCATCTTTGTTTTTTTAGCCGCCTTTAAAATTGCCGAAGACACCAATTCTCCTGTGGCGGCGTGTAAAGGGTGACCTTTGACCACCACTGGGCAACCTGCAGCTAAAGCACTAGCGGTATCACCACCTGCAGTGGAAAAGGCTAATGGAAAATTACTGGCTCCAAAAACAGCTACAGGTCCTATAGGGAAAAGCATTTTACGAATATCTGGTTTTGGCATTGGTTGTTTGTCTTCTTGGCCCACATCGATGGTGGCCTCTACCCATGATCCTTCTTCCAATAGATCTGCAAAAGCCCGAAGTTGACCCATGGTTCTACCCCGCTCCCCTCTAGCTCTACCTTCTGGCAATCCAGATTCTGCAGTATAGGTGTTGATCAAATCATCCCCCAAAGCT
>Ga0079224_100005011_pt1 | contig 17320 bp, 15 predicted proteins | sample Stecom2015_FD_80414 | JGI IMG/M metagenome (GOLD analysis project Ga0079224, IMG submission 80414) | Agricultural soil microbial communities from Utah to study Nitrogen management - Steer compost 2015 | ecosystem: Environmental > Terrestrial > Soil > Agricultural land | place: USA: Utah... | reverse complement strand
TCATCATCGGCAGGGTCTCGTCCTTGCCGGCGGCCACCGCCACCTGCGCCACGGCGGCCGCGAACCGGGCGGCGTCCACCGTGCCGGCGCGCGCCGGCAGGGCGGGCAGGGTCGGGTAGTCCTCCGCCGGCATGGTCGGCAGCGTGAACCGGGCGCTCCCGCACACCAGCTCCACGTGGGCGTCCACGGCGGCGATCTCGACCGGCTTGTGCGGCAGCGCCTTGGTGATCTCCGACAGCAGCCGCCCCGACACCAGCGCGGTGCCGTCGGCGTCGGCGTGCACCGGCACCTCGACCTCGCTGGAGACCTCGTAGTCGAAGGAGGACAGCTGCAGCACCCCGTCGGTGACCCGCAGCATCACGCCGGCCAGCACCGGTACCGCCGGCCGCGGCGGCAGGCTCTTGGCCGCCCACGCGACCGCGTCGGCGAGGGTGTCACGTTCGATCCGGAACTTCATGTCGGCTGCCTCCTGCCGTGACCGTCACACATCCCCCGTGGCGGGAATCCGGCGACCCCGCGTCCGGGCGCCACGCCCGGCCACCGTGTGGTGACCGGCGCGGGCGACCGCACCGCCCACTGTCGCACTGTAGGACGTCGAGTCGAGCCCGTCACGCCCGGCCGGTGGCGGCGGGTCGACCAGTCGCCTGGCGGCGGGTCCACCTGCCACCGCCGTGGGCCGGTTCCTGCCGTCGTCCACACCGCGACGATTGACTTTGATCCCATGAGATGTCTTACCCGTCATCGTCGTCGCCGGTGTGGATGCTGTGGAGAACCGGTACGGGTGCAGGTCACGACGGGTGGGTGCCGGTGGAACAGCTGTGGACGGCTGCGGGGACGCGCGCCCCGGCGGTCCACAACCGCGACCGTGCGGCGGCCCGGTCCCGGCGTCCTCCACGGGCCGTCCACCGCCTGTCCACTGCCGTGTCCACCTCAGGTCGTCGTCTGCTTGATCCGGTTGGTGAGCTCGGCGATCTGGTTGAACAGCGAGCGCCGTTCGGCCATCTGCTGCCGGATCTTCCGGTCGGCGTGCATGACCGTGGTGTGGTCCCGGCCGCCGAACGCCTGCCCGATGCGCGGCAGCGACAGCTCGGTGAGCTCGCGGCACAGGTACATCGCGACCTGCCGGGCGTTGACCAGTACCCGGGAGCGGGAGTGCCCCCGCAGGTCCTCCAGGGTCACGCCGAAGTAGTCGGCGGTGGACGCCATGATCTGTTCGACGGTGACCTTCGGCTCGCTGCCGTCGGGGATGAAGTCGCGCAGCACCTCCTCGGCCAGGGCGAGCTCGACCGGTGAGCGGGTCAGCGAGGCGAACGCGGTGACCCGGATGAGTGCGCCCTCCAGCTCGCGGATCGAGTTGGAGATCCGGGAGGCGATGAACTCCAGCACCTCGTCGGGTGCCTGGAGCCCTTCCTGTGCCGCCTTCTTCTGCAGGATCGCGATGCGGGTCTCCAGGTCCGGCGGCTGGATGTCCGCCAGCAGCCCCCACTCGAACCGGGTCCGCAGCCGATCCTCCAGAGTGGATAACTGCTTGGGGGACCGGTCGGAGGTGATGACGATCTGCTTGCTGGTGTTGTGCAGCGTGTTGAAGGTGTGGAAGAACTCCTCCTGGGTGCGTTCCCGGCTCTCCAGGAACTGGATGTCGTCGATGAGCAGGACGTCGACGTCGCGGTAACGCCGCTGGAAGGCACTGGTCTTGTCGTCCCGGACCGAGTTGATGAAGTCGTTGGTGAACTCCTCGGTCGACACGTAACGCACCAGGCGGGCGTTGCCGAGCTGTGAGACGTAGTGGCCGATCGCGTGCAGCAGGTGGGTCTTGCCCAGCCCGGAGCTGCCGTAGATGAACAGGGGGTTGTACGCCTTGGCGGGTGACTCGGCCACGGCGACGGCGGCCGCGTGAGCGAACCGGTTGGACGACCCGATGACGAAGGTCTCGAACGTGTACTTGGGGTTGAGGCGGTTGCCTCCCGACTGCGCCACCCAGGGCCCGCTCCGGCCCGGTCCGCTGTCGCTGGCGCCGGTGCGGACCGCCGGACGGGGGTACGCCTGGCCGCCGGTCGGCACCGGGGACGGCCGGTGGGGCCGGGGTCCGGGCGTCGATGCACCCGGCGGGTCGGCCGGTCGGTACGTGACGCCGGCCCGGCTGCCGGGTGTGGCGGTCGGTTCGACCGGCGGTGGCGCACCCGGCCCGGGGACCGGCGACGACCCGCCGAGGCCTCCGAGGGTGGGTTGGAAGCCGGCCGCGCGGTCGGGCGTGGCCAGGGTCACCGCCACCTGCACCGGCCGCCCCAGGCGCCGCGACAGCGCCTCGGTGATCGTCGGGCGGAGCTTGATCTCGATCTGGTCGCGGGTGAAGGTGTCCGGCACCGACAGCAGCACCGTGTCGTGGACGATGGCCCGTAGCTCGGCCTGCCGCAGGAACGCCCGTTGCTGCGGGGAGTCCAGCCCGTCGGCGATCCTCTCCATGACGTCGTTCCAGACCGCAGTCAGGTCGGCGTCCGGTGCGTCCATGACCGCGTCTCCCACCGTGTCAACCCCCTGTGCGAAGCCACCCCGTCGGTCGGCCGTCCCCCGGCCGCCGGGCCAGTATCCACAGGCTTGTCCACAGCCTGTGCATCAGTCGGTCGGGTTACCGCCGGTGCGGCGGCCGATTGCCCGGTCGCGCCGGTCGGCGTGGAGCTGACCTCGGTCGACGGCCGGCCGGCCGACCGCCCGGCCGCGCTGGAGCTCCCGGGCACGGGTGTGGCCGACAGAGGCGCACGTTAACAGTGTTGTCCACAGCAAGACAACCGCCCGTCCACATCTTTCTGCCGGAAATCGGGTCGGCCGCCGGCTGTGTGCCGGTTCAGGGTCCGGCCCCGGAGTCCGGCCCAGCCGGCCCCGGAGTCCGGCCCGGAAGGATGAGCGGTCCGCGCGGCCGTGACCCTGCCCCGCCGGGGTGCCGCTGGCTCGCCCGGCGCCGGGGCTCACCACACTGCTGGTAGAGTTGCTGCCTGGCCGTGTGAGGGACGAGACCGGCCGGAGAAAGCCCTGCCCGATTCTTGGAGCCAGCCGTGAGCAAGCGCACCTTCCAGCCGAACAACCGTCGTCGCGCGAAGACCCACGGGTTCCGGGTGCGCATGCGGACGCGCGCCGGTCGCGCCATCATCGCCGCCCGTCGCGCCAAGGGGCGTACCCGACTGTCGGCCTGACCCGGGCGTCCGAGGAGATCATCATGCTGGCTCGTGCGCACCGGCTCCGCCGCAGCGGCGACTTCGCCGCCGCGATCCGTGCCGGCCGCCGGGCCGGGCGTGAGACCCTCGTGGTCCACCTGCTGCCGGGCCGGCTGGACGCGCCCGAGGGGCAGGCGTCCGACGGGCGGGCACAGGCCGGCGGGAGCCCACCGCCCAAGGTGGGTTTTGTCGTCTCCCGCGCGATCGGTGGTGCCGTGGTGCGCAACCGCGTGCGCCGGCGGCTGCGACACGCCGCCCGCGCGCACCTCGACCGGCTGCCGCCGGGGTCGCTGATGGTGGTTCGGGCGCTGCCGGCCGCGGCGTCGGCGCCGTACGCCAAGCTGGCGCGCGACCTGGCCGCCGCGCTCGGCGCCCTCGACCGCTCGGGGGTGAGGTCGTGACCGCGACGACCCCGTCGACCGTGGACGTGCCCCACCCCACCCGGTGGCCCGCCCGGCTCGTCGCGGCGCCGGTCGTCGCGTACCGTCGGTGGCTGAGCCCGGCACTGCCGGCCCGCTGCCGGTTCTACCCCTCCTGCAGCGCGTACGCCCTGGAGGCCCTCGCTCGCCACGGGGCGGTACGCGGCACCGGCCTGGCGGTCTGGCGTCTGCTGCGCTGCCACCCCTTCCACCCCGGCGGGTACGACCCGGTGCCCCCGCGTGAGACGGACGTGACTGGAGCTGCCCGGTGAACCTGAACTGGCTCTACACCGCCGTGTCGTGGATCATGCTCCGCTGGCACGACCTGTGGTCGTGGCTTCTCGGCGACGAGGCCGTCCTCGGCACCAACTGGGCCTGGATCCTGTCCATCATCTTCCTGGTCATCACCGTCCGGATCCTGCTGTTCCCGCTGTTCGTCAAGCAGATCAAGTCCCAGCGGGCGATGCAGGCGCTGCAGCCGAAGATCAAGGAGCTGCAGGAGAAGCACAAGGGCGACCGGGAGAGCTTCCAGCGGGAGGTCATGGAGCTCTACCGGCAGGAGAAGGCCAACCCGCTGATGGGTTGCCTGCCGATGTTCCTGCAGGTCCCGGTATTCATCTCGCTGTTCTGGATCCTGGGGCGGCGGCTGGACCCGGGCCGGGTCGAGAAGGTCAACGCCGGGCTGGTCTCGCTCGCGGACTCCAACATCGAGCTGTACGGGTGGAAGTTCGAACAGTACGCCAGCGCCGCCCACGCGACCCTGTTCGACGCCCCGATCGCGGCGGTCTTCTTCGAGGGCGGCTGGTTCGACCGGGAGCTGCCACCGGGGACCAGCATGCTCGCGGTGCGACTGGTCGCCGGCGTGCTCACGCTCATCATGGTGCTCACGACGTTCCTGACCACCCGGCAGATGATGCGCCGGACCGGCTGGGCGACCGACCCCACCCAGCTGATGATGCAGCGGCTGATGGTCTACGGCATCCCGGGGATGCTGCTGTTCTCCGGACTCTTCTTCCCCATCTCCGTGATCCTCTACTGGGTGGTCAACAACCTGTTCTCCCTGGCCCAGCAGCAGTGGGTGCTCCGGAAGTACCCGCCACCGGCGACGGCCATGGCGGGCGGCGGACCGAACGGCGCGAAGCCCGCCGGTCGCCGGCCGCAGCCGGCCCGGGGCAAGGCGGGCGCGGACGGCCGCGCCGCCGACCAGCCCCGGGTGGACGGCCGGCTGCTGGCCCCGAAACCGGGCGCCAAGCCGGTCCGCAACGTCCCCCCGAAGCGGAAACCTTCCTCGGCCAACGTCCCCCCCAGGCGCGGTGGCTCGGGGCAACGGAAGGGTTGACGCGGTGTGCCCGCGTGACGGCCGGCGCTGGCCGCCGGCGGATGTCCCGGGCGCCTGGCGGAGCAGACGTGCTCGCGCCGGTCCGCCTGGCACGCGGCCGGGCGCGAGCGACCACGGGCGGTGCCGCCCACGAGCGCGACGGAGGGCACAGTGACAGACACCGGTTACGTACCTGCGGCGGAGCCGCCCGCCAGCGGCGCCCCCACGGAAGGCGGAGGAGCGGCCGCGGAGGAGGCGCCCGAGCCTTCGGAGCCGGTGCGGGCGGAGGCGGCGCGGCCCGGGCGGTCGACGGAGCCGGCCGCCGGGGGCGCCGGGGATGACGTGGCGGGCGTCGACGAGCTCGACGACGCTGACGAGCTCGAGGAGGCTGCGGAGGCCGAGGAGGCCGACACCGACGAGCTGTTCCGGCAGAGTGAGATCGCGGCGGACTACATCGAGGGCCTGCTCGACGTGCTCGACCTGGACGGCGACATCGACGAGCTGGTCGCCAACGGCCGTCCGATGGTGGAGGTGATCGGCGACGGCCTCCAGTCGCTGGTGGGGCCGCGCGGTGCCACCCTCGAGGCGTTGCAGGAGCTGGCGCGCCTGGCCATCTACCGGCGGACCGGGGCCGCGAGCCGGCTGCTCCTTGAGATCGGCGGCTACCGGGCCGCGCGCCGTGAGGAGTTGACGGCCGTGGCACGCAACGCGGTCGAGCGGGTACGCGAGTTCGGGCAGCCGGTGAAGCTCGAGCCGATGTCGGCGTTCGAACGCAAGTGCGTCCACGACGTCATCAACGTGACCGAAGGCGTGATGAGCGAGTCGTACGGCGTGGAGCCGAACCGGCGGGTCATCGTCCGTCCGGTGTAGACATCAGTCATGGGGGCGGGGGACCGGGCCGTACGGCTGGCGGGCCAGCCGGAGCCGGTGCGGGTGGCCGCCGAGGTGCTGTTCGGTAGCCGCCTGCCGGTGGCCGAGCGGTACGCCGACCGTCTGACCGGGGACGGTGTGGTGCGGGGGTTGCTCGGTCCCCGCGAGGCTCCCCGGGTCTGGCAGCGACACCTGCTCAACTGCGCGGCCGTGGCGGAACTGATTCCCGACGGCGCCACGGTGACCGACGTCGGGTCCGGGGCCGGCCTGCCCGGTATCCCGCTCGCCCTGGCGAGACCCGATCTCCGGGTGACCCTCATCGAGCCGATGCAGCGGCGGACCGACTTCCTCACCGAGACGGTCGAGGAGCTCGGCATCGGAGAACGGGTCACGGTGTGGCGGGGCCGGGCGGAGGAGGCCGTCGGCGTCGTGCCCGGCGCGGAGGTGGTGACCGCACGTGCGCTGGCACCGCTGGACCGGCTGGCGGCGTGGTGCCTCCCCCTCGCCGTCATCGGCGGCCGGGTCCTGGCGATCAAGGGAGAGTCGGCCGCCCGGGAGATCGAAGACCACACATCGACGGTCGTGTCGCTGGGTGGCGGGGAACCGGTGCTGCGTCGCTGCGGCACGGGCCTGCTGGAGTCGCCGAGCCTCGTGGTGGAGATCGTCCGGGTACGCCGGGCCGCGCGGGGCGGCGTCCGGAGGATGCGCGACCGGCGCGACCGGCGCGGGCGGCGGTGAGGCGTCCCGCCGGTGGTACCTGTCCGCCCCGGAGGCGGGGCGGGGTCCGGCGTGGCCGGTGCGACGCGACGCTCCCATCCGGGCGCGGTTCACACGGCGGGCGACGAGCCCTGTGCGGCGGCGGGCGGCGCTGCCCCGCGGTGGTCGGCGGCAGGGGCCGCGCAGGGGTCATGACGCTCCGGCGTACGTGGACAGGTCCACGCGGTCGTGTGTCCGGGCCGGCCGCCCGCCGCCCGGGCTCGTCGGGCGGCGTTCCGGTATCGTGCGACGCGCCGGCGTTTGTCCGGTCCGGGCCGCCCAGCGGACGGCTCGGGACGGGCGGTCGTGCGGCGAGGGGGAACAGTGTGTCAGAAGGGCATGGCGTGCCCGGAGTAGCCGCCGTAGGCTTGCGTGGCCAGCGGTGAAAGAGCCGGGCAGAACGGCGGCGACGGCGCGACGGCCGCCGGGGATGCCTCCAAGTTTCGAGGATGGCACGGTGTACGAGTACCCGACAGGTGGTCAGGGGGGAAGCGACGCCCCCGGCATGGTTTCACGTGAAACGTCGGCGACAGCCCGCGGTACGGCGCCCGTCCCGGGGGTGCCCGCGCCGTCCCCGGGCGGTGTGGCCGAGACCGTGGCAACACACGACGACGGGTTCCAGTCCATCACTCCCGGGCCGGACGGGTTGTCCGTACCGGCCGGCGGCGATGACGACCCGCCGCTGGCGATGGAGGCGATGCGGGCGGTGCAGATACTCAATCCCAGCGGCGCGGTGACCATGCCCCGCCCGATCCGGCCACGGATCATCTGCGTTGCCAACCAGAAGGGTGGCGTCGGCAAGACGACGACCACGGTCAACCTGGCCGTCGCTCTTGCCCTGCACGGCAACCGGGTGGTGGTGATCGATCTCGACCCGCAGGGCAACGCCTCGACCGGGCTCAACGTGCCGCACCACGCCGGCGTGCCGGACGTGTACGACTGCCTCGTCGACACGGTCGCGTTGGCGGACGTCGCGCAACCGGTCGAGGGCATCCCGAACCTCGTGTGCGTTCCCGCCACCATCGACCTCGCCGGCGCGGAGATCGAGCTGGTCTCGGTGGTGGCGCGCGAGTCCCGCCTGGCGCGCGCCATCGCCGCGTACCCGGAGGAGTACGACTACCTGTTCATCGACTGTCCTCCGTCGCTCGGGCTGCTGACGGTCAACGCCCTGGTCGCCGCCAAGGAGGTACTCATCCCGATCCAGTGCGAGTACTACGCACTCGAAGGGCTCAACCAGTTGCTCAGCAACATCAACATGGTGCGGGCGCACCTGAACCCCGAGCTGGAGATCTCCACCATCCTGCTGACCATGTACGACCGGCGGACCAGACTCGCCGACGCGGTGGAGCAGGATGTCCGCAACCACTTCGGGGACAAGGTCCTGCGGTCGGTGATCCCTCGCAACGTGCGGGTGTCCTAGGCACCCAGCTACGGGCAGTCGGTCATGACCTATGATCCAGGCTCGCGCGGGGCCACGAGTTACTTCGAAGCCGCGTTGGAGATCGCTGAGCGCGGCGCGCGGATGGGGGTGCAGGGATGAGAAGCCGTCCACGCGGCGGGCTGGGCAGGGGCCTGGGTGCATTGATCCCGACGGGCGATCCCAACCTTGCCACCCGGTCGGTCGCCTCCGCGGTCCCGTCGGGCCTCGCACCGGTACCCGGGGCCCGCTTCACCGAGATCCCGGTCGCCTCCATCGTGCCCAACCCGAAGCAGCCCCGGCGGGACTTCGACGAGGACGCGCTGGCGGAGCTGGCCGCCTCGATCCGTGAGGTCGGGTTGCTGCAACCGATCGTGGTGCGGGAGCTCGATCCGGGCAAGTACGAGCTCGTGATGGGCGAGCGCCGGTGGCGGGCCGCCCAGCGGGCGGAGCGGACGACGATCCCCGCGATCGTCCGTGACACCCGCGACGACGAGCTCCTGCGGGACGCCCTCCTGGAGAACATCCACCGGGTGGACCTCAACCCGCTGGAGGAGGCCGCCGCCTACCAGCAGCTCCTGGAGGAGTTCGGGGTCACGCACGAGGAGCTCGGGCGGCGGATCGGCCGGAGCCGACCGCAGATCACCAACACGATCCGCCTTCTCAACCTGCCGGCGACGGTCCAGCGCCGGGTCGCGGCCGGTGTGCTGTCGGCCGGCCACGCCCGCGCCCTGCTCGGCCTCGACGACCCCGAGGCGCAGGAGGAGCTCGCCAACCGCATCGTCGCCGAAGGACTGTCGGTCCGCGCCACCGAGGAGGCGGTCACGCTCGCCCTGGCGGGCGGGCGTCCCTCCCGCCCGGCCGCGAAGCGCCGGACCCGGCCGCACTCCCCAGCGCTCGCGGAACTCGCCGAGCGCCTCTCCGACCGCTTCGACACCCGTGTGAAGGTGGACCTCGGGCGCAGCAAGGGAAAGATCACGATCGAGTTCGCCACCATCGACGACCTCGAACGGATCGTCGGACTCATCGGGGTGGAGCGCGGCGACCGGCCGCTGTCGGCTTGACGCACCGGCGCCCGGTCCCGGAGGGGCCGGACGCCGCGCCGCGTCCGCCGGTTCCGTGGTCCGGAGCCCGACCCGGCGAAGGTGGGCGTCGGACACGCCTCCCCCGCCGGTGCACCCCGCCCCCGTACGGCGCCCCCGCGTCGCACCCGTGTCGCACGATCACGGTCGCGCCACCTCACCCATTGCCGCGCGATCCCGCGCGATGCCGTCCCGTGCGACGCCACCCGGTGCCGCGCCACCGGGTGCCACTCCACCCGGTGCCAGGTCATCTCGTGGCCGGACTGTCAGGTTCCGGGTGGACGGTCGGGTGCCAGGCCACCCGTACAGCGCCGGTTACCTCGGTTGATCCGCTCCCGGGTCCCGCCGAAGCGGGTCGTGCAACGGGACGCCGTCAGCGCCTGAGGTCAGGCGGCGGGCGGTTTCACGTGAAACCACGCCGCACCGATGGGAAACCCTGGACTCGAAGGAGCGTCAGAACCACCGGGTACGCCGCAAGAGCCCGACGGGACGGTGGACGTCCCCGTCTGCGTGCGCGGTCGGTCGCTGTCGGGGTGTCCACCACTTCGTCTTGAAGGCCGGCGATGGTCGCTTCAACCGCCTCGCTCAAGCTCCCGGGCCGCCCTGCGCGCCAGCTTCAGGTGCTGCCCGGCGGTCTCCGCTGGCAACCGCCAGACCTCGACGTGCCCATGAGCGCGAAGCACCGGATCCGGACGAGGGGGTGCTCCGGGTCGCGGGCGGCGGCTGCCGCGCTCATCGGTGCCACTGAGTATGGGGAACCCGTTACCTCCACGTGCACGGTGTCCGGTAGGTAGATGGCAGCTCCGCCCATGCAAACAGAAGACGTTGATGACGAGCTCGTCGCCCTCGACCTCCGCCTCCCAGAGGTCGAGGGCGACGGCACCCATGATCGCCACGACGTTCACGCACCCGGCGAGCCGGCGACGGGTGGTCCGCCGTGATCCACCCGTGATGGCGACGATCCAGCGCGTGACGCGTCGGGCGGGTCGCGGTGTCGCCAACTGGGGGCAGGTCGGCGGTGAGAGCGGCGAGCGCGCGTCGTGGCCTCGTAGGCGCGCCCGATCCGCTCCTCAGACTCCCCCGAGCGTGATTCGGCCGGCGCCGGCATGCTCCCCGAGCGTCTCCACCGTCCGGAGGTGCTCCACATCCGACGCTCGGATCCGCTCCCCAGGAACCGCGGCCTCGCAGCCCTCCTCGCGTTCTCTGGAGACCACGAACCACTCCCCTCCTCATGAACAGCAGCCGCTACCCCACCCGCTTGTCATCCACAGGAGCTATCCACAGATCCCGCCGTTTCACGTGAAACCATGCGCGGATTGCGGTCGCAGCCTGTGGATGACGATGGCTCGTCGCCTCCGGACGACCAGCAGACGAGGTGACGCGGGAGGCGCCGTCGCCGCGCGGGCGCCGAACGACCGCGGTGCCGGTGGCTCGGCGAGACCGCCGCGGCACCGCAGTGAAGCGGCCGCACGACCGACCGACAGGCCACGGCACCGGCCGGTCCCGACGCCCCGCGGGACGCCAGGCTCGGCTGGCGACCAACGTCGCTAGCGACCAACATCAGTGCCCCGTAAGCTACAACGGCGAACCACGGAGGTCAGTCCGATGGGTGAGACCCGGGTCGTGGCCGTGGAAGGGCACGACGGGGCGGGCAAGTCCAGTGTCGCCCGCATCCTCGCGGACCGGCTCAACGCACGGTACGTCCGTCCGTTCGGGCCCCCGGTCGGCGCGCAGCTGTCCGCGCTGCGCGACGTTGGCGCGTTCGACGAGATGCTGACCGTCGCCCGGCGAGCGATCCACGACGCGGTGTCGACCGCGGCCGCGCCGCTCGTCGTCTCCGACCGGCACTGGGTGACCGTGCTCACCATGGCCGCACTTCGCGTCGGCGATCTCACCAGCGACTGGTTCCCGCTCCCGGACACCGTCGTGCTCTGGACCGATGTTCAGACCACCCGGCGCCGGCATCTCCAACGCGGCGAGTCGCCGTCCGCACTGGACAGAGACGTCCGCTACTGCGCGGCCTTCAGGAGGGTAAGCCGGGAGCTCGGTCTGCCGTTGCTCGACACCACGCACCGAACGCCGGCCGAGACCGCCGACGAGGTGGCCGCGGTCCTCGGCCTCGCCCACCGGCCGTACGCGCTCCCGTGATGCGACCGACCACCCCCCGGATCCTGCTCGTCTCGCCCCACTGTGACGACGTCGCCTGGTCCGTCGGCGGCACGGTCGGCATGCTGTCGGCCACGTCCTCGGCCACGCTCGTCCTGGTGTCGGTGTTCTCGTACGCCACGGTCACGGCCTCAGGCAGCAGCCTGCGCGGCCTGGCGCCCGATGTCGTCGCGGGTTGCCGGCTCGCCGAGGACGAGCGGTTCGCAACGTCGCTCGGGCTCACCCACGTCACCCTCGGCCTGCCTGACGCCGCGCTGCGCGGCTATACGCGTGACACCATCCTCGGCGAGCCGCTCCCGACGGACGAGGGGGCTCGCCTGGCCGCGCGCATGCTGGCCGACCTCGTGGCGGCGGAGCCGTTCGACGTGGTCTGCTCACCACTGGCGCTCCGGGAGCATGTGGACCACGTCATCGTCCGCGACGCCCTCCGTGACATCGTCCGCCCCGAGCGCCTCCTCCACTACGAGGACCAGCCGTACGCCGCCGAGCTGGGGAACCAGACGGAGGTGGCGGCCCGCGTGTCAGCGGCCCGCCACGACCTGCGTCCCCGGCACGTGGACGTGACACTCCACCGCGATGCCAAGATCTCCGCCATCCGGGCCTATCCGTCGCAGCTCGGCCGCCGCGACGTCGTACAACAGATCATGCGGTACGCCGCGTTCTCGGTCGGACGTACCGTGGAACGGCTCTGGGCCTCCACGGCGCACGGGGCGTCCACGGCACACGACATCCTCGACGTGGCGACATGAGGGTGCTGCTCGTGACCAGAGGCTTCCCGCCGCGTGGCGGCGGCATCGGGGTCTACACCAGGATCACGGCGGCCACGATGCGCCGCCTCGGCGTCGACGCGAGCGTCCTCGCCACACATCCCGCCGAACCCTCGCGGGATGACGTGGTCGACGGCGTTCCCGTCTTCTTCCGCCCGTTCCGGCCCGGTGCCGACGGCGAGGTGGGCAGCTGGGTCGAGCGGCAGCTCGGAGCGCTCCCCGTGGAGCCGGATCTGATTGAGGTGCCCGACTACGGCGGCTTCGGCGTCGGCAACGACCACGGCCGGGTCGTCGTCTGTAGCCTGCATGGCTGCGTGGCGCTGGTGAACCGCGCGCTCGGCCGGCATGGAGCGGATGCCCGGCGGCGCGAACGTCTCGAAGGGCGCACCGTGGCGACGGCGAGTGCGCTGCTCGCACCGACCCGGCACGTGTTACGTGCGACGCGAGAGGTGATCCCGGGCGCGGTGGCGAGGCCGGGTTACGTCCTACCCCATCCGCTCGACCTCGACCGGTGGCCGGCCACGGAGCCGGCGTCCATGGCGGAGCCCGAGGTCGCCGTCGTCGGCAAGCTGGAGCGACTGAAGGGCCAGGACATCGCAATCCGGGCGTGTGCCGTGCTGCAGCGGCGGGGCATCCGGGTCCGACTGGTCCTCGTCGGGCCGTCGAACGACGCCGCGGACGGCGTGCCGTACGGCGAGTACCTCCGCCGGCTCGCCGCAGACCTCGGCGTCGACTGCCTGGTCCGCGACGAGCTGGTCTCCCGGAGGGATGTGGCCGGGTACCTCAGGCGGGCACGGGTGCTGCTGGTACCGAGCCGGTGGGACACGTTCCCTTACGCCGCCGTGGAGGCGATGGCCGCTGGTCGCCCGGTCGTGTGCGGGCCGGCGGTGGGCACCTCCGAGATGCTGCACGACGCCGGCATGGGCCGCCTCGTCACCGCCACGAACCAGCCCGATGAGCTGGCCGACGCACTGGCCCCGCTGCTGCGCGACGCCAGGTACGCGGCCGCCGTGGGTCGGCAGCTCAGTGACTTCGTCCGTACGCACTGCGACGCCACCGCGGCGACCAGGAAGCGGCTGGACGTCTATGCGGCACTGGTCGCGCGCCCGGCGCTCGGGGTCCCATCTGGACGATGCGCGGTAGCGGCAGCACCTGACGGCCGGCCCGCTCCCGCACTCGGCCGTGCGCAACGCCGGTGACGCACGCGGGTCACCGGCGACGAGCCAGGTAGTAGGCGGCGACGCGACGCGCCTTGTCCCGTACGCGTGGCGCCGGCGTGTCCGGATCGGCGAGGTACGTGAGGTACAGCCCGACCCCGTGGAACAGGTGGTTGAAGTCGGCGAACCGTGGCAACAGGCGGCGTTCCTCGGACGTGAGCGGGCGGTCCGCGACCTCGCCGTAGGCACGTACCACGCTGGCCAGCCACTCGGTGGCGGTCACCCGCCCGTGCCTCTCCGCGACGGCGAGGAACACCGGGCCCGTGACGTCGACGATGCGCGGCAGCAGCGAGACGTACTCGAAGTCGTACAACGTGACGGTGTCACCGGTGAGGGCGAGGTTGCCGGTACGCAGGTCGCCGTGGACCGCGGCATGCGGGAGCGCCGCGAACCGGCCATCCTCGATCATGGCGCGAAGCTCGGCGAGATCGGCGGCTGCCGCTGGCGCCCAGGGCGCGCGCACCGTACCGATGCCGGCGCCGAGCTCGTCGAGGACCGCCGGTGACGTCGTGAACGCCAGCGCGTTCGTGGCGGCGACCGACGGCGGGACGGCCGCCGCGGGAAGGCGGTGCAGCGCGGAGAGCGCCCGCGCCAGCCCGCGCACGCCGGCCGACGTGAGCATCAGCTCGACGGCCGGCGCGGCTCCGGCGAGGAAGCGGTGCGCACTCACGACGACCTCGCCCTGGCACCGCACCACCGGTCGGCCGTGACCGTCGACGCAGACGTCGGTCGGCACGGCGCAGGCGAGGCACGCGGAGTAGAACGCGGCGAGGTCGCCGAGGAATCCGGGACCGAAGCCGGTCCAGTAGCGCACCACCGCGGGCGCTCCCCGGCCGGGCCGCAAGATGACCGTACGGGACCGGCGTGTCCCCACCGCAGCGCCTCGGCCCTCACCCATCGGACGTACCCGGTGCCGTGCCCAGCGCCCACGCCCACAGCGTGCTCGACGCCTCATCACATAGCTCGACATCGATCTGCCGCATCCTGGACTGCAGGAGCAGGTCCGCGATCAGGCCTCGTCCGCCCCGCAGCTGCCCGGTGCGGTCGAGGCGGTCGAGGAGGGGCTGCTGGTGGCCGGGCCCGCACCGTAGGCAGCGGCGCAGGTCGGTGACGGTGTCGATGAGGATGCGCTGGACATCCGCCACGGCCGGATCGCCGACGTCCGGTACCTCCACCACGCGCCAGCCGGCCGCGCGCAGCGCGGTCGACGCGCCCTCGTCGACCAGCGGCTGGCGGCCGGTCATCGCGCCGAACCGCGCGCGGTCATCGGGTGCGCACGACGCGAGGTCGAACTCCAGCTGGCCCGTGACCGCCAGCCGGCGCAGCTCCCGGACGAACTCGGCGACGCCGAGCGGCTGCGGCGTGCCGCACACCGCGGTGACCAGCCACGCGGGCGTGGTCAACACGACGGGCGCCGCGGGACGCCACGCCAGCAGCGCCACCAGGTCGTCGATCAGTTGCCGGTACCGGTGGACGGCACCGGAGCGCTCCAGCAGACCACAGGCGTGCTCGACGTCCTTCCGGAACCGGCCGGCGAGCTCCACCCACGCCGGGTCGGTGGTGGCGTGCTCCGGCCGCACCCGCACCCCGTCCCGCACATAGCCGGTCACCTTTCCGGTCGCGTGTGGCCGGCGCTCGATGAGCTCCTCGATACGCGCGCGCACCTGCGCCATCGGCAGCACCGGGCGGCCCGTCAACAGCTCAAGGGCGAAGTGGGACCCCGGCACCGCCGGGTCGAACGAGTGGAGCAGGTGGATGGCGGCCTCGGCCTCGGGGCAGGCGGCGGCGACGGCCTTCGCCACGTTGCCCTCGAAGCCGGAGTCGACGAGGACGACCGGTCCGGCGTCGGCCAGTCCTCGCGCGAGGCAGTACGGCCGGAGCAGCGGCGATCCGATGGCGGCGCGGCTCACGTCGAGGCTGGTCACCCGGGCGCCGACGCCGAGCCTCACCGCCACCGTGTGGTGGTACTCCATGTCGCGGTTGAGGAAGACCAGCCGCCGCCGTGGATACCACGCGCACAGCTGGAGGACGAAACCGACCGCGGACTCCGTGAACCTCATGACGCCGTCCGCCGGCGCCGCCGGCGCGCGCGGACCCACGGTGCTGTTCGTCACCGGTCCCGCTGCGGCCGTCGCGCCTCGAAGATGCCGAGCGGCGCCTGGTAGAGGCTGAAGAACGGCAGGCCCCAGTACTGGGTACGGGTCGTCGGCATGCCGGTGTCGGCCAGCACGTGCCGCCACTCCTCGAACGACCGGAACGAGAAGGGGAACGGCATGCTCTCCTCCTCGACCAGGCACGACGACGCGTCGAGGCACGCCAGCGCCGTCGCGACCGCGGTGTCGTCGAGCGCGAGCAGCTCGTCGTGCACGGTGTTGGACGCGTACGGGATCTCCACGCGCGAGACCGTGTCCTCCACTATGACGAGCCGCCCACCGGGACGGAGCACCCGCTTCGCCTCGGCGAGGATGTCCAGCTGCACGTCGAAGGTCATGTGGTGCAGGCAGTACCGCATGATGACCACGTCCGCGCTGGCCGACGGCAGCGGCAGCTCGCGCTCGTCCTGCTGCAGTACGAACGAGACCTTGCCACCCCCGTCGTCCACCGGCGGCGAGGCCGGGCGTATGTCGACGCCGATCGTCCGCTGGACGCCGTATCCGCCGTCGGCGAGCAGCCGGCCGAGGGAGTTGTCGTTGGCGCCGACGTCGACGACGACGCCGGCCAGCTCGCGCTCGCCGATCAGTCGCAGCGTGCGCCGCAGGCTCGAGAGCTTGTACCGCACGCTCTTCTGTAGACCCGCCCCGGCGAACGCGGCCCGCCGGCCGGCGAAGAACGCTTCCAGGTCACCGCCGCGCGCGAGCACGTCGCGGAGGCCGGCGAAGGACTCCGTGAGGAACGACCGTCCGGTCGGTCCGAGATAGATCTCGTACGAGATGGACAGGCTGCGCTCGACGACGTCCAGGACGGGGCTGCCGGGGTGGAGGTTGGCGAAGACCTTGACGGCCTCGTTACCGATCAGCACCCCTGGCGCGGGTCCGGCGTGCGCGACCGACGGTCCGACCGCCACGCGATCGCGACCTTCCGTCACCGTGCCGCTCCTATCAGCCGGCCTCCGCCGGCACGGCCTCCGCGCGACTTCCGTAGGTCCAGGGTCAGGCAGAGCCGCTTCAGCCAATGGTCCGTCCCGTCGTAACGGGCGCGGAACGGTGACCGGCCGTGTACCGCGCGGGCGTTGTCGATGAGGCAGAGGTCGCCCGGGCGCAGGACGACCTCCTCCACGTTCTTCTCGAGCACCCGCTCCAGGTTCTCCAACGCCCGCCAGTGGCGATCCGAGCTCGCCTGCTGGGTGTAGTACCTGTCGAAGCGGATGAACGGGGTGGCCGGGTCACCGTAGAGGATCGAGTGGAACGCCGGCTGTTCCGGATGGGTGAGACGGGCGAAGTCGGCGCGTCCGACCGCGTCGGCGCTGTTCTGCTCCGGAGTGTGTGACAGGTCGGGAGCGATGTAGTACGCATCCTCGAACAGAGCGGCGAGGTCGTCGGCGTCGAGGTCGCCGTCCGTGAGGGTCGCGATCTCGGTCGGTACGTCGTCCGGGTTGCGCAGGCTCAGGAGCGCGACGAAGTCCGGCCGCAGCGGGTGGAACGCGTCCTCCGTATGCAGCGTCAGCCGGACCTTGCTGCTGCTGCCGACCTGGACCTCCTCGTTCTCCCGGATCGGCAACACGTTATGGACGAGGCGACCGTCCTGTTGGGTCGTCCACCCGAAGGCGTCGCCGACCAGCGCGCTGAGCAGAAGGAGCAGGGCGTCGGTGTGGTCGCCGGAGGGCGCCTCGCGCCAGTGCGGCGGTGTGGGCGGCAGGTCGGGCGCTCCGATGGGGAGGTTCGACAGGACGAGCGCCGCCCAGCCGGTGTCACCGAGCCTGAACTGGGCGAGGGTCTCGCGCAGTCGGTGCGGCAGGCGGTGCGCGAGGACGTTGAGGCGGACGAAGAACTCAGGGTTGGCGGTGTCGGTCGTATCGAGCTCGGCAACCAGCTCGGCGACGTGCTCGGCCTCCTGCTCGCTCAGTGCGTACACGTGCGTCGCCATGCCCCCACACCCTAGT
>Ga0079224_100005010_pt1 | contig 17325 bp, 15 predicted proteins | sample Stecom2015_FD_80414 | JGI IMG/M metagenome (GOLD analysis project Ga0079224, IMG submission 80414) | Agricultural soil microbial communities from Utah to study Nitrogen management - Steer compost 2015 | ecosystem: Environmental > Terrestrial > Soil > Agricultural land | place: USA: Utah... | reverse complement strand
GCCGGCCTGCGTCTGGCGCTGATCCTTCGCGCCCCGCTTTCCCAGAATGGCGGTTGATCCATGAATGTCGGTTGAGATAGGCGGCAATTTGGTCGACAATTGCGACCGGCTCACTTGATGTCGCCGTTTCCCGTCAATTCACATCGAAGCCCGCCCCATGACCAATACCATCCTAGCTACACAGGCAGATACGCCTGCCCTTGCCCGTTACCGCCGTATGGCGTGGATCACACTGGCTGCTGTCTACTTCCTGATTCTGGTGGGTGCCACCGTTCGCGCCTCCGGCGCCGGCATGGGCTGCCCCGACTGGCCCACCTGCTTCGGCAGCTGGATTCCGCCGACCCATGAGTCGCAGCTCCCGGCCAATTACCAGGAGATCTACGCCGACCTGGGCTATGCCGAAACCCGCTTCAATGTCGTGAAGACCTGGACGGAATACGTCAACCGCCTGACCGGGGTCACCATCGGTCTGCTGATTATCCTGACGGCAATTTTTTCCTGGAGCGTGCGCAGGCACGACACGGCAATCTTCATCGCCTCCGTGGCGGCGTTATTCATGGTGTGCTTCCAGGGCTGGCTGGGCGCCAGAGTGGTGGCCTCCAACCTGCAGGCGGGCATGATCACGCTGCACATGTTGATGGCGCTGGCCATCGTGGGAACATTGCTGTTTGCGCTGGCGCGGGCACGGCGCGGCATTATGATGGCAGAGTCCATCGCCGGGCTGGATCCGCGCTTTCAGAAGTGGCTCTATATCGTGCTGGGGTTTACCGTGCTGCAGGTCACCATGGGAACCCAGGTGCGGGAGATGACGGACATACTCAACCACGTCCAGGGCGCAGAGCGCTCCGCATGGATCAGTGCCATGCCGTGGTTCTTCTACGTGCACCGCAGCTTCTCGGCCGTGGTGCTGTTCGCCAACCTGTGGCTGGGCTGGTTGCTGGTGAGATCACTCGGCTGGGAGCACACCTTGACCCGGCTGACCATCGCCACGAACGTCGTCATCGTGATCGCCGTCGTCTCCGGCGCCACGCTGGGTCATATGGGCATGCCTGCCTTCATCCAACCCCTGCATCTGGTGGGTGCGTCCATGCTGTTCGGGCTGCAGTTCCTGATCTGGATGAGCTACCGGCACGCCAGGAACGCGGAAGATCAGGCCCGCAGTCTCTCGATCTCCTGAGCCAGTCCGCCGGACTGGTCAGTGACGATCTGCTCCAGCACCTCGATGCGCTCGCGCAGGGCAGCGATGGCCTGGTCACGGGCAGCCAGATCTCCCTGCCACTGCTTCGTTAGCTCATCAGTCCTGGGAGGGCTGATGAGGTTGCCCATCGAATCCTCCACCGGATAGCCATTGCGCGCCTGAATCCAGGTGTTAATTACCCAGCCGGCGATCCAGAACAGCGGAATCAGTACCCAAATCTCGTTACCCATCGCATTTCCCTCTTGTTGGCTATGAATCGTCTGTCAATTCAGGCTATATCGGTCAAAAACCTGATACAGCAAGTTATGCGCCACAATCAAAAAAAATACAACCACTTGAATTTAAATACTTTTCAATCCGCCTGCCGGATTCACCGCCAGATTCAGCTGGCGTTTCTCACCACAGATTGGCATCCGTGGCTCACTAGTGAGTAGGCCCCTCTTCGGCCTGCTCGAACAGCAGGCGCAGCTCGCCCGGCCCGAAGTTGTATTCAGTGCCACAGAATTCACAGCTGATCTCTACCCCGCCGCGCTCGGCGATCAGGCTCTCAATCTCCTCCCGCCCCAGGGCGGAGATCGCGCGCGCTGTCCGCTCCCGATTGCAGCTGCAGCCGAATGCCAGCTCCCGGGTTGGAAACACCCGCAGCTCCTCCTGATGATAGAGCCGCAGCAGAATGTCCGCGTTGGGAAGCTGCAGCAGTTCCTCCACCGTCAGCGTGCGCGCCAGGGTGGTAGCGTGCTCCCAGGATTGGGATCGCTCCTCCGCATCCGGCTGCCGCTGCGCGGGCAGCTGCTGCAGCAGCATCGCCGCTACGCCCTCGTGGTCGGAGGCGAAGGTAAACAATGAGCCGAGTTGCTCGGATTGGCGGAAGTAGGCCTCCAGACACTGCGCCAGTGACGTCCCCTCCAGTGACACGATGCCCTGATAGGGTTCGCCGTTACGGCTGTCTATCGTGATTACCAGCGTGCCATCACGCAGCAGTTCGGTGAACTGGTCGCTGGTGGGGGTATCTGCATAGCGGGCGATGCCACGGAGCTGTCCTTCGCTGCTGCATTCCGCCATCATCAGTGCGACCTGGCCGGCCGAGCGTACCTGCAGGACCAGCCGCCCATCGAACTTGATGGTGGTACTGAGCAGCGCGCTGGCGGCCAGGAACTCGCCCAGCAGCCGGGCAACAGCCTCCGGGTAGTGCTTGCCGGTGACCGTTTCGAGATAGCTCTTCTGCAGCTTCACGATATCTCCGCGAATGTCGAAATTCTCGAAGATAAAGCGCTGCCGGGTGTCTGCTTCGTACATAGGGCTTCCTGATCATTGTGTAGCGCTCTGCATCGGCAGCGGATCTGCGTCGACCTGCTGGCAAGGCATCCGGCTGGACGGTAGCGCGCGGGAAAGTGCGTATTGTACCGCATTGGCTACCAGCCGCAGCCCCACCTCCTGTTCCATGCTGAGAATGGATTCAGGGTGGAACTGCAGCCCCAACATCGGCAGCGTGCGGTGACTGATTGCCATCACTATTCCATCATCGGAGACCGCCGTCGCCTGCAGGCAGTCGGGCAACCTGCGTGCGTGCAGCGAATGGTAGCGACCAGCAGTAAAGCTGACTGGGATACCACGGAACAATTCGCTGCCATCGTGATTCACCACCGAGGGCTTGCCGTGCATCGGCTCGGCCAGCACGCCGAGGTCCCCGCCGAAGTACTCCACCATTCCCTGCAGGCCGAGGCAGACCCCGAACACCGGCACGCCTCTGGCTTCACACAGGGCAAGCGTTTCGCGCATGCCGAAGTCATCCGGGCGCCCGGGCCCGGGAGACAGAATGACCAGATCGACATCCTGCGTCTGCAGCAGCGTACGGGCCGCCTGTGGCCGTCGGGTCTCCAGTTGCACGCCCTGCTGCCGGAAGTAGGCTGCCAGTGTATGGACGAAGGAGTCGCGGTGGTCCACCATCAGTGCACGCAGCACCGGCTTGCCGGCCGGGGCATGGGGGCCACCGTGGCTCCCAGGCCCGGCGTCAGCCACTGACCCGCGAACCGCTGCCAGCACCGCGCTGGCTTTCAGGCGCGTTTCTGCTTCCTCTGCCAGCGGGTCGGAATCGCTGAGCAGGGTGGCACCCGCACGCACTTCGGCAATGCCTTTGCTGATTCTGGCGGCCCGGAGGGTCAGCCCGGTGTTCATGTTGCCATCGAAGCCGATCATGCCCATCGCGCCACCGTACCAGCGGCGTGGCGACTTCTCGATCTGCTCGATGAGCTGGATAGCAGACTGTTTCGGCGCTCCGGTGACCGTCACAGCCCACGCGTGGGACAGGAACGCGTCGAGGGCATCACAATGCGGCAGCAAGGTGCCCTCCACATGATCCACGGTGTGAATCAGGCGCGAATAGAGTTCGACCTGGCGTCGCCCGATCACCCTGACGCTGCCCGGTCCGCACACCCGGCTCTTGTCGTTGCGATCCACATCAGTGCACATCGACAGCTCCGCCTCATCCTTGACCGAATTGAGCAGGGTGCGGATCTGCTGCGCGTCGGCAATGGCATCCTGACCGCGGGCGATGGTGCCGGAGATCGGACAGGTTTCGACCCGCCGTCCCTCGACCCGCACATACATCTCGGGCGATGCTGCCAGCAGGTACTCGTCCTCGCCCAGATTCATCATCGCGCCATAGGGGGCGGGATTGCTCGCCTGCAGGCGCTCGAAAACCTGTGAGGGTAGATCCTTGCAGGGCTCGAAGAACACCTGGCCGGGCACTACCTCGAACAGATCGCCGCGGCGAAAGTACTCATGAGCCCGGCGGACAGTATCGGCATATTCCCCGGGCTGGTGGTCACAGTCACGGGGTGCATGCAATGCAGGCACGAAGGGAAGGACACTGCCATGACGGCGCAGCCCGCCAGTGGTCGCGCGGCGTGGCAGCGCGGTACGCTGTTCATCCTGTACATCGGCAGCAGTACCACAGACGAAATCGTAACGATGCAGGCGCGCGCTGCTGGCATAGTGATCGAGCACCAGTATTTCGTCCGGCAGGTACAGCACCAGGTCACGCTGGGAATCTTCGCGTTGCTGGTAGCGCTGGATCGCCTCGAACTGAAACGCCAGATCGTAGCCGAAGGCGCCATACAGGCCGAGCCGGGCATCCTCGGCGCTGTGGAAGTGATCAAGGAGCGCCCGCAGCACCGAGAAGACAACGGACTGTCGGCTGCGCTGCTCCTCCGGAAAATCCCCGTCGTCCTGCCCGGGCTCTGGCGTGGCAATCTGTATCGAGTCCGCCGTAGTGTCCAGCATCGTTACCGGACCTGATCTCTGCCCCGCGATTTCCGTCAATGCCCGCTGCAGCTCCGGCAGGAGGATCCGGCCGCGGGCGTTGAGCGCCCGCATCTCGACCACTCCAGCCCTGGCGGTGATCATGACCGGTGGGTTGACGAAGCCGATGTCGTAGCGTCGGTAGCGCCCGGGATACTCGAAGGTGGAACTGAGCAGCACCCCGCGACGGGAGTCCAGCGCACGCCGCAGGCAGGCGACCGCCGCTGGCCCATCCGCCACCTCGTGGATGCTGCGTTGCACACGCACGCCGCCGCGCGTCAGGTAGTGACGCTGCTCCAGCGCTTTGCCACAGGGCATCGCGACAACTGAAGGCTCTCGCTCGCTCGTGGAATCCGCATTATGTGAAGTCATGATCAAGTCCTGTTGTATCCCGGCAGTCTGGGATCGGTCGGACTCTTTGTGTGATGCTTACTGTGTTGTAGGGAAATGAAGCATCAGGGCAGGCCGCCGAAACCAGGCGGCCAGGAGAGTTATGTCAGAAATACCCCTGCTGGCAACCCGAAGATACGGGCCACCAATAAAACGAGCATGTGCAGGGCATATGGATGATGTTCATGGCGCGGATGATGGCCGTCGCTAAACATGATGTCAAGTAACGGCCGCAAAAGTCCGGGAATGTGACGGGTGGCCTCGTCACAAGCGCAATTCACAAACACAAATCACAATGAGAATAGTTTTCATTTGCGTTGTGTAAATTTTGTTATTAATATTGCGCTCGAGTGCTACAGAACTTCCCTTCGAGACCCTACGGCCGGGTAGGGTCTCTTTCTCTTCAGCAAGACCTCAAACTCCCCTCCTGGAACAGTGTCCAACCCGCACCGGCCTGGCGACGCTGTTTTACTGTGGTTACACGTCACCGAACGCCGCGAAACTGCCGTTCTCCCCGGCCAGTCGTGCCAGTAACGCCGCAGGTTGCCAGTACTCTGCCCCCAGCGCATCCCGGAAGTGGCAGATGCTGTTGTGGATGTGTGCCAGACCGATCTCGTCCGCATAGTGCATGGGACCACCCCGCGCACCTGGAAAGCCGTAACCGTAGACATACACAAGGTCGATGTCGCCCGGCCGTTGCGCGATACCCTCCTCCAGTATGCGCGCTCCCTCGTTGACCAGGGGATAGAGGAGCCGGGCCAGGATTTCATCATCTCCGATGTCGCGCCGTTTAATCCCCAGCCGCGCGGCATGCTCCTGGATCAGCACATCCACCGCCGGGTCTGGCTGGGCGGCGCGGTTCTTCGCATCGTAGCGGTAATAACCGGCACCGCTCTTCTGCCCCAGACGACCAAGTTCGACCAGCGCCGATGAAATACAGTGGGTACGCGGATCGAGAACTTCCCCCTCTGCCTCCCTTGCCATGCGAGCCTTGTAGCCGACGTCGAGCCCGGCCAGATCGCTTACAGCCAGTGGCCCCATTGCCATCCCGAACTCTTCTGCCACGGCATCGATCCGGGCCGGGGTGGCGCCCTCCAGCAGGAGCATATGTGCCTGACGCAGATAACCGATCAACATGCGGTTGCCGATGAAGCCATAGCATACCCGCGCCAGCACACAGATCTTGCCAATGCTTTTGCCGAGCGCCATCACAGTGGCGAGCACGTCGTCAGCGGTATGTTCGCCGCGCACCACCTCCAGCAGCTTCATCACATTGGCCGGACTGAAGAAATGCATGCCCACCACATCCTGCGGTCGGCGGGTCTGGGCAGCCAGGGCATCGATGTTCTGGTAGGAGGTGTTGGAGGCGAGGATGGCGCCAGGCTTACATACCGCATCCAGGCGCCGGAAGACCTCCTGCTTGATGACCGGGTCTTCGAACACCGCCTCGATCACCAGATCGACTGCGGCCAGATCGCTGTATTGCGTGGTTCCGGCGATCCGCTGCAGACAGGCCTGTGCCTCGCCCTCCGTCAGCCGGCTCTTGCCCACTGCCGCCGCGTAGAGGCTGCGGATGCTGTCCAGCCCCCGCTCCAGCGCTTCGTCGTTGATCTCCAGCAGGACAACAGGGATGCCGGCGTTGGCGAAGCATAAGGCGATGCCGGTCCCCATCGTGCCTCCGCCCATGACTGCAACCGAGCGAATCTCACGCCGCGGAGTGTCTGCTGCCAGACCCCTGATTCTGGCCGCTTCACGCTCGGCGAAGAACAAGTGGCGCAGTGCACGGGACTGGGGAGACGCCAGGCACTCCAGGAACAGCTCTCTCTCGCGCTCAAGGCCAGCCTCAAAGGGAAGGTTCAGCGCCGCCTCCACACAGCTCACAATGCGGTCAGGGGCAATCTGACCCCGGCTGCGCCGGCCAAGTCGGGTCCGATAGCTTGCGACAATGGCGCTGTCCACGCTGCCTGGGGTCAGGGGAATATCGCGGATACGGCGCAGGGGCGCACCTTCGGAAAGCAGGCGTCGTACATAGGCGAGCGCCCCGCCCCGCAGGTCGCCCTCAATGGTCTCGTCGATGATATGGCGTGCCCGGGCCTGCGATGCTGGAAGCGGGTTACCGCTGGTCATCATGTCCAGCGCCAGGGCGACGCCGGCAATACGAGGCAGGCGCTGGGTGCCTCCCGCCCCAGGCAGCAGCCCGAGCCGGACCTCCGGCAGCCCGACCAGGGCAGTGGAAGTGGCACAGCGATAATGGCATACCAGCGCTGTCTCCAGCCCGCCTCCCAGCGCTCTGCCATGAATGGCGGCGACCAGCAGTTTGGGGAAATTCTCGAGAGCATCCAGCACCTCGCTCAACGCGGGCGGCTGGGGAGGCTTGCCCAGTTCGCTGATGTCCGCGCCGGCGATAAAGGTGCTGCCCTCGCAGATCAGCAGCACAGCCTTGCTGCTGTCCGTCCGGGCGCTCGCAAGAGCCTCGAGCAGTCCTGCGCGTACCGGCCTGGACAGGGCGTTCACGGGTGGATTGTTGATCTAGATGATGCCGATGGTATCGACGAGCGAGTAGGTGACCATTCACGCCCCTGTTTCAGTGGCAAGAGTTCGGACAGTCGGATGATCCCGCAGGATCCCGGCGAGTGGGCCATGGTAGCACGGGCGGTGAAATTTCAGCTTGAAATCAGGGGGAAAATACATACACTGCGTTCCTCCGGTTTACCCGGCTGAACGGCAGGAGCCTCCCTTATCCGGATATCCGGACTCCTCCTGCACTCCTTATCCACTCTGGCGTGGAGGGTGCCTGACCAACGCTGCTGCACATACTGAGCTCCTGCTCATCCCTCTGGTGCAATAGCGCTGCAGTTGGTTGGTGAACCAAATCGCCCACTTTTTAGGGAATGGGACATGTCAAAAGTAATCCCCCTTAAAGAGTCTGTCAGCTCGCTCGGTAACTGTGCTAACGAGAATGAATGGCCGACCTTCATGAACACCGAGGGTTCGGCCCCTGCAGACCATTTTATTCATCGCAACGGCCTGGTATTCGCGGGCACTCATCTCCTTATCGACTTCTGGGATGCCAGCCATCTCGACGACATAGAACTCATGGAATCCTGTTTCCGCGAGTGTGTCCGCGCCTGCGGCGCCACGCTGCTGCATATCCACCTGCATCACTTCACCCCCAACGGCGGTATCTCCGGCGTGGCAGTGCTCGCCGAATCGCACATCAGCGTGCACACATGGCCGGAACGGGGCTACGCCGCGTTCGACATCTTCATGTGCGGCGACGCACAGCCGGAAAAAGCCGTTCCGATCCTGAAACGCGCCTTCAAACCCAACAACGTCACCGTTGGCGAACAATTGCGCGGCCTGACTCAGGACGACATCCTCCCGACCCCTGCGGACGCCAGCTGATGCCGCAACCGCGGCTGTGGACCGAGACACTCCACGACGGCTGGGGCCAGACTCTGCGTGTCGACGAGGTCCTGTTCGAGCTGGACTCCGGACACCAGCATCTGCTGATTTTTCGCAATGCCATGTTCGGCACTGTGCTGGCACTGGATGGCGTCGTCCAGACCACGGAGAAAGACGAATTCATCTATCACGAGATGCTGACCCATGTGCCAATAGTGTCACATGGCGCCTGCCGCAAGGTGCTGATCATTGGCGGTGGCGACGGCGGCATCCTGCGCGAGGTCTGCAGGCACCCGGCGGTGACCTCAATCACCCAGGTGGAGATCGACCCTGCCGTGATCGAACTGTCACGCAAGTACCTGCCCAATCATAGTCGTGGCGCTTTCGACGATCCCCGGCTAACCCTGGTCATCGACGATGGCGTCCGCTTCGTGCAAGAGTGTGGGGAACGTTTCGATGTCATCATCTCAGATTCCACTGATCCCCATGGGCCGGCTGAGGCCCTGTTCACCAGCCCGTTCTATGCCGGCGTGAAACGCTGCCTGGAGCCTGACGGCATTTTCGTGGCGCAGAATGGTGTCGCCTTTGTACAGACGGCAGAAGTGCTCAACACCGCCAGCCGCCTGCGGCCCCTGTTCGAGGATGTGAGCTTCTACACCTGCGCCGTACCCACCTACACGGGGGGCATCATGACCTTTGCATGGGCCAGTGACGACCCGGCGAAGCGTCAGGTCGACCTTGCGGAGATTGTCCGCCGCTGGGACGATACCGGCATCGATAGCTGCTATTATACTGGCGAGCTACACCAGGCGTCGTTCGCGCTGCCCCGCTATCTACTGCAGCAGCTGGACTGACGCCTCAATTCAGGCAGGCGGATGCAGTCGATGCAGGATGAGTTCAGAGTACTGAGCCTCAATATTCACAAGGGCTTTGCTGTAGGGGCGAAACGCCTGGTACTTGGCAAGATTCGCGAACAACTGCGCAAGAGCGGGGCGACCATCGTTTTCCTGCAGGAGGTGGTCGGCGCAAACCAGCGTCACCAGCAACTGGCCGCCTGGCCAACCGAATCCCAACTCGAGTACCTGGCAGACACCGTCTGGACCCACCATGCCTATGGCCGCAACGCCATTTACCAGCACGGCCACCATGGCAATGCCATCCTCAGCGCCCTGCCTTTTGTGCGCTATGACAACATCAATGCCTCGGTCCTGAGCTTTTCCCACCGCGGTTTTCTACATGGCACCATCGAAGGTGGAATCCACCTCGTCTGCGTACACCTGGGGCTGTTTGAGCGGGAGCGCCAGTTGCAGGTCACCCAACTCATCAAATACATCCGCGACACCATTCCGAAAGACGAACCGCTGATCCTGGCTGGTGATTTCAACGACTGGCGCCGCACCGCTCACTCGCGCCTGCAGATAGAACTGGGATTGACTGAGGTGCACGAATTCTGTCGCGGCCGCTGCGCGCGGACCTATCCGGCCTTCCTGCCCCTGCTGACCATGGATCGCATCTACCTGCGCGGAGCCCAGGTCGTCAGCTGTGACAGCCTGGCCGGAGAGAGCTGGCGGGATTTCTCCGACCACCTGGCGCTGACGGCCAACATCCGCCTACTGTAGACTCCGCCGCACTCTGGAGCGCAGACCGTAGACACGGACCGGAGGTCCAGCCATCATGTACTGCGGTGCACGCCTGCCAGGGGGCGTTTCAGGAGGAAACCGGTGACACTCACTTCAGTACTGTTGTGGATAATCCCGCCCGTTCTCGGACTTATGGCAATTTGGGCCGCGACCCACGCCCTGTTGAACAAGCGTGACTCCAAGGCGGCCTTCGGCTGGATAGCCTTCATCATCATCCTGCCGCTGGGCGGTCCGTTCATATATCTGCTGTTTGGCCTGAACCGCTCCTTCACCCGTGCCCGCCGCGACTATGTCACCAAGCTGCTCAAGGATTCCAGTGACACCTTAAGTGATCCACCTGGCACCAACTTCCGTCCGCTGTCCACCGTTGGCGAAAAAATCGTCGGACGAGGCCTCAGTTCCTGCGACGAGGTCATCGCGATGGAGAACGGCGAGATTCTGTTTCCGGCCATGCTGGAGGCGATCGACGGCGCCGTGTCGCGGGTACTGTTGGGCACCTATATTTTCGATCACGACGAAACCGGCCTGCAGTTCGTTGATGCCATGCGTCGCGCGAAAGAGCGCGGGGTAGAGGTGAAGGTGATAGTCGATGGGCTGGGCGAGGCCATGCGCATTCCCCGCATCGGCCGAGCGCTGAAGAAGGCCGGTATCGATTTCGCCCGCTTCAACCCGATTCACCTGATTCCACCCTCCTTGAACATTAACATGCGCTCACACCGCAAGCTCATGATCGTGGACGGGGTGTATGCCTTCACCGGGGGATCGAACATCGGCAGCCGTCACCTGGCCGCGAAAGAGGACAATCCGCACCGGGTGCTGGACCTGCACTTCCGCCTGAAAGGACGCATCGTAGATGAACTGGAATGGGCCTTCCGCCGCGACTGGTATCACTGCAAGGGGACCCGCGACTTCGGCAGGTTCCTGCACTGTAACCTGAACTATCCGGAGGCCCCCGTCTGGACGCGGCTGATGCTGGATGGCCCCAACAAGGAGCTGGACCGGCTCAATGACCTGCTGCTGGGCGTGATCTGCGCCGCACGCCAGAAAGTCTGGATCATGACGCCCTACTTCCTGCCCACCCTGGATCTTGTCGGCGCACTGATGGCCGCCAGTCTGCGGGGCGTGGACGTGCAGATCCTGCTGTCCGGACACAACAACATCAAGCCCGCGCACTGGGCGTCACAGAACATCCTGCGGCAACTACTGAACAAGAAGGATATCCACGTCTATTATCAGCCGCCTCCCTTCATCCATTCGAAGCTGCTGCTGATCGACGACGTCTACACCCTGATCGGATCGGCCAACATGGACCCGCGCAGCCTGCGGCTCAACTACGAGTTGGGAGTCGAATTGTTCTCAACCGAAATCAGCAGCCAGTTGAGCGCCTACTTTACCGGCAAGCGGGAGAACGCCGTCCGTGTCACCCGCGAGGACATCGAGCGGCGAAGCCTGCCTGCCCGTATCCGCGACTCCATCTTCTGGCTGTTCTCGCCCTATCTTTAGGGCGCCCCAAGCTGTCTTGCCCTACTTTGCCGGGCATCACTTCTCGTTTACACTGGATTGATCAGGTTCCCCGCTGGGGAACCCGCCACCCACCGGATCCAGGAGGACCTCATGGGCACCTACAACCATCTGCTGGTAGCAATTGACCTTTCCAATGAGTCCAGCAAGGTTATCGAACGGGCACTAAGCCTGGCCGATGGCGATGCGGCAAAGCTCACCCTCATTCATGTGGTGGAGCCGGTAGCAGCCGCATTCCCGATCGACGCCTATGCCATCAACATGAGCAAGATGCAGGAGGAGGCCACCGCCATCGCTACCGAACGCCTGATGGACATCGGTATCGAACACGGCATTCCAGTGGATCGACAGCACATCGTGATCGGCATGGCAGCGGGAGAGATCCGCAGCAAGGCGGATGAGCTGAAGAGCGATCTGATCGTTATCGGCAGTCACGGCAGATCCGGCTGGAAGCTGCTGCTCGGCTCTACGGCCAACAAGGTCCTGCACGGTTCCCACTGCGACATCCTGACGGTGCGGGTGGGAGAATAGACCAGAGCGGCTATCTCAGCAGGTTGCCTGGCGAGAACTGGTCGGTCAGGACGCGCAGGTCTTCATCCCAGTCGGCACGGGTGCTCAGACGGTTGGGGAATTCCAGAATCGGCACACCATAGGGTCGCAGAGCGGCCTGCAGGGCATTGGCGTTCTGTTTCAGCTGACCCAGCTCCGGAAGCGGGCGCTGCTGGGCAATGATGACCCGATTGCCACTGCCCGGCATCTTGAAGTTGAAGAACTCTCCAAACACTTCCCGATAGGTCACCGACTCATGGGAGTAAAGGCTGCTGGTGGAAAAGGTATTCGCCACCAGCACCGCATCGGGCGTCATGATCTGCCGCACTTCTTCCAGGAATTCCTGGGTCAGCAGATGCTCCGGAATGTATTCGCCGGTGAAGGCGTCCAGCATGATGAAGTCGTACTTCCGGCCTTCCAGCCCGGCGCGCTTGATGAACACCCGTGCATCCACAACATGGGTATGCAGCTCGTCATCTTCCACGTAGTTGAAGTATTCCCTGGCAACATTGACCACCGCCTGGTCGATCTCCAGCACGTCAATGGTTGCCTCCGGGTACAGCTCCCGTAACGCTGTCGGGATGGTGCCACCGCCCAGTCCGGCGACGAGTATGCTCTGCGGGTTCGGATTCACCAGCAGCCCGGCCATACTCATGCGGGTATAGTGGAACAGCATCTCCTGCGGATCGTTAAGACCGATGCAAGTCTGGTTGCGCTCGCCGCGAACGGCGTTGAAAATCAGGCAGCGCCGGTCCCCTTCCTGGGTCACGATGATGTTGCGATACACGGAACGCTCTTCGTGAATGACCTCTGCGTTCACTCCTGCGGAGAGTGATGCCAGCAGCAGGACCGGCACTATCAACTTGCTCATGCGAGCGTTCAGGCGGTCAGCTTTCATATTGGTTGTCCTGGATTGTTGTACTTTTGTCTGCGGTAATGTCACTCCGCCGCTTGCCGGGACAATGCCCGGTGCACTATGAGGATGGTCGCCCCGCTGCACAACAGCCCTGCGACAATGCCCCACATGATCTGGTTGATCTCGAACCAGAGCACAAAGTAAAACGAAGTCATCAGGGTCCCCAGAGCGCTTCCCAGCGTGGATACGAAGTACAGGAGACCGGCCATTCGCCCACTATGTTCCTCCGAACTGACCAGCAACCGGATCGAATAAGGAGACACCATGCCCATCAGGCAGATCGGCAGGAAGTACAGCAGCACGGCGCTGATCAGCGAGCCATAACGCGGATCCTCGATCGTCATGAACACTTCCGTCATGATGGGGTCGGCAAAGAAGATGATGGGCAACGAGAGCAGCGCCGACAGGAAGAAGAACAGCGCGAAGGTCCGCGGATTCGGGTTGCGCGAGGACAACCGGCCACCCCACAGATAGCCCAGCGACAGCGAGAGCATGAAAATGGTGATGATGCTGCCCCAGACATACACGCTGGTACCGAAGTAGGGTGAGAGAACGCGTCCTCCCAGCAGTTCGATCGCCATGATGGCAAATCCATTGATGAAGGCGGCGCAGACAATGACGTTGTTCATCAGGGCATTCTTGACGGGCGCGGACAAGGGGCATCTCCGTTATGTGGGAGGCTGAAAATACGTTATCTCCCGGAGAGGGTCAAGAACAGTCGGGACGCCGCCTAAAGATCGGAGCGTGCGATCAGGCGCTCGCACATCCCATGCAATGTGCTGACTTTGCTGATCATGCGGACGAATCGCGCATCGTTGGTCAGACCGTGACAATAGCGGTAGTAGATCTGCTGGGCGATGACCGCGAGACGAAACATCCCGAAGCACAGATAGAAATCAAAGCAATCGACCTTGAGCCCTGTCTGCTCACTGAAGCGGGCGACAATCTCTGCCCGGGTGGGCGCGCCGGGTACGTCCGTCGGCATCGCGCAGACATCGCGGTAGAACTCAGGGTCTGTCGCTTCGGCCCAGTAGCCGAGTGCACACCCGAGATCCAGCAGTGGATCGCCCACTGTTGCCATCTCCCAATCGAGTATGCCCACCAGGGCACCGTCCTCCGACCAGACCACATTATCCAGCTTGAAATCGTTGTGAAGGATCCGGGCCGCGGGACTGCTGGCGGGCTTGTGATCATCCAGCCATCGCATGATGACCTCAAAATCAGGCGCATCCGGGGTTGCGGCCATGCGATAGCGTCGGCACCACCCTTCCACCTGACGCTCGACATAGCCCTGGGGACGCCCGAGGCTCTCCAGCCCGACGGTCGCTGGATCTATAGAGTGCAACTGCGCGAGGCCGTCGAACATGACAAAGAATTGTTGGCGCACCTGTGAGGGATCCAGTCTGTTGCGCGCGGGATGCTCCCGGCTGCGGACGATGATCCCCTCCGTGCAGGACATGAGATAGAAGTCGCAGCCCAGCACGGCATGATCGTCACAGAAGTGCAAAGGCCGTGGTGCAGGAGAAAAAACCGGCTGCAGGGCCTGCAACACCCGGAACTCGCGTCCCATATCGTGAGCGGACTTAACCCGGTTGCCAAAGGGTGGTCGCCGCAGCACCCAGCGCCGCTCCCGGGATGATCCGCTGGAACTCGTGACGCTGAGCAGGTAGGTGAGGTTGGAAAAACCGTGGGGGAACTGCCTGATCCGCAGATCGGTCAACGGTTCATCCAGGACAGGTGCGAGATAGTCCCTCAGCGTGTCGATGTCGAGCTCTTCGCCTGCCCTCATGACGACGGCATCCGCCCCAACATGGTCCACCGGATCGGCGATGTGCATGTTCAACCTGCCACCCGTCTGTCAGAGACGGGAGAAGCGAGCCGTGTGGAAGTCGGTGTTTCCGAACATGGTTTCGATTACCGTTACCCTCTTGAACAAGTGTCCGACATCCAGCTCGTCGGTGATACCGATTCCGCCGTGCAGTTGCACCGCTTCCTGACCTACCTTGCGAATGGCCCGGCCTACCCGGCTTTTGGCAGCGGACACTGCCCTCTGCTGCTGGCGGGAATCCGCATCCGAATCGAGCGTCATCGCGGCCATCATGACAATGGAGCGTGCCAACTGGCATTCAATGAACATGTCGGCCATACGGTGCTGCAGCGCCTGAAAAGCGGCGATGGGCGTCCCGAACTGGCGGCGGGTCTTGGTGTATTCCACCGTCTTTGTCAGCAACGAATCCATCGCTCCGATCGCCTCTGCGCAGACTGCCAGCGTGGCACGATCGACGACCGCTGCAATCGCGGGCAACGCGGCACCTTCCTCGCCCAACCGCTGCGCCACCGGCACCCGGACATTCTCGAAAGTCACCTCTGCCGCCTGGAAGCCGTCCACCGTGGCGTAGGTTTGCAGGTGTACGCCCTCTGCCTCCTTGTCCACGAGCAGAAGCGATATACCGCTCAGGTCCAGCGTTTCGCCGGAAGTGCGAACGGAGACCAGCAGGCGGTGCGCTGCTGGCGCGTTCAACACCAGCGTCTTGGCGCCGTCGACGATGTAGTGATCGCCATCGCCCCGGGCCGTGGTGGCGACACTGGCAAGATTGTAGCGGGCGTTGGTCTCGGCCAGTGCGGATGCCAGCTGCAACGAGCCGCTCATCAGCGACGGCAGTGCGTCCGCCTTCTGCTCCGGACTACCCAGCTCGCTGACCAGCCCGCCACCCAGTACTGCGGTTGCCAGGAAGGGTTCAACCAGCATGGCTTTGCCAAACTCTTCCATCACCACCATAAGATCTGTCGCCAGTCCGCCAAAGCCGTCGTCATCGGTGCTGAACGGCACCGTCAGCCAGCCCAGCTCGGCAAACAGCTGCCAGTGCTCATTGCTGAAGCCTGCGTTACTGGTCAGAATCTTGCGGCGGGAGTCAAAATCATAGTGCCGCTGCACGAACTTCTGCACACTGTCCTGCAGCATCTGTTGTTCTTCGCTGTATGAAAAGTCCACTGTTCCTTCCTTCAGATTAGTCCTGTGTCATGGGCAGTCCGCCCGTGCGTCATGCGGCAGGATTCAAAGACCGAGCACCGCCTTGCAGATAATGTTCTTCTGGATCTCGTTGGATCCACCATAGATAGACTGCTTGCGGTTGTTGAAATACTCCAGTGCGCTGACCGCTGCGGCACCCGTCCCCACGGGCGTGCCCGTGAAGCCATCCTCGAACTGCTCGGGAACATAGGGCAGGCTTTGCCAGGCCGCCAGTTGCATGAATAGCTCATCCAGATGCTGGGCAGCCTCGGTGCCGGCGATCTTCAGGATGGAGGATTCGGGGCCCGGCGCCTTGCCGGTGCTGACAGCTGCCAGCGTGCGCAGTTCCGCATATTCCATAGCCAATATCTGGATCTCCAGCTCGGCCAGGCGCTGGGCGAAAACAGGGTTCTCCAGCATGTTGCCGCCGTTGCCGTCAGGGGTGTTCGCCGCCAACTCCCGGAGTTTGCCCATACGCACCTTGGAATGAGGCACCCCTGCGATGTTGGTGCGTTCGTGGGTCAACAGCACCTTGGCGTACGTCCAGCCTTCGTTCTCCTCACCCACCCGGTTGGCCACAGGCACCCGCACGTCCTGAAAGTGCACCTCGTTCACTTCCGGCTGACCGTCGATCAGCACGATAGGAGACAGTGTGATACCTGGCGTTTTCATGTCGATGAGGAGGAAACTGATCCCTTCCTGCTTCTTGGCCGAGGGGTCAGTTCGCACCAGACAGAATATCCAGTCGGCATACTGCCCGAAGGTATTCCAGGTCTTGGTGCCATTGACGATGTAGTGGTCACCTTCCCGCACGGCCGCGGTCTTGAGGGAAGCAAGATCGGAGCCCGCATTGGGCTCGGAATAGCCCTGGCACCACCACACATTGCTGGCGAGGATATCAGGAAGGAACCTTTGTTTCTGCTCCTCGGAACCGTAGGTGAAGATGACCGGCGCTACCATCTTGAGGCCGAACGGAACGGTTTCCGGTGCTCCCAGCATGGCGCACTCACTGGAGAAGATGTACTTCTGTACCGGCGTCCAACCAGTGCCACCATGCTCCACTGGCCAGTTCGGCGCTGCCCAGCCCCGGTTGTAGAGAATCTTCTGCCAGCGTACATAATCGTCCTTTACCAAACGAATGTGTTGATCCACCTTGTTCTTGATATCCGCAGGAAATTCGGTCTCCAGAAACTGGCGAACCTCCTGCTGGAACTCCAGTTCCTCTGCAGTAAAAGCGGCATTCACAGATGTTCTCCTCCGCGTCAATGTCCATCGCTTCGACCGACTCTAGCACCTTTCCTCGGCGAATAGAACGCGATATCGAACACACGTTCGGTGGGGGGAGTAGAGGCGGATGGGAGGGGGCTTCGTAGTGCCGAGCCAGAAATCGGGCTGG
>Ga0079224_100005009_pt1 | contig 17327 bp, 15 predicted proteins | sample Stecom2015_FD_80414 | JGI IMG/M metagenome (GOLD analysis project Ga0079224, IMG submission 80414) | Agricultural soil microbial communities from Utah to study Nitrogen management - Steer compost 2015 | ecosystem: Environmental > Terrestrial > Soil > Agricultural land | place: USA: Utah... | reverse complement strand
TTTTTAATTGGGCTGCGAAGTTAAAAAATAAACCCGAAAGTAACTAAACTTTCGGGCCTATGTACCCATTAAAAATGGATGGTGGTTTAAACACTACTAATCAACATTATCGTGCAGGAAGGAATTGTTGGAACGCAATTGGAGATCGTCGTTGCTGTCCTCTCCCAAGGTGGTCCTTGAAACCTTTTGTTCCTTGGGAACCTCATTGAGATCCACCCCTTGGCGCTTGTAGGCCGGTTGTTTTTCGATCTCATCGATGCTGTTCCTGTTGTTGTGGAACTTGTAATTGAAATTCTTCAACTTTCTTCTCCGTTCATCCGCCCTGTCCTTCAAAAGCTCGGAAATGGAACTGTTGAAGGGATCTGGTTCGCCCTTGGGTTCCTCCCTGGCCTGGGAAGCCTCCACTTCCAGGGTCTTCTTTTCAAAGACCAGTTCGTTTTCCTTCAATTTGGGCTCATGGGTCTCGGCCAGGGACTTTGCCCCGGTCAATTGGCTTTCCAGTTCCATGTATTCCTCCAAATTGTATCGGGTCTCCCCTTGTTTGTTGTATTCCAATACGGGGCTCACTTCCACATATTCATTGACCTTGAGGTCCCCGATACCGTCGTCCAGGTTGAAGGTCACCGTATGCTCCGCTTCCTCCTCAATTTCCTCTTGCTGGGCCAGGGGCATATCAAAGCTCAGACTGAACTGGTCTTCCCCTGCCTTTGGAGCGACCACCTTGGGTTCCACGACTTCGATATTGTCCAGGATCTCCTTGGCCTCCACGATGATAAATTCCTCATCGTTATACTCGGGTACCACTTCCTCGTAGAACACATTGAAATTCCTTAGGTATTGGGTGGTGGGAATCAATTCGTCCTTCCCGGCCTTGGCCCGGGGAAGTTCGTCCTCCTCCGCTTCCTCCAGGTCCAGGGTATGGGTCACCCGGTCGGTTTTGGGCTCGGGCCGGACCTCCGTGGCCCCCTGTACCTTGATCTCCTGTACAGCGGTCGCCTCGGGGTTCAGTTCCTGTTGTGCGGTCTGTTCCTCTTCCAGGGTATAGAACACCTTCTTGGACTCGGTATTCACGATATGGTCCTGTTGGTCCACATTGAAACCGGTGGCGATCACGGTCACCGCAATGGCCTCTCCGAGTTCCTCATCCTCACCGACCCCCATGATTATGTTGGCACCGTGCCCGGCCTCGATCTGGATGTGATCGTTGATCTCCCCGATCTCGTCGATGGTGATCTCCCGGACCCCGGAAACGATCAAGAGCAGGACGTTCTTGGCCCCACTGATCTTATTGTCGTTCAACAAAGGGGAATCCAGGGCGTTCATGATGGCCTCGGTCGCCCTTGAAGAGCCGGAGGCCGCAGCGGAGCCCATGATGGCGGTCCCACTGTTGGACAATACGGTCTTGGCATCCCTGAGGTCTATGTTCTGGGTATAGTGGTGGGTAATCACCTCGGCTATTCCCCTGGCCGCAGTGGACAGGACCTCGTCCGCTTTTGAAAAGCCGGCCTTGAAGCCCAGGTTGCCGTACACCTCACGCAATTTATTGTTGTTGATCACGATCAGGGAGTCCACATTGGCACGTAGCTTTTCAATCCCCAATTGGGCCTGCTTGATGCGCATGGCCCCTTCGAACTGAAAGGGCATGGTGACGATCCCAACGGTCAAAATGTCCATTTCCTTGGCCACCTTGGCGATCACCGGTGCCGCACCCGTCCCGGTACCGCCGCCCATCCCCGCGGTGATAAAGGCCATCTTGGTGGTCTGTTCCAACATGACCTTGATTTCCTCCATGCTCTCCAGGGCGGCCTGCTCCCCCACATCGGGATTGGCCCCGGCCCCAAGGCCTTCGGTCAGGGACACCCCCAACTGGATCTTGTTGGGCACGGAACTGTTCTGCAGGGCCTGTGAATCCGTGTTGCAGATCACAAAGTCCACGCCGTTGATCCCGGCCTTGAACATGTGGTTGATGGCATTGCTGCCCCCCCCACCTACTCCGATCACCTTTATTACGTTGCTCTTGTTCTTGGGAAGATCAAAAGCGATGTTGTCAAATTCTGTGTTCTTGCTCATAACTGATGTGTTTCAATAATGGAATGTTATTCTGCATTGTCCAAAAAGTTCTTCAATTTTTCGGACCATTTGTCCAAAATGGATACCCTGGGGGATTCGACGGTCCCGGGGCGTTGGCGTTTCGCCCCCACCTCCTCTTCCACCAATTCCTTTTCCTGGGGCTGATCGTTCATCCGTGCCATGGTGCGGTCCTTGGCCTTGGATTCCAGGGAATTCATCAAAAGCCCCACCGCGGTGGCGTAGAGCGGGCTGGCGATCTCCTCATCGGAATCCCCGGCCAAATGTTCGTTGGGATACCCGATACGGGTATCCATGCCGGTGATGTACTCCACCAATTGTTTGAGGTGCTTCAATTGGCTCCCTCCCCCGGTGAGCACGATCCCCGCGATCAATTTCTTTTTCTGCTCCTCATGGCCGTAGTTCTTGATTTCCACATAGACCTGTTCAATGACCTCCACCACCCGGGCGTGGATGATCTTGGAGAGGTTCTTCAGGGTGATCTCCTTGGGTTCCCTGCCCCGAAGTCCGGGAATGGATACGATTTCGTTGTCCTTGTTCTCCCCGGGCCAGGCAGATCCGAATTTTATCTTGAGCAGCTCGGCCTGTTTCTCGATGATCGAACAGCCTTCCTTGATGTCCTCTGTGATCACATTGCCCCCAAAGGGGATCACGGAGGTATGGCGGATGATCCCATCCTTGAAGATGGCAAGGTCCGTGGTACCGCCCCCTATATCGATCAGGGCCACCCCCGCCTCCTTTTCCTCCTGGCTCAACACCGCATCGGCCGAGGCCAGTGGCTCCAGGGTTATGGTATCCAGTTCCAGGCCGGAACTCTTGATGCAGCGTCCGATGTTCTTGATCGAGGAAACCTGTCCGACCACTACATGGAAATTGGCCTCCAAACGGCCGCCGTACATGCCTTTGGGCTCCTTGATCTCGGCCTGCCCGTCCACCTTGTATTCCTGGGGGAGCACATGGATGATCTCCTCTCCCGGGAGCATCACCAATTTGTACACCTGGTTGCACAGCCTGTCCAGGTCGGCATTGTCGATGACCGCCTCTGAATTGGACCTGGTGATATAGTCGGAATGCTGAAGGCTTCGGATGTGCTGCCCGGCAATGCCGACCACCACTGAGGCAATCTTCAGGCCCGAGTCGGCCTCGGCCTGTTCCACCGCCTGTTGTATGGATGAAATGGTCTGGGTGATGTTGTTGACCACCCCACGGTGCACGCCAAGGCTCTTGGACCTTCCCATGCCCATCACTTCGATCTTCCCATATTCGTTCTCCTTTCCGATGATCGCCACGATCTTGGTGGTTCCTATGTCCAACCCCACCGAATAATTACCCTGTTCCATATCTTAAATTTTGGTGCAAACCACTTGATTGTTGAATTCCAAACTCACTATTGCGTATTCTTCCAAGGAATTGTCCTTGGAGGCCTTGATGTAAAAGGCCATAAAATTTTTAAACTTCAAATTGAGATTGTCCACTCCGCCCAGGTTCACCACAAAATTTTCGGTGCGGAACCTGAGTTGGTAGTCCCCAACCTCCTTCAGGTGGATGCCAATGACATTCTTCCTGAGAAAATCATCGGCATTGATATAGTTCAAGATCACATAGGCATCCTCCAGGGTCTCCCCGGTGATCTTGCCCGTAATGATCGGGACCCTTGCCGAATGGAGCCTTGACAACGGCATGCGCTGCCCCAAGTCGTCCAAATAAAATTTGGCGTCCCCTTCAATCCTCCCTATGGGTTTACGCTGAACGATCTTGGAGATGAGCTCCCCATTCACGGTAAGATAGACTTGGGCGTTTTTAACCATATCGTTGGACCGTATGACCTCCTCCATGGTATTCAAAACTAACTGTTCTTTGGTACGTTCCTCCAGGGGTCCGAATTTTTGTATCAACAATTTATTAACCGCATCTTCAGAGAGGTAGAGGTTGTTTTCCCCTACAAATTTCACATTGAAATTTTGCACTTTTCTGTTCTTGCTCCTATGGTCCGCAAAGCCGTAAAGCCCGACCAGGGAGATCGACAAAAAAGTCAATTTTATCAGGTTCCAATTAATCCGCATCGCTCAATATTTTTTTCATTTTTGGTACTTCAAGACCTATGTCCCCAGCGCCTATCATCAGCAAAACACCTGTATTCCAATGTTTTGCCTTCTTCAATAATTCTTCCTTGCCGATCAGCCCCTTATTGGGATTTTCGATTTTTTCCAACAGCCAACGGGAGTCCACCCCGGGGATGGGCTCCTCCCTGGCGGGATAGATGTCCAACAGCAAAACTTCATCAAAGGCCGAAAGGCTCTTTGCAAAATCATCCACAAAATCCCGGGTCCTGGAAAAGAGGTGGGGCTGGAATACGGCCCTGATCTTTTCCCCGGGATGCACTTCACGGACCGCCTGATGGACCGCATCGATCTCCGTGGGATGGTGCGCATAGTCATCGATGAACGCAAAGCCCTCCTTTCGGATCTGGTAGGAAAACCTGCGTTGCACCCCCTTGAAACTGCCCAGGGCGTTACAGAGCACCTGGGGATCACAGCCACAGTGCTCCGCCATGGCAAAGGCCACCAGGGCATTGAGCAGGTTGTGCCTTCCGGGTTTTGGGAACCTGACGCCCCTGATCTCCCCGTTCGGGCCCATAATGTCGAACAGGTACCCACCCCCGTCCACATTGATGTTCTCAATACGGTACGTTCCCTCCCCTATGCCATAGGTCAGGCCCTCCAAGGGCAGCCCCTCACGCACAAAAAGGGTTCCCCCCGGTTTCAACCTTGAGGCAAAGTCCCTGAAGGAACGCTGGAGCTCTTCCCTGTTGCCATAAATGTCCAAATGATCGGCATCCATACTGGTGATACAGGCCAGGTCCGGGGAAAGCTGCAAAAAGGATCGGTCGAACTCATCGGCCTCCACCACCGAATACCGGCTGCCCTCCATTACAAAATTGCTGTTGAAATCCTCGGACACCCCGCCCAAAAAGGCTGTAAAGGGCATATTGCACTGCTTCATCAAATGGGCCAGGATGGCCGAAGTGGTGGTCTTCCCATGGGTTCCCGCCACGGCCAAACAATAGGTATCCCTGGTGATGATCCCCAAGACCTGGGAGCGTTTCATGATCGTAAAGCCCCCTTCCCGGTAATGGTTGAGCTGGGCATGGGCAGCGGGGACCGCCGGGGTATATACCACCAAGGTCTTGGGATTTCTGAAGGGTTCGGACAACAGCTCCACCCGATCTTGGTAATGGACCTGGATCCCGAGTTCCTCCAAGCCCTTGGTGATCGGACCGGGGGTCTTGTCATAGCCTGCCACGGCCTTGCCCATAAAATGGAAATACCGGGCCAGGGCGGACATGCCGATGCCTCCGATCCCAATAAAATAAACGCTATGTATTTCCTTTAGTTCCATTTCCATATAGGGTGTTGGGCCCTACCCCCATAGTTTTTCAATTTCATCCACAATATGTTCCGTGGCCCTGGGCATGGCCAGTTTCTTGATGTTCTCCCCCAGCCGCTCCCGCTGTGCCCCATCCAACAGCAGCCCGGCAAATCGGGACTCAAAATGCTCTTCCAGATCGGCTTCCGGCATCAGCAGGGCCGCATCCTTGGAGGCCAGGGCCCTTGCATTGTGGGTCTGGTGGTCCTCCGCCACATTGGGGGAGGGGATGAAGATCACCGGTTTGCCCACCAAACAGAGTTCGGACACCGAGGCGGCACCCGCCCGGGAGATGATCAGATCCGAGGCGATATAGGCCAGGTCCATGCGCTCCACAAAGGGCATGACCCTCACCCTCGGGGAATCGTGTTTTCCATAGGTGCCGTAATATCCCTTTCCACACTGCCAGATGAGTTGAAGGTCCCGCCCCTGGAAGAAACCGAGTTTGCTTTCGATCAATTGGTTGATCCTTCTCGCCCCCAGGCTGCCCCCCAATACCAGCAGGGTAGTTTTCCCCGGAACAAGCCCGAAGTGGGAAAGCGCCTCCGCCCCACCGGCCTTCAGGCCCACCAGGTCCCGACGCACGGGATTCCCCGTCTTGACGATTTTCTCCGCGGGAAAGAAGCGCTCCATCCCGTCGTAGGCGACACAGATCTTTTTGGCCTTCGCCGCCAAGAGCCTGTTGGTGATTCCCGCATGGGAATTTTGTTCCTGGATCAGACAGGGCACCCCGGCCCTGGAGGCCATCCGCAACAGCGGGCCACTGGCAAAACCGCCGGTGCCTATGGCCACATGGGGCCTAAACTGTCTTGTTATTTTCCTTGCCTCGATCAAACTGTGTATCACTTTAAAGGGAAACATGAGATTCTTCAATGTCAGTTTCCGTTGTATTCCACTTATCCACAGGCCTTTTATGGCGTAGCCGGCCTGGGGTACCTTTTCCATTTCCATCCTGTCCTTGGCCCCCACGAACAGGAACTCCGCATCGGGATGCCTCCTTTTCAGCTCATTGGCTATGGCAATGGCCGGGTAAATATGTCCTCCCGTCCCCCCTCCGGACAATATGATCCTATAGCTGCCCACTGAGCACTTCCAAAGGGTTTCCAGAATCGAGATCCTGGGGCCGCTCTTCCAGATTCTCCTTTTTGTTGCTCGCACTGAGCACGATGCCAATGGCCAGGCAGCTCATCCAAATGGAGGTGCCCCCCATACTGATCAGGGGCAAGGGCTGTCCGGTGACCGGAAACAGGCGCACCACCACGGCCATATTGATCAGGGCCTGGAACACTATGGGCAGGCCCACCCCGATCACCAATAATTTTGAAAAGACCGATTTTGCCGAATGGGCCACCACCACGATCCTGAACAACAGCAACAGGTAAAAGAACAACAGGGCGCCCCCGCCCAAAAGCCCGTATTCCTCAATGATTATCGCAAATATGAAATCCGATGTACTCTGGGACAAGAGGTTCTTCATTACGCTCTTTCCGGCCCCCTTGCCCACCAGGCCCCCTTCCGCTATGGCGATATGGGCCAGGGTCAGCTGGTGCAGGTCATCCTTTCCCGCCGCTTCCGGATTGACAAAGGTCTCTATCCTTGATTTCCAGGTGGCCGCCCGTTGGGGAAGGAACTCAGGGGCCTTGAACAGCACCAGGGCGAACATGCCCGCAAAGATCAATCCCGTACCCGTAATGGCAAAGAGGTATTTCAGGGGATATCCCCCGAGAAAACACAGGACCAGTACCATAAAGCACAGAATGGCCGCAGTGGAAAAGTTTTCGGGCAAGATCAACAGCACCACCAATGCCGTGGGCAACCAAAGGGGCAGGATGCTTTCCACAAAACCGATCTTCAGGTCCTTGATCTTGGTCAGATAGCGTGCGATCCATATCATCAACACCAGGGAGGCCAGGGTGGAGGTCTGGAAATTGAACCCCACAAAGGGAATCTTGATCCAACGGTTGGCCGTAACCCCCCCGATCCGGGTCTCCACCGTAAGGGTATAGGCCAGCAGGACCAACACAAAGGGCATGGCGATCACGGCCAGGCCCTTGAAATAGTGCGTGGGTATCTTGTGTACGGCGTAGATGATCCCAAAACCGAGGAACAACAACAGGCCGTGCTTGATCAAATGTCCAAAGGTGGTCCCGTCCCCTACGACATAGACCAAATTGGTACTGGCGCTGTAGACCGGTAAAAATGAGAAAAGGGCCAACAGGGCCACTACGCCCCAAATGGCTTTATCCCCTTTCAGATTATTGAAAATCGCGAACACGTTTACAAATTTTTGACTGCGTTTTTAAATTGGTTTCCCCGATCCTCATAGTTCTGGAAGAGGTCGAAGCTCGCACAGGCCGGGGACAGCAATACGGCATCCCCCCGTTCGGCGATTTTATAGGCGACCTTGACGGCCTCTTCCATGGAATAGGTCTCGACCATGAGTTCGATCACATTGCCAAAGCTTTCCCTGAGCTTGGTATTGTCCGTTCCCAGGCAGACAATGGCCTTTACCTTTTCCCGGACCAAGGGCATGAGTTCGGAATAGTCGTTCCCCTTGTCCACGCCCCCGGCGATCCACACGATGGACTTCTTGATTCCGTCCAGGGCGTAGTAGGTGGCGTTGACATTGGTGGCCTTGGAATCGTTGATGTATTCCACATGGTTGATCTTCAACACCTTTTCCAATCGATGGGGGACCCCCTGAAAGGATTGGATGCTCTGTCGTATGGTCTCCTTGCGGACCTTCACCAAAAGGGCGGCCATGCTGGCTGCCATGGTGTTCTTTACATTGTGCTGCCCTTCCAGGGCCAAAATATCCGTACTCATTTCCATAGTGTTTTGTTCCAATTTTATTTTTATGGTCCGGTCTTCCAACCAGGCTCCCTCTGTCAATTTCTCCTTCACAGAGAAGGGAATCAATTTGGACCTGACCGGCCGCTTTTTTAAATGGGCCACGATCGTGGGGTCGTCCGCATCATAGATCAGATGGTCCCCCGGCCCCTGGTTCATGGCAATCCTGAACTTGGAGGCCACGTAATTTTCAAACTTGTACCCGTATCGGTCCAAATGATCTGGACTGATGTTGGTGATCACCGCGATATGGGGCTTGAAATCCACGATCCCGTCCAGTTGAAAACTGCTGATCTCCAATACGTAATGATCATAGTCCCTTTCGGCCACCATCCCGGCATAGCTGTCCCCGATATTACCGGCCATCCCCACATGCAATCCCTCTCCCTTCAAAAGGTGGTGTGTCAGCATCGTGGTGGTGGTCTTCCCGTTGCTGCCGGTGATCCCGATCAGCAGCGCCCCGGTATAGCGGGAGGCAAATTCGATTTCCGAGATCAGGGGGATCCCCATGGCGACAATTGCCCGTACCAAGGGCACCGTATCGGGTATTCCCGGGCTCTTCATCACCAATCCCGCATTGAGGATCTTTTCCTCGCTGTGGGCTCCCTCTTCCCATGGGATGCCATTATTTTCAAGAACTTTTCTGTACTCCTCCTTGAGCTCCCCGCGATCGGAAACAAAGACCTCAAAGCCCATTTTTTTTCCCAATAGGGCCGTACCCACGCCACTTTCCCCACCTCCAAGGATCACCAAACGCTCCATCTATCGTATTTTTAAGGTGACAATGCTTATGATGGCCAAAAGGATCCCTATGATCCAAAAGCGGGTCACGATCTTGCTCTCATGGTACATCTTCTTCTGATAGTGGTGGTGCAAAGGGGCCATCAAAAAAATCCGCCGGCCCTCCCCATATTTCTTTTTGGTGTGCTTGAAATAGCCCACCTGCAACAGTACCGACAGGGATTCCGCAAAGAAGATCCCACAGAGTACCGGCAAGAGCAGTTCCTTGCGCACGATGATGGCGATCACCGCGATCACCCCGCCTATGGCCAGGCTGCCCGTATCCCCCATAAAGACCTGGGCAGGGTAGGTGTTGTACCATAGAAATCCCACCAGGGCCCCGACAAAGGCGGCGATGAACACCACGAGCTCCCCGGCCCCGGGCAGGTAGAATATGTCCAGATAATTGGAGAACTGTATGTTGCCGGATACCCAGGCAAAAATGCCCAGGGTCAGGACGATGATCGCAGAGGAACCCGCGGCCAGCCCGTCGATCCCATCGGTCAGGTTGGCCCCATTGGAAACCGCGGTCACGATCAGGATCACCACCGGGACAAAGATCAACCAGGCATAGTCCTCGGCCCCTTCCCCCATCCAGGATATAAAATCGGCATAATCCAATTCGTTCCCCTTGAAAAAGGGCACATTGGTCCGTACCGCCTTGGTCTCTTCCCCGAAGACCCGCTCCACCTTGAAATTCTCATTGATGGTCATGGTATCCTTCTCCTTGATGGTCACCATGGGGTGGAAATACAGGGTGATGCCCACGATCAGGCCAAGGACCACCTGTCCTATCACCTTGAACTTTCCGTGAAGGCCCTTTTTGTCCTTTTTGAAAATCTTGATGTAATCGTCCACGAATCCGATGATTCCCATCCACATCAGGGTGACGATCAAAAGGATCACGTAAATGTTCTTGATGTCCGTGAACAACAGCACGGGCAAAAGCGTGGCAAAAATGATGATGATGCCTCCCATGGTCGGGGTCCCCGCCTTCTGTTGTTGTCCCTCAAGGCCCAGGTCCCTGATGGTCTCCCCGATCTGTTTGCGCTGTAAAAAAAGGATGATGCGCTTCCCGTATACCATGGCGATCAAAAGGGACACCATTACGGACAGGGCGGCCCTGAAGGACAGGAACTGGAAGAGTCCCGCTCCCGGCAGATCGTAATTGGTCTCTAAATATTCGAACAGGTAATACAGCATGGATGGGTTATTTGTTCAAGGCTTCAAGAGCGGTTCGTACTTCTTTAAAATCGTCAAAATCGATGCGGGTCCCCTGGGTTTCCTGGTAGGTCTCGTGGCCCTTGCCGGCCACAAGGATGATATCGCCGCCCGAGGCCAGATCACAGGCGGTCCTGATGGCCTGCCTGCGATCCGTTATGGAGAGTACCCTGTTGGCGTTCTGGGCCTCCACCCCCTGTTCCATTTCGGCAATGATCTGCTCCGGGACCTCCCCCCTGGGATTGTCCGAGGTGAAAATGGCCCGGTCGCTCATCTGCGAGGCGATATGTCCCATGACCGGACGCTTGGTCCTGTCCCGGTCACCACCACACCCCACGACGGTGATGACCTTTTCATTTCCGGTCCTCAATGCACTGATGGTGTCCAGTACATTTTTTAGGGCGTCCGGCGTATGGGCATAATCCACGATTGCCGTTATCCTGTCCTTTGATATAAAGTGCTGGAACCGGCCCGCAACGGTGTCCAGTCCACTCATCAACCTGAGGATCTCCAAACGCTCCAGCCCCAAAAGATCGGCCACCCCGTAGATAGCCAATAGGTTATAGGCGTTGAAATCCCCGATCAAACGGGACCAGAGCTCGTTCCCGTCCATTTTCAGCAGCTGCCCGTTGAACTGTCTTTCCATAAGCTGTGCCCTGTAGTCCGCATAGGTCTTCAGGGCATAGGTGTATTTTTTGGCCTTGGTGTTCTGCAACATCACCAGGCCGTTGCGATCGTCGACGTTCACCAGGGCAAAGGAGGCCTTGGGCAGGCCGTCGAACAATTTCTTCTTGGCGTCCCTATAGGCCGCAAAGGTCTTGTGGTAGTCCAGATGGTCGTGGGAGAGGTTGGTAAAGACGGCCCCTTCAAAATGAAGGGCCTCGATCCGTTTCTGCTCGATCCCATGGGAGCTCACCTCCATAAAACAAAACTCCACCCCCACCTCGTTCATTTGCTTCAAATGGGCGTTGAGGGACAGCACGTCCGGGGTGGTGTGCCGGGCCGGGAACTCCCGATCGTCCACCATGACCTTTATGGTGGAGATCAATCCCACCTTATAGCCGGCCATTTTGAAGAGCCGGTACAAAAGGGTGGACACGGTGGTCTTCCCATTGGTGCCCGTGATCCCGACCAACTTGAGGTTCTTGGAAGGATGCCCGTAAAAATTGGCCGCCATCACCGCCAGGGCGGCATGGCTGTCGGATACCTTGACATAGCAGACTTCCTCGATCGGCTGTTCGGGAAATTCCTCGCAGACCACGGCCAGGGCCCCGGCATCCACGGCCTTGCCGATAAAGTCGTGTCCGTCCGAAAGGCTGCCCCGGATGGCCACAAAGACATCGCCCGCACCCACCGCTCTGGAATCGAACCGGATCTGGGCCACCTTCACATGGGTGCCCCCGCTCACCGCTTCCAGGGCCACTCTGTACAATATGTCCTTCAACCTGATCATGAGAGCTCCAATACTATTTTTTTCACCTGCTCCAGGGACGTTCCCTGTACCACGGACTGTTTCCTTACCTTCCCATGCCCGTGGATCTCCACCTGCAGTCCAAGGTTCTCCAAAAGCGATATTGCGTCCATTCCACTCATCCCCATTACATCGGGCACCTGGCCGTGGTTCTGTTGTGACATTACAAAATACTCCCGGTATTCCCGGTCCAAACGCGGGCTCTCCAAGGCATCCGGGTCGACCTCGTCCACCATGGGGGAGATCGCATGGATCTTCTGTGCCATGGACTTGAACACCGGCCCGGAAACATCGGCCCCATAGATCCCGATCTTCTTGTCCGGTTCGTGGATCACCACGATACAGGAATACTTGGGGTCGTCGGCCGGAAAATATCCCGCAAAGGAGGAGATATAGGCCAGTTTGTCCGGATCCTTGTCCACATAGTTCTTTTGGGTGGTCCCGGTCTTTCCCGCCATGGAAAAGTTTTTGGAATACAGCCCATGCCCGGTACCGTATTTCTTTTCCACCACCTCCTTCAACAATTGTTGGACCACCTCCACGGTCTGCTGCGAACAGATGGAGGGGTTGATCACCTCCTTGTCGAAGCGTTTCACCACCCGGTTGCCTTCACGAACCTCCTTGATCAGACGGGGCTTGAGCATTTTCCCGTCGTTGGCGATGGCGTTGTAGAAGGCCAGGGTCTGCATCGGGGTCAAGGAGACTTCATAGCCATGGGACATCCAGGCCAGGGAAATCCCCGACCAACCCTTGTCCCCGGGATAACGCAAAACGGGCTCCCCCTCCCCGATGATGGGAAGGTCCAATTTCCTGTGGAGCCCCATATTCCTCAATCGGTCCACAAACTGCTGGGGCCGGGCCTTGTAATTTTCGTGGATGACCTTGGCAAAGGCGGTATTGGAGGAGACCACAAAGGCCTTGCCCATGGAAATCGTTCCATAGCCCCCCCATTTGGCATCCCTCACCACCCGGTCATAAATCCCGTACCGGCCCTTTTGGGTATCGATCACGGTACTGGTATCGACCACCTTGTCCTCCAGGGCGGCCACCAGGGACATCAATTTAAAGGTGGAGCCCGGTTCGTGGGATTCCCCCACGGCATAGTTCAGCTTTTCGTAATAGGTGCCCTTGGAAGTGCGCCCCAGGTTTGAAATGGCCTTGATCTCCCCCGTCCTGGTCTCCATGACCACCACACATCCGTGGTCCGCCTTGTACTTCTCCAATTGGGCCAGGAGTTCGTGGTGGGCGATGTCCTGGATGTTCACGTCTATGGTGGAGACCACGTCCAGACCGTCCACGGGCTCCACGATATTGTCCAGGCCGACGGGCTTCCATTGGCCCTTGGCTATCTTTTGCTTCAGGCGCTTGCCCTCACGCCCCCGGAGGTAGGTTTCCCCAAAGGCCCCGTCCAGGCCCACCCGGGTATAATATCCGTTTTCGTCAACCCGTTCATAGCCGATGCTACGGGCGGCCATTTCCCCCAGGGGATACACCCGAACCACCCGATGGGACTCGATGAAGCCCCCTCTATAGGGCCCCAGTTCGAACAGGGGAAAGCCCTTGATCCGTATATAGTCCAGATAATTCACGTCCCGGGCCACCAAACGGTAGCGTTCCCCATTGGCCCTGGCCTTTCTGAAGAGTTGCCTGTAATGCGAGGAAGGCCGGTCCATGAGCTTCCCCAGGGAATCGGAAAGTGCACCGACATACTTTTGGAAATCCGCCTCGGAAACGGTCTTGGCATCGAAGCGTATCTCGTATTTGGGAACCGAAGCCGCCAAAAGACTTCCATCCTCGGAATAGAGGTTCCCCCGGTTTGGTTCTATGGTGAACATCTTTTCGGTCTGGCTCAGGGCCAGGTTCCTGAATTTATCCCCCTCCACCAATTGTATGTCCACCAAGCGCACTACCACGGCTGCGCCCATGAGCAGAAGCCCGACAGCGACCAGGTAGAGTCTATTCATTATATTTTTTTCGGATATTGCCACTAATCCCCGTTTTTTACCATTATTTTCTTGGGAGGGTTCTGGGAAGGATAAAGTCCTTTTTTGGCCATGGCCTCCCTAAGGGTGGATTCCAGTTTGAGCTGTTGCACTTGGGAACGCCCCTGGAAAAACTCACTCTTCAGTTTACGGACCTCCTCACTGAGATCCGCGATTTCCAATACTTTTCGGTCGGCCTGATGGCTGCTGGAGATCATCAGGGCCGCCAAAAGGGAGGCGAACAGGAGGAACAACCAGTTCTTGGGAGCATCCCCGCTCACCAAAAAGGTTCCCTTCAACAAATCCAACAATCCTTTTTTCATTTTCATCATATGCGTTCCGCTATGCGGAGTTTGGCGCTTCTGGCCCTATTGTTCGCGGCGATCTCATCCGCGGAGGGCACGATCAATTTTCCTATTCTTTTAAAAGGGACCTCGATGTTCCCGTAAAAATCCCGTTTTGGCTCCCCTTCGAAGTTTCCAGATTGGATAAAGCGTTTCACCAAACGGTCCTCCAGGGAATGGTAACTGATCAGGGACACCCTTCCCCCGGGCACCAACAGATCGGGCAATTGGAGCAAAAACTCCCGCAGGGCCTCCAGTTCCTGATTGACCTCGATCCTGATGGCCTGATAGACCTGGGCCAAGATCTTGTGTTCCCGCATCCTGGGAAGGAACTGCCGCAGGGCCTGCTTCAACTGATCGGTGGTTTCCAAGGGACCCCCTTCCCGGGCCGCGACCAGCACCCGGGCCATGGCATTGGCATTACGCAGCTCCCCGTATTGGAACAGCACCCCTGCCAGGTCCTTCTCGGAATATGAATTGACCACCTGGAAGGCCGAAAGCTCCTGCTTTTGGTCCATCCGCATGTCCAGATCTGCATCGAAACGCGTGGAAAAGCCCCGATCGGCCCGATCGAACTGATGGGAAGAGACCCCGAAATCGGCCAAGACCCCATCCAGTTTCCCTATGCCATAGAACTTCAAATAGTTTTTGAGGTAGCGGAAGTTTTGGTCGATCAGGCGGAACCTTTCATCTTCCAGGGCGTTCCCAAGGGCGTCCCCATCCCGATCGAAGGCCAACAAACTGCCGCCCTTCCCCAATCTTTTCAATATTTCCCTGGAATGTCCCCCGCCCCCAAAGGTGGCGTCCACGTACACCCCATCGCCTTTTATGTTCAATCCGTCCACCGATTCCATTAAAAGGACCGGTCGGTGGTAGGAATCATTCATCGTCATCAAAAATCGATTCGGCCAGATCGGCATAGTCCTTCTCCCCTTCCTCAAGGACCTTCTCGTAGAGCTCCTTGTTCCAAATCTCGATCTTGTCAAAGATCGCATTGAGCACCACTTCCTTCTCGATCTTGGCAAAATCCGCAAGATTCTTGGGAATCTGCAGCCTTCCGGAATCGGCATCGATCGTCACCTCCTTCATCCCGGCCACAAAATTCCGCACAAAGGCATCGTATTTCCGGTTGATCTTGCTCTTCTTCATCACCTTTACCATCAACTGGTCGAACTCCCGCTTGGGATACAGTTCCAAACACTGTTGAAAAACGGACCTCTTGATCACAAAACCATCCTTCAGTACGGGCAACAGCTGGTTCTTCAAAGAAATGGGCAACAATACCCTTCCCTTGGTGTCCGCTTTGCAATCGTGCTGTCCTATGATATGGGTCATTGAGATCCAATTGGTTACTTAATACAACTCAAATATATATATTTTGTTTCCACTTTCTCCACCAAACACCACTTTTGTTAATAAATTCCCCACTTTTCGATGAAAATGTACCTTTCGACCCAAAAAATAGCTGCTTCCGAAGGCATCCCCTCCCATTCTCCTGGGAAGGATCCAAAAAAAAACTTGCCCCAAATCTGGCGTTTTCCTAAAATCTTTGTGCTGCGAAATGCCTATCTTTGGCCTCTTGTTACCAACTAACTATTGAATGGAAGAACATTTAATTGAAGATGGCAAATACCGATTCATAGAAAAAGGGGAGGGAACTCCCATGATCATCCTTCATGGACTCATGGGGGGTTTGAGCAATTTTCAAGGCGTGTCCAACCATTTTCCATCCAAGGGATACAAGGTGCTCATCCCGGAACTCCCCATATACCATATGCCCATTCTCAAGACCACGGTAAAGAACTTTGCCAAGTTCCTGGAAGAGTTCATTGAGTTCAAGGGTCTGGAGGACGTCATCCTTTTGGGCAATTCCCTGGGAGGCCATATCGGATTGCTGCACACCAAAATGTACCCCAAGAAAGTCAAGGCCCTTGTGATCACCGGAAGTTCCGGGCTCTACGAGAGCGCCATGGGGGACGGCTACCCCAAGCGGGGAGACTACGAGTTCATCAAGAAGAAGGCCCAGGACGTCTTTTACGATCCGGAAGTGGCCACAAAGGAAATTGTGGACGAAGTGTTCGCCACGGTGAACGACCGTATGAAATTGGTCAAGACCCTGGCCATCGCCAAGAGCGCCATCCGGCACAATATGTCCAAGGACCTGCCCACCATGAAGACCCCCACCTGCATCATATGGGGGGAAAACGATATGGTCACCCCCCCAAATGTGGCGGAGGAATTCCACCAGCTCTTGCCCGATTCGGACCTCTATTGGATCGAAAAATGCGGGCATGCCCCCATGATGGAGCATCCTGAGGACTTCAACCGTATTTTGGAAGCTTGGCTCAAAAAGCGCAACTTCTGAACATGAAAATCACTTCCGCCGAATTCGTGATGAGCAATTCAAGCGTGGCAAAATGCCCCAATGAAGCCCTTCCCGAATACGCCTTTATCGGACGGTCCAATGTGGGAAAGTCCTCCCTGATCAATATGCTGATGGAACGCAAGGGCCTGGCCAAGACCTCCGGCAGGCCGGGAAAGACCCAACTGATCAACCACTTCAAGATCAACAACAATTGGTTTTTGGTGGATCTGCCGGGTTACGGCTATGCCCGGGTTTCCAAAAAGGACAAAAAGACCTTCCAGAAATACATCGTGGAGTACTTCCAAAAACGCAGGCAATTGGTCTGTGGCTTTGTGCTGGTGGACATCCGTCACGACCCCCAACCCCTGGACATGGAGTTCATGGAATGGCTGGGCACCAATCAGATACCCTTTGCCATCATTTTCACCAAGGCCGACAAACTCAAGGAAGGGATGGTGGAGGCCCGGGCCGCTGCCTATCTTGAGAAAATGCTCGAGGGCCCATGGGAACTACCGCCCCCACATTTCATCACCTCCTCCTCCAACTACCGGGGCAGGGAGGAACTCTTGGGGTATATAGACGGGATCAACCGGGAATTCTTCAAGGGAACTTGATCCTCAGAGCTTGTCCAACTCCATCTTTTCCGCAAAATAATCGCAAAAGTCCTTCATGGTCGCGGTCATCCGTTCGTCCTGGGTGGCCTTCATGAAGGTATCGGAGAGGGTCACGAGGGTCTGGTGGAAGAAAATCTTCATTTCATCCACCGGCATGTCCTTGGTCCACAGGTCTATTTTCAGGGA
>Ga0079224_100005007_pt1 | contig 17328 bp, 13 predicted proteins | sample Stecom2015_FD_80414 | JGI IMG/M metagenome (GOLD analysis project Ga0079224, IMG submission 80414) | Agricultural soil microbial communities from Utah to study Nitrogen management - Steer compost 2015 | ecosystem: Environmental > Terrestrial > Soil > Agricultural land | place: USA: Utah... | reverse complement strand
GTAACGCCTGTTTCTACATCTACCATAAATATAATGGCGTCGGCTTCGTCTATGGCAAGTTCTACTTGTTTATCTATTTCGGCCTCAAATACGTCGTCACTTCCCAGTACATAACCGCCGGTATCAATGAGCGAAAATTCTTTTCCGTTCCAGTCGCTTTTTCCGTAATGCCTGTCTCTGGTTACACCACTTACCGCGTCTACAATGGCTTCTCTGCGCTGAATTAGCCTGTTAAAGAATGTGGATTTTCCAACATTTGGTCTTCCTACTATAGCAACTATACTCATTTTCACCTTTTTATTGTTTGCAAAGGTACTACTTCCAAATTGAAGAAAAAACACTATTTTGACACATTAAATAGAAACCTATATGTCTTTACCTAATGAAGTTGTTTTAAGACCTCGATTTACATTTAATGTGAATGCAGCCCATAAAACAGTTTTAGCTCTATTTGAAGAAAGCAAGCATACGCAAAAGGAGTTTATAATTTCTTGTGTTGACCATCATGTTTTTATTAGAATTCCCAAAAAGAATCAACACTTTTGGTCGCCTCAGTTGCATCTGGAAATAAGCGAAGGCGAAACGCAAAACAGTAGTGTTATCCGTGGTCTATTTGGTCCTAATCCTACGGTGTGGACGCTCTTTATGTTTCTCCATTTTTTTGTCGCAGTTATTTTTATAGGTTTTGGAGCCTGGGCATATTCTAACTGGTCTTTGGAAAATTCTTTTGGGTTGCAGATAGGCGTTATGTTTCTTATGGTTTTAGCTTGGTTTATTCTTTATTTTGCGGGGCAACTTGGTAAAAAAGCAGGAATGGATGAAATGCACAAATTGCATCATTTTATGCGAGATACGTTACGGAGTAAAGCGATTCACACGCTGAATTAGTCTACTTTTGATTATAGCCAAAACGCCTTAATTGACGCTCATTGTTTCGCCAGTTTTTATTCACTTTAACAAATAGCTCCAAATGTATTTGTTTTCCAAAAAACAATTCTAAATCTTTCCTGGCTTCTATACCTACTTTTTTTAACGCTGATCCTTTATGCCCGATAAGGATGCCCTTTTGCGTTTCTCTTTCAACCATGATTACCGATTGTATTCGTATAATAGCATCATCTTCAAGAAAGGCTTCGGTTTCTACTTCACCGGCATAGGGAATTTCTTTCTTGTAGTTTAGCAGAATTTTTTCTCTAATGGTTTCATTCACAAAAAAACGTTCGTGTTTGTCTGTAAGCTGATCTTTGGGATAAAATGGCGGCGATTCGGGAAGAAGTTCAATAATACGGTCAAAAACGGTTTGTACTTGAAATCCTTCTTTAGCAGAAATAGGATAGAGTTCTGCGTTGGGTACTTTTTGTTTCCAAAAGTTTACCTGAGCTTCCAGTTCTTCTTGATTAGAAGTGTCTATTTTATTTAAAAGCAGTAAAACCGGTATGTTTGAGTGGGTTATTTTTTTAAAAAAATCTTCGTCTTTCAGTTCTTTTTCGCCAATTTCCACCATATAGAGCAATACATCGGCATCTTCTATGGCCGATTTTACAAAATCCATCATAGAGGCTTGTAGTTCGTAAGCCGGTTTAATGATTCCGGGCGTGTCGCTTATGATTACTTGAAAATCTTCACCGTTCACTATCCCTAAAATACGGTGTCTGGTGGTTTGCGCTTTGGAGGTAATAATAGAAAGTTTTTCACCAATAAACGCGTTCATTAAGGTAGATTTACCTACGTTAGGGTTGCCAATAATATTTACAAATCCGGCTTTATGCATAGTGATTTAAATTAAAAAAGCCACCTATTTGGTGGCTTGTCGTAGCGGGAACTGGACTCGAACCAGTGACCTTCGGGTTATGAGCCCGACGAGCTACCTACTGCTCTATCCCGCGATATTGGACAGCAAATATACAATGCCTTTTTTGTTCTAACAAATATTATGCCTTAAAATTAATTTGGCAGTTACCGGGATATACAATAAAAAAGAGGCTTTATTTAAAAGCCTCTTTTTTAATTTAATTTGCTATTAATCAATCCTCTTCATATTCTGTTGCAACAGCTTCTTGAGCATCGGGTATAATCATTAAACTTGGAGGTCTGTTTCCTGAAACACTTACGTAGTCAGTGTTAAGCATATTATCACTAACCATTAGCGTGTTTAATCTTTTTAATTTATGAACTTCAAAAGGCAAATCGCCCGTAAGCTGGTTTTGGGATAAAACCAATTCTTCCAACATTACCAATTCTCCTATTTCACTTGGTATATTACCGTTTAGTTTATTATCTATTAAACTTAGTTTTTTAAGATTCTTTAATTGTTTGATAGATGTAGGTATAGTTCCTGTTAAAAAATTACTTCCTAACAAAAGTTCTTTAAGTTTTGGCAAATTACCTATGCTTTCAGGAATGCTTCCTGAAAAAGCATTGCTGTAAAGACTCAAGGTTTCCAATGCGTTAAGACTACCTATTTCTATGGGTATTTGTCCCTCAAGCTTATTTAAAAACAATTCTAAAGAAGTTAAGTTTTTTAAATTGCCTATAGTCGATGGTAATTTTCCGTTTAAATTATTGAAACTAAGATTTAATTTTCGCAAAGAAGATAGGTCACCTATTTCTTGAGGTAATGTTCCGGTCAGGTTATTGGCCGGCAGATTAAGCTCTACTACTTGGTTGTTTTCAACCGTAACGCCAAACCAGTTTTCCACCGGTTCGTTTGTGTTCCAAGTGATGTTCCATTGGTTTCCTTGGGTAGCTTTATACAAGCTTAGCAAAGCTTCTTTTTCGGTGTTGGGTACGTTTGCAAATGCAAATGCCGTAAAAAGGATGCAGGTTAGTGTAATTTTTATAGCCTTCATATCGAATAGATTTGGGATTAATCTGAAACAATATTAGGTTATTACTAGATAAAAAACAAATATTTTCGACGAAATGCACTATTGCTTTTTTTCTAGATTAGTTTTCAAGCTCTTGAGATACGGTTTCCCATTCTTGCATAAGGCGTTCCAGCTTTGTTTTTTTATGGTTGTACTTTGTAAAAAAGTCAGGGTTTGCAACGGTTTTATCATAGTTTACGGCTAAATCTGCATCCCATTGTTTTAACTCTTTTTCCAAGTCCTGGATTTTACTTTCCAGGTTACTCAACTTATTGTTTAGTGATTTTATTCGTTTTTGCTCTTCATAGGTTGCTTTGTTGGAGGTTTTTGGAGTTGATTTTTCTTCTGTTTTCTTTTCTATTTCTCTTAAGTGTTGAAGGTTTCGTGTTTCCAGATAATACTCTATATCACCCAAATATTCATTTATTTTTTGGTCTTTGAATTCGTATACTTTGTTAGTTAATCCCTGTAAAAAGTCTCTGTCGTGTGAGACCAATATAAGTGTTCCTTGAAACTTTTTTAAAGCTTCCTTAAGTACATTTTTAGATTTTATATCTAAGTGGTTAGTAGGTTCATCCATAACCAATACATTGAGTGGCTGAAGTAATAATTTGGCTAAAGCCAATCGGTTTCGTTCACCACCGGAAAGCACTTTTACAAATTTTTCCACTTCATCGCCACGGAATAAAAAAGCTCCTAAAATATCTCGCACACGGCTTCTGTTGGTTTCATTTGCAGCATCAATCATAGTATCCAATACGGTTTTGTTACCGTCTAAATACTCGGCCTGATTTTGAGCAAAGTATCCTATTTGTACATTGTGTCCGAGTTTTAGTTTTCCCTGGTGTTTTATTTCGCCAACAATAATTTTTGCCAATGTAGATTTTCCTTGTCCATTTTGTCCTACAAAAGCGGTTTTACTATCGCGTTCGATGAGTAAATCAATATTGTTCAGCACCTGTAAATCGCCGTAGTTTTTTGAAATGTGGTGTGCTTCTACAACTACTTTTCCGGGAGTAACAGATACCGGAAAGTGAAGTGACATGGTACTATTATCATCTTGGTCTACTTCTATTCTATCAATTTTGTCCAGTTTCTTAATTAACGATTGTGCCATTGAAGCTTTGGACTGTTTGGCTCTAAATTTATCAATTAATTTCTCGGTGTGTTCTATATATTTTTCTTGATTTTTTTGAGCTGCCAGTTGTTGTTCTTTAATTTCGTTTCTTAAAATGAGGTATTTAGAATAGGGTTTGTTGTAATCGTAAATTCTACCTAGAGAAATTTCAATTGTTCTGTTGGTTACATTATCTAGAAACATCTTGTCGTGTGATACGATAACTACTGCACCGGGATAGCTTTTTAAAAATCCTTCGAGCCAAATGATAGATTCTATATCCAGGTGGTTTGTAGGTTCGTCCAAAAGCAAGACATCATTGTTTTGCAGAAGCAGTTTAGCGAGCTCTATTCGCATACGCCAACCACCGGAAAAGGTATCGGTTAGTTTATCAAAATCGGCTCTGTTAAATCCTAATCCTTGTAATACTTTTTCGGTGTCGCCTTGATAGTTGTATCCGCCAATGATTTCGTATTGATGTTGAATTTCATTGACATCTACCATGAGTTGATGGTACTGTTCGCTTTCATAATCTGTGCGTTCTGCAAGTTGCCGATTTACTTCATTCAGTTTATTTTCCAAAACTTTAATTTCGTAAAAGGCTTCATAGGTTTCGTCTAAAACCGTTTTTCCGTAGGTAAAATCAATATCTTGTTTTAAGAAACCTATTTTGAGTGTTTTATCGGCTGCAATTTGACCGGTATCAGGTACTACTTCTTTAGCTAAAATCTTAAGTAAAGTAGATTTTCCGGCTCCATTTTTTCCGATGAGTCCAACGCGATCTCCTGCATTGAGTTTAAATGTGATGTCTTCAAATAAATTTTCGCCTTGGAAACTAATTGACAGATTATGAATGTTTAACATGTGTTACTCTTGTTACATTTTATTGGCAGAATACTACTACCTTTGTGTTGTTATTAAAAAAACAAAATTAAGCTTTTAACCATGATAAAAAAAGGGACAAAGTTATATAGTATTCTAACTGGTGTTTGTCCCAAATGCCACGAGGAATCTATGTATAGCACAAAAAATCCTTATATTCTAACAGATACCTTAAAAATTAACGAGCGTTGCTCACACTGTAACACGAAATACCGCATTGAACCTTCCTTCTTTTACGGATCAATGTATGTAAGTTATGCCGTAGGTGTTGCTTTTGCTACAGCGGCTTTTGTAGTGAGTTTTTTACTGTTTAATAGTAATTTAATCACGGCTTTTATAAGTATTGTAGGCACATTAATTGTATTTATGCCGGTAATAATGCGACTTTCCCGAAATATTTGGATTAATTTATTTATGTCTTATGACAAAAATTTAGTCTCTAAAAAGAATTAAAAGCGGTTGCTGTTAATTTCGTTTTCTAGTGGTATTTGGTGCTCTATATGATTATATAATGCTTTAGCTGCATAAGGCGCAATCATTACGCCTCTCGTTCCTAATCCGTTTAAAACATGTAGTTTTTTATATTCCGGATGTGTGCCTACCAATGGTTTTCTGTCAATTACCGTAGGCCTGATGCCTGCCTGTTGTTCTACTATTTCAAAGGGACAACGAATTACGGTTTTTAGTTTAGTTAGCAATTCCATTTTTCCTTTTTCTGTAGTTGTATTGGATTTATCTTCCCATTCGTAGGTGGCGCCAACTTTGTATAAATCCTTTTCCAAGGGAATTAAAAATACGCTTCCTTTAAGCACGTAGTCTATTTGAAGTTTTGGTGCATAGATAGTCAATAATTCTCCTTTGGTTCCTTTTAGAGGTAAATGGTTAAAAAAAGGATTGCTCTTTAATCCAAAGCCTTCTGCAAAAACAAGATGTTTTGCTGTGTACTTATTATATGCTACTTTATGGTTTGTAACCTGTACGTGTTGATATTGAAATTCTTCTTGTAGTAAGACTTGTTTGCTTTTTAAATATTTTTTATAGGATTGAATTAGTAATAATGTATCTATTCTTCCGGTATGGTTTACCTGACCTAAACCAAACGGAGCTTGAATGTCCGAATTGGTGTTTTTAATAATCTCAGTGGAAAGAAATGGAGTCAAGTTTTCATTATCTGAAGCGATAAACCAATTGTTTTGTTCTTCAATAGATTTAAATATTCGTTTTACGGGAATGTTATAATCTAACTTTACTTGTAATTTTTTTTCTAATGCATCATAAGTTGTTTTAACCAACTCAAGCTGTTCTTCACCTTTCCAAACCGGTGTAAATCGTTTTAAAACCACTGGATTGTACAGTCCACCGGCAACAGTAGACGATTGTTGTGAGTTGTTGTCTATAACCAATACGGTTTTGTTGTGCCTAATAGCCAGTTCACAAAAATGAATCCCTGCCAATCCGCAACCCACAATAATAAAATCTACTTCCATACACAATAAAAATAGGGTTAAATAAAAAACGCCTACCCAAAGGTAAGCGTTTTTTCATATTATCACGATGTGGCTAATAGGACCACATATCGAGTTCGAAATTTCTGATTTTTTCTTTAACGCGGTCGGATTCCATAAGTTGCATAAGTGCATTTTCAGGTATGTACCTGTCTATAGTTCTATCACCGTAAACATTTTCTTCGGCATAGATATGACCGTTAAATCTTCTGGCATTAAGCAAATGGTCAAAAGAAAAGGGCATGGCACTATTGTCGTTATTAAACGCTTTTGCAGTGTGTAGAATATCGCGAGCATCAGGATAAAACACCCAAAATAATGGAATGGGTTCTTTATTGGCTTCGTCATCAGAGTTTATAAAGTTTACGTCTGGTGCTGCAGGAGCTATTCCTAACAGTCTGTACTTTAATTCTCCTTGACGCTTGTCAAAATACCATAGTCCTTTGATTAAATAGGCGCTAATGTCATAGGATGAAATATTGTATTTCAAAATATACTCAGGATCTACAAATCCGTCAGCGTTGTATTGCTGAAATCCGATATCTAAGGTATCCACTTTAGACATAGCCGGTTTGATATCTTCTAAGGTACGTTTAGTAGTAAAGTAAGAGTCTGAATAGATGTTTTCTATTTCTCCACTTTTAACGGCTTTCCAAAGCACATCGAATAAGGATCGTCTGTCTTTCCCTATATTCATGGTGTCAACAGGGTAGTATAACGGGAAATTGATGCGCTCGTCTAAAACCACTTTTTCCCAAGTCATTTTAGAGAACATAATATCTCTGTCATCTACATAGCCGTATTCTAATGGTTTATCATTATCTATGGCTATTTGTGCTTCTGTTCGCACACCTATTTCCTCCGGAGCTTTAGCATTTAGAATGTTAGCTTGGGAAAAGAGTGAGTTCACAAGAAAAACACTAGCTATGGTTAATACAAAAGATTTAATTTTCATCTTACTTAATTTTTTAAATTTAGGGCTCGACTCCTTATAAGATATCACTTATATTTTTAGTTTGCAACTTCAACAAATACCGGAGATACTGTAGGCAATCTGTAGCTGTCGTTTCCAACAATTTTAGCTTTTATTTCGAAGAATTGAATTCCGTCGCCTCTTCTTGCTCTACGTATGGCATCTTTGGCTTGTGAGCTTAAACGTGTTCCTGTACAATTTATTGTAGGTTGTCCGGGCACTTTCATTTTGAAAGAAGTTACTTCAATGTTTAACTCAAAATCAAAATCAAATAATTTGGCTCCTACTTTACCTATTTCAATATTATTTCTCGGTAAGCTCACTGCTCCGTCTTGTCCGTTAAAGGTTCCGGTAGGTTTAGGAATATCTTTAATTCTAAACTTGGCGGCATCACTTACTTTAGTTCCATCGGGCAATGTTCCGGTTACATTAATGGTAACTTCTCTACCGGCACCGGGATTCATAACGTACTTTCCTACGCCGTTTCCTTTTGATAATCCGGGCGCTGATGCAGATACATTATTATCGGATACTCCGGCAAAAGATATGGTCATTGGATTGGTTACACCGCGATAAACTACGTTCATTTTATCTGCAGAAATAGTCGCTGAATTGGGCTTTGGTACTACCGCATAAACGTCATCTACTTCTATCTTGATAATAGAGTCACCTTCTTTAAACTGAAATTCTCCTTTAATTTCTCTTTCACCTACAGCTCCTGCGGGGAATTCTAACAATGTTTGACCGGCTTGCATGGCTTCAGCAGGTAGTTCTTGTCCGTTTATAATTACTTTGTGGGCTTTAAGTGTATTGTCTTTTTTACCTAGAATAATTTTTCCGGTAAAGTTTTCTCCGTTAAAGAATGCCGTTTTATCAGGCACTACAATGGCTTCAAAGTTTGTTAATGAGGCTTCTACTTTAAGTTTTCCGGCCAGCATAGAGGATAAAACTTCTGATTCTGTTGTTTTAACATCGGCTTGTAGCTGAGTCATTTTGGTTAAGGAAGCAACTAAAGGAAATCCTCTGTAATGGTAGTCAAGCCAAGGTTTAGGATTTACTTCTCCTTTAACCTTTACGGGGTTTGTATTAAATTTGGTTTTAACATCTTCAACAATAGATCTCATATCAGGGTTTTCTCCTAAAACTGCAACTACTCCATCTCTGAACTTTGCCATTTCATCTATAAACTGTTGTCCTTCAGGTTTAAGTTTGTCGCCTTTAAAAAAGTAATTGTCCAGAAAATCACCTTTATCCATTATTTCATAATCGGTAGGGTCTTCTAAACCGGCTGTCATTTTACCTTTTAGTTCTTCCAAATAGGCGTTAAAATTATTGGCTAAAACATCTACTTGATCGGCTTGAGCTTTTAGTGGTCTGTACTTAGCGGGTTGTTCGTCAACTTTTTCGGCCAATCCTTGCATAAAAGCAGCATTTCGCTCTGAGGTAGCTTGGTTGGATTCTGTAAGTTTTTCGTTCATTAATCCAAATGCAGAAAGAACTTCTTTAGACATATTTAAAGCCAACATGGCGATGAATATTAAATACATCAAGTTAATCATTTTCTGCCTTGGTGATAAATTTCCTCCGGCCATCTTATTTCTTAGTTTTTTGTTAGTTTAATTGAATTAATTAATTGTAATTATGTGTACTAATTACCTTTATTCATTGCAGACAGCATTCCGCCGTACACTCCGTTAAGTGATGACAGGTTGGATGCAAGTGATTGCATTTGCTCTTTTAACTTTGAAGCATTTTCTACGGCTTCTTCATTAATAGCGGCTTGACGATTTATGCTTTCTAATTGCACCTTGTACAAGCTGTTTAAAGATTCCATTTGTGCTGCAGCTAATGATAATTCTTCACCGTATTTTTTGGTAGCGGCTATAGAATCTACCGTTGGAGATAAGTTTTTGGCGGCACCTTCAAAATTCTTTATGCTATCACCTAAGCTTGCCATTAATTCTCCGTCTATTTTAGCTTCTTTTAATAACTCGTCTAATTTTTTAGAGAGCATTCCTTGAGCGTCTTTAGAGTCTTCTTTTTTCTTGCTTTGTCCGCCTGCTAATTCAGGGTAAACAAGTGACCAGTCTAAATCATCATCAACCGGTTCAAAGGCTGATATAGCAAATATGATTGCTTCTGTTACTAGACCGATGGTTAACATAACATTACCTGTTAAAGGTCCTATTTCAAAGTGAATAATTTTAAATAATGCTCCAACAATTACAATAGAGGCTCCCAAACCGTAAGCCATGTTCATAAATTTTTTGCTTGCTTTTGACTGTGCCATAATTTCAGTTTTTAATAAGTGTAATACTTAGGTGGTTTAATAATTAATATTTAGTTTTAGTTTAATTTTGCGCGTTTAATGTTACATCAGTTCCCATATAGTCTTGTACGGTCCTAAAGCCTATGTAGCTTCTTGCAGAATCTGCATATTCATAGTCTCTTGAACTTACTTGCAGGTAATAGGCTACATCCTTCCAAGAACCACCACGTACTACTTTACGATTGTTGTCATTATCGTTTACGCTTGGGTTTATGGTTGAAACATATTCGTAGGAAGAAGGGTCGTAAGAAGCATTTACCCACTCGGATACATTTCCTGCCATGTTGTACAGATTGAAATCGTTAGGCTCATATGATTTTGCTTCTACGGTGTATAATGCTTGGTCTGCGGCATAATCACCTCGCAAGGGTTTAAAGTTTGCCATAAAGCAACCTCTGTCGGTTTTGGTATATGGTCCACCCCAAGGATATGTTGCTGCTTGCAGACCACCACGAGCTGCATATTCCCATTCGGCTTCACTAGGTAAGCGGAAGGAGTTTACAAACTGTCTGCCTCTTTCTTTTTGATAGGTGTTCTTATTTAAAGTTCTCCAGTGACAAAATGCTTTGGCTTGCTGCCATTTTACACCAACCACTGGATAGTCACTGTATGCATCGTGCCAAAAATAATCATTGTGCATGGGCTCGTTATAGGAGTATGCAAAATCACGAATCCAAACCGTAGTATCGGGATATACTTCTACTTCTTCTTTTACAATGACATCTTTTCTTTCCAGTTTTCGGTCTCTTGCTGCTTTTTGAATATCCAGATAGGTGTATAGATACTTAAATTTTCTTACATCCATGGTTCGTTGCCCGTTATATGATTCTTCTAACGGAAGGTACATTCCATCCATTACCTCAGCATATAAAACATCCGGATACTGGTCAGTTTCAAATATCAGATCGATATCGTTATTAAGTCTTCTTTGTTCATCCCCGTAAGTATCTAACATGTATTGCTGATACGGTGTTAAATTGGGATCAGAAGGATCTGTTGCCAAATAAGCAAAGTCTCCTATATCACCGTTGCCAGGTGTTTTTCCTTCTAAGTCGGCCATTTCTGCCAGTTCAGTTCTGATAATGGAATCTCTAACCCAATTTACAAATTGTCTGTATTCAGAGTTTGTAATTTCGGTAGCATCCATATAAAAGGAACGTACGGTTACGGTTTTTGACGGAGCATCTTGAATTCCGGCTAAATCATCATCCGATTTACCCATTATAAAAGCTCCACCGGGAACCAGCTCCATACCATAAGGTTTTTCAGGGTGCCATTTTTTCCCTTTAACTCCTACTAGTTCGCCTCTATCTTTAGAGCCACAACTTAGTAAAAAAGTCATTACTGCGGTTAATACTAAAATTCTTTTCATATCCATAGAAAACTCGAGGTTAATACTTTGTCTTAAAAAATTTAAGAGCGTAAACATATTTATATATTTTTTAAAAAACAACTTTTTTTTGAAAAAAAATACATTTTATCGTAAAAACATGCATTTCGTCGATAAAATTGACATTAATTCTCAAACTGACACTATAAACTTCTCAAACAAAATTCTTTTGAAACGCTTTATACCAACGTTCGGGTATAATTCCGTTGCTTGCATCTATATAATCTTGATGCGTGCATGGTAATAACGTATGTCTTTTTAATTTATTATTTACATCTTTTAAAAAAGGAATTTCTATCCACCAACGGTCGGTTTTATTACTCTTGTAAAAGACTAACTCCTGAGAGTCTGCTAAGGTAATGAATTTCTGATAATTATTTGTTAATAAAAAATCATCATCTTTCACTCTTAAATTTACACCTTCTATAAAATACCAAATTATTTGCGAAATAAGCATGGCTGTGGTTTCGTCTTGTTTAGAAGGTTTATATTCATAAATCCCAAAAGAGGTAACTTTATCACTAATACCGGCATATCTGGCAATGGCACAAATGTCTTTTCCGCTTATTCCATTGGGTGAGAATTTTTGATTATTTCCTACGTCAGAAGCCTTTATGGATTTCAAATCCAGCGTCACGATATTAGCATCGCGCATTACAGGTTCTGCAAGTGTTAAATTGCCTGTTATTTCTCCCAGTCTGTAGGCTTCAAAATAAAGCTTTTCCATTAAATCAATTTCCTCTTGAGAATTAAAATAAGTTTGGTAACCTAGCGTTGCGTAATTGAACAAATTATATGGCTGATCAAGTATTACTTTTCCTACAAAACTATCGTTTTTAATTGGTTTTGATGAATCGCCTAAATCGAATTTAACATCAACATTTACCATATTTACCATAGGAAGAAAATCGTCATAGGCTCTGTAGTTGGCATAGGTTATGTCTTGGCTTCCACCTAACAATACAGGTATAATGCCTTTTTCCAGTAATATGGTGATAATGGTTTTTACGGCAAAATATGTGTCTTCTACGGTTTCTCCCTGATTTATATCGCCCAAATCCACTATTTTTTTCTTCCAGTTTCCAGGGTAAAGAGAATAGAAAACTTGCCTTATATTATTAAAGTGTAATTCAGCTCCGGCATAATCTATATCGTTGCGTGTTTCAACAACACCAAGTATGGCAATGTCAGCATCTTCCAGTTCCGGTAATCCGGAGCGTTTGGTATGAATTTTTATTTTTTGGCCTAATGCCTGCTGATTCAGCAATTCATTATGAGCTAAAACAGCATCTGAAACCGGAGATAAAAAATTAAAATTCATTTATTATTAATACTATACTATTTCTTTTTGGAAGTCGCGCTGCGTTTACTGGCTTTTTTAGGAGCGTTTTTATCTATAATTTCTTTAGCTTCTTCTAAAGTGAGTTTTTCTGCTTGTACTGTTTTGGGCAGCTGAATTTTGGTTTTCCCTTTAGTAATAACGTGTGTTCCCCAACGTGCTTTTTCAACTTTTATGCCTTCGCTTTCCCAGTGGTGTACAATTTTATCTTTTTCTTTTTGAATTTTATCTTCTATAAGTTCAATGATGTCTTCATTTGATAAATGGTCCCAATCGTATTTTTTCCCTACATTAATGTACATTTCATTCCACTTTATAAAAGGACCAAACCGGCCTTTTCCTTTAGTCACGTCTTTTTCTTTATAGGTGTAAATGGGGGCATCTATTTTTTCTTTTTCGTCTATTAAGATTTTAGCGTCTTCAAGTTCAACACTTAACGGGTCAACTCCTGCGGGCAATGAAACAAATTTTTTCCCATACTTAACATACGGACCAAAGCGACCATTATTTACTTCTACTTCTTTGTCCTTATATGTTCCCAGTTTTTTTGGCAATTTGAACAAATCCAGTGCTTCTTCAAAGGTAATGGTATTAAGTTGTTGTTCCGGTGTGAGGCTTGCAAACAAGGGTTTTTCGTCTTCATCTACAGTGCCAATTTGCACCATAGGTCCAAATTTTCCTAACCGAACGCTGAGTTGTCTTCCGGTTTTGGGATCTTTGCCTAAAATTCGTTCGCCGGATTCTCTATCGGCATTTTCCTGAACATCTTGTACTTGCGGATGAAATTTTTTGTAGAACGATTTCATCATTTTAGTCCAATCTTCTTTTCCTTCAGCTATATCGTCAAAATCTTCTTCTACTTTTGCTGTAAAGTTATAGTCTAATATGTCTTCAAAGTGATTTACCAAAAAGTCTGTCACAATAAAACCTATGTCAGTTGGAACGAGTTTTCCTTTATCGGAACCTACTTTTTCAGTAAGTATTTTTTCTTTTATTTCGTTTTTCTGAAGTGTTACTTGCTTGTATTTTCTTTCTGTACCTTCTATTGTCCCTTTTTCGATGTAACCTCTGTTTTGTATGGTCGATATCGTTGGTGCGTAAGTAGAAGGACGACCAATACCTAACTCTTCCAGTTGTTTTACCAAAGAGGCTTCGGTATATCTGTATGGTGGTCTTGTAAAGCGCTGGGTTGCGGTAATATAGTTTGTTTCCAGAGTTTCACCTACTTTTAAGGCAGGCAACATTCCTTCTTGTTCTTCATCTTCAATATCACTGCCTTCCATATACACTTTTAAAAAACCGTCAAAAGTGATTACTTCTCCATTGGCAACAAAGTATTCGTCCAGTTTGGCGTTCGTTTTAATGTCAATTTTAACATTGGTGCGTTCCAGCTCGGCTTCGCTCATTTGTGAAGCTATAGCGCGTTTCCAAATTAAATCGTAAAGCCTTGATTGGTCTTTGTCTGCAACTATATTTTGTCTGGAAAAATCTGTAGGTCGTATGGCTTCGTGAGCCTCTTGTGCTCCTTTAGTTTTTCCTTTATAATTTCTTGATTTGGCATATTTGCTACCAAAAGCACTTTCTATTTCTCTTTTTGCACCTTGTTTTGCTTCTTCAGAAAGGTTTACACTGTCTGTTCTCATATAGGTAATTAGTCCGGCTTCATAGAGTCTTTGTGCCGCTGTCATGGTTCTACTTACCGAGAAAAAAAGTTTTCTGGAGGCTTCTTGCTGCAAGGTTGAAGTGGTAAATGGTGGCGCAGGTGATTTTTTTACCGGCTTTTTTTCTAAACTGGAAATTTGATATCCGGCATCAATATTATGCTGAAGAAATTTTTGTGCTTCTTCAAAAGTGGAAAAGTTTTTAGGGAGTTTAGCCTTAAACAATTGCTTGTTTTCGTTGAAAAACGCTGCATCTATTCTATAAAAAGTTTCGGCTTCAAAACCTTGGATTTCGCGTTCGCGTTCAACAATTAACCGCACGGAAACCGACTGTACTCTTCCGGCAGACAATCCGCCTTTTACTTTTCGCCAAAGTACCGGCGACAACTCGTATCCTACTATTCTGTCTAAAACTCTTCTGGCCTGTTGGGCATCAACCAGATTATAATCTATTCCTCTGGGGTTTTCTATCGCTTTTTGAATAGCTGTTTTGGTAATTTCGTGAAATACTATACGCTTGGTTTTCTCTTTATCCAACTGCAGTGTTTCGGCCAAGTGCCAGGCAATGGCTTCTCCTTCGCGGTCTTCATCACTGGCCAGCCATATGGTTTCCGCTTTTGCGGCCAGTTCTTTCAGCTGTTTAACAACCGTCTTTTTATCTTTAGAAACAATGTATTCAGGTTTAAAATCTCCTTCCACATCAACACCTAATTCTTTTGTAGGCAAGTCTGCTATATGGCCAAAACTAGAAGCTACCTTAAAATCCTTTCCCAGAAATTTTTCAATAGTTTTTGCCTTGGCAGGCGACTCTACAATGACTAAGTTTTTCGCCATAATTTACTTTTTGTGATTCGCAAATGTAACAGATTTTTTTTTATACACTTAATTTTAACTTTTATTCCTGATTTTTTTTAACCTCTTTTTCACTACCAAAGATACAAACCACAAGTCACTCCATAAAACTACCCAACGACGGTTTTCTTTCAGTAAAACTATTTTTTAACTTCAACAAATTCATGTCATTTTGTCACTTTATATAAAATAATAGTATCTTTGCACGTTAATTGACTTTTGTAAAAACAACACCCCATTTATGGAAAAAATCATTGATGAGTCTAAACAAGGTGAATCACTCATTTTGGAACAAAGAAAAGGCAACTCCCGTAAGCTTTTTATAGAAAGTTATGGCTGCCAGATGAACTTTAGCGACAGTGAGATTGTTGCCTCTATTCTTCAAGAAGAAGGTTTTAACACTACCCTGAGTATGGAAGAGGCCGATTTGGTTTTGATAAACACTTGTTCCATCAGAGATAAAGCAGAACAAACCGTAAGAAAAAGACTGGAAAAATACAATGCTGTAAAAAAAATAAACCCAAAAATGAAAATTGGCGTTTTGGGCTGTATGGCAGAACGTTTGAAAAGTAAGTTTTTAGAAGAAGAAAAAATGATAGACCTTGTTGTAGGTCCTGACGCTTACAAAGATTTACCAAATCTTGTTGCCGAAGTTGACGAAGGTAGAAATGCCGTGAATGTAATTCTTTCCAAAGATGAAACCTACGGCGACATTTCTCCTGTACGATTAAACAGTAATGGCGTTACCGCATTTGTATCCATTACCCGCGGTTGCGACAACATGTGTACCTTTTGCGTGGTCCCTTTTACTCGTGGTCGTGAACGAAGCAGAGATCCGCAAAGTATTATAGAGGAAATTAATAACCTATGGGAAAACGGTTTTAAAGAAGTTACCCTATTAGGACAAAATGTAGACAGCTACCTGTGGTATGGCGGTAGCCTAAAAAAAGATTTTGATAAGGCTACCGATATGCAAAAAGCAACGGCTGTAAATTTTGCAAATCTGCTGGATATGTGTGCCGTGGCGCAACCCAAAATGCGTTTTCGCTTCTCCACTTCCAATCCTCAGGACATGACATTGGATGTAATTGAAACAATGGCAAAACACAAAAATATTTGCAACTATATACACTTGCCTGTACAAAGTGGCAGTAACCGTATTTTAAAGGAAATGAATCGTCAGCATACACGAGAGGAATATTTTGAATTGATTGACAATATCAGAAAAATAATTCCGGATTGTGCCATTTCACAGGATATGATTGCCGGTTTCCCAACCGAAACCGAGGAAGACCATCAAGACACCTTAAGCTTAATGGAATACGTAAAGTATGATTTTGGTTTTATGTTTGCCTACTCTGAAAGACCCGGAACTTTAGCCGAACGTAAAATGGAAGATGATGTCCCCGAAGAAACCAAAAAAAGACGCTTAAACGAAATCATTCAACTACAACAAAAACACAGTTTATACCGAACACAACAACATGTTGGTAAAATTGAAGAAGTACTAATTGAAAAAGAGTCAAAAAAATCAGACGCGCATTGGTCCGGACGAAACAGTCAAAATACAGTAGTTGTATTCCCAAAAGGAAATTACAAGGTAGGCGACTTTGTAAAGGTAAAGATTAACGACTGCACTAGTGCTACATTGCTTGGTGAAGCTGTTGGATACTCAGAAAACAATTAACATACATGGAATCCATTCAATCTATAAAACAACGTTTTGAAATTATTGGAAACGATCCAAAACTAAACCGCGCCATAGAAAAAGCCATGCAAGTGGCTGCTACCGACATTTCGGTTTTGGTAACCGGTGAAAGTGGTGTAGGTAAAGAAAGTATCCCGAAAATAATACATTCACTCTCCCACCGAAAACACGGAAAATACATAGCCGTAAATTGTGGTGCCATTCCGGAAGGCACTATAGACAGTGAGCTTTTTGGTCACGAAAAAGGCGCTTTCACAGGAGCTACCCAAACCCGAAACGGATATTTTGAAGTAGCCGATGGCGGCACCATTTTTCTGGATGAAGTAGGCGAATTGCCCTTACCTACACAAGTACGCTTGTTGCGTGTTTTAGAAAATGGGGAATTTCTAAAAGTAGGATCCAGTAAAGTTCAGAAAACAAACGTAAGAATAGTGGCAGCCACCAATATCAATATGCTTGAAGCTATTAAAAAAGAAAAATTCCGAGAAGATCTTTATTATAGACTAAGTACTGTAGAAATTCATTTGCCTCCATTGCGGGAACGTAAAGAAGACATTCATTTATTATTCAGAAAATTTGCCAGTGACTTCGCTTTAAAATATAAAATGCCAACCATAAAACTTCAGGATGATGCGGTAAATTTATTATTGAAATACCGTTGGAACGGAAACATCAGACAGTTGCGCAACGTAGCCGAACAAATTT
>Ga0079224_100005006_pt1 | contig 17328 bp, 16 predicted proteins | sample Stecom2015_FD_80414 | JGI IMG/M metagenome (GOLD analysis project Ga0079224, IMG submission 80414) | Agricultural soil microbial communities from Utah to study Nitrogen management - Steer compost 2015 | ecosystem: Environmental > Terrestrial > Soil > Agricultural land | place: USA: Utah... | reverse complement strand
CGCCGGTTGATCGCCGATAGAGATAGGGTGGAAGATCAGGTATTGCTGACCTTCTCTTACCTACTATTGAACCTGCGTATAGCCTTCAGTAATATCCGCTCGGTTGAAACCGTAGTCGCGACTTGAGCAGTGCTTTCATTTCTTTTATTCATTCAGTATGTTGCCGGCTTTTTCCTCCATTTTTCTCCAAAGATCCTGAAGCTCCGGAGAGTCGCCGCCCTGCCTCGTCAGCAACTCTCCCTCTTCATTGGAAAGGGAGTCGGTCGCTGAATTGTTACTCTTGTAGTAGGTCTGAAGCCACAACTCCCCGTCGCGATAGTGATACACCGTCTGATAAGCGTAGCGATCGCTGAACTTTTCCCATGCAGTGGCGACTTGTTGTTCTTCTTGCTTAAATCCTTCACCGATTGCTTCCTCTTGGCCGGAGATTCCGTTCCTAAAGTCTTCCCAATTGAAATTGGCTTTATCGGTGAGGGCCACCTGGACAGCATTTTCAGTGGAAAAGGAAGGACGCTCACCAGGATCTGGGACATCTTCGTGCTGTAAAATGATGTTACTGTCTCGTACACTATCTATTTCGGTAACTTTGTTTCCAGTATTACCCTCTCCACCGCAGCTGTAAAACGCTAGTGAAGTCAGTATCAAAGCCGTTGGAATAAAACGTTTAGAATTTTTCATAGTCGATCAGTTTATTAGGTTGCATAAATCAATAATGAGACCATTCACTCTTGTTTGTGCAGCTCACTTCTTTAATTTAATATCCACTTGATCCTGCCACCCCTGACCAGTGGCAGAAAGGAATTCGGACTCGTTCCATGATCTAGCGGCCTGCAATGAAGAGTCCGGGACACAGATGTACGTTTCGTTTATCGGGTTTTTGATAACCCGCATTCCGCAGGTGCGCAATATGGCTTTAATACCTGCTTGATTTAGCACCCACCAGTTGGTGGGATCGCCAGCAAGCCGGTCTTCGATAAAAGCCATTTTCGGCCATCCTTCTCCTAACATACCCTCCCGATCGTTGATCTTGTAGTCAGGCATGATCACTTTTTCGGCATAGTCAGGCATCATCAAGGTTTGGAAGACCATCATCCGGGTTGCTTTTTCCGCACATATGTCCAAAGCCAACAGAGGATAACGCAAGTGGTAAAAGACGCCCATAAACCACACGAGATCAAATTTCTCCTCGATCTTCCAAAGGTCATAAACCTGCATCTGTCTGAATTCTACCTGTAGTTCAAGTCCTAAGACTTTCGCTGCCCAGTTTGCTTGGGCGAGGTAGTGCGGGTCCAAGTCTATTCCAAGCACTTGGGCGCCCCTTTTGGCCAGTTCAAAGCTATAGAAGCCCGCATTGCATCCGATGTCGAGCACCTTCCAACCATTAAGATCCGTCGGAACATGTTTTTCCAGCTGCTGCCACTTGAAAGCTGGGAAATCGCCCAGAAAATGTTCGGGAGCGGTGTTGATATCATTTGGCAGGTGGAGGTTGTGAAACCATGGACCTAAATCTTCTATCTCCTTTTTGATTTGATTGGCGGCTGTCATGCGTTGTTATTCGTCTTTCCTAGTGGTCTCTAAATTGCGAAATAAGGCAGCACTTCTCGTAGCCTCAGCGTGACTCTAGAAGCGCTTGTTTACATATCGCCACCTGATCATGAGGCTCTCTTTTTGACCAGATGTTTTACTTCCTGATAGTAAGTGATCAACTCTAAGGCTCTATGGGCGGCAGTATGGGAATTCATTATTTTTTTTCTAGCTGCGTCACCTACTTTTTTTCTTTGTTCTTCTGAGGTGTTCTTTAAGATGTAAAGCATATCCTCGGTTGACCTGGCGATAAAGATTTCTTTTCCATCTTCAAACAGATCGGTGAGGCCCTTCCATTCATCGCTGACAATGGGAACCCCGCAGGCTGCTGCTTCAAATAGCCTTACACTGGGAGAAAATCCCAATTGGATCATCGCCTGTCGGGTGACGTTCAGGGTGAACTTCTGGCGGTTGTAAAACTCACGGTGAAAATTGGGAGGCAGATGCTCGATACGGGTGACGTTTTCCGGCCAATGGACGTTTGAAGGATACCCGGGCCCCGCCGCAACAAACTGCTCTTCCCTCAGTAGATTGGCTGGTCGGATCAGGAAGTTTTCAACGGTTGGCTGACGGTCATCGCTGTAAGTTCCAAGATATCCTAGGCTGTATTCTTTTTCCAGATCCATAGGATAGTAAATCCCGGGATCCACGGAGCAGTACAAGGCCTTGGCCTTTTTAGCCCTATATTTCTTTTCTAACAACTGAAGCACCTCTCCTCCTGAAAAAGACAGGTAAAGATCAAACTCAGGTATAAGCGCTTTGGAAATATACTCTTCGTCGCCTCTATCGAGCTTGTCCAAAGTAACAGGTGTGTCTATGTCATAAAATGCAGTAACGCCCGAAGCGGTCTCCAGGACCCATTGAGCTACTTCTACGCCTTGGGGAACATACGAACCTAAGATGACGATATGTGCTGATTGGACCAACGAAGCAAATGAGTTTTTCAGTTCTTCCAGATCCTTATAAAAGGACAATTGATATTCCTTGGGAAATCCAAGATCTCTGTTGTTGCTGTACCAGGGTTTGTCATGTTCCAGGAAAAACACCTCATGCCCCATTGTGCCAAGTTCTTTTAGCAGGCCGCGGTAAGTGGTTGCATGGCCATTCCCCCAGGAGGAACTAATGGTAAGTCCTATAAAAACAATTTTCATTTCTATGTTATTTAAAGAAACTCAGGCAGATCGGAAACTGGGTGTTATTCCCCATCTACAGCTCCCCTCATGCCATTTTGCTTTTCAGTTGAAGCATTTCTTCCAAGCGTCTTGCTCGGTGATGGTAAGTGTGCGCGCACAAGGCCTTCTCCAGTGCTGCATTTCCCACTGCTTTGGCTTTTGTTTCATCCAGGGTGGTAAGGATTTCTACAACCTCTTGGCTGGATCTGGCCACCAGGATTTCCTTTTCCGGTTCAAAGAAATCGGCGATGCCTTCCCAAGCATCAGTAATCATACAGGCGCCTGCTGCGGCAGCTTCAAAGACCCGTGTTGCCGGGGAAAAGCCGTAGCTGGCCATGCTGTCACGGCTGATATTCAAGACGGCGAGGGGCGAGCAATTGAAAGCATTGTGATCTTTGGTGGGTACATGCCCTATGTATCGGACGTTTTGAGGCAACACCTTGTCATCCCACCCGCTTCCTCCTAGGATAAATTTTTTGTTTGGTAAGGCCTCCGCTACGGCAATAAAGAATTTTTCCACCCGCTGTTCGCGATCAGGGAGGCGGTTGCCGAGAAAAGCCAGATCACACTGGTAATCCGCCTGCGGAGGAACGGAATGGTGACTTTCCGGATCAAAGGCGTTGTAAATGGAAGAACATTCCTTTGCCCCGAATTTCTTATAAGCTTTTTCTACAGGCGGCCCTCCGCCATACGTAAGAATTTGATCGAATTGCGGTATTAAAGGGATGAAATAATCCTCAGGATCGTAGATCATCCGATCCAAAGTTGCCGGAGCATCAACATCCCAAAAGATCACCTGCTGATCCTCCCGCTTGGTTTTTAAGACTGCCTCTTCCAGTTCCTGGTCAAAGACGCCCACACCACTAGCTTTAATGATGATGTCGGCCTCCTGTGTGGACGCGATACAACGGTTAACTTCTTCGATGGTAGGCAGATAGACCACCACCTTGGCATAATCAGGATCAGGAATGTCACGGTTGGCTTGTCGTCCAAATGCATCGGGCTCGTAAAAGGTCACTTGATGTCCTTGCTGGTGAAGCGTTTTAATAATTCCCCTATAATAGGTCGCTGCTCCGTTCCAATAAGCACTTACCAGACTGCTTCCAAAAAACGCAATACGTAGTCCTCTGTTCATGATAAACCTCCTTTTTTAGTTTTTTCAGCTATGCATTCCTGGTAAATCTCTAACAGCTCCTCAGCCCGGTGGTCGCATGTGTGGCGGGATACTACAGTCTGAAAGGCGTGAGTTACCATCATATTCGTAAAGCTAGGTTCGGTAAGTACCTTTGCCAGAAGTATCATCATATCCTGGCCATTTTGAGCGACAAGATAGTCTTTGCCTGGGGTAAAAAGCTTTTCAGAGTCTTCCCAGGGAGCGCTGAGCAAAGGAATTTTGCAGGCCATTGCTTCAAATGGTCTAATCGTGGGGATACCCGGGAGACGCTCCCGATAAAATCTCCGCGGTACGTGGATGGTTGTTTTGTACCGCGAAAAGGTGTCGGCAACTTTGCTTGCAGGAAGATAACCCCCGTACTCGATCCCAGCTTGTTTCAAGGCATCAATTGCATGCTGCGGGTAACGCACACCATAGAATTTGGCTTTCAGCTTAAGGGCCTTTATCGGTTCAATGATGAACTCATGCAGTTCCTGGGTACGTTCTTCGTCACCCCAGTTGCCCACCCATACCACGTCGCCAAGGTATTCCTTATTTTCTATCGGATAATACGTATTAAGGTCTGCTGCTTCATGCCACGTCCAAACCCTTTCGTGCCACTGCTCCTGATGGTAAACCTCCTTTAAGCTATTTCCAAATGCCAATACCCCGTCATAATGGCGGAGGTCATATTGCTGCATGTCGACCTTAGCGGATACAGCCCGGTGATGGGTGTCATGAAAGAACAGGGTAAAATCCCTGACCAATCTGTATTCTCCTATTGCCCGTACCAAATCGGCATCGTTCCATTCATGCACAATGACCAGGTCGGCACCCTCTAACATTAACTTCAGGTCGTAATCCTTGGGATCATAGAAGTTGGGGTTTAAATGGGGAAATTTAACCTGGAATTCTGTGAGGGCTTTATCGCCGTACTCCTGAAGGAGAGAAGTAAGGCTCCAGCCGCCCCTGGGTTCGTATACTATTACGTCATGCCCTTTGTGTAGCAAGGAGGAGCATACTCCTCTTAAGAAATGGGCGTTGCCGTGGTTCCAATCAGAAATCAAAGAGTGGTAAAACAATACAATTTTCATAGGCTAAAGCTTAAGGTCTTGGTTTTAAAGGTATGCGGGATTGGGATCAAAGAGCTGGCACCGCGTTGTGTACTGTGCCGTTCATCTGCTGATAAATATCCAAGTATTGTTCCTTCATCTTGTGTAAAGGATATTTTTTTGCCCATTGGTAAGCCTTTTCGCCGTTTCTTCGGTTTTCCACGGGGTTTTCTAAAAGATCGTTACATGCGTTCGCCAGATCTTTTGGGTCATCAGGGTTTACATGGGTCATGTACTTTCCCCATATTTCCCGCAAGGTTGTGGTGTCTCCGCCTACCAAGGCGCATTGATTGGAAGCAGCTTCTAAGAAGGAAAGCCCGAAAGGTTCATACTTCACGGGTAGCGCGTACACGCTACTTATTTTAAGCCAATTCATTACCTGCTGGTGGCTCAGTTTGCCTAGAAACCTAACATTGCGGGGAGGGCAGGGGGTATCTTTGGATTTAGCACCCGCGATAAAAATCTCGCCGTTGATATAGGGTGCGGCTTCAAGCAACAATTCAATATTTTTTGCTTTATCCCACAACCGGCCCATACTGAAGATAATAGGCATTTTGGAATTAAACTCATATAGCGGGTCAATAAAGGGAAGATCAATGCCGTTGTACACGACTTGGGCATGGGGCATGTTTCCGTAAATTTCTTGGCAAATATCGGCTAAGCCTTCAGACGGAAAAATGACTGAATCGGCTTTTTGGAAGGCAGTTCGAACGGTATGAAAGTACTGCCCATACTGTTCTGGAAGAGGTTTCTTTTCGACACATTGCCACCACGATGCCATGCAGGAATGGGCCACCAAGAGGGTGGGAACATTCCATTCCAGGCAAACGGGCGCATAGTTGTTAAAGTGCAAAAGTGCAGGCTTTTCGATCGTATAAATCTCGCGTATCCAGGTGTTAGCTTCGTACACATCGTCCCAGGAATCATCCATCCATTCTAGACGATAAGGACGGTGGTAGAAGGTGAGGCCGTTCTTCTGGAGCCTTTTGACCTGTTGCCACTGGGATGGTCCTGGTGCAGGTCCGGTACAAACCAGGACAACCTGTATTTGCTGATTTAATAGGCATTTACTTAAATCGAGCGCATAATGCCACACGCCCCCGACTGCGTCGGTAGTCATTATTATTTTCATATTATACGCTTTAGGTGTAAGGTCTGCTGCTAAATAAGGGTGTTCCTATATTCCCGTGTATTTGTAGATCTCCTCCAGTAGCCCTGCAGACTTTATTAATTCGTAATTTTCAGGATTGAATTTGTTTCCTTTTGCCAATTGACGGCCCCATTGCTGGATGGCCCTGCCTCCCCAATCATCCGGAGGGCTAACCACTGTTTGCAAGTTATTTTGGGTGTATATATCCGTCTGGAAATCGTAAAAGGATCCATTGACGTTATGGAAGGATATGCCACCTTCTGTGCCGTAGATTTTTAGCGAAATCTGCGCGTCCTTCCCAACAGAGAGTTTCCAGCTGCAGGCTAAATGGATACTGATTCCGGTGGAGGTTTTTAGCTGAGCTTCAGCAAAGTCTTCGACACGTTCCCCACGGCTTACCAAAGGTTTTCCTTGAGCCAGCAAATTGGCGTATCTAACTTCTATGGAGGGGGCTTTAAAAAGATAAAAAAGCAGATCCACCAAATGGGACCCTAAGTCTATCAGGCATCCTCCGCCTGAAAGTCCTGGGTCGTAAAACCAGGCCTTATCAGGACCATAGGCGTTGTGAAACACGGCCTCCACAGCAAAAATCTTCCCCAGGGCCTCCTGTTCCAAGACATTCTTGACTGCACCTATCCCTTGGGTGAACCTATAAGAATAGTCCACGGCTAGAAGTCTGTCTGCTTGTTGAGCGGCGTGAACGACAGATTTGGTTTCTGATAGATCCCTTCCAAGTGGTTTTTGGCAAAAAACGGCCTTACCGCGTTCCAGCGCCTGAATCGCCTGTTTGGAATGCAGGGCACTGGGTGTGGCAATGACTATTCCATCTACATCGGAGGCTAAGAGCTCCGTGAAGCTTTCACTGATCTTAGCTGAGGGAACGGCCTTTAAGGTGCTTTCCACGGATGGGTGGTGGGGATCGCATATGGAAATATCTTCAGTTAGCCCTTCGGAAGTCAGAGCTTCTAATCGGTTTTTGCCGATCCAGCCTACCCCTAAAAATCCCAGCTTCGGCAGCGTCTCGTTTTCGATCACAATCATTTTTTTACTAGATGGTTTAAAAATTAATTGAATTTAATATAGCCCTTGACGAATCCCTCGGGACATGCGGAAAGAAGTGCCATCGCCTCGTCTAATCGATCAAAGGAAAACCGATGGGATAGCAGTTGTTCAGGATGAATTATTCCTTCTTTGACAGCTTCGATTGCTGCCAACATGCCGTCTTTGTATTTACGGGGGTCACGTTCGTGTGCATTGATCACATCGATGGCTTTCCAATTCCATTTTTGCATGTTGATATTTCTCAGACCATCCTGGTGATAACCCGCTATGATCAGCTTACCGTAGTCCGTGATGATATCAGTCGCCAAGTCTAAAGGCCACTGCTTGCCGGTACATTCTATCACCCGCTCACAGCCTTTGTCTTCCGTAAACGCTTGTGTTTGTTGAACAATCTGATAATGGTCGTCCATTTTAATGCAGAGGTCCGCATCTGCAGATGCCTGTGCTAAGGATGAATCTCGTCTGGAAAAGGCGAGTACCCGAGCTCCTTTTTGTTTGCAAAGATTAATCAAGCCAAGACCCAGAAAGCCCAGTCCAATAATGGCTACTGTTTGTCCTTTTTGAATGTCCGCCCTTCTGAAAATATTCATGAGGCAACCTAGCGGTTCCCCGGGGAAAGGTATCCCGTCCAATGCGGCAGGAAGCGCAACTACTTCACTGGCCGACACAGCCGCATATTCTGAAAAAGCATTTCCGGAAAGTAGGGCCACGCGCTGACCGATGTGAAAGTCAGTCACTTGTTCCCCTTTTTCTTCCACGGTCCCCCAGCCCTCATGCCCGGGGGCGCCGGCCTCCAGAGGATATTCAAACCATTCCCTGCCTTCCCATACAGGAATGTTGGAAGCGCATAGGCCAACGCCTTCCATTTTTACCAGCAATTGGTCCGGTGCGTGACTTTTGGTTTGTTCGATAAAGGTGACCGACCGGGGACGGTCTATAACGGCTGCTTTGTAGGAAGCGATATCAGGATGTTTTGGTGCCGTTCCCGGCTGTGCGTGTGACGTATTCATGTACCAAACTGTCGTTTTGTGTTTTGTTGATTGATGGAGATTGGTGCTGGGTGGACAGCCAATTAAAAATATTTTCCAAACCTTCTTGAATAGGTACGGCAGGACGCCACCCTACAGCATCTTGAAACTTGTCGGTATTGGATACATAATACACCTGATCACCGGTGCGAGGCATACCAAAAGCCAAATCAATCTTCAGCTTGTGTTTGATCTCGATAAGATTAAGAAGTTCGATCAGACTGATGGCGTTGCCGACACCGCCTCCAATATTGAAGACCTGACCACTGATGCTGTTTATATCCTTCCACGCCAGCATAAATGCCTTTAATAGGTCTCCCACATATAGAATGTCCCTGACCTGTTTGCCGTCTCCATAGATGTGGATCGGCCGACCTTTAATCGCTTGGATCAGAAAATGGGCCACCCATCCTTGGTCCTCTGTACCAAACTGGTGAGGTCCATAGATGCAGCTCATTCTGAACACTACGGCTTTGAGGTTGTACGAGCGTACATAGTCTAATACGTATTGGTCCGCAGCTCCCTTAGAGCTTCCGTAAGGGCTGTGGAAGCTGAGAGGCTGGGCTTCGCTAATGCCACTTTGCTTGATGTGGCCGTCTTTTGGATAGTAGCGGGTTTCCGTCTGCTCAAATTCCAGGTTAGGTAGATCCCCATAGACCTTGTTGGTTGAGGTGAAGACCAATGGAGGCTGGTGAGAGGAAGTGCGGATGGCCTCCAGCAGGTTGAAGGTGCCTTGTATATTCACTTCGAAATCGTGAGTAGGATCACCCAGACTTGTTGTGACTGCCACCTGTGCCGCCAAGTGGTACACCATTTTTGCCTGATTTACTACATGTTTAAGCCGGTAGATATTTCTGATATCGGCCACTTCCACCCAGATGTTATCTTTGGGATGCTCGGATAGGAGCCATTCGAGATTTTTTTCTACACCCGGACGGGACAAGTTGTCATATATGATCACTTTATGTCCTTGGTGCAACAAGTGATTAGCAAGATTGACCCCTATGAAACCGGCTCCCCCTGTGATCAAGACAAAATTGGGTTCGTTCGTTTTTTGCTTCTTGGTGTTCTCTTTGGAGTTCCACCAGCCGGGCTGAGCAAGTACCTGGATGTCCACTATTTCTAGCATTCTGAACAGTAGCTTGGGCTTGCCTTGGTAGGTCTTCATTCCAAAAAAATATTCTCGCTCATCGAAATGGAAGCCGTCTACTGTTGGAAGTGCGGGACTTAGATCATACAAGGAATACCAATAAACCCGGCTAGCCGAGCAGTTTGCGACTTTAATGAATTCCTGGAGCTGTTGTTTTTCATCATGTTGCCAAGTGGAATATCCAGCTTCGGTTATCCAGATTTCACGCTCTAATTGATGGTCTTCCAGCACCTTTTTCACGGCTTCGATCTGATCATCCCAAGGCTTAAAATGTGGGTCAAACGTCCCTGGGAAACCATGAATACCTATTGCATCTATATTCTCCAGCACATTTCTCTGGGCCATAAAATCTAACCAATTGCAATCCAGTGGGCTCATTCCTCCTAAGGCCACTTTTTTGCCTAATTGTTTGCTCCAAAAAGCCGCACATATGATCATCTCAGAGAAGATTTCCCAGTTGGAGTCTAAAGTGTAGTCGTACTCGCTCCGGTTGTTGGGTTCGTTCCAAAGCTCGACCCATTCAAAGTGCTGACCGTATTTATTGATAAAGACATCTAGAAAGTCGGCGTATTTTTTTGGGCCTTTAGGAGGAGAAGAGGTTTTGTGTTCAATGCCGATGGAAGGAGGCGTGTATAAAAAGCACGGAAGGATCTCTAGTTCGGCTGCTAGTTTGGGTAAAAGCCAATCATACCAAGCTGGCCCTTCTTTGGTATAGTAATCGGCCCAAGAGATGCCTGTTCTCAAGTGGTTAATTCCTAACGCTTTAAGGTCTTTAAGGGTGTTTTCCACTTTGTCATACTCCCCGATATGGAACCATTGCAGTATGCCCAATACTTTTCCGTCTTGGGGGGCTCCCTGGATATCCCGCTTTTCAGGTCGGTTTTTTTTCATTCTCGTAGATGTTTAGACGGTGAGCCCTCTTGATGTCAATTCTGCTTTGGCTTTGTCCACATGATCCGTGGCCAATTGCGACTCAAGCCATTCAGCCAACTCCTTCATCCCTTCTTCTAGGGAAACTTGTGGAGTATATCCAAGCATATGTTGCGCTTTAGAGATGTCTGCGAAACAATGGCGAATGTCACCGACGCGGTATTCTCCGGTTATTTCAGGTTCTATCTCCCCTTTGCCCATGGTCTTAGCCAGAATTCTTGCTAGGGAACTGATGGTGTAGTGTTTTCCGCTGCCGACGTTGAAAATTTGTTGGTTAGCGCCAGGGACTTCTAAAGCAAGTCGGCAAGCCCTAGCGATGTCCCTAACATGGACAAAATCCCTTTTTTGGTTACCGTCTTCGAATATGAGGGGAGGGCGATTATTTAACAGCCGGGAAGAAAAAATCGCCATGACTCCTGTGTAAGGATTAGACAAGGATTGTCGCGTGCCATAGACATTAAAAAATCTTAGTGCAGTAACAGGGATATTGTAGGCTTTACAGGTTAGAAGACATAGCTGTTCTTGGTCATATTTTGACAATGCGTATACTGAAGAAAGGTTGGGGGTTTTCGTTTCGTCAGTAGGGATAGGTTCCAGCAGGTCGCCCTTTTCGTTGTAGACCTCCCACTCGTTGTCTCTTAGTTGCTCGATAGACCGGGAAGCAAAATGTGAAGGTTTGCCAGAAGCGTCCCGGTATAATCCTTCCCCATAAATGCTCATACTGGATGCTACGACCAATTTCTTGACGGGGTACTTGATGATGGCTTCCAAGAGTGTCGCTGTACCCACGTTGTTGACATCAGTGTATTCCTTGATCTCGTACATCGATTGGCCCACACCTACTAAAGCGGCCAAATGAAAGACTGCATCAGCTTCTTTGACCAGCTTCCCCACGAGTTCACCGTCCCGAACGTCACCTTTTACCAGATGAATTTGCTCACTCAGGTATTCGGGTCGTGTTGCTCCCTTTCCATGTACTTGTTCAGAAAGGTTGTCCAGCACTGTGATAGAATAATTGTGCTTTAAAAGTTCATCGCAAAGATGCGAGCCGATAAATCCGGCCCCTCCTGTGAGTAGAATTTTGTTCATGGTGGTATAGTTGGTGTCGACCGAGAACATTTACAATTAGCATTCCAGCTGGAGAAGGAGTGGAAGAAGCACAGCGACTGGGCGTTTACCATTTATCCGATCCACATTGTGGGGAGAAAGACTCCCGCATAAAGGAGAAAATGCGCCACATCTTCCTGTCAACTAGGCTGACTTGTAGGGGTGATGGTAATCTCCGAAAGGTTTACCGTCGGTGGCAGGAGCAATGCATGGGCAACTAGCTCTGCAACCTGTTGGGGGCTTATGCTTCCCCAGCCAATATCGGCGACCGAATGAAAGCCGCTGACCATATCTTTGAAAAATGCGGTATCTACCACCCCTGGAGCTATTAGCCCTACCCTGAGTTTTCCCTCCACCTCTAACTGCAATGTTTTAGCCACCATGTTTAAAGCAGCCTTGGAGGCAGAATAGACGCCTCCATAAGGATAAGCTTGTTTGGCTGCAGTGGAAGAAATAAACAAAATTGAGCCCTCTGAACGCTGTAGCATCCCTGGAAGAAAGGCCCGTACAAAACGCAACGCGCCGGTCAGATTGATGTCTATAATTCTTGTCCATTTCTCTGGGTCACCTTCAGTAATTTTTTCGTGAATTCCCTGTCCTGCATTCGAAATCAATACGTTGGGAACGCCGAAGTGATCATGGACGAAGGTATAAAGATGATGAATGTCTTCAGCCTTGCTGACGTCGCATTGAAGGTAGTGGGAGCCGCTTACGCTTTCATCCGGATGGATATCCGCATTGATAACTTCGTAATGCAATTGCGCCAGCTTTTCAACGATGGCTTTTCCGATTCCAGAGCTTCCTCCGGTGACGACGGCAATCTTCTTTCTGTCCATTAGGTACTCCATCTAGATGACATTAAACAGTTGGGATCTTCACTTGGAAACAGGCATAAAATGTGGAGCTGCTATGTTGTTTTGAACCAAAAAGCGGATGATAACAACATTAGGCCAACCCATACTGAAGATTTTAAACAAGATATATGCCCCCTCTACCATGGTAGACGTCAAATTCAAAACGTATGACCTGTCCTTCAAGACCGACGAAGAGGGAAGACCTATCCTGTTGTTCTTGGGAAAACGGGATGTAAATGGGCAGATAAAGGGGGAGAGATATGCCCGACGGCTAGTATTTGATGAGGAAGGTAAGGCGGTTAAGGATCATTGGGACCATAAAGGAAAGGCTAGCTAAGCCTTTGAAGATGCCCTATTTTCTACTAATCCAATAATGGATTCACACAAGTGAGGAGTGGCTTCTCTATTTGAAGTAACGCCATTCAGAAAGGTGCTATGGCTTTGCACAAGGCTAGCCTGTGGTCGAAGTTCCTGCGGATGTTTTAATCCTGAAAACGATTTCATTCCAGGAATATCGTAGCAGGTGGTCATCAGAAACAATCAGCGGGTACTTGGCGTTGCTGGCGCACATTGACCGTACTGTCCGGGGTTTTACGCAATCTTTTCTCTACTCCTTACATAGAATAAATGCTTAAGAGAATGTCTTGCCTCCAGATGGACAGGAGTGAGTAGACGTGAGTGCCTCTTTGTGTACGACGTAGCTTGTCAGTTTAACACAGCGTGCTGCTTTAGGAAGAGCTATCAGCGCCCCATCGAAGAGCTATCAGCGCCCCATCTAAGTACCTCGCATAACAACAGGCACACAATTTGGATTTTTATGTTGGAACTAACCACGACATACCATGAAAAAAGTAATTTGTTTAATTAGTCTGGCAGGAGTATTCGCTTTGGGTTCCTGCGAAACCAATACAGTCAAGAATGTAGATGATAATGCCATGATGGATCGAAGAGACACATCCGCGATAAAACAAGAGTACAACAGCCGGGGTGTACCTGCTGAGGGTATTCCGGACAACAATGCGGTCAGAGCCGACACGGTATCGGTAGGAGATATGGACGATAGTGCTATAATGAGCGGCCTCCCCCAGGGAGTGGCTGATAAAATCAGAAGTGAGGAATCGCTAAAGGGCAAACGGTTGACAAACAGCCGGGAATTTACCGAAGCGGGGACCACGTATTACGAGCTTACCTTCGAAAACGGTGAAACATCTAAGGTGACCTTTGATCAAAAAGGTAACAGGAGGAATTAGTCATCCTATGCCGGGGAAGCTATGGAGCGGTCTACCACAGCTGACGTGGCGGGGCATCGATGAAACACTGTGTTTAGGAAAGGTAACAAAGGAAGGCAGAAAAAGGGGCGGAGCAATGACCCCATTTTTCTGCCTTTTCAATGCACCTTGGATACTTCGTCTAACCGAATCGCTAGGATAATTCTAGCTTGCATCGCCTAAGCATCCTTTTCTCCAGAGATAGGAAAAACGTCTTTAGCTAGCATCCGTTGTAGTGCCTCGTCATCCGTAAGATCCAACCTGAGGGGAGTTAAGGATACCAATCCGTTTTCCATGGCCCAGCGATCGGTGTCTTTTTCGGTTTCTTCGATGGGGACTACAGTAAACCAAAAATGTTCGCGGCCCATTGGATCATGAGAAGGCTTGACCAAGCCATCATAATGGCGGACAGATTGCCGGGCCCAGCGAATGCCCCTCGGTTGGGGAGGCAGGTTGACGTTGACAAGGGACGGGGAAGTCTCTGTTACCAGAAAATCCAACACCTGTGCGATATATGGCTTGATGGGTTCAAAATCTATTTCTTCTCGGGAGCTCGGGGTACTGAATGCGACTCCTTTAATACCGAGAAGAGCGGCCTGCTTGGCTGCGGCTAAAGTTCCTGAATGCCACATGGAATTGCCTAGGTTGGTTCCTAAGTTCACACCGGAGAGCACAAGGTCCACTTTCTCCGAATGAAAACAGCCCAAAGATACACAATCTGCAGGAGTCCCGTTAACCCTGAACGCTTCGAAGTCTTTGATTTTGGTTCTTCTGTAGGTCAAGGGACGGGAAGCGGTGATGGCATGTCCCATGGAAGACTGCTCAACATCGGGGGCAACGATCTTCACACTTCCAAATTGTGAGGCTACTTCAGCCAAAGCTAGGATTCCGGGACTATAAATCCCATCATCGTTGGAAATCAAAATATTCATGTTATACAGGTTTGGTTCTGCTGAAGCCAAACAAAAACCAAGCTTAACCCCTAAACACGAATCAACTTTATGAGAATTACCCTAATTTACAATCCTCAAGCAGGAGCGGCTTCCTTTTCGTTAGAAGGCTTTGTCAAAGGCTTGGAAGCCAGTGGCGCTGAGGTCCTAGTTCATGACATCAAGGAAGATAATTATGAACATGCTTTAGATCATTCTTGTGACTTTATAATCATAGCAGGGGGTGATGGAACCATCGAGAAAATCGCCGAAAAAGCCATCAACCTGGACAAAAATGTTCCATTCGCCATACTCCCATGCGGAAACGCCAACAATATTGCAGGAAGTCTGGATGTCGACACAGCAATCCGGTCCATTGTAGAAAGTTGGCAACAACAAGCCTTTCGAAATTTTACCGTAGGCGTTATTCGGAGAAGTTATAAGAACCTGACATTTTTTGAATCGGTGGGTTGGGGCTTATTTGCCGAGGTATTGCAGGAGGTGAAGGAGGAGAAAAAGGCAGCGAAACAACCAGCCATCGCAAACCAAGACAAAGTGAAGTATGGGCTACAAAAACTCATTCAGGCCGTTCAGGAGCTTCAGCCTGCCTTTTATCAGATATTAGTGGATGGGAAGGATTTCTCTGGATATTACCTATGGGTAGAGGTAATGAACTCCCGGTCTATGGGGCCACAGCTTCAACTGGCTCCAGATGCTAAGCATGGCGATAGATACCTCGATGTGGTGCTCATTAAAGAAAAAGAAAGGGATCAACTGGAAAAATTTTTAGTCACCCATAAGGGGGAAAACCATGGAGATACATTTAGTCCCATTAAAGCCAGGCATATCAGTATCCGAAGTAACCAGGTGATGCATATAGACGACAAGCTACAACCGGTCGAAGAGGGAGCAGAAGAGTGGTCCGAAATCAGCTTACTTCCGGAACCGCTCCGAATCCTGAATGCCTAAACCACCCGGGGAAGTACGGGCGCTGGCGTAGTTTTGGTTCAGACCTTATCCGGTGGCGCGTACGTCATCACCATACGTCAGTTTATATACATAAAATCTTGAAATTATGAATGACATCTTAACGCGATCTTTTTGGAACAACACGGTTTACGATTATTTATTTGTGTTGGGGGCGATTGTCTTGGGTATTTTGATTATCAGGCTGGTTAAAGGCCCGGTTTTGCGAAGGGTTAAAGCCTTAACCTCTAAGACCAAGTCTGGAGTGGATGACTTTATCGTGGATTCTATCGAACGGTTTGCGGTTCCTGCATTGTATATCGTTTTGATTTCTTGGGCGCTCCGGCTCCTCAACATGTCCGTGCGGTTGAGTGGGTTTATTGATTTCCTCACCACCATCATCGTGACGGTTCTTATTATCCGCTTTTTTTCCTCGACCATCTTAATGTTGCTGACCAGGTATGTCCGAAATCAGAATGGGGGCGAGGAGAAAGTCAAACAATTGTATGGCATAATGGTCATCATCAATGTCTTCATCTGGACGGTTGGCATCTTGTTTTTACTCGACAATTGGGGTAAAGACGTGACGGCTATCATTGCCAGTTTGGGCATCGGAGGTATCGCTATTGCACTTGCAGCCCAGAATATTGTGGGCGATATCTTCAACTACTTTGTGATCTTTTTTGACAAGCCCTTTGAAGTGGGAGATTTTGTAGTGATCGATGACAAAAATGGCGTGATCGAGTATGTCGGCCTGAAGACTACCCGTATCAAGACCCTTTCCGGTGAGCAATTGGTCTTCTCCAACAGTGACCTCACCAATTCCCGGATCCATAACTTGAAAAAAATGGAGCGGCGCCGTATCGTATTTAAGATCAGGACTAATTATGAAACCAGCCATGAGCAGCTGAAGGAAATTCCGACACTTCTGCGGAGCATCGTGCTTGAGCAAAAGCCTGTTACTTTCGACCGGGGCCATTTTTTTGCCTATACGGATTCAGGGTTAGACTTTGAAGTTGTTTACTATGTAGAGTCGGGCGACTACAACCTGTATATGGATATACAGCAGGCAATCAATCTGAGAATCCATGAAGAATTTGAAAAGAGAGGTATTGGCGTGGCCGTGCCCATACGCTCACTTTACGTCAATAGAGAGGATGAGGATGATGCAGGCAAAAATGATCCGCCAACCTTGCTGGTGGAAGGTGACGGCAAATCCTAGCGTACAAGATCACCGGATCCATGTTGAGGCGGGGCAACAGTTTGTTTAGAATTGGGTACAGTTCGAGTCGGAAGGGATAGGGTGCATATTTTGTACTTTCGTTGTTTTAAAATAAAAAAATCTGCTTTCTAGTCAAAAATCCACTGGAGTTACCGCAAAGGGGTAGGATGCTTTTCTCTTTTGGGTATGGAAGTATACCACTAAAAATTTGGACTGTTTTTAGATTAAAGATTCATATAACCACTAACCGCTATCTGCCACTAACACCATAAACAACCTTTATTATGAACAAATCACCCTCTATTTTTCAGGAGATCGAAAGAAAACTTGCCAAAGACCATTATGCCGCTAGTCTGCCAGCTTATCATCCAGCTAAAGGGAAGAGAACTTTAAAAGAGCCTAAGGCGGTTTATCGGCGACAAGTAAATCTAAAAAGCAAAACGATGGGAGAAGCCCCGTCGGCTGCCAGGGGTTCAAATGGAAACCCACCGGACCCGTTCCCATCAAGCCCTCCGGAAATAGAGCGGCCCGGAGAAACCGAGTTACCCAAACCAGGGGAGCAAGAAATTGATCCAGGGCGGGATTTTCCGCCACCCAACCTGCCTCACCCTGATGAAGAAGAAATTCCGGGAGAGAAACCT
>Ga0079224_100005005_pt1 | contig 17329 bp, 18 predicted proteins | sample Stecom2015_FD_80414 | JGI IMG/M metagenome (GOLD analysis project Ga0079224, IMG submission 80414) | Agricultural soil microbial communities from Utah to study Nitrogen management - Steer compost 2015 | ecosystem: Environmental > Terrestrial > Soil > Agricultural land | place: USA: Utah... | reverse complement strand
CTGGCCGGGCTGCCGATCGGGCTCGGGCTCGGGTTTGCGCCGCGACCGGGGGATTGAGCGATGCGTTTGTCCATCATCACGCTTGCGATCATCCTCGCGCTCGGCTGCGACGCCAAGGACAAGGCCCAGCAGGAGGGCGTCGTCGAGCGCCTCGACGCCGCGAGGGTCGAGCACGCCGGGCTCGAGATCCTCAGGCTCCGCCAGAGCGTCGATCTGTACCGGATCGAGAAGCTCGAGTGCCCGAACGGCGTGCAGGATCTGGTCGCCGCCCAAATCGAGCCCAAGCCGATCGAGGATCCGTGGGGCAACGAGTTCGTGTTCACCTGCCCGGGCGAGCACGACGAGGTCGACATCGTCTCGCCGGGTAAGGACGGCAAGCTCGGCACCGCCGACGACATCCAGTCGTGGACGCTCAGCCCTCGGGCGGGTGACAGGTGACGTTGCTGATCATCCCGCCGGTCATGTCCGAGTAGGTGTAGGGCCCGTTGAGCCCGTCGAAGATCTCGTAGCTGAAGTCGGCCGGATCGATCTTGAACGCCCGCGTGTCACCCTGCGCGACCGCCCAGATGTAGCCGTCGATGTCGACGCTCACGCCCTTGACCTGGTTGTTGACCGGCAGCGCGACGTTCTGCCCGACCGCCAGGGTCTCCATGTCGACGAACACCACCCCGCTCTGCCCGGCGGCCCAGATCCGGCCCTCGAGATCCTGAGCGATGCCGCCGCTGGTCGAGACGTTGGCGTACTGCTTTTGCTGGGTCATCGGATCGTAGCGAGAGATCGAGCTCGACAGCCACACCCGCCCCTGCGTGTCGACGGTGATGCCGTAGCCGCCGCCGCTGGTGATCGAGTACTGGTGGGTCACGAAGTCGACGCGGACCAGCTTGTTGTTGCCCCAGCCGTGAAACCAGAAGTTGCCCTGGTAATCGACCGCGCCGCCGTAGGGGCCCAGGCCGATGCCGAGGCCGGTGTTGGTGTGATCGCAGTTGAACTGGTCTTCGGGGATGTGGATGGTGTCCTCGATGGCCCCGCTGTCGCCGTCGATCAGGTGGACCCACACGCCCTGCGGGCCGCACAGCGTCGGGCTCGAGCCGCCGGCTCCGGTGGTCGTCCACAGCTTTTGATTGGCGTGGCAGGGGCCGTCGCCGGGCGTCCAGGCGACCGGGCGCTGGACGGTCATGCCGGGGAACTCGACGAACCAGTCGAGGCAGTCGTCTTGACCGAAGGGCAGCACGTCGTTGGGGCCGGTCGAGGTCTGCAGCCCGGGCATTCCGTTCTTGTTGGGGTCGCAAAATTCGGTCCGCGTCCAGTACTTGGCCAGCCCGGTGCCGCGGTTGGCGACGACCATCGCCTTGCCGTCGACGCTGACCGAGGTCCGCGAGGGCGAGATGCCGCCCGTGCGGTAGCGGCCCTCCTCGATCATCGTCCGGGTGTTGATCTTCGCGACCGTCTGCTCGTCGGTGTTGGCGATCCACACGTAGCTCCAGTCGTTGTTGCCACACTCGCAGTCGCCCGGATCGCCGTCGCCGGTCGTGTCGGGCAGGGTGTCGAGCTTGATGCCGCCAGGGTCGCCGTCGCCGTCGCCCGGATCGCCGTCGCCTGGATCGCCGTCGCCCGGATCACCGTCGCCATTGCTGTTGCTGTTCGACTCCTCGGCCGTCTCACCGAGCTCGTTGCCCGAGCTCCCGCCGTCGGTATAGAGGGATCCGTCGCCGCGCTCGCTCGAGCAGGCGAGGCACAGCAGGGCAGGGAGCAGTCGACCAGCAGAGCGCATACCTGGAGTTTGCCGCCCGAGCTCGCGATTGTGTCGGCGCTCGAGTGACGCCGTTTGCACATGGTTTTGCGGGGTCTTGCGATCGTCTGGCCAGGCCGCCGGCCGGGCTACTTGGACTCGCGGGAGCGAAGCTTGCGGACCAGGGTCACGAGCCCGAGCACCAGCGAGCCGGAGATCAGACCGATCACAAAGTTGCCGAGCGAAGGCAGGATCCAGCCGAGCACGCCGCCGAACTCGGTCGCCCACTCGATCGCGTGGTGCAGCTGCGGGACCGCGTGGCTGATGATGCCGCCGCCGACCAGGAACATCGCCGCGGTCCCGGCGAACGACAGGAACTTCATCAAGTACGGCGCCGCCCGGAGGATGAAGCGGCCGAGCTTCTGGCTCGACTTGGACTCGCGCTTGCTCAGGTACAGGCCGAAGTCGTCGAGCTTGACGATGCCCGCGACCAGCCCGTACACGCCGACGGTCATGATCATCGCGATGCCGATCAGGACCCCGACTTGCAGCGTGAACGGCTCGGTCGAGACGGTGCCGAGCGAGATCACGATGATCTCGGCCGAGAGGATGAAGTCGGTCCGGATCGCCCCCTTGATCTTGTCGCGCTCGACCGCCGCCAGATCGGCCGCCGGATCGAGCAGCGCCTTGGCCAGCTCCTGCTCGTGCTGCTGGATCTCGGCCTCGTCGTGGAGGAATTTGTGGGCCAGCTTCTCGACGCCCTCGAAGCACAAGAACAGGCCGCCCAGCATCAAGAGCGGCGTGATCCCCCAGGGCGCCAGGACGCTGATCGCCAGCGCCGCCGGGACCAGGATCGCCTTGTTGACCAGCGAGCCCTTGGCGACCGCCCAGACGACCGGCAGCTCGCGGTTGGCCTTGACACCCGTGACCTGCTGGGCGTTGAGCGCCAGATCGTCGCCGAGCACGCCCGCGGTCTTCTTGGTCGCGGCCTTGGTCAGGATCGCGATGTCGTCGAGGACGGTCGCGATGTCGTCGAGCAGGGTAAAGAGGCTGGATCCGGCCATGAGCTCCTGGGGGGTCGGCAGGATGGTAGCGGACTTCGGGCTTGGGTAAATTTATCCGGCGATGGTCCGCCTCGAAGCCCTTCATTGCACGATGACGATCGAGCAACCGGCCGCGGGTGTCGTGGTGGTAGCGATCGTGGGCACCGACACCGGAGAGCTCGGCGATGCGCCGTTTCGGGCCCTCGCCCCGCTGATCGCTGGTGACCGTCGAGTCGAGCTGTTCATCGACGCCCGCCGCGCTCGCGGACCGTCGGTCGACGTGAGCAACGACTGGGCCTCGTGGCTGGCGCGCCATCGCGACGCGCTGCGCCACGTCAGCATGTTGACCGCGAGCCGACTCGTGCAGCTCACCGCCGACTTCGTCCGTCGCTTCGCCGAGCTCGGCGAGTTGATGCGCATCTACACCGAGCCGATGGTGTTCGAGGGCGCGCTGTCCAACGCGCTGGGCAATGCCCGGGACACTCGCGGCCCCGGACCGTGCTCCGGGATCGATCAGTCCTGATCGTCGCCGACGTCATCGTCGCCGACGCCGTCTTCGATCTCGATCTCGCCGTCGTCCTCGCTCGGCTCGGCGGCCGGCGGCGGCTCGACGCGAGCCGGTCGCCGGGTCACGCCGCCGAGCTGCAGGGCCTCGCGCAGCAGCGACTCGCGGGTGCTGGTCCCGGTCTTGGTGAACACGTTGTGCATGTGCCACTTGACCGTGGCCTTGCTGATCTCCAGCTCGTTGCCGATCTCGCCGTTGCTGCGGCCTTGCAGCACGAGCGCGAGGATGTCGGCCTCGCGCTCGGTCAGCGTGGCCTTGCTCTTGAGCCGGGTCACCGCCCAGCGCAGGCGAGTCTGCGGGCTGTCGGGCGCGAGATCGCGGACGACCTCGTAGCCGAGCGCCTCGAGCAGCGCGGTGATCTTGGCGGCCTGCTCGTCACGCTCGACGGCGAACCGGACTCGAATCTTGGAATGTGCAGCCATCGTTGTCTCTGGATTTGCGAAGCGGTCTTGGTTTGCTCACTCGGACTCCGGCAGCTCTGCGCAGCGGCAGAACCCCCGGCCACGAAGCTCTCGTTCGATCAGCGCGACGGCGGCCGGGCTGTAGACGTGGCCGATCACCGTCCGCTCGTTGCCGCGGGCCTTGCTCAGGTACGCCCGCGAGTGCGCGCGCGAGCCCTTGAGGCCGAGGTGGGCGATCAGCTTGCCGATCCGCGTCGGCGTCATCCCGCACCAGCGCTCGGCGATCTGCGTGGGCGTCGACCAGCCGTGGGTCAGCTGCTCGCGGTAGTCCTCGAGCAGACCACCCAGGGCGAGCTCGCTGGTCACGACCCGGTGGGCCTCGAGCAGATCGCCGGCGACCAGCCCGGCCTTGTCGAGCCGATCGAGCAGCTTCTCGAGCACCGCGGCCTCGAAGCAGCGACGCTCGAATTCCAGGCGGTTGCCGGCGATCGTCGCCGCGTCGATCGACAGGATCGGCTGGTCGAGCGCCCGACGGGCGCGCTCGTACGCGAAGAACTCGGGGATCACCCGCTCGCGCAGGTGGGTCACCAGCCGCCGCACGGTCGCGCCGTCGAAGCAGCGCAGCAGCGCGTCGAGGGCCGCCGGCCGCAGCAGCGCGACCGGCTTGCGGTGAGCATGGCTCCCGCGCGGCAGGACCACGTGCGCTCGATCGAGCTTGTCGAGCAGCTCGCGACGATCGCCGCCGTCGAGGTAGATGATCGCGTCGAGCGGCAGCCCTTCATGCCAGCGCTCGGCCACCCGGGCGAGCAGCTGCAGCGGATCATCGACGCCGAGCGCCGACGCCAGCTCGCAGGCCAGCCACGCGGGCGCGTGATCGCAGGCGATCGTGATCAGGCTCCAGCCCTCGAAGCTGCCCACGAAGCGCACCGCCAGGCTGCGCTCGGCGGTCGGTCGATCGGACAAGTCGGGCAATCGCAACATCGGTCGCATCCTCGAACGTGCTCACTATGGATCCCCGACCCGTTGACGGTCATGGACGTGGTTGTCACCGGCGGATCACCATCGCGAACGGTTCGCGGGCGGCTTGAACCGTGCGTCACGGTCTGAGGGCGACCCGGTGGTGTATGCAATCATCTCGACCAAGTGATGCGATTCGCATTGAAACGAATCGCACGGTTCGTCCTCACGCATTCGGGGGGGCGCTCGCGGCACCTCGCACCGAGCCGACCGCGCGCAGTTCACCCCCCTGCTTGACTGCCGTTTGCCGACCGAGTAAGCCTACGCGCCCCAACACCACCCGAGCCCAGGTAGCTCAGTCGGTAGAGCAGGGGACTGAAAATCCCCGTGTCGGCGGTTCGATTCCGTCCCTGGGCACCGCCAAGGCCCCGAGGAGCGCTCCTCGGGGCCTTTTCGCGAGCACCGGCCTGGATACCCCCTATAATTCGTTGCCCCCGCGCTCGCGGGGCCGACGCCTCATGCAACGCAAAAGCTCCGTCCCCTCTCCTCGCTCTTGGCTCGCCGGAACGGCTCTGTTTGGCCTCTGCTGCCTGCTCGCCTGGCAGCATCGAGACACCGACGAGGGCCTGAGCGCCGACGAGATCCCGCAGACCCGCATCGAGGACGAGCTCGCGGTCGGGCAGGACGGTCGCCAGCTGCTGCTCGATCTGGTCGAGCCCGAGGACGGCGAGGGCGGATCGGAGGCCGAGCTCGAGGCCTTGATCGCGTCGCTCGATCTGCGTGCGGAGCCGGCCGGGTTCTACTCCGAGACCGAGCACCTGTGGCGGATCCACGGCACGCCTCGTCAGCTCCAGGCGCTCGAGCGAGAGCTCGCCAATCATCCGCTGGTCGAGGGCATTGAGGCCGACGTGATGTACTCGCTGCCGAGCGAGGCGCTGCGAGCCTTCGAGCCCGGTGACGAGCTCGAGGTTCAAAAGCCCCGCCGCCCCCGGTTCACGCCCAACGATCCGATGTACCCGCTGCAGTGGCACCTCGAGGCCATCAACGTGCCCGAGGCCTGGATGCACACCCGCGGGCGCGGGGCCGTGGTCGCGGTCATCGACACGGGCGTCGCCTACAAGGATCTCAAGTGGAAGAACCTCGACGCCAAGGCGGTGCCCGATCTGGCCGGCATCGAGTTCGTCCACGGCGAGACCTTCATCAGCAACGCGCTGCCCGAGGGCCTCGACGATCACGCCCACGGCACCCACGTGACCGGCACGGTCGCGCAGGCGACCGACAACGGCGTCGGCGTGGCCGGGGTCGCGCACCAGGCCAAGATCATGCCGCTCAAGGTGCTCGCGGGTGACGGGCGCGGCTCGGTGGCCGGGATCGCCAACGCGATCCGCTACGCCGCCGACCACGACGCCGACGTGATCAACATGAGCCTCGGCGGCCCGCTGCCCTCGCGGGTGATGGCCAAGGCGGTCGAGTACGCCAACAAGAAGGGCGTGACGGTCGTGTGTGCGGCCGGCAACGAGAAGCGCTCGAAGATCTCGTATCCGGCCGCCTACGAAGGCTCGGTGGCCGTGGCCGCGACCGACTGGGAGGGCAAGCGAACCTTCTACTCCAATTGGGGCAAGCAGCTCGACGTCTCGGCGCCCGGCGGCGACACCCGCAGCGACAAAAACGGCGACGGTCAGCCCGACGGCGTGCTGCAAAACACCATCGCGATCCAGGATCCCTCGCGCAACGACTACCTGTGGTTCCAGGGCACCTCGATGGCCTCGCCGCACGCGGCCGGAGTCGCGGCGTTGATCGTCTCGCAGGGCGTCAGCAACCCGGCCGAGGTCGAGCGGATCATGAAGGCGACCGCTCGTCATCCCAACGGCGTGAAGTGGGACGAGCAGTATGGCGCCGGGGTCATCGACGCCGAGGCGGCCGTGCTCGCGGCTCGCTCCGACCATCGCGGCGAGCGGCTCGGCTTCGCCGGCTTGCTCGGCTTGCTGGCGATCGGCGGGCTCGGGTTTGCCGGCTTTGGATCCGAGGCGATGACCCGCGGCAGCGCGACGCGGCGCAAGCTGATCGCCGGCGCGGGCCTGGTCGCCGGGGCCGGGCTCGCGGTCGGGGCGATCGGCATGCCGGCCGCGTACGCGCTCGGTACCGCGACCGGCGTGCTGGGTTCGGGCCTCTTGCTGTCGGCGTTGCTGCCGACCCTGCTGGTGCTGCTGCTCTTGCAGGTCAAGTCGCTGCGCGGGTTCTTGACCGGCCTGGCGCTCGGCTGGGCGGCCTTGCTGGCACACGGAGCCGTGGTGCTGCCGACGCTGATCGAGGGCATCCCGGGCGGCGCAGGCTGGGATCGGCTGTGGCTGATCGGCAACGCGGCGCTGTGCCTGTGGCTGGCCCGCAAGGTCGGCCGGGCCGGGGTCGAGACCGACCAGAAGTAGTAGGCTCGCAGCGATGTCGGCCCCGACGCTGCGCTTCTACTTCGACTTCTCCTGCCCGTACGCCTACGTGGCGTCGACCCGGATCGAGGCGCTCGCCGAGCGAGCGGGCGCGCGGCTCGATCCACGGCCGATCCTGCTCGGCGGCGTGTTTCGGGCCCACGCGACCCCGCAGAACCTGTCCGAGACGCTGTCGCCCGCCAAGGCCCGACACAACCTCGCGGACATGCATCGGCAGGCCGCGCGGGCAGGCGTGCCGCTGAACTTTCCCAGCGGGCACCCGATCCGCACGGTCGAGGCGCTGCGATCGTTGCTGGTCGTCGGCGAGCCCTTCATGCCGCTGGCCCACGCGTTTTATCGGGCGTACTGGGTCGACGGGATCGATCTGTCCAGGCGCGAAGGTGTGGCCGAGGTGCTGCGCAACGCCGGGCACGACGCCGACGCGGTGCTCTCGAAGATCGACGACCCCGCCATCAAGGACGAGCTGCGCGAGCGGACCGACGAGGCGATCGCGGCCGGAGTGTTCGGCGTGCCGACCTGCGTGGTCGAGACGGGCTCGGACGGCGCATCGCCGGCCGGCCTGAAGGGAGCCGAGCCGGAGCTGTTTTGGGGCGTTGATCGCCTCGAGATGGTCGAGAGGTTGCTGCGCCAGCAGGGCCAGCCGTTCGTGCCGCAGACGCCGACCCTTCAAATCGAGCCGCCCGAGCTGCCCCGGGCCAGGCGACCGGTCGACGTCTACTTCGATTACTCGAGCCCGTTCGCGTACCTGGGCTGCTTCATGGCCGAGCGGCTGCTCGGCGACGACGCTCGCTGGCATCCGATGCTGCTCGGGGCGGTGTTCAAGCAGGTCGGCACACCCGACGTGCCCATGTTCGCGCAGAGCGAAGCCAAGCGGCGGCACACGGCCAAGGATCTGCAGCGACAGGCGTCGGCGGCCGGGGCCCCGTTTTCGTTCCCGAGTCGGTTTCCGATGCGGACCGTGCTGCCGCTGCGGGCCACCCTCGCGGTTCGGGCTCACGAGAGCCGCAAGGGCCGACGGCTCGTGCATGCGCTGTTTCGGGCGCTGTGGGCCGAAGATCGCGACATCTCCGATCCGGCCGAGGTCGAGCGGATCGCCGACACTTGCGGCTTCGACGGCGCCGAGCTGGTCGCTCGCGCGAATCAACAGCAGGTCAAGGACGCGCTGTTCGAGTCGACCCGCGCGGCCGTCGAGGCCGGGGTGTTCGGGGCGCCGACCTTCATCGTGCACACCGACGCCGGCCCGGAGCTGTTTTGGGGCGCCGACCGGCTCGAGCTCGCGCTCGCGGCCGCGTGTTAGCCGGCGAAGAACGCCAGGCTCCGCTGCAGCGCGTGGGCCGAGGCGACCGCGTCGAAGCTGCCGCGATGATCGCAGTTGAACCCGTGATCGGCGTCGTACTCGTGGATCTCGAGGTTCGGGTGGCGGCGGCCGAGCTCGTGGACCTTGTCGAGCGGCAGCGTGGCGTCGTGCGTGCCGACGTGCATCTGCACGGGGACCCGAGTACCTCGTCGCAGTGATGTTGATGGTCTGAGGCTTGTTCCTCACGCCCCTGGCTTTGTCGCTCGTCGGTCGAGTGTGCCCGACACACTCCCTCCTCGCTTCGCGCCAGGGACGCGAGGCCCGGCGCCTCAAACCATCAACATCACTGCGGCGAGGTACTGGGCGCAGATCCATGTGGTTGACGATCCGGCTGCCGTAGTAGCTGACCGCCCGGGCGATGCCGTCGAGCCGACCGGCGCCGAGCCAGACCGTCGAGCCGCCCCAGCAGTAGCCGACGATCCCGACCGGGCCGCAAGCTCGCACGGCGTCGATCGCCGCCTGCAGATCGGCGAGCACCTGCTCGGGCTTCAGCTGGTCGACCAGCTCGCGGCCGCGCTGGATGTCCTGCGGCTGGTAGCCGAGCTCGAGCTTGGGCTCGATGCGATCGAAGAACGCCGGGGCGATCGTCGTGTAGCCGGCCGCCGCGAACCGAAGCGAAGCGGAGGTCTAAGTCCGAACAGCCCGCAGGGCGGCCGCGAAGCGGGCCGGACGCGAAGCGGCCGGGTTCGGACTGAACCGGGCCGCGGTCGCGCGGATGTGGGCGTTGACGCCGAAGATCTCCTGGATCACCACGACGGCGCCGCGCGGCTGGCCGAGCGGATCGATCCGGTGAGCGTCGAGCTGGTGACCGTCACGGGCGCGTAGCGAGACGTCGGGCATCGCGGTCGCCACGATCGCTCAGCTCGACGGGCGTCGCAACCGAGCGGACGGCCGCGCAGTCAACCGGAGCGGACGGAGTTCAGCGAAGCTGGACGGAGTCAGCGAAGCTGGACGGAGTCAGCGCAGGTAGACGAGCACGGCCGAAGGCCGCGCGCAGTCAACCGGAGCGGACGGAGTTCAGCGAAGGTGGACGGAGTCAGCGAAGGTAGACGAGCACGGCCGAAGGCCGCGCGCAGTCAACCGGAGCGGACGGAGTTCAGCGAAGCTGGACGGAGTCAGCGAAGGTAGACGAGCACGGCCGAAGGCCGCGCGCAGTCAACCACGGAATCATCAACGCGAGCGGGATTGCGATCGAGGCGAGCGCGACGACGTTGAAGGCGACGTTGATCCCGACGCCATGCGCGGCCGAGACCCCGGTGTCGATCACGAACCAGTGCAGCGTCGAGATCACGATGCACCACACCGCCCAGCGCTCGCGTCGGCGCAGCGGGATCGCGACGATCGCCAGCATCGTCCACGCCCAGGCGATCATGGTCCCGCCCAGCAGCGCCTGAATCCACGCCCGGTAAGCCGTGGCCTCGGCGCCGTATTCGGTGGTCCCCCACAAGGCCGCGGCGACGCGGTCTTGGTGCCAGGCGAACGCCCACCCGTCGAGCCCGAAGGCGATCACGTGACCGAGCACAATCTGCCCGGCGAAGCCCGTGAGCAGGGCGATCCAGGCGATCCGGGCGAGCCCGGTCAGCGGCGGCGGTTCGGCGTCCATCGCTGCGGATCGTGGCACGTATCGGCGATCGCGCGCGAGTCGACTCTCACTCGCCCGCGCTCGCGCGAAGTGGACCCGGCCCCGTCATCGGGCTACACGTGCGCAATGGTCAGCCTGCCCATCGTCGGTGGCCGCTCGCGCCCGGACGAGCGCTCGATCGGCGTCGAGCCCAAGAAGGTCTATTTCGTCAGCCTCGGCTGCCCCAAGAACCAGGTCGACACCGAGGTGATGCTCGGGGTCGTGCGAGCCGGCGGCCACACGCTGGTCGACGATCCCGAGCAGGCCGACACGCTGGTCGTCAACACCTGCGGGTTCATCGACGCCGCCAAGGAGGAGTCGATCGACACGATCCTCGAGCTCGCCCGGGTCAAGGCCGGGGCCGACGATCAAAAGCGCCTGGTCGTGGCCGGCTGCCTGAGCCAGCGCTACCCGACCGAGCTGGCCGACGAGCTGCCCGAGGTCGACTTCTTCCTCGGCAGCGCCGACATGCTCGGCCTCGAAAAAGTGCTGGGCGGGACCGCGGCGCGGCTCGGCGTGTCCGAGCTCGGCCGCCGCTCGTGGCTGTACGATCACTCGACTCCGCGGCAGACCTACGGCGCCGGGCACAGCAACTACGTGAAGATCGCCGAGGGCTGCGATCGCCCGTGTGGCTTCTGCATCATCCCCAAGCTCCGCGGCCCGCAGCGCTCGCGGCCGGTGTTCGACGTCGTGCAGGAGGTCCACGCGCTGGTCGAGCAGGGCACCCGCGAGGTCTGCCTGGTCGCTCAAGATCTGACCACCTACGGGACCGATCTGTCGGAGCGCGGTCTGGCGCCCGCCAACCTCGAGGGCCTGCTCGACGCGCTCGGCGAGATCGCCGGGCTGCGGTGGATCCGTCTGCACTACGCCTACCCGACCGCGGTCACCGACGGCCTGATCGAGCGCATCGCCACTCACCCCAAGGTCGCGAGCTATCTCGATGTCCCGATCCAGCACGTCGACACGGGCGTGCTCAAGAAGATGCGGCGCGGCTACACCGAGAGGACCGTGCGCGAGCTGGTCGAGCGGATCCGCAAGCAAGACGCGAAGATCTGGCTGCGCACGACCATGCTGGTCGGCCACCCGGGCGAGGATCAGGCCGCCTACGAGCGGCTGCGGGCGTTCATCGAAGAGGGCGAGATCGACCACCTCGGCGTGTTCCCCTGGTCCAAGGAAGACGGCACCAGCTCGGCCATGCAGCCGCAGCGCGTGTCCGACCAGCAAGCCAACGAGCGCGCCGCCGAGCTGATGGAGATCCAGGCCGGCATCCGGGCCGGGAAATTCTCGGCGCTGCGCGGGCAGCAGCTCGAGGTGCTGATCGACGCGGTCTCCGACGAGAGCGAGTTCCTGTTCGACGGCCGGCATCAAGGCCAGGCGCCGGAGATCGACGGCAAGGTGATCCTGATCGACGTCGATGAGCAGGCGGGCGTGGAGATCGGCGGCTTCGTGCGGGCGAAGGTGATGCAGGCGACCGACCACGATCTGATCGCGTCGCTGGATCTCGACCGCGACCCCGAGGAGTTCGACGAGCTCTCGGACGCCGAGGATTGACCCACGCTACCCTGTCGGGCGTGGCCGGCCGTGAACTGACCCTTGCCATTCACCTGCTCGCCGCTGCGGCTGCGAGCGTCGCACTCGGGACCGCCAGCGGCTGCAAGGTCGGGGACCAGCACGAGACCGGAGTCATCGAGCTGGGGATCGACGCGGACCTGCGCGGCGGGGCCGTGCTCGAGGCCACGGCCAACGGTATCAACTACGAGTACCTCGCCGTCGGGGTCGCGGGCGTCGTGGTGATCTGGGGCTACGAGGATCGTAGCTTGGGCGACCTGGTCGTCGATTCGATGGTCGTCGGCGAGGCTGATCTGCACGACGCCTGGGCCTGGACCAACGGCGTGGGCATCGTCGGCGACGCGGGGCTGGTCGCGACCAGCCCCGATTACGGCCAGACCTGGCAGACCCTCGACCTCGGCACCACCGCCGACCTCCACGCGAGCCTGGCTTTTGACGAACGGGTCGTGATCGTCGGCGACGAGGTCGTGCGAGTGCTCGAGGCCGACGGCACCTGGTCCGAGCCGATGACTCCCGAGGGCGGCTGGGGGCGTCTGCGGGCGCTCTATCGCGACCGTGACCAGGGACGCATCTGGGCCGTGGGCCTTGGCGGCGTGATCTGGTCGACCGACGATCCGACCGGGATCTGGATCGCCGAGGACAGCGGTGTGACCACGGACTTGCTCGGGATCGACGGCGACCTGGCGGTTGGGGCTGCTGGCACGCTGTTGGTCCGCGACGCCGCCGGCTGGACGCGGCGCGAGTCCAATGTCGAGATCGATCTGGTCGACACCGTCGCTGGCAACGTGCTGGGCGAGGGCGGTGAGCTGTTCGTGGCACACTTCGACGGCCTGCGGCACATCGAGACCATCGCGGGCGCCCGCGCCATCGATGACCCGGGTTGCTTGCTGGTGCTTGGCGAGGGCGGTCTGGCCGTGGACACCTACGGTTACACCTGTGCGCCGGGGCGACCCTTCATGGTCGCGGGGGAGCCTCGGGTCGCCGCGCTGCAAACAACGCTCGAGTCGACGCTCGCCCGGGCCTGGGCAGAGGACGCGCTGTACGAGCACGCCTCGGTCGCCTCCTTCGCTCGATTTGCGCTCGAGCTGCTCGCGCTCGGGGCTCCCGCGAGGCTGGTCGCCGAGGTCCAGGCGGCGATCGCCGACGAGCTGGTCCACGCGCGCCTGTGCTTCGAGCTCGCCGCTCGCTACGGGGGCACGTCTGATGAACCAGGACCGATGCCGATCCCCCAAGGTGCGTTCGCACGTGTCGGCGATCCGGTAGCGACCGCGCTGGCGTTGTTCGAAGAGGGATGCATCAACGAGAGCGTGGCTGCGTGCGTGGCCGCGGACGCGGCCGGGGACTGCGAAGATTCGGCGGTTCGTCGCACGCTCGAGCTCATCGCCGCCGACGAGCGTCGCCACGCGACCTCGGCCTGGGCGGCGCTGCGGTGGTTGCTCGACAGCTACGGTGAGCGGGTCCGCGGGCCGCTGCGAGCACGCCTCGCTCGGCTCGGCGTCGGGCGCATTGCAGAGCATCCGGCTGGTCCCGATCCGCTCGCGGCCTTTGGCCGAAGCTCACCCGCTCGCTGCGCCGAGGTTCGACGCCGAGTGCTGACCGAGCTCGTCGGTCCACTCGCCCACGCGATGCTCGAGGTCACGCCGCCCGCAGCGATCGAACCGGCGCCTGCATCGGCCGAAGCTCGACCTCCGGCACCGACGTCGCCACAGCCAGCCCCGCCATCGTCAGGCCCAGCCGGTCGCGCTGAACCAACCGGGCGCGGCGCAGCTCGATGAGCAGGACCTTGGCGCGAGTCGCGTCGATGTCCAGCAGTCGCTCCAGCAGATCGAGCGAAGGCCGCACATCCGCGTTGGCCAGGTCAAACAGCGTTCGCAGTAGCTCCAGGGCAGCAGGCTCGAGAGATCGTGTCATGGCCTCCCAACATTCGCTCAGCACTGCTGGCCCGTCCAGTTTTCTGCGAAAGTGTTCAGGCTACTTCCTGCAGGCGCGCAAACGCCCAGTGCGTGGTGGTGGCGAATCGGGATCGGGCTAGAGTCGAGCCGCATGCCACACGAGGGGCTCAGCGACACGTCGCCCGAGATCGAGGCTCGCATGATCGAGCTCTACGGGGCGATGACGCCACGCCAACGGATCGCGCGTGCGCTGAGCTTGAGTCAGGCCACTCGCCAGTTGACCCGCGCCCGGCTGCGCAAGCTGTATCCCGATGCGAGCGAGGACGAGCTGCGCATTCGCTTCGCTCAGCGCACGCTCGGCAACGAGCTGACTCGCGCGGTGTTCGGGCGGATCTACGAAGATTGATCGTGTTCGAGATCGACTTGCTGATGACGCTCGATCGAGTCGCCGGGTGCTCGATCAGCTCGGCGTCGAGTGGGCAGTCGGGGGCTCGCTCGCCAGCTCGATCCACGGCGAGCCCCGGTCGACCAACGACATCGACATCATCGCCAAGCTGCAGCCATTTCACGCCCGCAGGTTTGCGCGCGCGCTCGGGGACGACTTCTACGCCGACGAGCTGACCGTCTTGGAGGCGATCGAGGCGAATCGCAGCTTCAACGTCATCGATCAGCGCACGGTCATCAAGTCGACGTGTTTATTCCGCCGCCGGGCCCGATGGGCGAAGGACAGCTCGATCGGCGCGAGAAGGCCGAATTCGACGAGGATCTGGAGTTCTTCGTACTGAGCCGCGAAGACACAATTCTCCAGAAGCTGCGATGGTTCGAGCTGGGCGGACGAAGCTCGGATCGGCAGTGGCGAGACATCCGATCGCTGCTCACGGTCCCGTTGCCGCTCGATCGCGAGTATCTGGAGTCGACCGCGCGAGCGGCCGACCTCGCCGAGCTACTCGCACGGGCGATCAACGAGGCCAAGTGAGCCTCAGCGCGAGCGGATGTCGGCGAGCAGCTCGGCCGACAGCGCCTTGCTGCGCTGAAAATCCCGCATGTGAAGGATCGGCCTGGTCCCGAGCGCGGCGACGGTCTGGCCGGCGATCATCTCCCGGTACTTCTCGGGCTCGAACCTGGCCAGCTCGCGGCGGGTGGCGATCACCTCGGCGGCCTCGCTGCCTTGCGCGGGCAGGCGCTCGAGCAAGTCACACAGCGCGTCGATGCTGTTCATCTTCATGAACGGACAGGTCGCGCAGCCGCCCGCGGTCGAGCAGCCCTCGCCGCCGGAGACCCCGGGGATGATCGGCAGCGCCTGATCCTGGGTGACCGCGACCGCCTCGGCGGCGACCGGGAAGATGATCTCGACCTCGACATCGTGATCGCGGTCGCGGGCATGATCGCCGAGCCGCTGGCGGATCGCCCGGACGATCGAGGTGACCATCCCGGCCTCGGTGCCGAGCACGAAGCGCAGCCGCTCGGGCTTGCCTGACGTGTGATTGGCGATCGCGGCATCGAGCCGCGCGACGATGTGATCGAGGATGTTCTTGGTCGAGCCGACCACCCCGCGACCGTGCCGCTGGGCCTGCAGCGCGAGCGCGAACATCTCGCCGGGGACCTCGAGGTGGGCGGTCACGTCGACCTCGCCGGTCGCGTAGTAGTCACGCTCGACCCGCCTGGCGACCTCGGCCCCAAACATGTGATGGACGACGCAGTTGCCCTGCTCGAAGTAGTGAAAGCGCGGCAGCAGGGCGGCGATCGTCTCGCGCGTGTGGGCGGGGTGCAGGGTCCTCACTGTTTGGTCGTCGAGCTCGAGCAGGCTGACGAACAGCCGCGCGAGGTTCTGGCCCATGTACGTGTCGGGCCCGAACCACACGTGGGCCTCGGGCTCCTGCGCGAAGGTCTGCAGGATCGTCGCGACGACATTGCTCGACGTGCAGGTGATGGTTGGGACCCGATGATGCGCGTTGGCCTTGGTCCGCAAGCTGGTGTTGATGTAGACGACGTGCAGCGAATTCGGCGTCGCCTCGGCCCTGGCCAGCCAGGCCGCGTACGCCGGAGTCTCCGCCGACTCGGCCAGCGAGCAGCCGATCTTCGCCTCGGCCACCCGCCAGCAGCCGACCTCGGTGAACCCCGACTCGTCGAGGATCGCTCGCACGTTCTCGGACATGAAGTCGACGCCGAGCACGACGATCTCGCTCGCGCCGGCCCTGGCCATCGCAACCGCGCGGTCGGCCATCACCAGCGAGTCGGACACGTGGATGTGCGGCCAGTCGCAGGCATACAGGGCGCCCTGCAGCTCGGCGTCCATGTAGAAGTGCGCGACGATCCCCGCGTTGCGCGTGCGCAGCAGCTGCTCGAGCCGGGCGACCAGCTCGGGGTCGGGATCGAGGTACTCGGCCTGGGCCTCGGCGAAAGCACCCTGCGCGGCGTAGCCGGATGCACGAATGACGAGCGAAGGGAAGGGCTCGGGCAAGGTGGTCTCCGTGGCGACGAGCCTAGCCCAATCCGGGCGGCCACGGGGCCGCGTGTGCGCAATATCCATTGGGGTAACGCGGCCGAATTCGCAACGTAGCGATCACTTCTCGGCGACCACGTAGACCAGCCAGCTGTCCTGCTGCTCGACCTCGTCGACCTCTTCGTACTCGCCGATCCCGGACAGCATCACGTCGCCGTCGTCGTCGTCGTCGTCGTCGTCGTCGTCCTCATCCGGCTCCTCGACCAGCTCCCAGTACACGCGGACCTTGCTGTAGCCGGCCTCGTAGAGCAGGTCGCGGAGCTCGGGGATCGACCACAGCCGCCAGCGGTAGGTGAACGCCCGGCGGAGCTTCGACTTGTCGGGGAATTCGAAGTGGATGTGGCAGACGATGTCGTTGGTGATCGGGTTGAACGACTCCTGCTCCCAGATGTACGTGAATTCGTCGAGCTCGCGGATCTCCTCGTCGGTGTCGATCGCCTTGGTCCCGCCGAACAGCTCGAGGAACAACAGCCCGCCCTCGGCCAGCCCCGCGTGGCAGCGCTCGAAGTAGCGGGCCAGCTCGTGGCGCTGCTTGAAGATGCAGAAGCTGAAGTTGAGCGCGGCGATGATGTCGGCGCGCTCGAGCCCGGAGACCTCGAGCACGTCGCCGTGCACCAGGGTCAGGCGATCGCCGATCTCTTCGGCGTTGGTCTCGAGGTTGTGGGCGCGAGCCCAGGCCAGGGTCGGACCGTCGAGATCGACGCCGATCGCCCGGTGCTCGGGATCGGCCAGACACCAGGTGGTGGACAGCAGCGCGGTCCCACAAAAGTCCTCGCGCAGGACCACCGGGGCGGCCTCGCGCAGCTGCTCGTAGATGTCGGCGAACAGCTCGCAGTCGGCCTCGGGCGACTGCACCGAGCTCTGGTAGAGCGCATGGATGTCGGCCAGCGCGGCCATCTTCTTCTTGGCCTTGGTCTTGGCCTTGGCCTTGCTCGTGGTCTTGCGCTTGTTCTTGCCAGCCATCGTGGTGCTCCGGTCGTCGATTCGGGCGTGCTACTGGGGGCCGTTCTCGGCGCTGATGTAGACCCACCACGAGCCCTCGTTATCGAGCTCGTCGACCTCATGATATTCGCGGTCGTCGTCCTCGTCGTCGTCTTCGTCCTCGTCCTCGTCGAGCTCGGTCCAGATCCGGACCTTGGTGAAGCCGGCCTCGAGCAGCAGCTCGCGCAGCTCGGGCAGCGTCCACAGCCGCCACGAGTAGGTGAACGCCCGATCGATCCGCTAGCCGTCCTCGAACTCGACGTGGCT
>Ga0079224_100005004_pt1 | contig 17330 bp, 14 predicted proteins | sample Stecom2015_FD_80414 | JGI IMG/M metagenome (GOLD analysis project Ga0079224, IMG submission 80414) | Agricultural soil microbial communities from Utah to study Nitrogen management - Steer compost 2015 | ecosystem: Environmental > Terrestrial > Soil > Agricultural land | place: USA: Utah... | reverse complement strand
TGCGGCGTGCCGTTTCATCGCCAATGCCCTACAGCCAGGCTGAAAACGCATCTTGCTGGCAATCTATCGCTGGATATCAATGAAATTGAGCCCGGATACTTAATCATTGAATATTTTTATATCCGGGAGCGCCGCGTCAATACCAATGCCCTGCGATACGTTTTATGAAAGCACGCGCCTCATTGACGCTACCGACGTGCAGTCATTTTTGTCGGTCTGGCATCGTCTTTGCCCGCCCTGGTCAGCGCCCGTTGAGCCTGTCGCGCTCGCGCGCGACGCCATTGCTGCGAGCCAGAGAAGCCGGCCAGGCGAAGACCATGTGCATCGGGTCGCTCAATATCGCTTATCTGCGCCAGTGTGTCCAGCCGCACAGCTTCGATATAATCTCGCACCGACATCCCCAATTGCTGCCTGAAGACCCGCAACAACTGACGCGGACTGACATGGGCAATGGTCGCAAGGGTGGTATTGTCCCAGGGTGCAGCAGGATCCGCCTCGATGGCATCCTGGACCCGCAGCAGCGCCTGATGCTGATGATGGCGGTATTGCAAAAGCGGCGAGATTTCCGGTTCCTGTCTGTGGCGGCGCCGGGTGACGCGCATCGACTGCGCCGTCGCATTGGCAATACCCTCGCCGGCGACAGCGGCGACGCAATATAAGGCCAGATCAATGCCGGCCGTAATACCTGCGCTGGAAAACAGATTGCCATCGTCCACATACAGGCGATTGTGCAGCACCTGCGCCCCTGGCGCAAGACGCGCCAGTTCGCCCAGCAAATCATGATGCGTCGTCAGTTTCCTGCCCGCAGCCAGTCCGGCATCGGCAAGTAACAGCGCTCCAGCGCAGATTGTCAGCAAGGCGCAGCCGCTATTGGCCTGTGCATTGAATAATTCGGCGTACCGGGTCAGCCATATGCGTGCCTCAAGCCAAACCGGATCACGATAGATGATATTCGCTGCCGGACCGCTGCGACCGGAAAGCGCCAGCCAGACAGGCCCTCTTTGACTCAGTTGATGCAGATCCGGCAACGGGGCGATGTCGTGAAACGCCAATCCTACCGAAGAGGTGATCGTCGGCGCCGGGGAAATAAACCGCAGCGCAAACTTAGCTGGCTTTCCCCTTGACTCAAGATGCTGGTTGGCCAGACGAAATACTTCGGCCGGGCCAGCCACATCCATGATCAGCGTGTCCGGCAACAACAGAAAGCACACCGAGATCATGTTTCAGCCAGATCCCGACATGTATCTGCGACCAGATTGCGAACATGCGCAATGCTGGCAAAGCGTTTATTCAAGACGATCTCGGTCCGGCGATGAATATCGTCGGCGCTCACGGGCAGTCCATCCGGTGATGTCATATCGAATGTCAGCGTCGCATCGGTCACAAATGTCACGGAAAACCCCTCGTCAGACAGGTGGCGCGTGGTTGTTTCGCAACACTGCTCGGTGCGAATTCCGGCGATCATCACATTCGTAATGTCGCGATCGCGTAACCAGCAAAGCAGTTTTGTCCCCACCAGCGCACTGTGTTTCTGCTTTTTTACCACCAGCGCGGCTTCAAAGTCCATCAATCCCTGCAATGGGCGAACATAGCCGCTGGCCTCGTTAAACGGGCTGTCCACTGCGGTTTCGCAATGATAGACCCGCACAATGGGTACGCCATGCGCGTCACAATGAGCAACCAAGGCATTGGCTTGCGCTAGAAACGATGCGGCACGGCGTTCGTCCCAGTAGTCGCGATGGCGAAAGGATTCCTGCACATCGACGAGAACAAGTATTTGATTCATGTTTGATCCTGTATGCATATTGACGGGTTATCATAGAACGTAACAACAGTTAAGTTCGTGTCAAAAACGGACATAACATGGCCATTAACAGACATATCGCTCTCATGGCGGCGCGTGCACGCCATCGCCAGCATGAATCGCGTTGCCCTGGCCTGCATTCTGCCCCTTTAATCTGCATGAGTTTGTCCATGAGTTCGCCTACGTTTAAGCCCGCAATTGTGACCGGCTGTTTCTTTTCGCTATTTGCATGCGTTGCACTCGGCCAGCAAGTGACGACAGCGCAGGCAGTCACAGCCGCTGCGCCTGCATCTGCCGCTCCCGCTGCCACCACACCAGAGCCCCCCGTCGCCCAATTGTCACCCATCGTCGCCACCAGCACCCGCATGGATCGCCCGGCCAGTGAAATACCGGCGTCGGTCAGCGTCATCGACGGCGCCCAAATGCGCGCGAACCAGCTGCAGGTCAATCTGTCCGAAGGCTTGCGCGGCATCCCGGGGCTCACTGTACGCAACCGCCAGAACTATGCCCAGGATCTGCAGGTGGGCATTCGCGGTTTCGGCGCCCGCTCGGCCTTTGGCGTACGCGGCATCCGGCTGTATGTAGACGGTATTCCGGCCACCATGCCGGACGGGCAGGGCCAGACGTCCAATATCGATCTGTCGTCCATTGAGTCGGCCGAAGTGCTGCGCGGGCCGTTTTCCACGCTATACGGCAATTCGTCGGGTGGTGTGCTGCTGACCGAAACTGAAACCGGCGAAGGCCCCCTTGCCCTGACGCCCTCTTTTGCAACCGGCAGCGACGGGCAACAGCGTTACGGGATGAAAGCCTCTGGCTCGCGGGGCGACGGCGTCGGCGCCATAGACTATCTGCTAAGCACGAATCATTTTCGTACCGACGGCTACCGCGAGCATAGCAGGGCAGAGAAAAACCAGGTCAATGCCAAGCTCGGGCTAAACGTGGGCGACACAGGTCACCTGAGCCTGCTGCTCAATCATGTCGATGTGTCGGCACAGGATCCCCAGGGGCTGACGCGGGAAGAGTTCGAAAACGATCCACGATCATCCTCGCCCAATGCCCAAACCTACAATGTACGCAAAACCACCAAGCAGACCCAGGGCGGCCTGGTCTACGAGCAACCCCTGTCCGATCGGACCGATCTGCGTATCATGGGCTACTATGGTCAGCGGGAAACCAGGCAGTTTCTCTCCATTCCCATCGGCCCGCAGCGCGCCCCTTCTCATTCAGGCGGCGTCATCTGGCTCAAAAGACAGTACGGCGGCGCAGATGTGCGCCTGACCTCGCATCTCTCCCTGGCCGACCGACCGCTCACCTTGGTGGCAGGGTTGGCCTGGGACACAATGCGCGAAGCGCGCAAGGGCTACGAAAATTTCATTGGCGATCAGCTGGGCGTACAGGGCAACCTGCGTCGCAACGAAATCAACAACGTCTGGAACCTTGATCCCTACGTACAGGCATCGTGGAATTTTGCCGAACGCTGGACGCTGGACGCAGGCCTGCGCTACAGCAACGTTCACTTCAAGTCGTCAGACCGATACATTACCAACGGCAATGCCGACGACAGCGGGACCGCCAATTACAGCAAACTGCTGCCCGTCATCGCCCTGAACTACCAGGCCACGCCTGACCTGTCGCTCTATGTCACAGCCGGCCGCGGCTTCGAAACGCCAACCTTCAACGAGCTGTCATATCGCACCGATAACGAGCCGGGCTTGAACTTCGGCCTGAAACCGTCAGTCAATACGACGCTGGAAGCCGGACTCAAGGCCAATGTAGGCAATGGTCAACTAACCGCCGCCGTATTTCGCACCTACACCAAGGACGAAATCGTGAGCGCCGGCGGCTAAGGCGGGCGCACCACCTATCAGAATGCGGGCCGGACCCTGCGCGACGGGGTGGAACTGGCGTGGGACGCAAGACTTTACCGCCATTTGCGCGCGCACCTTTCTTATACCTATCTGCACGCCCGCTACCGCGACAGCTTTTGTTCCGGCCCCTGCTCCGACAACAACCCGCAGGTCCCTGCAGGCAACCTGATTCCCGGCATCGCCCGCAATACGGCAACGGCGTCGCTGGCGTGGGAACCGGAACAGGGCTGGAACGGCGGTGTCGATGTCGATTACCTGGGTAAGGTGTATGTCAACGACCAGAACAGCGAGTCTGCCCCTTCCGCCGTGGTCACCGGCCTGCATACCGGCTACACCTGGAAACGCGATCACTGGACGGTTAATGCATTTGCGCGGGTAGACAACGTCTTCAATGCGCGATATGCAGGATCGGTCATCATCAACGACGCCAACAAGCGTTATTATGAACCGGCGCCCGGCAGAAACTGGACGGCCGGCATGACCGTCAGTTATCGCTTTTAGCAGTAGAATGTCTCTATCATTGCCAAGCCGGCTGGATTGACTGCATCGTCGGTGTAGATTCCCGGTGCAGGTCCCCGCTGTAGATTTCGTTAGCGACTCATAGCGCCACCGGCTTGCACGCCGTTGCACCGAACGCTGCCACAGCGCCCAAAGAACCACCATCGTTAAGTTGTCTGTTTCAAGAGGGGAATACAATGGACGAACGCAGACCCATATCCGGCATCGCCGCCGCCGGCCTGACGCTGCTGGCAGCACTTATTATTCTGATCGGCCTGTTCATGACAGGCGCCGGCGCCTGGCTCGCTGTGCTGGGCGGCAGTGTGTATTATGTACTGATGGGCCTGGCGCTATTGCTGTCAGGCTACCTGATATGGAAACGCAGGCTGCTGGGCGCCTGGCTGTATGCCCTTGCGTTTATTGCCACCCTTATCTGGGCCGTATGGGAAGCGGGCTGGGAATTCTGGCCATTGGTCGCACGCGTCTTTGCCTTCGCCGTTCTGGCTTTGCTGGTCGCGTTGGCGGCTCCTGCGTTGCGCCGCGCCCAGGGCAAAGCGCCCTGCCGCGTAACGCGCTGGGCCTCGGCGGTACTGGCCATCGGCATTGCAGGCACATTCGCCCTCTTCTTTTTCCCGAAATCGGTCCTTGAAGCTGAGCATATTGCCCCCGTCACAAAAGCGGACCCCAACGATGCGCCGACCAACTGGGAACATTGGGGCAACACCACAAGCGGAACGCGCTTTGTGGCCATGGACCAGATCAACAAGAACAATATCGGCAAACTGCAAGTGGCCTGGACGGCACATACCGGCGACATTCCCGAGAGCACGGGATCGGGCGCAGAGGACCAGAATACCCCGCTGCAAATCGGCGACACGCTCTACGTGTGCACGCCCTACAGCAAGGTGCTGGCACTGGATGTGGATACCGGCAAGGAAAAATGGCGTTACGACGCCAAAGCAACGGCGCCGAACTGGCAACGCTGCCGCGGCCTGGGTTATTTTGATGCAACCGCCAGCGCCAGGACCGTAGCCCAGACCAGCGCCGAAGGCGCTGCGCTCGCCGGTGACCAGAATACAGCCCCCGCCGAAGGCACGACGCCTGCCGGCACCATGCCGGCCAGCCAGCCGGCCAACGCGGTAACCTGCGCACGGCGTCTGTTTCTTCCCACCACCGATGCCCGCCTGATTGCCATTAATGCCGACAACGGCCAGCCCTGCTCCGAGTTCGGCAACATGGGCACGGTCGACCTGAAAGTGGGTATGGGCGAAGTCAAGGACGGCTACTACCAGCAAACGTCCACGCCGCTGGTCGCGGGCAATCTGGTGATTGTGGGCGGACGCGTTGCCGACAACTTTGCTGTCGATGAGCCGCCAGGCGTGGTGCGTGCCTTCAATGTCATTTCCGGCAATCTGGAATGGGCATGGGATCCGGGCAATCCGCAAATTACCGGCGCGCCCCCGGAAGGTCAGACATATACCCGGGGTACACCGAATGTATGGTCTGCTATGTCCTATGATGCCAAGCTCGGCCTGGTCTACCTGCCCACCGGCAATGCCACACCAGATTTTTACGCGGCCCAGCGCAGTGAACTGGATGACAAATACAGTTCGTCCATCGTTGCGCTGGATGTAAAAACCGGCAAGGTGCGCTGGCATTTCCAGACCACCCATCACGACCTGTGGGACTTTGACCTGCCCGCGCAGCCTTTGCTTTATGACATTCCGGACGGCAAGGGCGGCACTCATTTCGCGCTGGTACAGGTGACCAAGCAGGGCGAAATTTTCATGCTGGACCGCGCAACCGGCCAACCGCTGGCGCAGGTTCAGGAAAAACCGGTACCGCAGGGCAATGTCAAAGGCGAGCGATACGCCGCCACCCAGCCTTTTTCAGTGGGCATGCCTTCTATCGGCAACCAGACCTTGAAAGAATCCGATATGTGGGGCGCAACCGCATTCGACCAGTTGCTGTGCCGGATTCAGTTCAAGAGCATGCGTCACGACGGCGTCTATACGCCGCCTGGCGAAGACCGCGCCCTGCAGTTTCCTGGCTCGCTGGGTGGCATGAACTGGGGTGGCGTCTCGGTTGACCCGACTACCAACTATATGTTTGTCAACGACATGCGCCTGGGCCTGGCCAATTACATGATTCCCCGCGATAAAGTAGGCGCCGGCGCCAGCGGCATCGAAATGGGCGTGGTTCCCCAGGATGGGACACCCTATGGCGCCATGCGCGAGCGTTTCCTGTCGCAACTGGGTATCCCTTGCCAGAAACCGCCTTTCGGCACAATGACCGCCATAGATCTGAAAACCCGCAAGATTGTCTGGCAGGTTCCGGTCGGCACCGTCCAGGATACGGGGCCATTGGGCATTCGCATGGGTATGCCCATTCCCGTCGGGATGCCCACGTTAGGCCCGTCGCTGGCAACGCAGGCCGGACTGCTGTTTTTCGCGGGCACGCAAGACTTCTACCTGCGTGCCTATGATTCGGCTACCGGCAAGGAAATCTGGAAAGCGCGCCTGCCGGTCGGCAGCCAGTCGGGCCCCATGTCGTACATTTCTCCCAAAACCGGCAAACAATATATTTTGATCAACGCAGGGGGAGCCAGACAGTCTCCTGATCGTGGCGACTACATCATTGCCTATGCGCTTCCCGATGATGCACGCAAGGAACAATAGCATATGCAATAGCGCGGCGGATGGGCCGGAACATGCGTCGCCACAACAGCATCCAAGAACAGCCCCCCGCCAGCAATGACCACAGACGGCGCTAGCGAGACTGTTCTTTGCTGAGATGGCTGTCAGGAGTCAGCGATGATGCGACCAGAGATTGGGCATCACACGATTATGTATCTGAAGTGTCCGTCACTCCAGGGAGTTTGCCAGGACCTGGTCCACAAAATCACCAGCATGCCCAACGTAACCGTGCGGTTCCAGCATTCGTTCGATGTCGGCCTCCTTCAGCCTTGCCGACACATCGGCATCCTGCAATAGCGCATCCTTCAATGAGCCTCCTTTTTCGAAGACTTCCATGCAAATACGATACACGATATCGTGCGCCTCCTGCCGGCCAAGCGTATCGCTCAGGCCCATCATCACCGCCTCCGACATCAATAACCCGTTCTGGGCAAAGAGATTCTTTTCCATATTCTCCGTACGTACACTCAGGCCACCAGTCACAAATATCATTTTTTTAACCGCGGCATGAGTCATATTGAACACTTTGCCGATAAACTCTCGTTCTGTCTGCAAAACCACTTTGTCGCGTTCATGATCTGCAACAATCGCTTCAATCGCCAGCGGCACGGTCGTTCTGACCAGCCGGGTAAGTGCGATAACACCCTCGCAGATTGGCGGGTTTCGCTTGTGAGGCATGGTGCTGCTACCAACCTTGCCAGGTGCGAATGGCTCTTCCAGTTCTGCGATATCCGTTTTCTGCAGGCTGAATATTTCATGGGCGATCTTTCCGGCAGTCCCGCAGGCAATGGCGAGTACACAAATCAGCTCTGCAATGTTGTCTCTTGATGTATGCCAGGTGATGCTCGGACATGACAGTCCGAGTTCGTCGAAAAGACGTCGCTGTACGTTCAGGCCCTGGTCGCCCAATGCGGCCAGGGTGCCGACAGCGCCAGAAAACTGTCCGACCAGCACGCGCTCACGCATCTGTTTCAGCCGCGCAAAGTTGCGCCTTAGCTCTTCAGCCCAGCCGGCAGCTTTGAACCCGAACGTGATCGGCAATGCATGCTGTCCGTGGCTACGGCCTACCATAACCTGGTCCCGATATGTCTGAGCCAGCGTACGCACATTGTCGTACAGCTGGCGATACGCGCCTTCAATTTCATCCAGCCCGTCTTTTACCTGGAGAATGGTGCCGGTATCCATAATGTCCTGGGTCGTCGCACCCCAGTGAATAAATTCACCGGTCTCGCCCTCACATGCCTTCTTCATTGCACGCAACAAAGGGACAATAGGATGGGCCGTTCTGTCCATTTCTCGTTTGAGTTCGGGCAGATCGATATTGTCTACTTTACTTTTGCGTTGAATTTCCTCTCCCGCTTCCTTGGGAATGATCCCCAGTTCTACCTGGACCTTGGCCAACGCTGCCTCCACGTCCAGCCAGCGTTGTACCGTAGATTCATCGCTGAATATTTCACGCATTCTGTCGGTACCGAACTGATCCCGAAACAATACGCTGTCAATGACATAAGCCCCCATTTTTATTCTCCTGCGGTGTTGCTATCATGTTGAACAAGGCGGTGTCGACTTACCCACCGGCGAAAATCATGCATCCAGACCCCAAGATCATTCACATCGGCCAGATTCAGGATGCGTTCGTGCAAGACGCCCAAACTTTCTGCGTCGTACCTGTCTTGCAGCAACGCGACGGATTTTTCGCACAATCGTTGCTGCTGCCGTTCAAGATTTTTTTCGGGAATGCTGGCATCCACTGTCACGCTTTGTCGCGTCTGGTCAGTGAAAATCAAATCAATGCGCGCGTTGGCACGCGCCAGCGCCGGATCGCCGTTGACCACGATCCGATCACGCCATGCGGCGATAGTCTGATCGGTCAGACTTTCCGGAGAAAACGCCCGCTGGCTGGCCGTATCGATCCCTTCAAGCGCCAATGCCACCATATGACGAATACTGAAGCGGGCCTGGGCTGCAGTTTCAGGTGTCTGAATATTGCAGACAGATAGATATTGCGTCTCTACGCCCACCTGCACCGAACGAACCGACTCGATCCCAGGCTTACGAAATTGCAGGGCCGCTTCTATTGGAGCCTGGGTGCCATAGCACGAGGCGTGATACTTGAAAATCACGTCGCGAATATCCCAGTTGTCATTTGGTTTGGCTATGGCACCAGGATAAAGCTGGTCCGCATACAATTGCGCAAACCCCTCGGGAATGTCAAATACATCAGGTCTTGCATCGAAAGCGTGCTGCGCCAGACCGCTGGCAAAAAGACCATTGGCGCCAGCGCGCCCCGCATGCAAAGGCTTGCATGAGGTGCCGAAAGCAGCCCGCAACCCCCCGGTCTGGCTTGCCGTAATTCCGAATGCATGACACATTTGAGCAGGCGTCAACTTGCGCAACCAGCCGATCGCTGCCGTTGCGCCAAAACTGCCCAGCGTTGCCGTATTGTGCCAGCCCCGCCGATAATGACTTTCTCCCATCAGCGCAGCTAACCGCGTCTGCGTTTCCACGCCAATCACAAAGGCAGCCAATGCCTGTTTTCCCGAAAGCGAGGCATGCTCACAAAATGCAATAATGGCGGGCCAAAGAGGGACTGATGGGTGAACTCGCGATGGCAAATGAGCATCATCAAAGTCCAGGACATGACCAGCCGTTCCGTTTATAAGTGCCGCCTGCGTCAGGGAAACACGCGTCGCGCCTCCAAGAAGCGTTGCCTGCCCGGACCCCGGCTCTTCTTCAAGAAATGTGCGCAGCTTGGTCACTGCAGGATCATGCCACCCGGCCAACACCATCGTGACCCAGTCCAGCAATGAATGGCAAGCGATTGTCAATGCATCAGACGGCAACGTCGATTCGTCTACACCATGTCCCAGTTCTGCCAGCGTAGTGGTCAGATTTCTCTTCAAATCCGGTGTGTTCATGTTGTCGGATCCGAATCAGGGGCTGGCAGCAGACGCCGCTTGCGCATCAACGGAACCACGAAAGACAACAGAGCCAGCACCAGAAGCACGACGGTGATAGGCTGATGAAGAAAAATCATATGATCGCCCTCTGCAACGACCAGCGCCTGGCGATAGTTGGTTTCCGCCATTGGCAACAGCACCAGCGCCAGCACAATTGGCGCTAACGGAATATCCAGCTTGCGCAGCACATATCCTAGAAAACCAAAGACCAGCGTCACATAAACAGGAAACATGGAATTTTCTGACGCATAGGCGCCGACAATGGAAATCGCCGTAACGATGGCTGCCAGCAAAGACGTAGGGATATCCACAACCTTTACCCATAATCTGGCGCCAAGCAAACCGACAACCACCATCAACGGCACGCCGATAATCAGCGACGCAAACACTGAATAAGGGATCTCCGGATTTCTGACAAACAGTAATGGACCTGGCTGGATTCCCTGAATCATCAGAGCGCCAATCAAAATGGCCGCTGTCGCCGACCCCGGAATGCCAAGAGCCAATAATGGCGCCAGTGCGCCGGAAACGGCGGAGTTATTAGCCGATTCGGATGCCGCAACCCCTTTGGGATTACCTTTGCCAAACGTATCGGGATCACGAGATGCGCGTTTTGTTTCGTTGTAGGAAATGAGACTGGCAATGGATGCACCCGCGCCCGGTATCACGCCGATGATATAGCCGATGCCCGAACCGCGCAGAATCGTCATCCACAGATTTTTATATCGCGACCAAGGCACAGACCAAACCTTGTCCACTTTAATCGCCGATTCGGTGTTAGCCTGTCCTTCAAGCATGAAAAGGGCTTCAGATATCGCATACAGGCCGAGCAATGCAGGCACCAAAGGAATGCCATCAAACAAGTCTGGCGTAAACGCAAATCGTGGCGTGCCATTTTCCGGGTCCATGCCGATGACAGCGAAGACAACACCGATACATAGCGCAAGCAGGCCCCGCAATGCAGATCTGCCGCCAAGACTGCTGACCAGGCTCAATCCAAACACACCTAATGCGCAGTATTCGGTTGGCCCGAACTCCAGGGCAAACTCGGACAGAGGCACGGCAGTCACAATGAGCAGCAATGCGCTTAGCAACGCACCAATGCCCGAACTGATAATTGATATATGCAACGCAAACCCTGCATCGCCCTGTTTTGCCATGGGGTAACCGTCCCATGCAGTAGCAACCGCTGCGGCCGTTCCGGGGGTATTGAGCAAGATGGCGGTAATAGCGCCCCCATACTCTGCGGCCATATACAAGCTGACCAATGCCACCATGGCCACAACCGGATCAATGCCATAAGTAAATGGCACAAGCAACGCAACGCCAAGACTGGGGCCCAGTCCTGGCATAGCGCCGATCAGATAACCGATCAACGTACCGCCTGCCAGCGCCAGCAGAACATAGGGATGCAAGACCAGTCCAAACCCATTCATCAGATCAGCAAACAAAGCCATTCTCCTAAGGAAACTCGACGCCGAGCAACAGCTGGAAGCACAGATAGATAAACAATACAAAACCAGCAGAGCACAGGATCAGGCGTACCGGCCGTCGCTCACCGCCAACCAGCATAAGTAGCGGAACTGCAAACAAAGACACAGCATAAAAACCAGCAATGGGGATGAGCAGGACGTAACCCATCATCACAAGCATGCCTGACGCAACGGCGGCAGGGCGCTGGATCTCGATGTTCGAAGCTATCCGTGCCGCCTGGAAAAATAGAACGACGCTGCAAATTATTCCCAGACCGGCGACCAGCATAGGCACTTTTCCGGGACCAACATCAACCGGATTGAGTGCAGGCGGAAATTCACGGCTTAACCAGGCGATCCAACTGAAGGCAACAAAACACACCACTGCAAACACCCTTGTGTATTTCTTTTCACAGAGCCAGGTTCCAGGCTGCACGCCCGGCAAGTAGTCGGTATTCACATGGACATTCATTTGAGCAGCCCCTGTTTTTTCAACCACACACTGCCTATGGCATCCATTTTCTGTATAAAGGCAGGGTACTGGTCGGGGCCCTTGTCGCCGGCAATCTGGGCGGTCTCTTTCATATATTTCTGAAAAGCCGGCGTTTGCATCGCTTTGAAAAAGCCGTCAGCCAATTTCTTCTGAATATCCATAGGGATATCCTTTGGACCAAAAATACCGCGTATTTGCTTCCAGGTGGCGTCAACCGGATAACCAGCCTCAGCGTAGGTCGGCGTGTCAGGCAGAGAGTCCACACGTGATTCGTTCAAGATGCCCAGAATACGCACCCGCCCTGCCGCGGCAAACTGCAACGCCGGACCTGGATTGGTATTGACCACATCAATATGCTTGCCCAGCAATGCAGTCATGGCTTGCGGTCCTCCTGTGTAGCTGACCCAGGTAAACGGCAAGTCTGCTTTTTCTGCCAGTAAATTGAAAGCAATATTGTGGGCCGCACCTACCGTGCCGAAACCGCCAACCTTCAGGTTAACGCCATCCTTTTTGCCAGCTGCGACCAGGTCTTGCATTGTTTTATAAGGGCTATCGGCGGCCACTACCGTGATATACGGATCCAGCTGATTCAATGTAATCCAGGAAAAATCCTGCCACTTGTATATTCCTTTGAGGTTTGTCTCCATCGCAGTCAGATGCGAGGCAGTATTCACGCCAACGGTGTAGCCGTCCGGGTCGGCAGACTTGATAAGGGCCATCTGGGTGGCGCCGCTGCCACCTGCTCTGTTGACTACCACTACCGGTTTGCCAAAAATCTTGCCAGCTCCGTGCGCCAATTCCCGGGCAAAAATGTCGGTGGACGAACCAGCCCCTGTATGAACGACAATGGTTATCGGCTTGTTCGGAAAATCATCCGCTGCTGCCCGGGCGCTGGAAGCAGTAACGGATGCAGCCAGTGCAACCGCTATTGCAAACCCATGTCCAGTCTTTAATTTCCTGTGTAAACCCATCAGACCCTCCTGTTTCAATATTTGGAACGCTGTTCTTATTTACATCGAAATAAATGTAAACATGACAGGCAAAGCATGTCAATAACTTATCACTAGGGGTTTTCCCATCTTTGGTGCATGTGTATGACACTCAAGGGAAAAAAAGAATGTGCCGATGATTTGGCGTCGGCGATATATGCTGGTAAATCCCAGACCAAGTATATTATTGTTCTACTATTTGATATACTATTACACTATATAAAAATTACTCGGGCATATCGGTATAACGTATGGATAAAACATTTCTGAAAGGCCTGGTTCTGCTCGAAGCGCTGGCCCGTAGCGAACAGGCTTGCGGCGTGACTGAACTGGCGCAGGAACTACAGCTGACCAAGAGCAATGTGCATCGACTGCTGCAAGGCCTGGTTCATCAGGGGTTTGCGCGCAACGTTGCTGACACGGGCCGCTATGAACTCACCATGAAACTATGGGAACTGGGATCACATGTTTTTGGCCGCCTAGATGTACGCCATGTTGCCGATCCGTTTATGAAGGCGCTTGCCGCTGAAACTTCCGAAACAGTGCACCTGTCCAGCCTGGAGGGGATCGAGGTATTGTATCTGGCAAAAATTGACAGCCCTCAGCCGGTTCGCGCCTACACCAACGTCGGGGGCCGAGCGCCGGCGCAATGTGTCGCAACAGGCAAGGCACAGTTGGCGTGGTCCGACACCGAGACGATAGAATTAGCAAGAAACGCCATGACTGCATATACAAGCAAAAGCATTACACGTCCCGAGCAACTCGACAGCGAGCTCGAACGAGTACGACTGCAAGGCTTCGCAATCAACATCGGTGAGTGGCGCGAACAGGTATGCGGAGTCGCAGCGCCCATTCGCGATGGGTCAGGAAAAATCATTGCTGCACTAGGCGTCTCGGGGCCGGCAGACCGGCTGAAGCCGCGGATGATGCATAATCTTGCGCCGACCATAGTAACCGCTTGCGATAAAATTTCGTCATTGCTTGGCTACCGTTCAAGACGCTGAGCATCTTCACCTGCAGTAGCATTGACATAACGCATCACCCTGCGTCCTGCACTTATTTGGCATGCGCCAGCAGGTAGTCCCGCAACACATTTGCGTTATTGTGCTGTTCGTCTTTTGCCGCGTACAACAGGGTCACGCGCTGCTGTCGCGATTTGTCTATCAGTTGCTGCACCGCTTCGTGCTCGTCATCCAGTTCTGCATGATAGCGCTTCGTAAACTCAGCCCATTGGTCCTTGTTCTCGTGGAACCATTTACGCAACGTGCTGCTGGGCGTGACATCCTTGAGCCAAAGGTCATGCTTCAGATCTTCTTTTCTTATCCCGCGGGGCCATAATCGATCGACCAGTATCCGATAACCATCGTTATCGTCCGGCTCATCGTAAACACGCTTGATCTGGATCTGATCTTTTTTCATTATCGGTCTCCTTTCTCGCTGCGCCGGGCACATATCAAGTGGTGACGCACGCGGTACGTATCCCTTGAATTTTCCCGCCAACCTCTCCAATACCAGTCCTTATGGTACTGCTAATGCAGCCTCAAGTGGGTCTGGCATCTGTCTATAGGCTTTAGTGGATGCGGCACATTGGCGCCGCCCTTTTCATTATTCTCGCCAGCCTGTGTCAGGCCACGCCATGACTCTGGACGTTAAACGCCGCTCGTCAACTGTTTGCGCGCAGCCTCATGAATCCGGGCATACAGGTTGTTGCCGTGCGCATCGATCCCCACGGTCACCGGCCCGAGCCCCTTCACCCGCAGGCGCACGACGCGATAATGAGTCAGCATATCGGTCCAGCCCACTTCCAGCACCTCTTCGATGGCCTGGCTCAGGAGTGTGCAACCGCCGCCCAGAAACGACAGATATACGCAACCGGCCTCTTGCATCGCCTGGGCGCTGGCCTGGTCCAGCCCCCCCTTGCCGCCGGTCGCATGCAGTTGTAACTCGCGGATCAGCCGGGGCATATGCGGATTGAAACGGGTGCTTGTGGTGGGATTAATGTACAGAATCTCAAACTGTCCGGCGGTTTCCCTGCTATAGCTGCCCAGATGAAATAGTGACGCACCCTGAAGATCCATGGGAAACGGCTCCTTGCCGTCCAGACAATCCAGAAAGCGGGCATGGGTCGGCAGCCCGGCGGTCATGATGATCTCGCCGTCGATAATGACCTGGTCGCCGGCCCGCAACGTCCGTGCATCACTGGCAGAGAGCGGAAAAGTCATGCGATGAGTGGTAATGGACATGTCCGTCTACTCCAGCATTTGAATGCGCCCGTCGTTATAACAACGCGCCCGCGTGCGCCGGTTGATCCAGCAATTGAAACAGACTGCGACCGGCGTAAAGCCATGGCCGGCGCAGTAATTGATGTGGACCGCCATGGAGGTGCTGTCGCCCCCGGTGCCCATGGGGCCAAAACCGGTTTTATTGATCCGCTCCAGCAACCGGGCTTCCATATCCACCAGGATCGGCTCGGGATTGACCGTACCGATTTTGCGCAGGGTCGCTTCCTTGGCCATTTTCGCCGCATAATCAAACGAGCCGCCGATCCCCACGCCAATCACTACCGGCGGACAAGGCTGCGATCCCGCCTTGACGACCGTCTCCAACACGAAATTCTCTATTGTCGGCAAATCAGGAAAACTGAATATTTCCAGCGCGGCCCAGCGTCCCGAGCCCAGCGCCTTGGGCGAACAGGTAATGTCGATGTAGTCTGCGCCATCCACCAGATCGAAGGTGGTAATCGGCATGCCCTTGCCCTGGTAACCACGCTCCAGCGTAAGTGGATTGGTCACATGCGGCAACAACGGCGGATTGATCGTGGCCACCAGTTCCGCGAACCCTTCTTCAATGGCCTGTTTCACATTGCCGTCGAACTGCGCCTTCGTGCCAATTTGCATGAAATAAACAGGCACGCCGGAATCGGAGCAGACCAGCGACTGATTGCGGCGCGCCGCATCGGCGCTTTCGACCATGATTTGCAAGGTGCGACGGCCGGTTTCGTTGGTCTCGCGAGAACTCGCCTGCACCAGGGCCTGACGCGTATCGTCCGGAATCTGCTTGAGTGACCGCTCGTAAAGTTGCGCTGTCACCTGCTTGATCATTTCAAATGTAATAGCCATGATTGCTCTTATTGTTTAAGCAGTCCGAAAGTTCGGGCTCGCATACGGGCCAGCGCATAGATGGTTCCCGCAATCGGCGTGGCGATATGCAAGCCAGTGGCCAGCTCCACGAACGCGCCAAGAATGGCCTCTATTTCAACCGGACGCCCTGCTTCGGTATCCTGCAGCATCGAGGTCTTAACACCACCAAGCTTGCGCGTGACAGCAAGGCGTTGCTGCGGCGTCACGCTCACCTTGATGCCCAGCGCCGCGCCTACGGCAACCACCTCTTGCATGAGCGCGACAAACAAAGCGTAAATTGCAGGGTCGTCAATCATCAGATCTGTCTGCGAACCCGTGAGCATGCTTACCGGATTGAAGCAGGCATTGCCCAGTAGTTTTTCCCAGACCGCAGAACGGATAGCAGAGGTTTTTTCCGCTGCCAGGCCTGCATCATTAAAAAGCGCTATCACGCGATCCAGCCGCTTCTGGTTTGCCTGCTCGGCGTGACGACTTATTTCTCCAAACACCAGCCGATTGCCCGAACTGTGATGAGACACGCCCGGTTGCGGGCTATAGCACGATGGATAGACAACACAACCGACAATGCGGCTGGCGTCAATGGCGTCGGCAATGATACCGCCGGGATCCAGCGCATTAAGTTGAGTGGGCAGTTCGCCGTTATCCAGTCCTTGCGTAAACCACCAGGGAATGCCGTTGATGGCGGGAATAACAACCGTGTTCGCGTGGCAAAGCTCAGGCACCATACCTGCAATGTCCTGCAGCGCATGGGTTTTGACGCTAAGGATGATGATATCCTGCGGACCAAGCGCCGCCGCATCTGCTGAAGCTTGCACCTGCGCAACCAGCCGCTGCTGCCCATCTTCCAGTATCCAGCCATGCGTCTTTATGGCCTGCAGGGTCTGACCGCGCGCCAGGACACTGACCTGAGCGCCGCTATTGGCCAGGCGCACGCCCAGGTAGCCGCCAATGGCGCCCGCGCCTATGACGCATACTTTGGTTTTATCCTGTGTATTCATCTTTCCTTCGTGGTCGTCAATATGGATGTGGTCCTCATCATGGCGAGCCTCTATACCCCCTGCCCCCAAGCAATTTATACTAGAACACGCCTGCGTAAATGTCAATAGATTATATTATTGACCTATATGTCGAATCCAAGCGCCTTGGATTGAGCCGGTAGCATGCGTCTTTACCCGGCATATGCTATTGCATGTCTGACGTAAAGTATCCGGCACAGCATGATCTCGGCGTCGGTCTTGATATTGTCACCAGACCGTGGGCGCTGCCCCAAGTTCGCGGACGGCGGTATATACCCCGCCGCCAATCTCAACCGGGATTATCCAGAAACCGCTGTACCGCATCAGCAAACGCTTCGGGCTGTTCGACAACGGCAATGTGCGACGCGTCCTCCAGCACCACCAATTGCGCTCC
>Ga0079224_100005003_pt1 | contig 17331 bp, 11 predicted proteins | sample Stecom2015_FD_80414 | JGI IMG/M metagenome (GOLD analysis project Ga0079224, IMG submission 80414) | Agricultural soil microbial communities from Utah to study Nitrogen management - Steer compost 2015 | ecosystem: Environmental > Terrestrial > Soil > Agricultural land | place: USA: Utah... | reverse complement strand
CCGGTCGGATCGCCGTCGCCGGTCGGATCGCCGTCGCCGGTCGGATCGCCGTCGCCGGTCGGATCGCCGTCGCCGGTCGGATCGCCGTCGCCGGTCGGATCACCGTCGCCGGATGGATCGCCGTCGCCGGTCGGATCGCCATCGCCGGTCGGATCGCCGTCGCCGTCGCCGTTGGCGTCACCGGTCTCCTGGTTGTCGCCGTCGCCGTCGCCAAACAGATCGTTGCCGAAGGTGGTGCCGTCGGTGCCGGTGTCGTCAGCACAAGCGCTGGCGAGCATCCCGATGGCAGCAACCACTGTGAAACCCAAAGTTCGCTTCATGACTCTTCTCGTTGTTCGCCGCCCGTGGGGGAAGTCAGTCGGGCAAGATCAACGATATCGGCGAATCCTCCGCGCCATGGGAAATTCGTTGATGCTTGATATCTGATAATCAGTTCAGTTATGATTGAAGCATGGCTCCGAGCACCGACGAGCGCGAGCGAGTTTGCTGCGTCGAACTTCCGGCGATGCCACTGCAGCTATTGTTGCTCGATCAGCCCAAGTGGCGCGCGTTTCCGGTCGCGGTGGTCGAAGCCGATCGACCCCAGGCCAAGCTGGTCTGGGTCAACGAGCACGCTCGACGTCTCCGCGTGCTGCCGGGAATGCGGTTTGCGGCCGCGCGCAGCCTGGCACCGGAGCTGCGGGCGTCGGTGATCACGGCCGAGCGCGTCGAGCGAGCCGTCGCCGCGCTGTTCTCCCGGCTGCTCGATTTCTCGCCGCGGGTCGAGCCCGAAGTCGGGCAGCCCGGTACCTTCTGGGTCGATCCTTCGGGCATGACGCTGCTCTGGGGAGACCTCGGCGCCTGGGCGCTGGCGATCCAGCGTGGCTTGGCTCAGGTCGGCCACTCGGCCACGGTCGTGGTCGGGTTTCATCGCTTTCGCGCCCACGCCATCGCCTGCGCACAACCGGATGGTCAGGCGCGCGCGTGGGTGCTCGCCGACCGTCGCCGCGAGGCTCGGATGGCCGCGAGCGTGCCGCTCGATCGGCTGTCGATCTCGCCGCGCCTGCGTGACGAGCTCGCCGGCCTCGGCGTCCGCACCCTCGGCGAGTTCATGGCCCTGCCCGGCCCCGAGCTCCGCGTGCGGTTCGGGGTCGAGGCCGAGCGCCTGCACGCGCGCGGCCGCGACGACGACTGGAATCCAATGCAGGCGCGCGAGCTCGTCGATCCGGTCCGCGAGCGCGTCGAGATCGATCCGCCCGAGCTCGACGTCACCCGGCTGTTGTTTCGCATCAAGCCCGCGCTCGATCGCCTGCTCGGGCAGCTCGCCGATCGCAGCATGGCGATGTCGGCCCTGCACCTGCGGCTGCGCCTCGACCACGCCGACGCCCACGAGCAGCGGCTCGAGCCCGCCGCGCCGACCCTCGACGCCCGCCAGCTGCTCGATCTCCTGCGCCTGCGGATCGACGCGCTCTCGCTGCCCGCCGGGGTCGAGGAGTTCGAGCTCGAGCTCGAGGGCCGCCGCACCGATCCTCGCCAGATCGCCCTGTTTCGCGCCCAGGTTCGCCGCGACCTCGAGGCGGGCAACCGCGCCCTCGCCCAGCTCCGCGCGGCGCTCGGGCCCGAGGCCGTGACCCGGGCTCAGCTCCGCGCCGCCCACCTGCCCGAGGCCCGCTTCGCCTGGGTGCCCGTCGCCGAGCTGCAGCTCCCGCAGGCCGGCAACATGCAGATCGAGGGCGAGCTGCCGCCACGGATCCGTCGGCTCCTGCATCGCCCGGACAGGCTACCCAGCCGCGATCCGGATCCGAAAGATTGGGTGATCGATCCGAAGCTCGGTCCGATCGAGCAGCTCCGGGGTCCCTATCGAGCGAGCGGCGGCTGGTGGGTGCGAGAGGTCGAGCGTGACTACTATTTTGCTCGAACCCGCAGCGGCGCGGTGCTGTGGATCTTCCACGATCGACCGCGGCGTCGCTGGTTTCTGCAGGGCTGGATGGAGTAGCTCAGCCGCCGTCGAGCCCTGCGAGCCAGCCGTCGATCTCCGTCACCACGCCCTGCTCACCGGCCTCGGCCAGGCCCGCGCGGGCCTCGAGCGCGAGCGTGCGCGCGCGGTCGAGCTGGGCGTCCTCGCCCAGCGCCCACGCTCGCGCGGACACGAACCGAGCCCGCGCCAGACTCGAGCGACCGCTGGCGGTGCCGAGCGGCTCGAGCAACCGCCGAGCTTCGTCGCCAGCCCGGCGGGCCTCGGCCTCGCGCCCGAGCGCGAGCAGGACCTCGCCGAGGTTGATCAGCACCTCGGCTCGAGCAGCTTGCCGGACCGGCGAGGCCTCGCGCTCGAGCAGCTCGAGCGCCTGCTGGTGGAGCGACAGCGCCTCGTCGAGCTGGCCGAGCTCGCGCCGGATCACGCCTTCGTTGTCGAGCGCCTGGGCGAGCGCGAAGCCGGCCGAGCCCGCGCCGTCGAGGTTGGCCCGAAAGATCGCCCGCGCCTGCTGGTGGCGGCGCAGCGCCTCCTCGTAGCGACCGAGCTGGCCGAGCGTCACCGCCAGCGCCTCGCTGGCCCGGGCGACGTCGAGCGAGTTGGGCCCGAACACCCGCTCGAACACCGCGAGCGCCTCGCCAAAGCCAGCGCTCGCGGCCTCGTGCCGGCCTTCGTGGTGATCGACCAGCGCGGTCTCGAACCGAACCGAGGCGATGACCGGGTGCTGCCCGCCATAGTGCTCGGCCCACAGCGCGCCGGCCTGCTCGAGCTCGGTCCGGGCCTCGGTGAAGCGGCCGAGCTCGCGCAGCGCAACGCCCAAGGTGGTGCGCAGCTCGGCCAGCTCGACCGGCGCCGGATCGAGCTCGAGCGCCACGATGTCGTCGATCGCCGCGCGGGCCTGCTGCTCGGCCCGCTGGTGCTCGCCGGCCGCGATCGAGGCGAGCGCCACGACCCCGTCGAGCGCCGCGTACTCGAGCTTGCCGGCCTGCCCGAGGTACACCCGGTCGAGCACCGCTCGGGCCTCCCGAGCCCGCCGAGTGGCCGTTTCGGCGTCACCTCGCTCGGCCTCGGCCCGGGCGAGCGCGATCAGGACGTCGCCGCGCAGCCGATCGGCGCCGGCTCGCTCGGCCTCGAGCACGGCCTCGTCGAGCAGCGGCGCGACCGAGGCCAGCTTGCCCTGCGCCCGCGCGAGCCGGGCCCTGGTCAGCAAGGTCGCGGCGATCAACCGGCGGTCGCCGAGCGCCCGGGCCTTGTCGAGATCGGCCAGCTGCTCGGCCTCCGCGAAGGCCCCGGTCATCTCGAGGTGATTGGCCCGAAACAGCTCGCGCTCGCGCTCGGCGACGGCCAGGCGATGCAGCTCGCCGTGATCGCCGGGCTCGCCGCCCGAGTCGAGGCCGGCCTCGATCGCCGCCGGCTCGCAGGTGCCGAGCTCGGGCAGCTTGCTGACCGCCTCGCCGACCCGCTCGTAGCTCGGGACCTCGGCACCGGTCACGACCTCGACCAGCTCGGCGAACTCGGTGAGCCGACGATCGAGGCACAGCATCCGGCGATCGAGCATCGTGTCGGACTGCTCGCCGAGCGCCGAGGCCTCGCAGGTCTGCCGGTGCATGGCCGCCCAGCTCTCGGCCCAGCGATCGAGCCCGAGCTCGACCTCGCCGGCCAGCCCGACCGCCCAGGGCTCCTCGACCCGGGCGAAGGCCTCGCGCACGCCGGCCCGGCGGTCGTCGTTCCAGACCGCGGCGACGCGCTCGCGGGCGTTGGTGCACTGCGCCTGGGAGCTCGGCGGCTGGTGTTCGCGACCGTTGGCGAGCCCGACCTTGACCATCAACACCAGCGACGCGACCACGACCGCGGCCACACCGGTGCCCAGCGCCAGCCGTCGGACCCGGTGATAGGGATCGCGCGAGAGCGCCTCGAGCAGCGCGGCCATGTTCTCCCAGCGACCGTCGGGATCGGGATCGAGCCCCCGCAGCAGCGCCCAGCGGACCCAGTTGGGCACCGACGCGCGCTTGGGCGCTGGACCGACCCGACCGTCGGTGACCGCCAGCGCCAGCTGCAGCCGGGTCTTGGCCGAGAACGGCAGCTCGCCGTACAGCGCCTCGTACAAGGCGACACAAAACGAAAATTGATCGGCGCGATGATCGAGCGGATTGCCGAGGTGCTGCTCGGGCGACATGTACGCGGGCGTGCCGGCCTCGCGATCGCGGCCGTCCATCAGCTCGCGGACCCCGTCGAAGCGACGCGCGAGCCCGAAGTCCAGCACCCGCACCCGACCGTCGGCGCCGACCAGCACGTTGTCGGGCTTGAAGTCGCGGTGGACGAGCCCGGCGGCGTGGGCCGCCTCGAGCCCCCGCCCGGCGCGGATGAACACGTCGAGCAGCTCCTGCCAGTCGCGGCCGGGCTGGCGCATCCAGGTCGACAGCGGCACGCCGTCGACGAACTCCATGGCGATGAACACCCGCCCGTCGATGGTCCCGACGTCGTGCACGGTGATGACGTTGGGGTGGCTGAGCTGGGCCATCGCCTTGGCCTCGGCCAGCATTCGTCGCGAGGCCCGCTCGGTCGCCGCGTCGTCGCCCCCGCGCGACGAGTGCATCAGCTTCAGCGCGATCCGACGGTCGAGCTCGGGATCGTAGGCCGCGTACACGACCCCCATGCCGCCGGTGCCCATGTGCGAGAGCACCACGTAGCGACCGAGCCTGGCCCCCGCGTCGAAGTCCGCGACGTAGTCGGCTGGATCGATCGAGGCGGCCACGAGCGTCCCCTCCTCGGGGGCGTCATTCGGCTCGGTCCACCTGAGTTCCTCGCTGTCCAACAAGGGATCCTCGACTGATCATTGGCTATCACATCGGCCAACAAAAAGCGCGTTGGAACGCGCTGAATTGCTGGTGATCGTGCTCGGGGCAAAATGCACCGCTCGGGGCGCATCGCTGCCATTCATGCGGTCCTCAATACCCACGGTGCGGCCTCGACACGGCCCGCACGGCGCCCTTCGAGCCTGAAACGAGTCATTTTCCAGCTGGACACAGCTCGCTGGCGGAGAGGCCGCTGCGAAATCACCGTTAGCAAACTGTCAACATTTGTCGGCACGATCCCCACCAATAGAACGGCCAAACCGTGGCAATTCGCTCCGATCCGGTCAACAAAACCAGGTCCTTTCACCGCGGATCCCGTGGTCGGAGCCCGACCAGGTGCTCACGCCGGGGCGAACCTCCACGCCAGTCGGGTCGCGGCTGCGAGGCGACGGCGATGATCTCGAGCTCGGCGGCCCCGGCCAGCCGCTCGAGCTGCGCGTCGGCGGGCTCGCGGATCTCGCCGAGCTGAGCATCGCCGACCAGCAACACCGCGACCCCTTCGGGATCGAGCAGCGCCGCGATCGCCTCGAGCACCGCGAGCATCTGCGCGTCCCAGCGCTCGCGCGCGGCCGAGCCGGAGCCCGAGCTCGAGCCCGAGAGCTGTCGACGCGCCCCGATCTCGCCCTCGCGCAGCTTCTTGGGGTTGATGCCGAGCCACGCGTGGCGACGTGCGTGATGGGCCAGGTAGTCGTAGGTGCCGCCGTAGGGTGGCGAGGTCAGGACCAGATCGCAGCGGTACTCGCCGGCCAGCGTCTGCGGCAAGGTTCGCGCGTCGGACAGCACGAAGCGCGGGGCGTGATGCGAGCGCGGCACCGCGGCCTCGAGCTCCGCCCACCCGCGGGCCAGCTCCTGGCCCTTGCGCACGAAGAACTCGGTCGGCAGGCCCTTGCGGATCCGCTTGCCGGCCGCGCGCTCGGCCGTCTCGGCCCGCTGGCGCGAGAACTTGACGAGGATGGCCGAGAACACCAGCTCGAGCGCGCGGCGATCGGCCTCGTGATCGATCGCGCGGATCTCCTCGAGCAGCCCGGCCAGCTCCTTGAGCACATGCGCGTCGTACCAGGCTCGCTCCTCGGCCGAGAGCCGGGCTCGGACCTCGACGCGATCACGAACCCGCCGCTCGGACGCCTCGGCCACCGCCGCGCAGCGAGCCAGGAACCGATCGCGCTCGCGGGCGCTTCGTCGCTCGGTCTTGACCCGGGCGAGCCGCAGCGCCAGCGGATCGAGATCGCTGCCGATCGACTGCCAGCCGGCGACCATCGCCTCGACCGCGACCGTCCCGCTGCCGCAGAAGGGATCGAGCACCTCCGAGCCCGGGCCGATCGACAGCTCCTGCAGCACCACCCGGGCGACCGCCGGGTGCATGCGCGCCGGGTAGGCATGAAAGCCGTGGGTCAGCGCGTCGCGGGCGACCAGCAGCTCGCCGGTCTCGGGATCGGGATCCTGGGCTCGCATCGCCGCCGCGAGCACGAAGCGAAACGCCGGATCGCCGCGGGCCTCGACCGGGCCGCCGACGTTCGACAGCGCCTCTCGCTTGCCGCTCACGGGCCGCGACTGTGCGCGAGGCTCCTCGTCAGCGCAAGCTCACTGCTTCTTCTCCGGAGCGAACTGATCGACGCACTTGCCGAACAGGTACTCCGGCTGCGCCTGGATCAGCTTGCGATCGGCCTCGGAGAAGTCCTCCGCCGAGACCGCCCGGATCACCTCGATCATGCAGTCGGTCGCCGCGACGCTGTCGAGCTTGGCGCACTTGCCCTTGACCTCGCCGAGGTTCTTGGACTTGCTGTCGAAGAAGTTGAGCTGAAAACCATCGTCGTCGAAGTACACCGCCTTGATCCACTCCTCGTAGATCACGATCAACGCGTCGCAGGCGGCGACCAGGTTCTTGGACGGCTTGTCCGGCGCCTTGACCACCGCGGCCGCGATCGTGTCGAGCTTGGCCTGCTGCTCGGCTTCCTTGGCCTTGCGCTCCTCGAACTTGCGCTTGCGCTCCTCGGCGGCCTTGGCCTCGAGCTCCTTGGTCTTGTCGTCCTTGCCCTCCCCGAGCGCCGCCGCGGCGGCGGCCTCGAGGTCGGGGCGCCTCTCAACGTCCTTTTGCTCGCAAGCAACCATGGCGATGCAGGCCAGCGCGAGCATGGTGGTCAATCGGGACCCTCGCATGCGCGGGAATGTACCGCACCCGAGCGGTCGAGATCAGCGATCAATCCGCGCCGGTCAGCAGGACCGCCACGGTGCTCGCGCCGAACACCGCGACCGCGAGATCGCTGCGCGAATCGCCGTCGAGATCTGCCGCGGCGAGATCGAACGGCGAGAGCCCGACGAACAGCGTCACCGGCTCGCCGTAGCCGGGCCCGCGCGGGGCCGCGAGCGACGGATGGATCGTCAGGGTCGAGTCGCCCGAGTCGGCGCTGATGATGTCCGGCAGCTGATCACCGCTGACGTCGACCGCGAGCACCGAATAGGGCTCGGGGCCGACGGCGAGCGCCTCGGCGGCGGCGAAGCTCCGATCGCCGAGGTTGCCCAGGATCGAGATCGTCGCGGCGTCGAAGTCGGCGGTCAGCAGCTCGGGCAGCGTGTCGCCGTCGAGATCGGCGACGGTCAGCGCCCGCGGCCCGGCGCCGACCGGCTCGACCTGCGCGGCCCCGAAGATCCCGGAGCCGTCGCCCCACAGGATCGACACGGTCGCGTCGGCCCGGTCGACCGTGACGATGTCGGCGTGGCCGTCCTGATCGAGGTCGGCGACCGCGACGTCGTAGGGCTCGGCCCCGACCGGGTAGCTGTCGATGTCGGGCAGCGCTCCGGTGCCGTCGCCGAGCATCACGTAGACCGCGTTGCCGGCCTCGTCAGCGACCGCGATGTCCGGCCACTCGTCGCCGTCGATCGGCGCGATCACCAGCGCACGCGGGGTCTCTCCGGTCATCGCAAAGGGTGGCGGCGCAAAGCTGCCCGAGCCGTCGCCATGGCTGATCCCGGTGCCGGCCGGCGAGAACACGTTGGCGAACGCGAGATCGGTCAGGCCGTCGAGATTGACGTCGCCGCTGGCGAGCCCGCGGACGCCGAGCGCGAGGTTGCTGAGGATCGGCTGGTCCGCGAAGCCGCCCCCGGCGAGCCCCGGGATCACCCGCACGCCCGCGGCCGAGATGCTCGACACCACCAGATCGAAGCGATCGTCGGCGTCGACGCGATCGAGCAGCACCGTGGTCGGCGGCACGGCCACGTACACGAAGCCGCCGTCGTTGAAGCAGACCTCCCCGACCTCGGGCGGATCGCAGCCTTCGTCGGGCAGGTCGGGCCCGGGCTCGCCGTCGCCGTCGCCGTCTCCGTCGCCGTCTCCATCCCCGTCGCCGTCCCCCTCCCCGTCGCCGTCCCCGTCCCCGTCCCCATCCCCATCGCCGTCGCCGGTCTCCGATTCGGTCTGCGTGGCCTCGTCGGCGGTTCCCGGGCGGCATCCTGCGAGAGACAGCGCGATCGACGCGAACGGAAGGCTCTTTAGGAAAATTAGTTTCACCCGGAGATTCTGCCCGGATCAGCGGCGGCTGTCGACCGACGCACCCGACCCTTTGCCCAGGCCCCTTCGCATGCCAGGCTCAGCCCGTGACGACGACGGCAGTGTTCGTCGACTACTACGAGCTGCTCGGGGTCGACCCGGCAGCCAGCAGCGCGGAGATCAAGGCGGCCTACCGGGCCCGGATGGTCCGCGATCATGCCGATCAGAACCCCGGCGACGAGCTCGCCAAGGAGCGGATGATCCTGCTGACCCGGGCCAAGACGACGCTGCTCGACGAGCACCGCCGGATGGCCTTCGATCGCGAGCGCATGAGCTGGTTCGCCGCCGCGCGGATCGGCATGGCGCCGCCGCGGTGGAGCGGCGGCCGAGCGCCGGATCCCGGCGACGGATCCGTGCACCACGTGCACGTCGATCTGCGCGACGTCTCGCTCGGCCGACTGATCGTCGGTGTCGGCGTCGCGGCGGTCGTCACCGGGCTCGGTCTCGCGGCCAAGGCAGTCGCCGATCGAGCCGGCCGCAAGCGCCGGCGGAGCTGGCTTTGACCGGCCCCGGCGCGCTGGCCAGGGCGCTGGGTCGCTGGGTCGCCTGGATCACCCGATCGAAGCGCAACAGCGGGCTGACGGTGCTCATCGCGGTGCTGCTCGCGACCGCGGCGCTCGGGTACGGCAAGAGCATCCGGGTCGACACCGATCTGCGCGCGCTGCTGCCCAAGACCGCGCCCAGCGTGGTCGCGCTCGACGAGCTCGAGCAGCGCTCGGGCGCGTCGGAGCGCTTCATCGTCGCGATCGAGGCGCGGACCCCCGAGGACGCCGACGCGATGGCCAAGGGCATCGCCGAGGAGATCGCCAGCTGGCCCGAGGCCGAGCAGCTGAGCATCGTCCGCGACTACACGGCGATCCGCGATCACGCGCTGTACTTCATCGAGCTCGAGCAGCTCGAGACCCTCCGCGACGAGCTCGACGCCCAGCGCAAGCGAGCGGTCGCCCGGGCGATGGGGCCGGGGCTGACCGACGGCGAGATCGATCCCGATGCGGTCAGCGGCTCGGACTGGGACGATCCCGAGTTCGAGGATCTCGACTGGGGCAGCCCGCCGGAGCAGCCGGAGCAGCCGCCCGCAGACCAGCCGCCCGAGCCCGAGAGCAAGACCGGCGACGAATTCGACATCGACGCTTTCTTGGATGAGCAGCGGGCTCGCCTGGTCGAGCAGAGCGGGCTCGACGAGGACGAGATCGCGATCATCTGGCCCAACGAGAACAAGCGCGGCGAGATCGAGTGGCAGGATCGAGTCGGCCGCCCCTACGCCAACACCGACGGCACCGTCCGCACGGTCCAGGCCAGCCTCTCGCGGCCGGCGACCGACGTCGAGTTCGCCCAGGAGGTGGTCCGCCGGATCGAGCGGCGCGCCGATCTGCTCCGCGAGACCCGGGTCGCGGCCGACACCCGAGCCGAGGTCGTGGCCGCCTACGACGTCTCGGCCGAGGTCGACACCATCCTCCGCGACGCCCGGCGAGCGACCTGGATCTCGACCGTTGCGGTGCTCACCGTGCTGATCGTCGGGTTCCGCAGCGGCCGGGCGATCGCGCTGGTCGCCGTGCCGATGAGCGTGTCGATGGTGCTGACCCTGGCGGTCGCCAAGCTCGCGTTTGGCGAGCTCAACGCGCTGACCGTGTTCCTGTTCGCGGTCCTGTTCGGGATGGGCGTCGACTTCTCGGTCCACCTGTTTGCGCTGCGCGAGCGCCAGGGTCGGACCGCCGACTGGCCGAAGGTGGTCACCGAGCACCTGCGCCCGCTCGGCTCGACGATGCTGACCACCAGCGGCGCGCTCGCGGTCCTGACCCTGGCCGAGTTCAAGGCGTTTCGCGAATTCGGGATCATCTCGGCGATCGGCGTGGCCGTGTGCCTGATCGCCGCGCTGCTCCTGGTCCCGGCCACCGACACGCTGCTCGGTCCGCTCTGGCGCCGCTCGGTCGGCCCCAGGGCCGTGCGCCCGCGCGAGCCGATCGGCCCCCGCACCGTCAAGCTGATCCGGGCGATCCGGGCCGCGGCGATCGTCGGCGTCGCGGTGCTCGGCGTGATCGGAGCGCCGAGGCTCGAGATGGAGAAGGACACGCGGGCCTTCAAGACCAAGCGCGCGCAGGACCATAACAAGATCGCCTACGCGACCACCTCCAGCCGCTGCAGCAAGACCCTGGCGCTGGTCGCCGCCACGCCCGAGGATCTCGACCTCGCGGTCGAGCGGTTGACCGCCGAGCAGGGCCGGCTGCTGCCCGGGGCCATCGACACCGGCGAGCCGCGCAGGCCGTGGGTCGGCAAGGTCTACAGCCTGCGGACGCTGATGCCGACCGAGCAGCAGGCCAAGGCCGCCGTGATCGGGCAGGTCGGCGCGCGGACCAACGACTTCCTGGCCGAGCTGCCGGATCTCGACGAAGAGGCCCGCCGCCATCAGACCCATCTCGAGGCGCTCGAGCGCCTGACCAAGCCGCCCCCCCTCGCCATTTCCGACCTGCCCGACTGGGCCGTCGATCCGTTCCGCGAGCGCGACGGCACCACCGATCGCATCGCCCACGTGTGCCTCGACATCGCCGGCTGGTCGATCGACGAGCTGGTCGCGGTCCGCCATCGGCTCGACCAGCTGTTCGAGGGCGTCGAGGTCCGCTCCGCCGACTCGCGGCTGGTGTTCGCCGACTTGATGGTGCTGGTCGAGCACGACGCCCGGCGGCTGCCGATCGTCGCGCTGCTGGTGATCCTCGGGTTCATCGCCGTCGACCTGCGCCGGGTCGGCCCGACCGTGATCTGCTTTGCCACGCTCGCGCTCGGAATCGGCCTGGTGCTCGCGATCATGGGCCTGTGGCCGCTGCGCCTGAACTTCTTCAATGTCGTGGTGATGCCGGCCGTGGTCGGGCTCGGGATCGACGCGAGCATCCACCTGTGGCACGCACGCGAGCGCGCCTCGCTGGACGCGACCGGCAAGGCCTCGGTGCTCGCGGCCCTGACCACGGTCGCAGGCTTCTCGGGCCTGCTCGCGGCCGAGCACGCGGGCCTGCGCAGCATCGGCGAGGTCGGGGTCGTCGCGATCGTCGCTTGCGTCGTCGTAGCGTTCCTCGCGCTCTACCCAATCGCGCGGTCGGGGCGATCCTGATCTTCGCGAAGTTTCGTCGAACTCAATCGGCGCAGCTATAGAAAGCACCACTGGCGCAAGGATCCCCAGGTGCCGGTATTTTTCCATAATTCTACGGTTTTGATCTCTCGACCAGTTGAAAGTGAGATGACTTCCGTTCGATACCAATAAATGCAGTGACTCGCACTGCGGTGATTGCAGCAAAGGATGACCATGACCTCCAAGCGCTCCATCATTCGTCACACCGATGGTGATCGCGAGCTCGTCATCGACACCCGTCATCTGCCGCTGGTGGTCACCACCTGGTTTGCAGCGCCGAGCGTCGAGCTGGTCGAGTTCTACGACCGCTGGCTGCGTCGCTTCGTCGAGACCAGCTCGCTGTCGGGTCGTCGGGTGGTGCTGCTCGACGATGCGACCCGAGCCGAGCGTCCCAACCCGCAAGTCCGCGGTCGGATGGCCAAGCTCGAGTGCCCGCCTGCGGTCGTGGTCGCGCGGGTGATCGTGGCCCCGACCGCGGCCCTGCGCGGCGCGGTCACGGCCCTGACGTGGAGCACGGGCAAGCAGCTGCCGACCGTCGACACCATCGAGACCGGCGTCAACGAGTGCCTGCAGATCTTTTCCGACAACCAGATCGTGCCGCCGCGAAAGTTCGAGATCGAGCCCGCGCAGCCGTCCAATCCGTCGCGCTAGCGAACTTTGGCAAGCTCGTAGTTTATCCTCGCGCGGTCATGCTCTCCGCGCACGAGGTCGCGAAGGTCGTCAGCGAGGTCACCGGCCGGATCATCGAGCGGGTCGGCGCCCGCTCGCGGCAGCCCGGCGGACGATCGCTGGCCGAGGTCATCAACGAGACCCTGTGGTGGGAGCAGGAGCGGCTGAGCAAGGCCGACGCCAGCGACGAGGAGGCCCAGGCCGACAAGCAGTTCTACTCGCACATCCGTCGCCAGCTCCCGCGCGTGTCGGAGGCCGAGCAGGCCCGGCTGCTCGAGCGTGTCGTCCACCGCTACGCCGACGAGATCGCCGGCAATTTTGACCCGACCGTCTACAAGCTCGCGACCAGGCTCGGCCCGCCGATGCTCAGCGCGCTGCTGACCGGGCTCTCGCCCAGGCGGCTGCTCGGCGGCCAGTCGATCCCGCGCCTCGATCAGCACGTGATCATCGAGGGTGAGGTGGCCACGCTCGCCCGCCTGCGCGAGCGCGGGACCCTGATCGTGACCCCGACCCACAGCTCCAACCTCGACTCGCTGCTGATCGGCTTTGCGATCGACGAGCTCGGGCTGCCGCCGCTGACTTACGGGGCCGGGCTCAACCTGTTTCGCAACCCGATCATCGGCCGCTTCATGCACACGCTCGGCGCCTATACGGTCGATCGCCGCAAACGCGACCCGCTCTACAAGCTGGTGCTCAAAGAGTACGCGACCGTCTCGCTGGAGTTCGGCCAGGACAACCTGTTCTTCCCGGGCGGGGCCCGCAGCCGCTCGGGCGCGATCGAGCGGCGGCTCAAGAAGGGCCTGCTCGGCTGCTCGGTCGCCGCGTATCGCAACATGGTCTCGCCGGGTCGCCATCGGTCCGGCAAGACCGGCGTCTACATCGTGCCGTGCACGATCTCGTATCCGCTGGTGCTCGAGGCCTCGACGCTGATCGAGGACTGGCTGGCCGAGGCCGGCAAGTCCCGCTACATCATCGTCGACGACGAGTTCTCGCGCTGGGAGCGGTGGCTCGACTTCCTGCGCGGGGTGTTCTCGCTCGATCTCAAGATCCACATTCGCTTCGGTCGCGCGCTCGATCCGTTCGGCAACCAGGTCGACGACGACGGCAACTCGCTCGACCCCCGCGGGCGGCCGATCGATCCGCGCGGCTACCTCGAGGCCGGTGGGACCATCGTCGAGGATCCGATCCGCGACGCCGAGTACACCCGGCTGCTCGAGCAAGGAATCCTCCGCGAGTTCGAGGTCGAGAACGTCATCCACCCGACCCACGTGCTCGCGTTTGCCTGCTTCGAGCTGTTTCGCCGGGCCCGGCCCGAGCTCGATCTGTATCGCCTGCTCGGCTCGATGGGCCCCGAGCAGAGCGTCGCGCTGCCTGAGGTCGAGGCCGAGATCGAGGCGCTGCTCGGCGAGCTCGCGGCCCGGCGCCGAGCCGACCGGATCCGCCTGAGCAAGATCGTCGACGACGCCGCTTCGGATGGGGAGCTCCGCGGCCTGATCCGCGCCGCGCTGCGCAGCTTCGGCACCTACCACACCCGCGCGGTGGTCGAGCGACGCGGCGTCCGGCTCCACGTCGGCGACGCCAACTTGCTGTTTTATTACCGCAACCGGCTCGACGGCTACCGGCTCCGCGGCGCGCCGACGCTGACCTGAGTTGCTCAGCCCTGCGGATCCGGCTTGCAGATCGATCCGCCCTCGATCTGCGCGTTGGTCCGAAAAGTATTGAGCGTCTCCCAGTTGGGCTGCTCGTACTGCGGGATGGTGCCGTCCTCGCGCACGTTGGTCACATGATAGGTGTGCTGATTCCAGATCCGGCGGGCCTGAATCCAGCGATCTTCGACATCGCGGATCACCTGCACGGTCGGCGCGGTCTGGTTGTTGGCGAAGCCGGCGTCGGAGACCACGACGATCTCCGCCGAGCCGTCGTTGTCGACGTCGGCGACGATCGGGTACTCGGCCAGGGTTCGGGCGCTGCGCGGGACGTTGAGCAGCGGCAGGCCGGCGCCGTCGAACACGAACAGGTTCTGCTCGTCGACGTACATGGCCTCGGCGATGCCGTCGCCGTCGGAGTCGAACGCGGTGCCGCCGGACCAGCCGCTGCCGTCGTCGATCGGCGCGCTCCACAGCACGCTGGGGATGCTCTCGTAGACCGAGTAGACCGTGCTCGAGCTGACCGCGAACTCGGCCACCTGATCGCCGTCGAAGTCGTGAATCGCGGCCGGACGAAACGCCGGGAAGGTGCCGCCGGGATTGGCGTTGAGGTACTTGGGCGTGCCGTCGTGCTCGAGCACGCTGACGCCACCATTATGACTCACGAGGATCTCGGGCTGCGGATCGTCGTCGAGGTTGCCGACCTGCGGGAACCCGGCGGTGACGCTGAGGTTGGAATAGTAGAGGGTGCCGTCGTGGTGGTAGGCGCTCTGCCCGAGCACGACCTCGAGATCACCGTCGCCGTCGAGGTCGGCCGCGGTCACGGCCGTGTTCTGCGGCGCGCCCGACTGGGCCGGGGCGATGAACACGGTGTTGCCGAGGTGATCGACGACGATCCGATCGCCCATGATCTCGACGTCGCCGTCGTTGTCGAGATCGGCGAGCGCGATCGAGCCGCCCTGGCCGTGCTGCCAGATCGCGTCGTTGGTCCACTTGTGGGTGCCGTCGTGCTCGAACGCGACGATCTGCCCGCCGCCGGAGAAGCCCGGGCCGATCGCCGCGACGATCTCCGGTATGCCGTCATTGTCGATGTCGCCGATCGCCGGGGTGATCGACCACGCGACATTCATCGGCACCTGAAAGTGCAGCTGCCCGGTCGCTCCGTCGAGCACGTAGATGTGGGCGTTGTTGGGGAACGCGGTCGCGACCACGATCACATCGGGGATGTCGCACAGGTCGATCTCGCCGTCGTCGTTGTCGTCGGTGAGGTTGGCGACCAGCGCCGGGACCAGCGACTCGACCTCGCCGTCGGGCCCCCACCAGTCCCACTGAATGTCGGGCTCGAACGCGTCGGGCGGAGCGGTCTGCTCGCAATCGCCGACCGCGTTCATCTCGTCGACGACCTTGCACAGCTCGACCGGCCCACCGGTGTCGGCGCTGTCGGGGATCGCGGCCATGTCGAACTTGATCGGGTCATCCCCGTCGCCGTCGCCCGGGTCACCATCGCCCGGATCACCGTCGCCCGGATCGCCGTCGCCGTTGGTGCTCGAGGTCTCGTCACCGTCGCCGTCACCGACGGTCGAGAGGCTGGTCGCGGTGCCGTCCTGGTTGGAGCCGCCGCCGCAGGCGAGCGCCGACATGGACACGAGCACGATGAACGGGACGAAGATCGAAGAACGCATGCAAGCTCCGCTCGCATCGTACCCCGGCAAGGAGGTTTTCCGCACCCGCCGGAGATTTCGTAGACTCGCACCGCAACCTCGCCATGACGGAGCGCTCGACATCGCGAACGGTCTCGGTCCTCGGGGCCGGCAACTGGGGCACCACGATCGCCCACCTCATCGGCCAAAACGGCTACCGCGTGCGGCTGTGGGCGCGCTCGGCCGCGGCCGCCGAGGAGATCAACTCGCGCCGAACCAACGAGCGCTACCTGCCGGGCCTGAGCCTCTCGGACAACATCGAGGCGACCTCGCGGCTCGACGAGGCGGTCCGCGACGTCGGGCTCTTGTGCCTGGTGATCCCCTCGCAGGCCTTTCGCGAGGTCTGCACGCAGATCGGCGAGCTGGTCGAGCCCGCGCAGCTGGCCGTCCACGCGACCAAGGGCCTCGAGCTGCAAAGCTACGCGCGGATGACCGAGATCATCACGGCCGAGACCTGCCTGCGGCAGATCGGCGTGCTGTCGGGGCCCAACATCGCCCGGGAGATGTGCGCGGGCAAGCCGGCCGGGACCGTGGTCGCGTCGCGCTTTCCCAGGGTCATCGACGCGGCCCGCGAGACCCTGCGCAGCAAGCAGCTGCGGGTCTACGGCAACACCGACGTGATCGGCGTCGAGCTCGGCGGCACGCTCAAGAACATCATCGCGATCGCGGCCGGCATAGCCACGCAGATGGAGCTGGGCGAGAACGCCAAGGCGCTGCTGATCACCCGCGGGCTGTCGGAGATCGCCAGGCTCGGGGTCGCGCTCGGGGCCGATCCGATGACCTTCTCGGGCCTGGCCGGGATCGGCGATCTGCTGGTGACCTGTGCGAGCCCGATCAGCCGCAACCACCGGGTCGGCGCCGCGCTGGCCCGCGGGATGAGCCTGACCGAGGCGGTCGACTCGCTCGGGATGGTCGCCGAGGGCGTCAAGGCGGCGAAGATCGCCCACGAGCTGACCGCCCAGCTGGGCCTGCGCTCGCCGCTGATGGAGGGCGTGTACCGGGTGCTCTACGACGGCCTGAGCCCGCAGCAGGGCCTGCGCGAGCTGATGACCGGCGCGGTCCAGGACGACATCGATCCCTCGCTGGTCCGCGCCGCCGCGGCCGCCAAGCCGATCGTGTTACCGTGATCCGGTGAGCGACCCGAGCGAGCCCGAGGACGAGCCCGCCGAGTATCAGCTGATTCGCTCGCCGTTTCCGATGGTCCGCAAGCTGCAGCGCAGCTTGCCGGCCGACTACGCCGGCCCGGCGTACATCTGGGACATCGACAAGACCTGGCTCGACACCCGGTTCTCGCAGCTCCGCGGGATGCTCAAGATCCCCTTCGAATTCGCGGTCGACAAGCAGGCGCTGCCCGGCACCACCGCGCTGCTCCACGCCCTGCGGCAGGGCCCGAGCGAGCGCGAGCATCGGCCGCTGTACTTCATCACCGCCAGCCCGCCGTTCATCCGCAAGGCGATCGAGCGCAAGATGCTGATCGACGGCATCGAGTTCGACGGCATCACCTACAAAGATCAGGTCGAGGTGTTTCGCCGCCGCGAGTTTGGCAGCTTGAAAGAGCACACGGCGTTCAAGTTAGGGGCGCTGTTGCTGCTCGCCCGCGAGTTCCCGATCGGCACGCAGCTGTATATGTTCGGCGACGACGCCGAGCGCGACGCCCTGCTCTATTGCATGTTCGCGGACATCTGCGCGGGCCGGCTGCGCGGCGAGGCGTTGGTTCGCGCGCAGGTCGAGTTGGGCGCATTGCAGCATTATGCCGAGGAGGTCGCGAGCCTGGCGGAGGAGGTCCCGGCTCGGGAGCTGGTTCGCGCCATTCACATTCATATGGTGTGTGAGCCGGATGGCGGGCGG
>Ga0079224_100005002_pt1 | contig 17333 bp, 17 predicted proteins | sample Stecom2015_FD_80414 | JGI IMG/M metagenome (GOLD analysis project Ga0079224, IMG submission 80414) | Agricultural soil microbial communities from Utah to study Nitrogen management - Steer compost 2015 | ecosystem: Environmental > Terrestrial > Soil > Agricultural land | place: USA: Utah... | reverse complement strand
CACGCCGGCGATCAGGCGCTGCTTCTCGGCCTCCGGGATGCCCAGCTTGTCGTACGTGCGCCGGATGTCCTCGGGCAGCTCCTCCCAGCTCGTGGCCTGCTTCTCGGTGGAGCGGACGAAGTACTTGATGCTGTCGAAGTCGATGTCGGACAGGTCCGCGCCCCAGGTCGGCAGCGGTTTGCGACTGAACAGGCGCAGCCCTTTCAGGCGCAGGTCGCGCATCCACTCCGGTTCGTTCTTCTTGGCAGAGATGTCGCGCACCACACCCTCGTTCAGCCCTCGCTGCGCGGACGCGCCGGCCACGTCCGGGTCGGCCCAGCCGTACTGGTACCCGCCCAGTGCGGCGAGATGCTCGTCCTGGCTCACCACCGGCGGTGCGAGCTGGTCAGTCATGTGCTGTCCCCTGTCCTTATCGGGTCTTCACTCTCGGGTGCCTCACGGTCCCCACGCTGTGGGCTGGCGCCGCCCTCGGGATCACGCGCCGCACCGGCCGGCGCGGCGGCGCGGCGCCGCGGGTCCGGGATATGGGTGGTGCACACCCCGTCCCCGTGGGCGATGGTGGCGAGTCGCTGCACGTGGATGCCGATCAGGCGGGAGATCACCTGGGTCTCGGCCTCACACAGTTGCGGGAACTCGGCGGCGACGTGTGCCACCGGGCAGTGGTGCTGGCACAACTGCCCGCCCGAGGCGATCGCCGACGCGCTGGCAGCGTACCCCTCGGAGGTCAGCGCCCCGGCCAGAGCCTCGGCCCGGGCCAGCGGGTCCTCACCGGCGCCCGCCATCGCCACCCGGCAGCGCTGCTCCAGCCGGGCGACCTGCTCGGCGGCGAACGCGGCCACCGCGTGGTCGCCCTGGTATCGGGAGATCCACCGCAGCGCCGCGGCGGCGATGTCGTCGTAGGTGTGCCGGCCGCAGCGCGCGCGCCCCTGGTCGGTCAACTGGAACACCCGGGCCGGCCGGCCCCGCCCCCGGTGGCCGCGCACCCGGGCGTCGCCGGCCACCACGTCGCCCTCGGCGAGCATCGCGTCCAGGTGCCGGCGGATCGCCGCCGGGCTCAGCCCCAGCTCCGCCCCGATCTCGGCCGCGGTGGCGGCGCCGTGCGCCAGCAGCAGCTCGCTCACCCGGTCGCGGGTACGCCCGTCCCCGACCTGGCCGGTGGTGGCCCGGTCGGGCGCCGTGAGCGTCCCCGCGTTTTTCACTACACGAGTATGACCTATTTCGCCGGGCCCAGGCAAACCACCCCACAAGTGGCCGATCCCACAGCCGTAGCATGAACCGCGTGGGGTTCACCGCTGCTCCGGCCAGGCTACGCCGGCCGGCCCTGGCCACCCTGGTACGCCGGCTGGCTCTGGCCTCGCTGATCGCCAACATCGGGATCGTGCTCACCGGCGGCGCGGTCCGGCTCACCGGCTCGGGGCTCGGCTGCCCCACCTGGCCACGCTGCACCGAGGAGTCCTGGACCGCCACCGCGGAGATGGGCATCCACGGTGCGGTCGAGTTCGGCAACCGTACGCTCACCGGTCTGCTCGGGCTGATCGCGGCCGCCGGACTGCTTGCCACGCTGCTGCTGCGGCCGCGCCGGCCGGTGCTGATCTGGCTCGCCGCCGGGGTGCTGGCCGGCATCGCGGCGCAGGCGTTGATCGGCGCGGTGGTGATCTGGACCGACCTGGACCCGGCCACGGTCGGCGCGCACTTCCTGGTCTCCATGGTGCTGATCGCCCTGGCGTACACCCTGTGGCGCCGGGTGGACGAGCCGGACGGTCCGGCCCTGGCAAGCGTGCCGGCGCCGCTGCGGAGCCTGTCCTGGCTGGTGGCCGGGGTGGCCGCGGCGCTGCTGGCGGTCGGCACGCTGGTCACCGGCAGCGGGCCGCACGCCGGTGACCCGGACGTAGCCCGCAACGGCCTGGACCCGCAGGCGATCTCGCAGGCCCACGCCGACCTGGCGTTCCTGCTGCTGGGCCTGGCGGTGGCGGCCTGGTTCGCGCTGCGGGCCGCGCGGGCCCCGCGCCCGGCGGTGCGCGCCGTGGTCCTGCTGGTGGCCGCCATCCTGGGCCAGGGCGCGGTGGGGCTGGTGCAGTACGCCACCAACCTGCCGGAGGTGCTGGTCTGGCTGCACCTGCTCGGCTCGTGCCTGGTCTGGGTGGCCGCCCTACACCTGCTGCACACCACCCGGACCCGGCTGCCCTCGCCGGCGGACCCCACCGCCGACCTGGCGCCCAGCGCGGCGGAGGCCGAGCCCACCGGCGGCTCGCCGCGCGGGCTGGCGACGCGACCGGCACCGCAGCAGCCTTCCCGGCAGTAGCCAGCACGGGCACGCACAACCCCGCCCGCAACCCGGCCGGGCTACACCGCTGCGCCAGCGGTGGAGGTACGGACGGGGCGGGTGGAGATAGTGGGTGGCAATAGTTTGGGTGGGAGAGTCTGGGTGAAAGCGCGGGCGGGGCGGCTACCGAAGTAGCCGCCCCGCCGATGGGGGGTACCGCCGGGGTTGGGGGGTCACCCCGACGCTGTCACCCCTTGCTGCCGACCGTCGGTGCGATACCGGCGACGATCTGGCGCTCCGCGACGAAGAAGAACGCCAGCGCGGGTACCGTCGCGAGCATCGTGTAGGCCAGCACGCGCGCGGTGTCCTGCCCGAACTGCGAGGAGAACTGCTGTACGCCGAGCGGCAGCGTCCACCAGTCCCGTTCGCTGATCAGCACCAGCAACGGCAACAGGAAGTTGTTCCAGCTCGTGACCAGCGCCAGCACCGCCACCACGGCGAGCGCCGGCCGGGCCATCGGCAGCATGATCCGCCAGAACACCCCGAAGGTGGAGCACCCGTCCAGGACCGCCGACTCCTCGATCTCCGCCGGGATGCCCCGGAAGAAGGTACGCAGGATGATGATCGTCAACGGCAGACCGAACGCGGCCTGTGGCAGGATCACCCCCCACGGGCTGCTGAGTAGCCCGATCTCCCGCAGGAGCACGAACAGCGGCAGCACCGCGACCGCAGGGGGGAACATCAGCCCGGCCGCGAACAACATGAACAGCACCTCGCGGCCGCGGAACGCGTACCGGGCGAACATGAACGCCGCCAGCGCCGAGGCCGACACCACCAGCGCGACCGTGGCCAACCCGATGAACAGGCTGTTGAAGGTGTTCCGCCAGAACCTGCCATCGGAGAGGATGTCGACGTAGTTGTTGACGTTCCAGGGCGACGGCGGGCCCAGCGGGTTGGACTGCAACTGCCCCGGGTCCTTGAAGCCGCCGATCACGCCGAACAGGATCGGGACGACGATCACGACCACCGCGACCACCCCGGCGATGACGGACAGCCGGATGTTGCGCCACCGCCGGCGCCGCCGCGGGGCGACAGGCTGCCCGGACCCGCCCGGCGTCGCCGGTGGCCGACCGGGCCGCCCTGGGACCACGGCGGTGGCGGCCACCGTGGTCCGCCGGCTGCTGGGTACGCTGCCCGGTACCTGGCTCATCGGCGACCTCCCACGTTGGTTACCGCACCCTCAATGTCCCGGCGCATCACGAACCTGATGTAGGCGAGCGCGAAGACCAGGCAGATCAGGAACATGATCACGCTGATCGCGCTGGCGTACCCGACCTCGAACCGCTGGAACCCGTGCCGGTACATGGTGATCGCCATGGTCTCGGCCGCGTGTCCAGGGCCGCCGTAGTTCGGGCCCGTGAGCACGAAGATCATGTCGAAGAGCTGGATCACACCGATCACGGAGAGGAAGATCGTCACCCGGATGGTGGGACCGAGCAACGGGAGCGTCACATGCCGGAACGCCTGCCACGGCGTAGCGCCGTCGGTCATCGCCGCCTCGGTCAGCTCTCGTGGGATGTTCTGCCGGCCCGCCAGGTAGATGATCATGTGGAAGCCGAAGTACTTCCAGGTGATCACGACGAACGCCACCACCAGCAGGATGGACCTGGTCCCGAGCCATCCGTTGGCCGGTACCAGCGAGCCGAGCCCGGCCGAGCGGAGCAACTCGTTCACCAGGCCGCCCTCCTGCCGGAGCACGACCCCGAACAGCACGCCGGTGATGACCTCGGAGATCACGTACGGCGCGAAGAACAGCAGCCGGAAGATGGTGCGGCCGGGGAACTTCTGGTGGAGCAGTAGCGCCAGCGCGAGCGAGAACGGGAGCTGGACGGTCAGCGACAGGACCATCAGGACAAGGCCGCGCAACAGGTCGCCCCGGAACACGCTGTCCGAGAACGCGCGGGCGAAGTTGCCCAACCCCAGCCACTCTGACGTCTCGGAGATCCCCGGCGGTCCCCCCAGCCCGTTCCACTTGAAGAAGCTGAAGTAGATGGCGGAAACCACCGGGATGACCACCAGCAGCCCGAACATCGCCAGCCCGGGCAGCATGAACAGCAGGATCGTCAGAGGGCTGGGACCCCGCCGCTTCCGCCGGGCGGCGGGCCCCGCCCGGTGGCGTGCAGGCACGCCACCGGACGGGGCCGCGGGGCGGTGGGCGGCTGCCCGGTCGGGAACGCTCGCCACCCCTCGCTGGTTGACCTCAGTCACCGGTCACTCACTCTTCTACCTGGAAGTCGGGCTCGGCCTGGAAGGTCTCGTGCATCTGCTGCACGGCCTCCTCCGGGGTGGCCGACCCATCGGTGATCGCACCGACGCTGGCGTTCACCTGGTCGCCGACGGCGGGCGGCAGATCCTGGTCGAAGTAGAGCTGGAACGACGAGGCGTTGGCCACGCTCTCCTGGATCAGGATGCGGTTGACCTCGCTCGCCGGGATCTCCGCGTCCAGGGTCACCGGGATGATGCTGGGCTCCTGCTCCAGAATCCGGTCATACGCCTCGGTAGCGAGGAACACCAGGAAGTCGACCGCGTAGTCCGGAGCGTTGGCGCCCACCGCGTGGCCGTTGCCGCCGCCGTACACCTCGTCGATCGAACCGGCGCCGCCCTCAACCGCGGGGAACGGGAACCAGCCGAGGTCGTCACCGAGGGACGTGCCGGAGGAGCTCTCCTGCACGCTCGGGTCCCACTGGCCCATCAGGTGCATGGCCGCGCCACCGGCGCCGAAGACCGCTGGCGAGCTGTCCTCACCGCCGTAGCCCTGCTGGAGGAAGCCGTCCTGGAACGGCTCCATGTCCACCAGTTCCTTCCACAACTGAGCGGCTTGGAGGAACCCGGGGTCGTCGAACGACTTCGCCTCGCGCGCGGCGGTGTACCCGTCCACGCCCATGATCCGGATAGACAGGTAGGAGAACCAGTAGTGCTGGGTCCACGGCGCCGCGCCGGCGATCGCGATCGGGGTGATCCCCGCCTCCTTCAGCGCGGTGACCGCGTCGAGGAGCTCACTCCAGGTCGCCGGCGGGTTGTCCGGGTCCAGCCCGGCCTCCTCGAACAGCGCCTTGTTGTACCACATTCCGACCATGCCCATGTCGAACGGGAGGCCGTAGATCCGACCGTCGATCGTGTACGGCGCCAGGGCGCCCGGCGACATGTTCTGGACGATGTCGGACACGTCGTCGGTGATGTCCTTCACCAGGCCGGCCCGCACGTACTGCGCGAGCACGCCGCCGCCCCAACTGTGGAAGATGTCCGGCGGGTCGCCCGCCTGCATGGCGGTGGTGAGCGCCGGCTTGAAGTCGTCGTTCGCGATCGGCTCCGGCTGGATGTTCGCGTCGTTCGCCTCGTTGAACTCCTCCGCGAGCTGTGGGAAGAGGTCGGACAGCGCCTGCTCACCGGTCTGGATGTGCCACCAACTGGCACCTCCGTCGCTACCCCCGCTATCGCTACCGCACGCTGATGCCAGCAGCAGCGCGACCGTCGCGCTCAGCGCGACGGTCCCCCGTCGTAAGGTTCCATTCATTCTCGTACCGTCCCTTTCACGGAGCCGGCTCACCGCCGACGTTCAAGCAACGTACGCTCGGGCTTTAGCCCACCGAAACTTTCGGCACACAGCCGATAGTTTCGGTGACCCCGCTCACGCTACAGCGGGTGTTTCCGTACGGTCAACCACCGTTGTGGAGTTGTTACCAACCCCTTCCGGTACTGCGTGGCCGGGGTAACCAAACCGCCGTGACCGCCGGAAACCAGCCGGCCCGCCCGTATCGGGAGCGGCGCCGGGAGCGGCGCCGTGGCCGGGGTGGAACACCGCCTGGCGGCTATCCCCAGACCTCCTCGGCGGTCTCCACGATCAGCGCCAGCTTGGCCATCTGCTGATCGTAGGTCAGCTCGTTGCCCTCCACCGTCGAGGAGAACCCGCATTGTGGAGAGAGGCAGAGCTGGCCCAGCGGCACGTACCGGGACGCCTCCTCGATCCGGCGCTTGAGCTGGTCCTTGGACTCCAGCTCACCGGTCTTGGTGGTCACCAGGCCGAGCACCACCTGCTTGCCCGGCGGCACGAACCGCAGCGGGGCGAAGCCTCCCGCCCGCTGCGTGTCGTACTCCAGGAAGAACCCGTCCACCGCGAGCTCGGAGAAGAGCGCCTCGGCCACGAAGTCGTACCCGCCCTCGGCCGCCCAGGAGGAGCGGAAGTTGCCCCGGCACATGTGGGTGGTCACCCGCAGCCCCGGCGGCCGGTCCGCCAGCGCGGCGTTGATCTGCCGGATGTAGCGCAGGTGCTGGTGCTGCGGGTCGTCGCCGCGGCGTGCCAGCATCTCCCGCTGCGCCGGGTCGTTGAGGTACGCCAGCGAGGTGTCGTCGAGCTGGAGGTAACGGCACCCCAGCTCCGCCACGCCGCGGATCTGCTGGGCGTAGGCCGCGGACAGGTCGGCCCAGAACTCCTCCTGATCGGGGTAGACCGACGGGTCGATGGCGGCCGGCCCGCCCCGGTAGTGGACCATGCTGGGCGAGGGGATGGTCAGTTTCGGGGTCACCCCCGGCTCCACCACCGATTGCAGGAACCGGAAGTCGTCGGCGAAGATCACCTTGGGCAGGGTCACCCGCTCGGTGACCGCGAGCGCGGCCGACTCGAACTCGATGTCCCCCGCCGGGTTGTGGAACTTGACCCGGATCTTCTCCTCCGACTGCCGGACGCCGCCGAGTTGGTAGATGAAGTCCATGTGCCAGGAGGTACGCCGGAACTCCCCGTCGGTGGCCGAGCGCAGGCCGACCCGCTTCTGCGCGGCCACCACCTCCCGGATCGCCTCGTCCTCGATCTCGCGCAACCGCTCCGGGCTCAGTCTCCCGGCGGCCGCCTCCGCCCGCGCCCGCAGCAGCTCCGGCGGCCGCAGCAGGCTGCCGACGTGGTCGGCCCGAAACGGTGGGATGTCGCGCATTGCCATGGGGCGCCTCCTCGCGCTCGCGGTCCTTCCTAACTACTCGCCGGTCCGGGTCGCTCGCCGGTCCGGGTCGCTCGGTCCCGGTCGCTCGGTCCCGGTCGCTCGCCGGTCCGGAAGCCAGGGACCTGCGGGAGCGCCGATCACGGACCGAGGTTCATGATCGACGCGGGCAGGGGTAGGCCGGTGTAGTTCTCGGCGAACGAGGTCGCCGCCGCGGTGGAGCTGACCAGATAGCGCAGTTGCGCCTCCTGCAACCGGCCGGTGAACGGGTCCGGGTGCGGGCCGCGGTGCAGCATGGAGGTCATCCACCAGGAGAAGTGCTGCACCCGCCAGACCCGCTCCAGGCACACCCGCGAGTACTCGTCCAGCAACCGCTCGTCCCCGGAGCCGAACCACGCCGCCAGCCCGGCGGCCAGCACCGCCACGTCGACGACCGCCAGGTTGAGCCCCTTGGCGCCGGTGGCGGGCACGATGTGGGCGGCGTCGCCGGCCAGGAACAGCCGCCCGTACCGCATCGGCTCGGTGACCACGCTGCGCAGCGGGGTGACGCCCTTCTCCAGGATCGGCCCGTCGGTGAGCCGCCAGCTTGTGCCGGGCCGGGCCAGCCGGGTACGCAGCTCCGCCCAGATCCGCTCGTCCGGCCACCGGGCGAGGTCCTCCTCCGGCGCCACCTGCAGGTACAGCCGGGTGATCTCCGGACTGCGCATGCTGTGCAGGGCGAAGCCCCGCTCGTGGTACGCGTAGATCAGCTCTTCCGAGGACGGCGGCGCCTGCGCCAGCACCCCCAGCCAGGCGTACGGGTACTCCCGGGTGTAGGAGGTGGCCGGGCAGGCGCCGCGGCTCACCCCGTGGAAGCCGTCACAGCCGGCCACCACGTCGGCCCGCAACTCCCGCTCCCGGCCGCCCTGGTTGAAGCGGACCACCGGTGCCTTGGTGTCCAGGTCGGCCAGGCCGGTGGCCGGCGCCTCGAACAGCAACTCCCGGCCGGTCTCCAGCCGGGCGGCGATCAGGTCCTTGACCAGCTCGTGCTGGCCGTAGACGGTGATCGGCCGGCCGGCCAGCCCGGACAGGTCGATCCGGTGCCCCACGCCCTCGAAGAGCAGTTCCAGGCCGTGGTGCACCATGCCCTGCCGGTCCAGCCGGCCGGCCAGGCCGGCGGCGCGCAGGAGTTCCACGGTGCTGTGCTCCAGCACGCCGGCGCGGATCCGCCGTTCCACGTATTCCCGGGAGCGCCGCTCCAGCACCACCGAGTCGATGCCGCGCAGGTGCAGCAGGTGCCCCAGCAGCAGCCCGGCCGGGCCGGCGCCGACGATCGCAACCTGGGTACGCATACGGCTCAGAACGGGTACGCCGGGACCTGTCCCCGGACGGTGATCCAGCGCTGGTCGGTGAAGGCGTCCAGGTTGGACTGGCCGCCGAACCGGGCCCCGGTGCCGGAGTCCAGCACCCCGCCGAACGGCGCCACCGCCTCGTCGTTGACAGTCTGGTCGTTGATGTGCACGATCCCGGTCGGGATCTGCTCGGCCAGCGCCAGCCCGCGCATGGCGTCGCGGGTGAGGATGCCCAGCGACAGCCCGTAGCTGGTGTCCGCGGCCAGGCGCAGCGCCTCCTCCTCGGTGGTGAACCGCACCACCGGCGCCACCGGACCGAAGACCTCTTGCGCGTACGCCGGCGCGGCGGTGTCCACCTGGTCCAGCACGGCCGGCCGGTAGAACAGGTCCTGGTAGGTGCCCCCGGCCGCCAGCCGCGCCCCGGACTCCACCGTGGCGGTGACCATCTGGTGGATCCGGTCCCGCTGGGTCTGGTCGATCAGCGGACCCAGCGCCACCTCGCCGGTGGCCGGGTCACCCACCGGCAGGTTCTCGGCGTGCTGGGCCAGCGCCGCCACGTAGTCGTCGGCGATCCGCTCGTGCACGATGTGCCGGCCGGTGGTCATGCAGATCTGGCCCTGGTGCAGGAACGAACCCCAGGCCCCGGCCGAGACCACCTGGTCCACGTCCACGTCGTCCATCACCACCAGCGCCGAGTTGCCACCCAACTCCAGGTGCACCCGCTTGAGGTGCTCGGCGCCGAGCGTGCCCACCTTCCGGCCGACCGCGGTGGAACCGGTGAACGAGATCACCCGTACCCGGGGGTCGGTCACCAGCGCCGAGCCGGCCTCCGCCCCGCCGGGCAGCACGTGCAGCACCCCCTCGGGCAGCCCGGCCTCGGCGAAGACCCGGGCCAGGATCATCCCGCCGGAGACCGGGGTACGCGGGTCCGGCTTCAGCAGCACCGCGTTGCCCAGCGCCAGCGCCGGGGCGACCGAGCGGCTGGAGAGGATCAGCGGGGCGTTGAACGGCGAGATCACCCCCACCACCCCCACCGGCATCCGCCGCAGCAGGCTCAGCCGTGGATACTCGGTGGGCAGGATCTCCCCCAGCGGCCGGGAGGCCAGCGCCGCCGCCTCGTAGCACTCGTTGCTGGCCACGTGGGTGGCGAACCCGACCATCCCGGCCACCGAGCCGGTCTCGCGGGTCATCCACCGGTGCAGCTCCTCGGCGTGCTCCTCGATCAGGGCACCGGCCCGCCGCAGCACCGCGGCCCGCTCGGTGAACGGGGTCGCGGCCCACTCGCGCTGGGCCGCCGCCGCGGCGGCGCTCGCCCGGGCCACGTCCTCGGCGTCGGCCAGGCCGACCCGGCCCATTTCCTGGCCGGTGGCCGGCTCCACGATCGCCAGCTCACCGCCGTGGGCGGTGCTCCACCCACCGCTGAAGATCTGTCCCTCCCACTGTTTCGGATCCAGGAATCTCATCGGACCTCCTCCGTCCTTCGGGACTTCGCCTTCTGTATCTGGGCGTAGATGTGGGAGCGAAGCTCGGTGAAACGCGCGTCCGAGCGGGTGGTGAGCTGGTCCCGCTCCGCCGGCAGGTCGATCCTCCCGGTCGGCTCCGCTGACGCTCCGCCTCACCGGGCCGCTTGACCGTTCGGCTCCGCTGACGGCTCCGCCTCACTAGCGACCCTTCCTCTCGGTAGCGCGTACTCCGTGGTACCAGCGCAGTACCCTCTGGTCAGCAAACCGGAACAGCAGCGAGAGCACGACCCCGAGCATGCCGAGCATCAGCACGCCGCTCCGCATCTCCGCGTACCGGAAGCTGGTCTGGAACTCCTCCACCGCGTACCCGATGCCCCGACCGGTGCGCTGCAACTCGCTGATCACCATCAGGATGATCCCGATCGCCGCCAGGGCCTGCCGGGCGCCGGTCATGACCTGCGGGCTGGCCGACCGCAACACCAGGTGGTAGAGGCGCATCGGGCCGCGGATCCGGTAGCTGCGGCAGGTGTCGACCAGCACCTCGTCCCGTCGGTCGCCTGGCCGTCTCCGTTCCCCCGTCGCCGTCGCCTCGTTGCCGCCCGCGGTCGCCATGAGTAGTGATGGAGATGAATAACGCTGCGAGCTTTCGTGTCATGTCAAGGACTCCGTCTACGTCAGGATGGGTAGCTTCCCAGGTGACCGGCCGGACGGGCCGACTGTTCGTAGATCGCACGCTCGTTCTTTGTGTGAACGTAGAGCGTGTCCGGGGCGCAGTCAACCCTTGACTCGCCGCCGGGACGCTACCTAGAGTTCGACCACAGAACGCCCGTTCGCAAGGCGTACGCAGGAGGGGCCGGATGGCGGAAGCAGGCGACGGGTCCGGGCGCGGCCGCGCCCGGACAGCCACGTTCGTCGACCTGGCCGAGGGGATCGCCGCGCTGGTGCACGACGGCGACACGGTGGCGCTGGAGGGCTTCACCCACCTGATCCCGGTCGCGGCCGGACAGGAGATCATCCGGCAGCGGCGGCGGGACCTGGAGCTGGTCCGGATGACCCCGGACATCGTCTACGACCAGATGGTGGGCGCCGGCTGCGCCCGGAAGCTGGTGTTCTCCTGGGGCGGCAACCCGGGGGTCGGGTCGCTGCACCGGCTGCGCGACGCGGTGGAGCACGACTGGCCGGCCCCGCTGGAACTGGACGAACACAGCCACGCCGGCATGGCCAACCGGTACGCCGCCGGGGCGGCCGGGCTGCCGTTCGCGGTGCTGCGCGGCTACGCCGGCACCGACCTGGTCCGGCACACCCGCACCCTGGCGCCGATCACCTGCCCGTTCACCGGCGAGCGGCTCACCGCCGTGGCCGCGCTGCGGCCGGACGTGACCATCATCCACGCCCAGCGCGCCGACCGGGCCGGGAACGTGCAGATGTGGGGCATCACCGGGGTGCAGAAGGAGGCGGTCTTCGCGGCCCGCCGGTCGCTGGTGACGGTCGAGGAGGTGGTCGACGAGCTCGACCAGCGCCCGGGCGCGGTGGTGCTGCCGTCCTGGGTGATCACCGCCGTGGCGGTGGTGCCCGGCGGGGCCCGCCCCTCCTACGCCCACGGCTACTACGACCGGGACAACGCCTACTACCAGCAGTGGGACGCGATCAGCCGGGACCGGGAGCGGTTCACCGCCTGGCTGGCGGAGCACGTCTACGCCGCCCGGCCCGCCACCGCGGCCAGCGGCGGACCCCCGCGGGGGCGCACCGGCGGGGGCCGGCGGTGACCGCGACGCCGGCCCGCGCCGCCACCAAGTGGCGCCCGGAGGAGATGATGACCGTCGCCGCGGCCCGTGCCCTGGCCGGCCACACCACCTGCTTCGTCGGGATCGGGGCGCCCTCCACCGCGGCCAACCTCGCCCGCCGGTTGCACGCGCCCGACCTGGTGCTGGTCTACGAGTCCGGCACCATCGGGGCCCGCCCGCGTACCCTGCCGCTCTCCATCGGCGACGGGGAGCTGGCCGAGACCGCCGACGCGGTGGTGAGCGTGCCGGAGGTGTTCAACTACTGGCTGCAGGCCGGCCGCATCCACGTCGGGTTTCTCGGCGCGGCCCAGCTCGACCGGTACGCCAACATCAACACCACCCTGATCGGCGAGGACTACCGGCGTCCGGCGGTGCGGCTGCCCGGCGCCGGCGGGGCGCCAGAGATCGCCGCCTCCTGCCGGGAGGTCTTCCTCATGGTCCGGCACTCCCGGCGTACCTTCGTGGAGAAGGTCGACTTCATCACCTCGGTGGGCTACGGTGACGGTCCCGGCGCCCGGGAACGGTTGGGCCTGCGCGGTCGCGGGCCGGTGCTGGTGGTCACCGATCTCGGCGTGCTGGAGCCGGACCCGCACACCTGCGAGCTGACCCTGACCCGGATCCATCCCGGGGTCGACCTCGCCGACGTCCGCGCCGCGACCGGCTGGGACCTGGCGGTGGCCGAACCCCTCGAAGTGACCGAGCCGCCCACCACCGAGGAGCTGGACCTGCTACGGAGCCTCACGCAACCGGGCGACACAGAAGGAGGCGCGACATGACCCAGGTGGTCCCCGACCAGGTGCACCCGCCGCTGAGCTGGCCGGCGTACCGCTCCAACGTGCTGCGCGCGCCCGGCCGCAAGCTGGTCGGCCTGCCACCGACGCTGACCGAGAACCGCGGACCCACCGCCGCGGCCCTGCTCGGCGACCACGGCGTCGGGCCGCTCGACCACGACCTCACCCGCCAGCACCCGGGTGAGCCCCTGGGCGAGCGGATCATCGTGCACGGGCAGGTCCGCGACACCGACGGCCGGCCGGTGCCGCACAGCCTGGTGGAGATCTGGCAGGCCAACTCGGCCGGCCGCTACCCGCACCACGCCGACCGGCACCCGGCCCCGCTGGACCCCAACTTCACCGGGGTGGGTCGCTGCCTCACCGACGCCCAGGGCCGCTACCGGTTCATCAGCATCAAGCCCGGCGCGTACCCGTGGCGCAACCACGACAACGCCTGGCGGCCGGCGCACATCCACTTCTCCCTGTTCGGGCGGGCCTTCACCCAGCGGCTGATCACCCAGATGTACTTCCCCGGCGACCCGCTGTTCGGCCAGGACCCGATCCTCAACGCGGTGCCCGAGCCGGCCCGGCCGGCGCTGATCTCCCAGTTCGACCTGTCCGAGACGGTGCCGGAGTGGGCGCTCGCCTACCGCTTCGACATCGTGCTGGGGAAGACGCCGTTCGAGGACCAGGAGGCGTGATGGCCACCCCTTCAGAGATGGGCACCGCGGCCGAGCGGCCGGCGCGTGCGGGGCTGGTCATGACCCCGTCGCAGACCATCGGGCCGTTCTTCTCCCACGCCCTGCCGTGGCCGGACGGGCCGCACGTGGTCGACGCCGACCACCCGGGCGCGTTCTGGCTGCGCGGCCAGGTGTTCGACGGCGCTGGCGATCCGGTGCCCGACGCCCTGATCGAGAGCTGGCAGGTGGGCCCGGCCGGGCGTGGCTTCGGCCGCTGCCCCACCGACCCGCAGGGCCGGTACGCGATCCGGACCGCGCTGCCGGACCCGGTCCCCGGGCCGCGGGGGGGCACCCAGGCGCCGCACCTGGCGCTGTCGATCTTCGCCCGAGGGCTGCTGGTCCGGCTCGTGACCCGGGTCTACTTCCCCGACCACGCGGACGCGAACGCCGCCGACCCGGTGCTGGCCCTGGTCGACGAGCCGCTCCGGGAAACCCTGGTGGCCACCCGCACCGACGACGGGTACGGGTTCGACATCTGGCTGCAGGGAGAACATGAGACCGTCTTCTTCGCCCTGGCGTGACCTGGCCGATCAGCCACCGCCGGCCGCGCCGCCGCCGGGCCTGTTCGACGAGATCCTCGCCCGGGGCCCGGTACGGGCGGCCGTCAGCGACGCGCAGTGGCTGCGCCACCTGCTGGCGGTGGAGTCCGCGCTGGCCGCCGCCGCGGCCGCGCACGGGCTGATCCCGCCCGCGGCGGCCGCCGCGATCCAGGCCGCCTGCGAGCGGGTCGCGCTGGACCCGGCCGGCCTGGCCCGCGCCGCCGCCGCCGGGCCCGGCAACCCGGTGCTGCCGCTGGTGCGGGAACTGCGGGAGGCGGCCGGCCCGGAGGCCGCCGGCTACGTCCACTTCGGCGCCACCAGCCAGGACATCCTGGACACCGCGGCGATGCTGGTGATCCGGGACGCGCTGCTGCTGGTGCGCGCCGCGGTCCGCGACGCGGCCGGCGCCGCCGCCGCGCTCGCGCGCCGGCACCGGGACACCCCGATGGCCGGGCGCACCCTGTTGCGCCACGCGCTGCCGGTCACCTTCGGGCTGGTGGCCGCCGGCTGGCTGACCGGCCTGGACGCCGCCGGAGACCAACTCGCCGGCGCCCTGGACGCCACCGCGGTGCAACTCGGCGGGGCAGTCGGCACCCGGCACGCGTACGCCGGCGCCGGCGCCGGCGTCGCCGCCCACCTCGCCGCCAGCCTCCACCTGGCCACACCGGTCCTGCCCTGGCACACCGACCGCACCCGGATCGGCCTGATCGCGGGCGCGCTCGGCACCACCGCCGGGGCGGTCGGTAAGGTGGCCCGCGACGTGAGCCTGCTCGCCGGCAGCGACGCCGGAGAGGTGGCGGAGGCCGCGCCCGGTGGCTCCTCGGCCAAGCCCCACAAGCGCAACCCGGTCGCCAGCGTCGCCGCGCTCGCCTGCGCCGCCCAGGCGCCGGGGCTGGTCGGCACCCTGCTCGGCAGCATGGTGCAGGAGCACCAGCGCGCCGCCGGGGCCTGGCACGCCGAGTGGCGCCCGCTGCGGGAACTGCTGGTGGCGGTGGGGTCGGCGGCGGAGTGGCTGCGGGTGTGCCTCTCCGGGCTGACCGTGGACACCGCGGCGATGGCGGCCAACCTGGACCGGCTGCGCGCCGCGGCCGGCCTGGACGACCCGGCCGGCCACCTGCGCGCCGCCGGCGACCTGGTGGACGCCGCCCTGACCGCACACGAGAACCGGGAGTGACCTGTGAGCGTGGCACTGCACTACACAGTGGATGGACCGCCGGAGGCGCCGGTGGTGGTGCTCGGCCCGTCGCTGGGTACGACCGCCGAGATCTGGCAGCCGCAGGTGCCGGCCCTGGCCCAGCGCTACCGGGTGGTCCGCTACGACCACCGGGGCCACGGCCGCTCGCCGGTGCCGCCCGGGCCGTACCACGTCAAGGACCTGGGCGGCGACCTGCTCGCGCTGCTGGACACCCTGGACGCCGGCCCGGTACACCTGGGTGGGCTCTCCATGGGCGGGCTGCTCGCGGCCTGGGTCGCCGCGCAGGCCCCGCAGCGGGTACGCCGGCTGGTGCTGGTGGGGATGTCGCCCCGGTTCGGCGACCCGCGGACCTGGGCGGACCGGGCGGCCACGGTACGCGCGCAGGGAGTGGCCGCGATCGCGGACGCGGCCCTGCAGCGGTGGTTCCCGCCCGGCTTCGCCGGCGCCCAGCCGGCCACGGTGGAGGCGGCCCGGCGGCAACTGCTCAGCACCCCGGCCGAGGGGTACGCGGCCTGCTGCGGGGCCCTGGCCGCCGCGGACCTGACCCCGATGCTCGGCGCGATCACCGCGCCCACCCTGATCGTCGCCGGCGCGGAGGACCCGGCCGCTCCCCTGGAGCAGGCCGCGGCCCTGGCCGCCGGCATCGGCGCCGCCCGGATGGAGGTGGTCCCCGGCGCCGCCCACCTGGTCAACGTCGCCCGCCCGGAGCTGGTCAGCCAACTGATGCTGGACTTTCTCGGGGAGGAGGAGGCATGAGCGAGCCGACGCACATCCGCCGCCGGGTGCTCGGCGACGCGCACTGCGACCGTACCGAGGCGAGCGCGACGCCGTTCACCGCCCCGTTCTACGACTACGTCACGCGTACCGCGTGGGAAGGGGTGTGGGACCGGCCCGGCCTGGAACTGCGTACCCGCAGCCTGCTCACGCTGGCGGTGCTGACCGCGCTGCGCTGCGAGTCGGAGCTGGGCATGCACGTGGCGGTCGACCCGGCGGGGGTGGCGCCGTGAGCCCGCGCGGGCCGGACTTCGTGCAGTCGCTGGAGCGCGGGCTGGCGGTGATCCGCGCCTTCGACGCCGACCACCGCTCGCTGACCCTGAGCGAGGTGGCCGCCGCCACCGGGGTGACCCGGGCGGCGGCCCGCCGGTTCCTGCTCACGCTGGCCGAGTTGGGCTACGTCCGCAACGACGGGCGGTACTTCTCCCTCACCGCCCGGGTGCTGGAGCTCGGCTACGCCTACCTGTCCAGCCAGAGCCTGCCGGAGGTGGCCGAACCGCACCTGGAGGCCCTGGTGGCCCAGGTCAACGAGTCCTCGTCGCTGTCGGTGCTGGACGGCACCGACATCGTCTACGTGGCCCGGGTCCCGGTCAGCCGGATCATGACCGTGGCGATCAGCGTGGGCACCCGGTTCCCGGCGTACGCCACCTCGATGGGGCGGGTGCTGCTGGCCGGGCTGAGCGAGCAGGCGCTGGACAAGCTGCTCGCGGAGGTGAAGCTGGAGAAGCTCACCGGCCGCACCGTGACCTCCCTGGACGCGCTACGCGCGGAGCTGGCCCGGGTACGCGCGCAGGGCTGGGCACTGGTCAACCAGGAGCTGGAGGAGGGTCTGCGGGCGATCGCGGCACCGGTGCGGGACCAGTCCGGGGCGGTGGTGGCCGCGGTCAACGTCTCCACCCACGCCACCCGTACCCTGGAGTCGATGCGGCGCGACCTGCTGCCGCCGCTGCTGGCCGCGACCGCCGCGATCGAGCGGGACCTGCGCGCGGGGGTGTGATCCCCCGGGTGCCGGGGCGGTGCCGACCGTTCTTGACACCCCCGTTCTTGACACCCCCGTTCTTGACACACTGGCCGCGGATGAGCATAGGGTTTCGACATGATCTGCCGCGCGTGCCGGGAACAGCGCCACGAGCAGTGCCGCGGTCGCTCCTGGTGCGACTGCCAGCACCGCGAGCCGAAGCCGACCCCGCCGGTCACCGGCCCGCCCGGCGAATGAGCGCGCCAGCAGAGCGGCCGGCCCTGGACGGCGAGGACGTGGACGGCGGGGAAAGAAAGGCGCGAAAGTGAACGGCCGGGAAGTGAACGGCGGGGAACTCGACGAGGAGGACCTGGTCGCGGCCTACACCCCGCCGGAGCCGACCTGGCTGCGGGTCAACTTCGTCACCAGCCTGGACGGGGCGGTCGAGCTGGACGGCCGCTCCGGCGGCCTCTCCGACCCCGTGGACCAGCGCCTGATGCAGGTGCTGCGGACCCGGTGCGACGCGGT
>Ga0079224_100005001_pt1 | contig 17333 bp, 12 predicted proteins | sample Stecom2015_FD_80414 | JGI IMG/M metagenome (GOLD analysis project Ga0079224, IMG submission 80414) | Agricultural soil microbial communities from Utah to study Nitrogen management - Steer compost 2015 | ecosystem: Environmental > Terrestrial > Soil > Agricultural land | place: USA: Utah... | reverse complement strand
ATAAGCTAATTCCAAATACTTTTTTGCTTAAGCTATAGGGAGCATATAATTGAGGTAAAAATTCGGTAGCACGTACAATGGGTCCTGCAACCAATTGCGGGAAGAAGGATACATAAAATCCAAAATCAAATATTCTTTTCGCAGGTTCTAATTTCCCTTTGTAAACATCTAATGTGTAAGATAATGTTTGGAAAGTATAGACGGAAACACCAACAGGGAGTATTATTCTATCTACATCGAAATAACCCGTCCCTAACATGTTATTTCCCAATACTGCAAGATGATTAATCACCTTTAAATCTCCATTAAATAATGCATTATAACTTTCGGTAAAGAAATATGCATATTTGAAGAAACCAAGTATAGACAAGTTTACAATTACAGAAGTACTTACTAAAAACAAACGTAATGCTTTGTTACTTGAGCGATGTATAATTTTCGAAAAATTATAATCCATGGTTATTGTTAACAACAACAGCAAGAAAAACAATCCACTCGTTTTATAATAGAAGAAAACGGAAACTCCAAATAAGAAAAGCGATCGAATGGGTTTGTTTTTATAAACAAACATATCAATCCCTAAAACTATTAGGAAAAATATCCAAAACATTAGTCTTGTAAACAAGAATGGAGCTTCGGGAGAGAAAACAAAGAAGGTCTCTAATAATTTAGCAAAGTCTATAGAAAACATCTATTTATGTTGTTGTTTTAAGTAAATTGTATATCTATCTATTATCGATTCAAACATTAAGTCGCCCACCAATCTGTAACCAGCACCGGTAAAGTGAATTCTATCTGCAGAAGCTAAGCCATTTGCTTGCCAAGTAGCCATGCTTCCAAACCCACCCATTATACTGAATAAGTCGTACACTGCCATACCATTTTCTTTCGCTAACTCAAACATAGCTTCACGTACTATACCACCATTATAATTGATATATCGCTTTTTGAAATAGGTGTCGTTATTGGTTATGAAAACCACTGCACAGCCAGGTGACGCTGCTTGAATATTCTTCAATAATTTTCTATAATTCTCTTTAAATTGTTCTTTACTAAAGCTGCTTCCATGTGCATCATTTACCCCAATTCCTAACAATACTAAATCGGGTTTTAACGAAGTTAAATGCTGGGTAAACAAACTACATTTTAAATAACTCGGAACCGATGCGCCATTAACTCCAATGGAATGATAGGTAAACCCTGGATCATCATTTACAAATTGAACTCCAAAAAGCGTAAAAAAGCCTTGTTTATCTTCTGTTTTTCGAATTTTAAAATGCGCTACTGTTTCATATCCATTAAATACAATTTCTGTGTATCCCTTGTCTGGATATGTATTTAATGTATATTCTAAATTACTTATTGGCTCTATACTATACGATGTACTATCAATTTTATGATATATTCTAAGCTTATTAAAATCGTACCATCCAATTTGCTTATTATTCGGGTTGATACTAATTTCGGTTAAGGTATCGAAGGTCGAAACACTTATTCCACTTAGTCCCAATTCGCATGCTGCAGCTTGTACATTTCTACACGAAATCCAATTTCCGGTATAATTCACGGTATAATTTGCAGGACTATTCGTTTTTGCCATTTTGAATGGAAAAACAAATCCACGTGGACCACTTACTCCTGGCAACATATGTTCTAATTTTTCTCTAAAACGTCCACTGTGAATGTCGGCCTGCACGTGAGATCCTCCAAGATGTACTATATTGATATTTCCTTTACCCTTGAAGATTAAATCGTCCATTTTTTTGAAAAAATTCATCAAACGAGTACTATCTCCTGGCGAGTAAATTTTATTCATATCATAACGTACAAACTCGTACGGATGTTCTTGTATAGGATACACTGGGTATTGAGCATGAATACTCAATTCCGCAGCAAAAACAAATATGATATAAAGAAGTATTTTTCGCATTATTTTTTAGCTTCAGCGTCTTCTCTTAAACGCTTCATTTGTTGTAAAAATCTATATTCGTTATAATCGTTAATTAAAGCTTGTGTAAAGATTTCTGCCATTTTTTCTGAACCTTTTCTCGTAAAGTGTATATAATCTTTTCCTGCTAAACCTTGTTTAACCCAACCAGGCATTGAATTATGCCCACCCATAACGGCATACATATCCCAAAATGCACAGCCCGTTTCAAAAGAAGCTTCGCGCAAGGCATCTCTCACCTCTGGCAGGTAAGGATAAGTTTGAAGTTTACCATTCACGCTTTTACTCATATCAGCTGGTCCAATTGTTATGATAGCTGCCTCAGGAGCAACCTCTTTCATGTATTCCAACTGGCGTTTAAATTCTTCTTTATATTTCTCAACACTTTTAGGGCCACCCACAGATGGAAGCATATTTCCACCAAACTCCATTAGAACTAAACGAGTATTCATTAAGCTCATCATCTTCTTATATCCGGCCTTTTCAACGGCTGTAAAACGCGTACCGGCACTTCCTCGCATTGGAATATTATCTACCGTAACCCCCGGACCACCATCTAACGCTATTCCGTAAACCTCCGGAGATGGGCCTCTAAAGTTCAGTGTGAATACATTTGGAAGCGACTCAAACGATAATTTAACTACGTTAACCGACTCTGTAGCTGGCAAATCAATTGTTTTCTCTCCCACAGAAACACTAGTTTTTCCGTCAGTTTTTCCGTAGTAAACACGTATAGTTTTTATTTCTTTATTTCTTGGATAACCTATATTGCTTTTGCTAAAACGAATACTTGCAGAGTTGCCTTCGTAGGTACAAACAGCCAGCATAGCTCCATAGCGCTTATGACTCGCCTTTTGTTCTATGGTTCCAAAAATGGCATATCGAGTCCAATTCTCTGAAGCACTTTGAAATACCGACGCAGCTGCAATAGGTTGCACGGCCGGTACTAATCCTGCTCCAGAACCTCCAAATAATTCTTGCAAACGATCGCGCAGATATCCACTTATACGGTCTCCCTCAATTTGAGAATCTCCATAATGTACTACACGAATAAGTTCGTTTTCGTTTTCACGAACCGAATCGAGAGCTGCAAAAAAGGGATAAAGAATTTCTTTATGAGCATCGTGGTATTTAATTCGAGAAGAATCATTAGGGTCGTTGCGGAAGATTTTCAAAGAATCAGCTATATTCAATGAATCCCGAATAAACAAGCTATCTCTTTTAACCTCAAGGGCGAAGCTAGCATCTTTATACTCGATAGTATCGTTTAACATTTCCTTCAAATTTGCAAAACGCAAGGTATACTTATCGGTAATTTGAATACCATCTTCTGGGAAGAAACTTGCTGTGATACCCAAAACGAGTAAACAAGCCAAAAGGAATAAAAAGACTTTTTTCGGATTCATGAAAACTCTAAATTATCGCAAATGTAACGCACAAAAGTGCTATAATTATATCGATTTATAAATCTTTTCAACATAAAAACAAATTTATCAGCGACTAATTCCCTATTTTTGCACAAAATAATATAGCATGCTACAATCGATGACCGGCTTTGGAAAAGGAGCCGCAGAAAGCGAAAACTATAGATTACGTGTTGAAATTCGCTGCTTAAATAGCCGCAACATGGACATAGTTCTAAAATTGCCAACACAATTTAGAGAAATTGAACATGAAATCCGTTCTAAAGTTTCTGAAAAATTAAATCGCGGTAAAGCCGATGTTTGGGTTATTGCCGAACCTATCAATAACGATTCAGGTGGTCGTTTAAATATGCCTGTAGTTCGTGCACTTTATAAAGAAATTAAAGAATTTACTCAATCTGTTGGCCTTTCTGAAAATGGACTATTAGAGTCAATTTTACGTAATCCAGAAGCCTTCAAAACCGATGATTCTACAGCTACTGAAAACGATTTAGCTCAACTTAAATCGGCTTTAAATCAGGCTTTAGACCAGGTTGTTGAGTTCCGAATTAAAGAAGGAAAACACCTACTCGAAGATATTTTACTTCGTATAGATGCTATCGATGAAGGTAAAACTAAAATTCAACCTTTCGAACAGCCTCGCATCGAAAGAATGAGAAAACGTTTAAGCGAAAATCTTCATGCTACGCTTGGTTTAACTGGTGTTGATGCTAATCGCTTAGAAGAGGAATTAATTTATTATCTCGAAAAATTAGATATCACCGAGGAAAAAGTTCGTCTAAACGGCCACCTTCAATACTTCCGCGAAATGGTTAAAAACGATAGCCACGATGCCGGAAGAAAATTAGGTTTCTTAGCCCAAGAAATTGGTAGAGAAATTAATACCATAGGCAGCAAAGCCAACGATGCTGATATTCAGAAAATCGTAGTTGGTATGAAAGATGAATTAGAAAAGATTAAAGAACAATTGCTCAACATATTATAAAATGTCTGCAAATTCGAATAGATATACACTTACAGCAGCCCTTCCATACGCAAATGGACCTGTACATATTGGTCACTTAGCCGGATGTTATATTCCCGCTGATATTTATGCAAGATATCTTCGCCTTAAAGGTAAAGATGTTTTGTTCGTTTGCGGTTCCGACGAACATGGTATTCCTATTACCATCAAAGCAAAACAAGAAGGGGTTACTCCGCAACAAGTCGTAGATAAATACCATAAAATTATGGGCGATGCCTTTAAGAAATTTGGTATTAGCTTCGATATCTATTCGCGCACAAGTTCTGATATTCATAAACAAACTGCTTCTGAATATTTCTTAGATCTTTACAAAAAAGGGGAATTATTAGAGAAAAAATCACTGGAATTCTTCGATCCTGAAGCTCAAGAATTCTTGGCCGACCGCTACATAGTTGGAACTTGCCCAAGTTGCTCTAACCCTGACGCTTATGGCGACCAATGCGAGAAATGTGGAAAGTCTTTAAGTCCTGAAGAACTTATTAACCCTCGTTCTAAACTTTCTGGAGCAACTCCAATTAAAAAAGAAACTACACATTGGTATATCGATTTAGGTAAACATCAAGATGCTTGGTTGAAAGACTGGGTGGCTTCTAAAAAAGACCTTTGGAAATCGAACGTTTATGGCCAATGCATGAGTTGGCTTGGTGAAGGCGAAAATAAACTAAAACCTCGTGCCGTAACTCGCGACCTCTCTTGGGGTGTACCAGTTCCTAAAGAAATTGAAGGTAGCGAAGGAAAAGTACTCTATGTATGGTTCGATGCTCCAATTGGATATATTTCTGCTACTAAAGACTTCTTCGCAAAAATTACCGAAAAACCTAATTGGGTTAAAGGTAAGTCTTGGGAAGATTATTGGACTAAAAATGGAGAATCTCAATTAATTCACTTCATTGGAAAAGATAATATCGTTTTCCATTGCATTATTTTCCCTGCCATGCTCGAAGCTCATGGTGAATTAGTGCTTCCAACCAATGTGCCTGCTAACGAATTCTTAAATCTTGAAGGAAATAAAATTTCTACTTCAAGAAATTGGGCTGTTTGGTTACATGAATACCTTGAAGAAATGCCAGGCAGAGAAGATGAATTACGTTATGTTTTAACCGCAAATATGCCTGAAACTAAAGATAACGACTTCATCTGGAAATACGACGGAAGTGATAATACTACAGATAGTTATCAAGCAAAAGTTAATAACGAATTAGTTAATAATCTAGGAAACTTCGTTCAACGTGTTTTCGTTTTAACTCATAAATATTTCGACGGAAAAATTCCTTCTCCTTCTGAAGCAATAAATGCTCCTGAACATGCCTCTCTTTACCAAAAAATAGTTGAAACAACTAAAGAAGTAGAAACTAGAACTGAGAAGTTTGAGTTCAGAGCTGCTTTATTAGAAATTATGAAATTATCTGGATTTGGTAACCAATATTTACAAAGCTTTGAGCCTTGGAAATTATTTGCTACTGATCCTCAAAAAACTGCAGACGTGCTTTTTAACTGTTTACAGTTAACGGCTAATCTAACTATACTTTTAGAACCTTATTTACCAGCAACTGCTGAGAAATTACGAAAAGGTCTAAACCTGAATAATATCAATTGGAACGATTTAGGGAAAGCTCTCTTAGAAATTGGGGCTGAAATTGGTCAAGCACAACACCTCTTCAAACGTGTTGAAGATGCTGAAATTAACTTACAACTTGAAAAATTAAATGCAGCAAAAGAACTTCAAGCTGCTAAGCAAAAAGCTGAAGTTAAAAATGAAATTCCAGCTATTAAACCTGAAATCACTTTCGACGATTTCGCTAAAATTGATATCCGTGTAGGTACAATTTTAGAAGCACAAAAAGTTCCTAAAGCTGATAAATTACTTCAGCTAACTATAGATACAGGACTTGACAAAAGAACTATTTTAAGTGGTATTGCAGAACATTTTAGCCCAGAAGAAGTAGTCGGTAAACAAGTTTGTGTTTTAGTGAATTTAGCTCCTCGTAAAATGCGCGGAATTGAAAGTCAAGGTATGGTATTAATGGCAGAAGACGATAAAGGGAACTTACACTTCGTACAACCAAATAATATTATAAATTCTGGAGCAGAAGTCAGATAATTTGTATATTGAATCCTTAAAACTTTCAATCAATATGAAAACTAGCGTAAAGGTTAGCATAATTGTAGGTCTATTATTCTTCCTAATCTCAGGTGGATTAATTTATTATAATTACTACTTCGTTTATAGCGAAGGTACTCGTGTAGGCGTTTTAATTAAATTCAGCAATAAAGGTACCGTATACAAAACTTACGAAGGAGAAATTATTCAACCTGGTATTAAGGCTGCTAATTCAATACAAATGAAGTCTAATACTTTTAAATTTTCTGTTACTGATGAAGAATTAGCAGAAAAATTAATGGCTTTACAAGGTCAAGAAATCGAAATTCACTACAAACAATTTCATAAAAACCTTCCATGGAGAGGTGAAACATATGAAGACCAAGAAGGCCAATATATTGTTGATGAATTAATTAGAATTAAAAACGATAATCCGAACGCTTATGGATTATAAAAAAGTATTTCTTTCTGTATTTTTAAGTCTTCCCTTTCTCGCTTTTGCTCAAGTTCAAGTGAAAGATGGATTAGAATTTAACTCTGATAAAAAAGGTTTTCAAATAAAACAATTTGGGAAGGATGTAAATTTCGCCCATTCTGAAACTTATACTTTTAGTATAAAACCTCATTTTCATCAACATGAAAATTTATTTACTTTAGATACAACCGTAATAATAATTGCACCTTGGACTACTAAATATCATTCCATTGAAGCAGGTATATACGCTGTTGATGCAAAAATGAAAGGAATAGATAAAGTAACTCGATTTGCAATTACTTGTAGCGATCCTAAAAGTCCATCTGCTCAAAGTGATACTATAGCACTCTCATTCCGTATTTTATACGAAGGGAAAGCAAAATTTAAGAAACCTATTAATTTTACCGTACATCTTAATGGTGGCGAATCGCAAGGTATAGCTTGGAATTATTTATCCACTCTTTACGATCAAAAACCCGACGAAGAGAATTGTTTAACCGAAGAACCTCCTAAAGAGGTTGGAGATTTTGTAGATGGAATTGTGCAAGATATTATTTTCTTTCACGGTGTTCCTTACTACTTCTCTACCACTTACAATAAGACATACAGAAAATTCTGTGTAAAGTCGAGCCCTAAAAAAGGTCAAAAAACCCAATTTGAATTAAAGCATATAATACTAAGAGGTCTTTAATTTTATCGAGCTAAAGCTTGATAAAATGACCACATAAGTATACCAGCAGCTACTGAAACATTCAAAGAATGTTTGGTGCCTTCTTGCGGAATTTCTATGGCCATATCGCATAAAGCCAATACCTCCGGAGAAACACCACGAACTTCATTCCCTAAAATCAGAACATATTTAGCGTCAGAATTCGGTTTAAAATCGAATAATGAACAGCTTTTGTCTGTTTGTTCTGCAGCTAAAAGCGTATATCCCTCCGCCTTTAAATTCTTAAGTTTTTGAATAAAGTCGGAAGTATGTTCCCATTTCACCACTTCATTGGCTCCTAATGCCGTTTTTTGAATTTCAGTATCGGGCGGACAAGGAGTATATCCACCTAAAATAACCTCTTGAATCCTAAACGCATCAGCTGTTCTGAAAACAGAGCCTACATTATGCCCAGAACGGATATTATCTAGGGCCATTATTAAAGGAATTTTAGGCAGAGCTTTATATGCATCCGCATCTACTCTGCCTAATTCTTCTAGTTGTAACTGCCTCATGGCAACAAATATTATCTGGTTTGAGCGTCGGTAACAGCAACTGCTGCCATATTTACAATTTCGCGAACGGTACAACCCATCTGACATACATGTGCCGATTTGTTCACACCAAGTAAAATTGGGCCAATCGCATCACCAACTCCAAAAGATTGTAATAATTTATAACTGATATTACCCGCATTTAATGTTGGGAATATTAATGTATTTACCTTTTGATCTACAAGTTTACTGAATGGATAATTTTCTTTCAACATCTCATTACTCAATGCAAAGTTTGCTTGAATTTCACCATCCACAACTAAATCAGGATAATTAGCATGTAAAATTTCTCTTGCTTGGGCAACTTTTTTCGCTTCAGGCGACTGACTTCCACCGAAGTTTGAGAAAGATAACAAAGCAATTTTTGGAGTTACATTAAATTTACGGACAGTTTCCGCTGCTGATAAAGTAATATCTACCATTTCTTCGGCAGTTGGATTAATATTCACCGTAACATCTGCCAAGAAGAAAAGTCCCTTTTTAGTTGGTAAAACATACATACCAGCTGCATTTTTTACATCAGGTTTTAAGCCCGCAATCTGGAATATAGGTTTTAAGACATCTGCATATTTCTTAGTAACACCACTAATGAATGAATCTGCTTCACCGTTTTCAACCATCATTAAACCATAATAGTTACGGTCGCGCATTAATTTCAATGCATCTATATACGAAATACCTTTTCTATTTCTCTTTTCAAAGTAAAGTTTTGCGTACTCTTCACGTTTTTCGTGTTCTTCAAACACATCAATAAAGGTTGCTCCTTGTAATTCAAGCCCATTTTCTTCGGCAAGAGCTTTCATTTGAGCCATATTACCAAGAAGTATAGGTTTAGCAATACCTTCATCTAAGCAAATTTGAGCCGCTTTAAGTACTTTTTCAGAACTTCCTTCAGCAAAAACTATAGACTTAGGATCTGCCTTTGCTTTTTGCATTACACTTCGTGTAAATACATCATTTAAGCCTAAACGCTCTTTTAAATTCTCTTTATATAATTCCCAGTCTTTAATTGGCTCACGCGCCACACCACTTTCAACTGCAGCTTTTGCAACAGCTGGCGCAACAGTATGAATTAATCGAGGGTCTACAGGTTTAGGTATTATATAATTTGGTCCAAATGAAAGATTCTTTTGATTATAAACTGTTGTTACAACGTCTGGAACAGGCTGTTTAGCAAGATCAGCTAAAGCATATACAGCAGCCAATTTCATTTCTTCGTTAATCTTAGTAGCTCTAACATCTAAGGCCCCACGGAAAATATATGGGAAGCCAAGTACGTTATTTACTTGATTAGGATGATCACTACGACCTGTTGCAATTATAACATCTTCACGAGATGCAATGGCATCTTCGTATTTAATCTCCGGATCAGGGTTTGCTAAAGCAAATACAACCGGATTTGGAGCCATAGAACGTATCATGTCCTGACTTACCACATTTCCCTTAGATAGCCCTACAAATACGTCTGCATTTACAAAAGCCTCTTCAAGCGTATTTATATCTTTTTCCGTAGCAAAATAAATCTTGTTTTCGTCGTCTAACTCACGGTCTTTACGAATAACCCCTTTAGAGTCTAACATTACAATATTAGAACGACTCACACCTAAAGCTTCGAACAAACGAGCACAAGAAATAGCACTTGCCCCCGCACCATTGAAGACTACATTAATTTGATCTAATTTTTTACCTGCAATTTCAACTGCATTTAAAAGAGCTGCACCAGCAATAATTGCCGTACCATGTTGGTCGTCGTGCATAATCGGAATATTTAATTCCTCTTTCAGTCTCTTTTCTATATAAAAACAATCTGGTGCTTTAATATCTTCTAGGTTAATACCTCCAAAAGTAGGTTCTAGAGACTTAATAATTTGCACCAAAGCTTCAGGATCTTTAGAGTTTAATTCGATATCGAATACATCAATATCGGCATAAATTTTAAAGAGTAAACCTTTACCTTCCATAACTGGTTTAGAGGCTTCAGGGCCTATATCTCCTAATCCTAGTACTGCTGTACCATTCGATATTACAGCCACCAAATTACCTTTGGTAGTATATTTATATACATCTTCCGGATTAGAAGCAATCTCAGTACAAGGCAATGCAACACCTGGGGAATACGCAATTGATAAATCGCGCTGACTATTGGCTGGTTTAGACGGAATAACCTCTAATTTACCAGGCCTACCCTTTTGGTGATAATCTAAAATATCTTTTCTACTAATTTTACTCATAAACAATACAAAACAGGCACAAAGGAACAAATATTTTGCAGATTTACCAGCAAGTGCCTAAACTATAAACCCTTCAATAATCTACCACCTGAACACAAACTCCTTATTAATAAGCAGAAAAAGTTTATTTTTGCATTAACTAAATTACAAAAAAGAAAGTTCTTTTCAAGAATTTTAAGGAAGTTAAAGCAAAACCAAAGTAGGGTTAGTACTTCGGTAGTTAAGGTTAAAAAAAAATCTAATTTCTAAATGTAGAAATTGATATTTGAAAATATAAATACAAAACAATTAATAAACTATTTTTTAAGCAAGGCGTAATAAAAAAACACATGAAATAAAGATACACAAACCTTTCACAAAAAAACATTTTATACATTTAAATATCAACATTTTATTAATTTTTTATTGTAAAAAATAGACAAATTAGACAACACAACTTTCATATAAATTAATCTCTTCAAACGCTTGACTAGTCACGACTTACTAATTGTACAATTTCTCCCCAAATGCAATATTTTGTTAAATAGTTAAATAACAGTGCATTTAGATATAAAACAGATTTAAATATTAATTAAATTTGAAAAAAATGAACTTTTATGATTACAGGAAAAGATTTACATGAATTAGTCAAAAAATCTGGCTTTACAATAGGTCGGATTAGTGAGGCTGCAAAGAGAAGTCCTGCAGCATTGCACAAAGACTTTAAAGAGGCAACTATTAAGAAAGAGTTGTATGATAAAATTAAAAAAGCTATCGACTCTATGCCAGAAAGTTTAAAAGGTAGAAAGAGAAAATCTACTAAGAAGGAAACTGTAAAAACTGCTACCTCTAAATCACCAAAAACTGCAGCAAAAGCAAAGACCACTAAGGCTGCTAAAACTGCAGAAGTCTCTTCTGAACCTAAGAAAAGAGGCCGTAAACCAGGAAGCAAGAACAAACCTAAAGTTGATGCATTTATAGCTCCAGATGGTAAAAACTATCGTGAGTTATACTTTGAGCAACTTGAAATCAATAATAAATTAATCAGAAGATTAATGAATCTTTAAGTCTGAATAATAACCAAAAAAAAGGCATCCAATTGGATGCCTTTTTTTGTATAGTGTTGTAAATTATAATTTACGTTTTACTTCAACTTCTTCGAAGGTCTCTAATATATCGAGCTCTTGAATATCATTAAAGTTTTTAAGGCTAAGACCACATTCGTATCCAGCATTCACTTCTTTAACGTCGTCTTTAAAGCGTTTTAAGCTGTCTAATTCGCCAGTATGGATTACGATGCCATCGCGGATAACACGCACTTTATTTTTACGTTCCACTTTACCATCCAATACATAACAACCAGCAATTGTTCCAACTTTGGTAATCTTGAATACGGCGCGTACCTCAATATTCGCAGTTACTTTCTCCACTAAAGTAGGCGCTAATAAACCTTCCATAGCGTCTTTAATCTCTTCAATTGCTTTATAGATTACCGAGTAGCTGCGTATATCGATTTCTTCTTTCTCAGCTAATTTCTTAGCATTAGAAACTGGTCTAACGTTAAATCCTAAGATAATTGCATCTGATGCTGAAGCCAACATTACATCGCTCTCTGAAATTGCACCTACTGCTTGGTGAATTACATTCACCATAATTTGTTCGGTACTTAATTTTAACAAGCTATCTGTAAGTGCTTGTACAGATCCATCCGTATCCCCTTTAATGATAATATTAAGCTGTTTGAAGTCTCCAATCGCAATACGGCGTCCAATCTCGTCCAAAGTAATATGTTTACGAGTACGCATACCTTGTTCACGAAGCAATTGTTGGCGTTTATTTGCAATATCACGTGCTTCTCTCTCATCTTCTAAGGTTGAGAACAAGTCGCCCGCTTGAGGAGCACCTGAAAGTCCTAATATACGTACTGGAGTAGATGGACCCGCTTTATCAATTTTAGCTCCACGTTCGTTAAACATAGCTTTAATACGTCCGCTATATGGACCTGCTAGAATAACATCACCTACTTCAATACTACCATTTTGAACTAGAATAGTACATACAAATCCACGTCCTTTATCTAACGACGCTTCAATTACTGTACCACTACCTCTTTTATTTGGATTAGCTTTTAACTCTAATAATTCAGCCTCTAAAAGAACTTTATCTAATAATTCTTTGATACCAATATTTTGTTTAGCTGAAATTTCTTGAGTTTGGTATTTACCACCCCATTCTTCAACTAAAAGGTTCATATTGGCAAGAGCTTCACGGATTTTATCTGGGTTAGCTCCTGGCTTATCTATTTTATTGAATGCAAATACCATTGGTACACCCGCTGCTTGGGCGTGGTTAATAGCCTCGATGGTTTGTGGCATCACTGAGTCGTCAGCCGCAATTACGATAATCGCAACGTCAGTAACTTTAGCACCACGTGCACGCATCGCTGTAAAGGCCTCGTGCCCTGGTGTATCGATGAAGGTAATTACCTTACCATCCTTTTGTTTCACACTATAGGCACCAATATGCTGTGTAATACCTCCTGCCTCACCGGCGATAACATTGGCATTACGAATTTTATCAAGTAACGACGTTTTACCGTGGTCAACGTGACCCATTACCGTTACCACAGGTGGTCTTGGTACTAGATCTTTTGGATCGTCAACCTCATCTTCTAAATCGTCGTGTGCATCAGCAGAAACAAATTCTACTTTGAAACCAAATTCTTCAGCAATAATGGTAATAGCTTCCGCATCTAAACGTTGGTTGATTGATACGAACATACCCAAACTCATACATGCAGAGATAATAGATGTAACAGGAACATCCATTAAGTTTGCTAAGTCGTTTGCTGATACGAATTCAGTTACCTTAAGTACTTTACTTTGTTTTTCTTTTTCTAGTTCTTCTTCTTCACGACGAAGTGAACGCTCTAAACGTTTATCCTTACGTAATTTAGATCCTAAGTTTTTCTTACGATCTCCTAAACGTTGTAAGGTCTCTTTAATTTGTTTTTGGATTTCCTCTTCAGATAATTCAACTTTCTCGTTTTTAACTGGACGTTTCTTATTTCGATTATTGTTGTTATTACCTGAATTAGATTTATTATTGTCGAATACCTTTTCTTTATTTATATCGACTTTATTATCTGTTTGGATACGCTGACGCTTTTTCTTTTGAGCGTTAGAATCAGAGGTTCCAGCAGTTTTATTTTTCTTTTTGAATTCGCTATAATCTGCTTTTTTCTCTAGACTTGGATTAAGAACGATTTTACCCAAGATTTTAGGGCCAGAAAGAGTTTCAACCTTACCACGAATCATTTCTGGTTCTTTCGGAGCTTCTTCTGTTGGAGCTTTTTGCTCAGCTACTGGTTCAGATTTAGGCTCTTCTTTCTCTGGTTTTGGCTCTTCTTTAGCTTCAACTTTAGGTTCTTCTTTAGCTTTTTCTAGAGCTTTCTCTACTTTAGGAGTTTCTTTTTTCTCAGAAGCTTTTTCTGCTTTTTCAGCAGGCTTTTCAGCTTTTTTCTCAGGTTTAGCTTCTGATTTTTTAGACTTTTTAGTTGTTTCTCCTAAATCTATCTTACCAAGAACTTTTGGTCCAACGATAGTAGTTTCCGATTTAGCAGTAATTTCTTCAGTTTTTTCAACTTTAGTTTCTGCTTTTTCAGCTACTTTCTCTGCAGCAGGAGCCTTTTCCTCAACTGCTTCAACCTTTTTAGGTTCTGGTTTTTCTTCTTTTTTCGCATCTACCTTTTTAGGTTCTGCGCTCGGTTTCTCAACCTCAATAGTTTCCTCAGCCACAACTTTCTCAGCTTGGGCCTTTTCTTCAGCTTGTGCTTTCTCAGCAGCAGCGGTCTCTTTAGAAACAGCACGAACAATATTCAACTGTTCTGCTTTTTCCTTTGCATTTTTGTCTGTAGCGTACTCTTTCGACAGAAGTTCGTACGCCGCAGGGTCTAATGCAGCATTCGGATTTGACTCAACAGCTACTCCTTTAGCGCTCAGAAAGTCAACTATTGTTGCCATCGAAACGTTAAACTCTTTTGCTGCTTTACTGAGCCTTACCTTTTTTACTTCACTCATATATTTTGGTTCCTGTTACTCTTTATTAAAAATAAGAAAGGGGTTTCCACACAGTAATCCTGCATAAAAACCCCTTCTTGGAACTGCCAGAGTTCCAACAAATTCACCAATATGATATGTGAGACCAGCTTACATATGCATCAGGCAAGTTTTCTGCAAGATATGTTTGTGCTTACGCGCATAACTCGAATTATTCTTCAAACTCTGCACGTAGAACAGACAACACCTCTTCAATTGTCTCTTCTTCTAAATCGGTACGTTTAACTAAATCGTCTTTTCCTAATTCTAGTACAGACTTAGCAGTATCACAACCAATTTGTTTTAATACATCAATTACCCAATCTTCAATCTCATCGCGGAATTCATCTAATGCCACATCTTCTCCATCCATGCCGCCTTCTGTTTCACGGAATACATCAATCTCATAACCAGTAAGCTTAGATGCCAATTTAATGTTTTGACCTCCTTTACCTATCGCTAATGAAACTTGATCCGCTTTTAAATATACATCCGCTTTCTTATTCTCTTCATCTACTCTAATGCTCGATATCTTTGCAGGACTTAAAGCACGAGTTACAAATAATGAAGCATTGGATGTATAGTTAATTACATCTATATTCTCATTTCTCAACTCACGCACTATTCCGTGAATACGAGAACCTTTCATACCTACACATGCTCCTACAGGATCTATACGATCATCGTAGCTTTCTACAGCCACTTTAGCACGCTCTCCTGGGATACGAGCTATACGCTTGATTACTATTACACCATCGAAAATCTCTGGCACCTCTTGCTCAAATAATTTCTCTAAGAATATTTCAGCAGTACGAGATAATACTATAGTAGGTGCGTTGTTTTTCATCTCAACACCTTTAACTACCGCACGTATTGTATCCCCTTTTTTATAGAAATCGTTAGGTATCATCTCCGATTTTGGCAATAATAACTCATTACCCTCATCATCAACTACTAACAATTCCTTTTTCCAAATTTGGTAAACCTCACCTGAAATGATTTCTCCAATACGCTCTTTATATTTTTTGTATATACCATCTTTTTCTAAGTCGCTTACACGCATGCGTAAATATTGCCCTAAAGCTAAAACAGCACGACGACCAAACGACTCTAACGAAACTGGCTCCGAAAAATCATCCCCAATCTCAAAATCAGGGTCTATCTTACGAGCTTCGCTTAAAGCTATATGGAAGTTTTCATCATAATCAAAACTATCTTCCGCCCACTCATCATCAACGATTTCACGGTTGCGGAACAATTCTAAGTGACCTTTGTCTACGTTTATAATCACGTCGTAATTATCGGCACGACCATAACGCTTAGTAATCATGTTGCGAATTACATCCTCTAGGATGCTCATCATCGTTACACGGTCAATGTTTTTCAAGTCCTTAAACTCGGCAAACGACTCTATCAGGTTTACTTGCTCCATTGTATGGAAATATTAAAAATTGATAACACGTTTCGTTTCTTTTATTCGTTCATACGGCAATTCATGCATTTTTGATACCGCCGTCTTCGAAATTTTCACTCCTTTCTTAGCAGGTTTTGGTAACTCCTCTACAAAAATAGCATTTTCTTGCACCTGATTCAAAATCCCACTCACACTTTTTCCATCTAACATTACCACTTTCACCTCTTTACCAATATTCTTATGATATTGCTTCATCGTCTTAAATGGCCTGTCTATTCCCGCTGAGGATACCATTATGTCGTAATCGTCTAACTCTTCTCCAAATTTCTTTTTTAAAGATCTCGACAATTCCATACAATCATCAATCGTGAAAGATTCAAAACTGTCCGCGTATATACTAATCTTACTACCCGGTACAAATTCTATTTCCACTAAAAAATGTTCTGTGCCCTCTAATTCCGACACTACAAACGTTTCTATTTCTTGCTGATTTACCATGATTTATATCCAAAGAAAAAGGGGACTCATTCGCCCCCTTTTCGAAAAAGTGATGCAAATATAGATACAATTTCTGAATTACACAAAATTTAAATCGCCTATTTACAAGTATATCAATTCTTAATCTGCTTTATTATTTGCTGCCAATACTAAAAACCTTTACTAACTCTGGTAATGGTTTAGCTATTAGCTTCTCTATTTCTATACCCTTTTCTCCACAAATTTCTCTTAATAGATCCTCGAAATAATATGCCACTGATCCCGAAAATGAAGCTTTACAACCCCTCTCTCTGCAAAATGGTGCAACCTGCCATTCTATGAATTTTTCTATTTCTCCCATCACCTCTTTTTTTACATATTCATTCCCCAAATGCTTCTTCGCAAATTTCGCAAAACTCGCTATAAACTTATTCGGAGTTAACGACGACCTAACCTCTTTTAAATAGGACTCTACATTTATCCCCGGATATTCTAACTTGAAATCAGCCACTATTTCTTTATCCCATAATTCATAAAAAACATTTCTTAATACCAGCTTGCCTATTGCCCCTCCGCTACCTTCATCGCCAATAGTCCAACCTAAACTCTCACGTAAATTATGCACTTCTTTTCCATCAAAATATACTGATGCTGAACCCGTTCCCATTATACACGCCACTATTGGATCTTGAGTATATAATGCTAACGCTGTACCCTTTATATCGTTCGAAACTTCTATTTTGGAACCCGCACTACAAACCGATAAAGATTTATATACTAAATCATGACCGTACTGTGTACCACATCCTGCACCAAAAAAGTAAATAGCATCTATTGGGCTTGCGTTAAAACCAAGGTCTATCCAAGTTTTTCGTAGTTTTTCTATTAAATCTTCTTCTT
>Ga0079224_100005000_pt1 | contig 17333 bp, 13 predicted proteins | sample Stecom2015_FD_80414 | JGI IMG/M metagenome (GOLD analysis project Ga0079224, IMG submission 80414) | Agricultural soil microbial communities from Utah to study Nitrogen management - Steer compost 2015 | ecosystem: Environmental > Terrestrial > Soil > Agricultural land | place: USA: Utah... | reverse complement strand
GCACTCTTGCAGGCGATGCAGGAGCGGCGCGTCACCGCGGGCGGGCGCACCTATCCCCTCGAGCTTCCCTTCCTCGTCTTCGCCACGCAGAACCCCATCGAGCAGGAAGGCACCTATCCTTTGCCCGAGGCCCAGCTCGATCGCTTCATGTTCATGATCGACGTGGGCTATCCGAGCGAGGACGAGGAAGTGCAGGTGGTGATGCAGACCACCCGGAGCGACCAAAAGCGGCTGGAGAAAGTGCTCGGACCGCAGCAGATCCTGGAGATGCAGGAGCTGGTGCTCCGCGTGCCCGTGGCCGAGGACACCGTCCGCTATGCGGTCCGGCTCGCGCGCCGCACGCGCCCCAAGGAGCCCGACGCGCCCGACTTCGTGCAAAAGTACGTCGCCTGGGGCGCGGGCCCGCGCGCTTCGCAGAATCTCATCCTCGCCGCCAAGGCACGCGCCATCCTCCACGGGCGGTTCGCCGCCGAGCGGGAGGACGTGCGCGCGCTGGCCAAGCCCGTCCTGCGCCACCGCATCCAGGTGAACTTCTCGGCGGAGGCCGAGGGGATCCGCAGCGAGGACGTCGTCGACCGTCTGCTCGGAGCGTAGATTGGCCGTCCCCCTTCTCGATCCCAAGCTCCTCGCCACGCTCGGCACCATCCAGCTCCGCGCGCGGGCGGTGGTGGAGGGCCTGCTCTCGGGCCTGCACCGCTCGCCGCACCAGGGGCAGAGCGTGGAGTTTGCCGAACACAAGGAGTACGCGCCCGGCGACGAGCTGCGCCACATCGACTGGAAGGCCTACGGCAAGCTCGACCGCTACTACGTCAAGCAGTTCGAGCACGAGACGAACCTGCGCGCGTTCCTCGTGCTCGACGCTTCGGCCTCCATGGGCTACCGCGGGCCGGACGAGGGGCTGTCCAAGCTCGAGTACGCCACCGTCCTCGCGGCGGCGCTCGCCTACCTCCTCGTGCGGCAGCAGGACGCGGTGGGCCTGGTGATCGCGCAGGGAGAGGACCTGCACTACCTGCCCCCACGCGCGCACGTCGGCCACTTTCCCGCGGTGCTCTCGATACTCGAGAAGGTGGAGCCGCGCGGCACGACCGACCTCGGACGCGCGGTGGACTTCGTGGCGGAGAAAGTCCGACGGCGCGCGGCGATCTTCGTGCTCTCGGATCTCTTCGACTTCCGCCCGCAGGCCGTCGCGCGCATCACCGACCTGCGCCGCATGAAAAACGACGTTTCGATTTTCCACGTCCTCGATCCCTGGGAACTCGAATTCCCCTTCGAAGATGCCACGCGCTTCGTCGGGCTCGAGGGCGAGGGGGAGATCGAAGTGGACCCGCGCGAGATCCGCGCCTCCTACCTGCGAGAGATGGAGAAGCTGCGGGAGAACGCGCGCGCGCTGAGCCTGCAGGCCGACGTGACCTACGAGCTCGCGCGCACGGACGCCCCCATGGACCGCCTGCTTCTGCGGCATCTTTCGCAGCGCGAGAGGAGCGCCTGAGATGTCGGTGAGCTTCGCGCATCCGTGGCTCGCCTGGGGCGCGCTGCTGGCGCTTCTGCCCATCCTCATCCACCTGCTCCAGCGGCGGCGCCCCCGGCCCCATCCCTTCGCCGCGCTGGAACTGGTGCTGCGCTCGCAGCGCGAAAACGTCCGCCGCATTCGGCTCAAGCGGCTGTTGCTCCTGCTCGCACGCACCGCGCTCCTCCTATTCGTCCCCCTTGCGATCGCCCGTCCGCAATTCGCTGCGCCCGCCGCGGCCTCCGCCACGGCCGAGGGCCCCGCGGTCATTGCGATCGTCCTCGACGCCTCGCTTTCGATGCGGTGGGGAGGGGGAAGCGTCTTCGAGAACGCGCGCAAGGACGCGCGGCGCGTACTCGCCGACCGCCTCGCCGAGGAGCCCGTCACCGTGGTCGTGTGCGACGGCCGCCCGCGCGAGATCGAGCCGCCCTCCTTCGATCGAGGGCGCGCCCGCCGCACCATCGACGAGGCGGAAGCCGGCTACTTCGAGGCCGACCTCACCGCCTGCGTCCAGGCCGCCGCACAGGCGCTCGCCGAGAGCCCGTTGCCGGCCAAGCGCATCTTCGTCGCCACCGACCTCGCCGCGAGCGGCTGGAGGTTGGACGCACCGCCGCCCACCGTGCGCACCGAGGAGGGCGAGGTGCAGCCGGAGGTGGTCGTGCTCGACGCCGCCCGCGGCGAGGCGATGCCGAACCTGGCGATCACGGAGCTACGGGTCGAGCCCGCGCCGGAACTCGGCGCGCGCGGCCGCGCCATCACCTTCACCGTGCAGAACTTCGGCGACGAGGAGGTGCGCGACCGCGTCGCCGAACTCTTCGTGGGGGAGGAGCTGGTGGCCAAGACCTTCGTGGACGTCCCAGCCGGCGGCGCCGCCACCAAGCGCCTGCTGCACCGCTTCCCCACCGGCGGCATCTACGTCGGCGCGGTGCGGCTTTCCCCCGACGCGCTCCCGGAGGACGACGAGCGCACCTTCGTCGCCCACGTGCCGCGCGATCTCCGCGTGCTCGTAGCCAACGGCGCACCTTCCCCCGTGCGCTACCGCGACGAGGCCTTTTTCGTGGAGACCGCACTGCGCTCCGGCGGAGCCTCGCCCATCGAGGCGCGCACGGTGGACGCCGACCACCTCGCTCGCCAGCCGCTCGATCCCTTCGACGCGCTCCTCCTGCTCAACGTCCGCGCCCCGGACCGCGCCCTCGCCGAGCGGATCGCCGACTTCGTGCGCGGCGGCGGAGGGCTCTTTTTCGCGCTGGGCGACCAGGTCGATGCCGACGCCTACAACGAGGTCTTCGGCGACCTCCTTCCCCTTGCGCTGCATGTGCCCAAGACCGTCGGCAAGGAGGGGAGCGAGGAGGGTGGCGCCCTTTTCTCGACCTTCGATTTCGACCATCCCATCCTCGGCATCTTCTCCGGACCTGCGCTCGAGGGGCTGTCGACCGTGCGCACGCGGCGGTACTTCCTCCTCCGTCCGGGCGAGGGCGCGCGCGTGCTCGCCACCTTCGACGACGGCGCGCCCGCGCTGGTCGAGAAGGAGATCGGTTCCGGCCGGGTGATGCTCTTCGCCTCCACGGTCGATCGCGACTGGAGCGACTGGGCGATCCAGCCGAGCTTCCTGCCCGCCATGCGGCAGATGACGAGCTACCTGGCGCGCACCCTCGACGAGCGGCGCGCGGCGAGCGTGGTGCTCGGCGAGCGCGTCGATCTGGCCTGGAGCGACGAGGCGCCGCCCACCGCCATCCTCGATCCCGAGGGGCGCGAGCTCGAGCACGCGGTGGCCGAAGGAGGCGTCCAGCTCGTGGCCGAACGGCCCGGCATCCATCGTGCCCGCGTGGGCGACGGCGCAACGCAGCCGTTCTTCACGGCCCACGTCAGCCCGCGCGAATCCGATACGCGCCGGCTCGAACGCTCCGAGCTGCAGGCCCTGCTCGGCGGCGCCAAGGCGCAGGTCGCCGAGGCACCGACGGACGGACGGCGCAAGAGCGCACCGCTCTGGAGCCTGCTCCTCGCCGTCGGCCTGCTCACCTTCTTCGCGGAGGGGCTGCTGCAGCGAAAGTGAAAAGAGGCGTCGCGCTGCGCGCCGCGGCGGGTCGCCCGGGCGCTATGGCTCCTCGGGGTTCGCCCTGAGAACCGGTCGACGGAAGTCCGGATCGGGGAAGCCCACCATCTTCCACGTCCGGGTGAAATCCCAGTCGAAGGACTCCTCGCGTCCGAACTCCGCGCGCCTGAGCGATGTGCCCGGGCCACGGGGCGCGCTGTCGCTTTCCGGATCGAGGAAATAGCTCCTCGAAACGCTGTAACTCGAGGAGGCATCCACCAGCGAGCCGAAGACCTCTGTGGTACCCCGTTGGGCGGCGCCGGAGGCGTACGATTCTCTGATCGTCGTCGTCGGCTCGAGCACACGGCCGATCAGCCCACCGACATCGAGTGTGCCCGTCACCCACCCCGTCGCGTAACAGGTCTCGACGGACCCTGTAAGCAGACGTCCGACCAGCCCGCCGACGTAGTCCTTACCGTTGATCGTGCCCGTGACGTGGACGCCATAGACCCAGGCTCCCCTCAGCCGTCCCGCGAGCCCTCCCACGCTATTGCCGCCGACCACGTCGACGTCGACCAGGCGCAGGTTCTGGACCACCGCTCCCTGGGCGAGGATGTAAAACAGGCCGCCGATGCCTCCCGGATTGGCGACTTCGAGATTTCGGATCGCCCTTCCCCGTCCGTCGAATCGACCGACGAAATACGTCTGCGCGATCGTCGACACGCACGTTCCGTCCTCGAGCCTCGTGCCCTCGCCGCACTCCACCCGCTCGACGGTGGATACGCAAACGCCGTCTCGAAGCTCGGTCCCCTCCCCGCAGCGATCCGGCAGCGAGGAATCTCCGAGCGGCACGCAGACGCCTTCGACCAGGTCGGTTCCCTCGCCGCAGACGCCGAGCCCCCGGCGACGTCCGCAACGCAGCGATCGCCCTTGCGCTTGGTCCCCTTTCCACAGGAGAGCTTCGGATCGGATCCGCATCCAGTCGCGAGCAACACGACGAGTCCGAGCCCGGCGACCACCATCGTACGCAACGCGTTCATCCCACACCCCTCGAGCGCGCTCCTTCAGAGCGTGCTTCCCGCTCGTTCGTCTCTACGGCGATTCATACATCGATTCTCACTTTGGGTGGAAGATGCACCAGACGCCACCGAAAGGGCTTCGGGCATTCCACGGGGCGACCGATCTCGGGTGAACCCCTTGGGGCGGTTCCCGATGCGAAGGCGGCGCTCCTCCCCGGCCGCTATACTCCCGGCTCTTCGAGGAGGAACCATGCGCTTCGCCACGATGAACCCGGCCACGGGGCAGACGATCCGGACCTTCGACGCGCTCGACGACGCCGCCCTCGAAAAGCGGCTCGAACGCGCACATGCCGCCTTCGCTGCGTGGCGGCGGACTTCCTTTGCCGAGCGCGCCGAGCGGATGCGCAAGGCCGCCGACCTGCTTTACGCGGAGAAGGAGCGCCTCGCGCGCATCGCGGCCGAGGAGATGGGCAAGCCGATCGCCGCCGCGCGCGCGGAGGTGGAGAAGTGCGCGTGGGTCTGCCGCCACTACGCCGATCACGCCGCCGAGATGCTGGCCGACGAGCCGGTCGAGATCGAGGGCAAGCGCGCCTGGGTGCGGCACCTACCCCTCGGCCCCGTGTTGGCGGTGATGCCGTGGAACTTCCCCTTCTGGCAGGTCTTCCGCTTCGCCGCGCCCGCGCTCATGGCCGGCAACGTCGGCTTGCTCAAGCACGCGCCCAGCGTCCCGCAGTGCGCGCTGGCGGTGGAGGAGATCTTCGCGCGTGCCGGCTTTCCCGAGGGAGTCTTCCAGAACCTCTTCATCGACCACGACCAGGTGGCGCGCATCCTCGGGGACGCGCGCATCGCCGCGGCGACCTTGACCGGCAGCGATCTCGCCGGCGCCGCCGTCGCCTCGGTGGCGGGCCGCCACCTCAAGAAGACGGTGCTCGAGCTGGGCGGCAGCGATCCCTTCGTCGTCATGCCCAGCGCCGACCTCGAAGCCGCGGCGCGGACGGGAGTCACGGCGCGCAACGTGAACAGCGGCCAATCGTGCATCGCGGCGAAGCGGTTCATCCTGCACGAAGACGTCTACGAACGCTTCACGGAGCTCTTCCTCGACGGGCTCTCCCGGCTGAAGGTGGGCGATCCCTTGGAGGAGGACACGCAGATCGGTCCGCTGGCCACCGCGGGTATCCGCGACGGGGTGGCGGCGCAGGTGGACGACGCCGTGGCGAAGGGAGCGCGGGTGCTCGTCGGCGGCAAGCCGATCGAGGGCCCAGGCTTCTACTACCCGCCGACCGTGCTCGTCGACGTGCCGCAAAGCGCACGGGCGTTTTCCGAGGAGGTCTTCGGTCCGGTCGCGCTCTTCTTCCGCGTCCGCGACATCGACGAGGCGATCGCGCTCGCCAACGCCACGCCTTTCGGCCTCGGCTCCAGCGTGTGGACGAACGACCCCGCCGAACAGGCCCGCTTCGTCGACGAGATCGAGGCCGGCCTCACCTTCGTCAATGCGATGGTTTCCTCCGACCCGCGCCTCCCCTTCGGCGGCGTCAAGCATTCCGGCTACGGCCGCGAACTCGCCCGCGACGGCATCCTCGAATTCGTCAACCGCAAGGCCGTTCTCGTCGGCGCCTGAGCCGCGCCACACCGCGCTTTCGCCGCCTCGCTCCGCGCGCTAGACTGCGCCGGTGGCCACTCTCGAACAGGCCGTCTCGAAGCTCTTCTGCATCGGCTTTCCCGGGCTCGACCTGCCGCGTGGTGCGCGCGCGCTCCTCGAACGCGGGGTGACGGGCGTCATCCTCTTCGCGCGCAACTTCGAGTCGGCGGAGCAATTCGCCCGCCTGCTCGCCAAGATCAAGGGCGCGGTCGACCGCCCGCTCCTCACTTCCATCGATCAGGAGGGCGGCCGGGTGCGCAGGTTGCGCGGCGCCCCCTTCACCTCGATCCCGCCGATGCGCGCGCTCGGCCGGCTCGGCGACGAGAACGTGGCTCGCGAGGTCGGCCGCGTGCTCGCGCGCGAGCTGCGCGCGGTGAACGTGGATCTCGACTTCGCCCCGGTCCTGGACGTGGACACCAACTCCGCCAATCCCGTGATCGGCGACCGCTCGTTCTCCTCGGACCCGGAGGTGGTTGCGCGGCTCGGCGCCGCCCTGATCGATGGCCTCCAGACCGAGGGTGTGGCGGCCTGCGCCAAGCACTTCCCCGGGCACGGCGACACGCACCAGGACAGCCACCGCGACCTCCCGCGCCTACCGCACGACATACAGCGGCTCGAGGCGGTGGAGCTCCTTCCCTTCCGCCGTGTGGCGCCGCAGGTCGCTTCGATCATGACGGCGCACGTGGTCTTCGAGCCCATCGACCCCGAGCGGCCCGCCACGATGAGCCGCCCCGCGCTCGACGGCATCCTCCGCGATCGCTGGGCCTACGAGGGCGTAGTGATCTCCGACGACCTGGAGATGAAGGCCATCGCCGACCACTTCTCCATCGAGGAGGCGGTGGTCGAGGGGGTGATGGCCGGCGTGGACCTCTTCCTGGTCTGCCACCACGAGGAGGTGCAGGCGCGCGCCGTCGAGGCGTTGGTGGCGGCCGTGCGACGAGGCCGCGTCCCGGAGGCACGCATCGCCGAGGCGGGCCGCCGCATCGACCGCCTCGTCGCGCGGTTCGTCCGGCCCCCCGTCGACGCCGAGGCCCTCGCCGTCCTCGGCTGCGACGCCCACCGCCGCGCCCTCGCCCCCCTCGAACCCTACGTCTCTCTTCCCCCCACCGGCACCGACCCCACCGCCGCCTGACCGCCGCGCCCCAGCCCGGCACTTCGGTTGCTCGCTCTCCGACCCCCGAACCAAAGTCCCGCCGCTCCATCGCTCCAACGCCCAACTCGATTCGGGGGGTATGCCGGGCTCTTGGGCACCGTCGACCGCCGTGCCCATCTTCGGCGTGGAGCCAGGATGCGTACCGAGCGGGAGAAAATGCTCGCCGGGGAGCCCTACGATCCCATGGACGCCGAGCTGGTCGCCGCACGCGCGCGGGCACGGGAGCTCTGCACGCGTCTGAACGCCAGCCTGAAAACCTTGGAGCCGGGTGCTCCCGACCAGGCGGAACGAAGAAGGATTGCCGAAGAACTCTTCGGCCGAGGCGGCGACAGCGTTTGGCTGCAGCCTCCCTTCTACTGCGACTACGGAACGAACATCGAGCTCGGCGAGCGCGTCTATTTCAACTTCGGCTGCGTCCTCCTGGACGTATGCCGGGTGCGCATCGGCAGCTACAGCCTCTTCGGCCCGGCGGTGCAGATCTACACCGCCGTCCATCCCGTCGATGCTTCCTTGCGGAGGCAGGTGGAATCCGGAAAGCCCGTGGACATTGGCGAGGACGTCTGGGTTGGCGGAGGCGCCATCCTTCTCCCGGGCGTGCGGATCGGCGACCGCACCGTGATCGCCGCAGGGAGCGTCGTCACCAGAGACATCCCCTCCGACGTCGTCGCCGCCGGCAATCCCTGCCGCGTCCTCCGTACGATCCGTCGCTGAAAGCCGCCACCCCCCTCCGCCGCCTCCTCCCCAATCTCCTCCGGACGAGCTTTCACTGTTCTCGCTCATCCCTTGCAGCTCGACCTCACCCGCCCCCCGCCTCCGCACATTGAATCGGCGAAGCGCGCCTCCCGTCTTCACCGCTCACGTCACTGCACACCACTCCACATCTTCGCCCAGCATGCGCCGCGTTCTCGATCGCCTCCCATCTCGGACACCCCTCCTCATTCTCTCATTTAGTCGCCAACTCGATTCGGCGGAGCGGAAGACTCATTGCAGATGATGCGGGCACTTCATCGACAGACATCGCAACCAACCAGTCCCAAGAGACAAGCACGAAGACACTTTCACGATGGCATGAAACTTTCACGACCTCGGCTTGCGCTTGCTGAACATCTGTTCTATCCTACGGAAGCTTGCGAGAGGGTGCAGATGACAAGGAGGTCGAAGTCGAGACAACAGGAACTGCGGCTTGCGACGTGGGGCGGGAGGCGCGAAGGCGCAGGGCGCAAGCCGAAGGGGAAACGCCCAGGCGTCCCCCATGCGAAACGAGAAACGATTCCAAGACATTGCCCCGCGCGCGTCACGCTACGGGTGCTGCCGGATGTATGGAATCTTCGCCACGCGCGCATGATGGCGGCCATCCGCTCCGTCTTCTGGCGGCTGCGCGGCGTAGGGGGGATGCGGCTCACGCAGTTCTCCATCCAGTCGAATCACATGCATCTGATTGTCGAGGCGGATGGGAACGATGCGCTCTCTCGCGGAATGCGCACGCTCTGCGCTCGTATTGCCGCCGAGCTCAACCGCGTGATGTGCAGGACCGGTCACGTCTTCGCCGACCGCTACCATCTGCACGTCCTGCGCACCCCCAGGGAGGTCCAGCACGCCATCCGCTACGTCCGCGAGAACGGCCGCATCCACGCAGAGCGCGAGGGCCGTCCTTGGCCCCATGGCATCGATCCCTGCACCGGTGGGCCCTGCCCAAGGCGCTTTCCACCCGAGAGCCGCTGGCTCGTCGTCGAGCCGCGGACCTGGCTCCTCCGCCGTGCGTGGAAGCTCCCTCCCTTACCCGCCGTTGCAGCCTCCACCCCCGTACCACTGACCTTTCCCTGGATGCACGACGCACCGCACCCGTCTCTCGTCACGAACCTCGATCTCGCGCTCGAAGCGGCCTGAGGTAGAAGCGCGACGATGTGCGGATCTCCGCTGGACCTCACCTTCTGCACTTCGCCGCAATCGTGCCGCCTTTCACGAGCGTCGCTGGCCACCGAGTCGGATCGAGCACTAGCGAAAGCAGCGGACAAGCCATCTTGATTCGGCGGAGCACAGGCTCGAATCGCACACTGATCCGGGGGCATAGCTCACGGATTCGTGTGCGGTGGCCGATCGCCCGCGCCTTCCGTCTCCACTTCAATCGACTTCACGCCGAATGCTCGCAAATCGAATGCGTGCTCGTGCGGCGCCGCCGGTCTGCCAGCCTTCGTGCCGCCGAGTCAGCTTTGCCGCCGCCATGCTCACCACATGAATGCTGACGCTCCTGTGGCAATCACACGTGAACCGATGAACCTGGAATGCACGGAAGTGCCACGACAACGGAGCGGAAGTCGGTCCAACACCAGTCTTCCGATGGCCTGGACGACGCCGGCCGCCAATTCTCTGCTCCGGACCAACCGGCACAACTCACTCACGCGCCGAGTCGAGTTGAGAGCGCGGCGCGCTCCGCCGAATCAAGTTGGGACCAGGTTGGGTGCGGCAACGACAGCCGCTGCGGCGGACGCAAGAACGAGGGCTTCGAGATGCGCTGGGACGAGATGTGCACGGCGGACGCGAGAACGGTGACTTCAGATGTGCGCAGGGCGGAGCGACGAGCGCGAGCACGGCGTGGCAGCCGGCTCACGTCTTCAGCTTCTCGAGGATGCGCAGGCCGAGGAAGGCGGCGAGGGAGCCGTAGACGGCGTGCTGGGGGCGGGGGGTGAGGGTGAGGAGCTCGGCGACGGTGCGGTCCTTGGTGGCGCGGGCGAGGAGCTGCGCCTCCCAGGTCTCGAGCTCGACCTCGGTCAGATGGAAGAGCGGGTCGGCGGCGGGGACGAGGCGGTCCTCGGGGGCGAGGAGGCGCTTGAAGCGCGACAGCGGATAGATCTTCTTGATGGCGCGCGAGATGAGCTGGGCGGGATGGATGCCCAGGCGGATGGGCTCGTGGCGGGCCTTTTCGAGAAAGCTCATCCGGTAGGTCCCGTCCTCCCAGGCGAAGGCGGCGTAGATGATGGCCTTGACCTGCTGGGCCACGTAGTACATCCGCTCCGCCTCCTGCAACACGCCCATGGAGACGAGCACCTCGCCGAGGCGGCGGCCGTCGCCGCCGACGCGGCCCAACGCCTCCTTGTGCTGCTCCTCGGTGATCCGCCCCACGCGCACGAGGAACGTTCCGAGGCGCTCGGCGGCGAGGTTGGAAAGCGCGAAGACGGGTACGCCCCGCTCGAAGAAGATCGCCCGCTTGGCCTTTCCCCGCTGCAAGAGGATCTCGCCGGTCTCCCGTGCCTGCCAGAAGGCGCCCATCAGGTGGGGGAGGTTGTCGCGCAGCCGTCCGCTCCGGCTCCGGCCGTCGTCTTCCACGACCTCCTCCACCTCCTCCGGCTCGGCGCTCCGCGGCCGCACCAGCACCTGCTCCGGCGAAGCGGCCGGGAGGTGGAAGTCCTCGCCGGAGAGCACCGCCTGCACCGAGCCCGCTTCCACCCGGATCTGGCCGGTCATCTCGAGTGCGCCCGCCGGCTCGCCCGCCTCGGTGAGGTCCAGGTCGATGTCGAGGTCGAACTCCTCCGCCGGCTCCTCGCGCCGCTCGGGCGGGGGCACCAGGCTGCGGATGAAGTCCACCAGCTTCCCCGCCTCGAAAGGCTTCTCGAAATAGGCCTTCGCCCCCTCGCGCTCCGTGCCCTCGCGCGCCAGGCGGGCGCCGCGAAAGACGCCGGTGACGAAGACGAAGGGGATGTCCCGCTCGACGAGGTGCTTGGCGACCTTGTAGCCGACCACGTCGGGCAAGAGGATGTCGACCACCGCGGCGGCGGGCGGATCCTCCTCGATGGCGGCGATCGCCTCACGGCCGCGGTGGAGCACGCGGCTGCGGTACCCGGCCTTCTCGAAGAGCGTGCCCAGGAGCGAGGCGAGCTCCTCGTTGTCATCCACGATGAGGATCGAGGGCGCGTCCATCCGCTCCGTGGTAGCCGGCCCACGGTGGGGTGTCAATTTTCCAAGGCGGCGGGTGCGGCCATCGCGCTGCCTCGCCCCGCGAACCGGACGCCGGACGAACGAGCGCACGCGGCGGACATCCACGCGCTCGGGCGGACCGAGCCCAACGAGGCGGCTCGGCGGTAGAAGCGCCGGAGATTCCTTGGTTGACCAGCTCGGCTTCTACATTGTTCAATTTGGCCTTTCCGTGGAGCCTGGTGCAGAGCCGGCCGGAGCGAGGCGGCGGAGGCGGTACGCCGACCGTCCCGATCCGCCGCCGCGTCGGTCGGCGAATGCAACGGACTTCGCACAGCGGGGAGATGGATGTCCAAACGCCGTAATCCCCACGCCCCGACGGGCGTCGGACAGCATCGGCCCTTCGCATCGAGGCGCGCCTGCCTGCTCCTCTTGGCGATCGCGCTCGCCCTCGGCGCTTGCGAGAAGAAGTCGTCGGCGCGATCGGGAGGCCGTGCCACGAGCGGCGGCGGGCACGCCGACGCGGCCGAGATCCTCTTCGGCGAGGTGAGCTCGCTCACCGGCCCGGAAGCGACCTTCGGCCAATCCCAGAGCCGCGGCATCGCCCTCGCCGTCCGCGAGATCAACGAGGCGGGCGGCGTCCTCGGCCGGCCGATCCGCGTCATCACCTACGACAACCAGGGCAAGCCGACCGAGAGCGCGGCCGCGGCCAACCGCCTCATCGTGCGCGACAAGGTCCACGTCCTCCTCGGCGAGGTCGCCTCCTCGCGATCGCTCGCCATGGCGCCGATCGCCGAGGAGCACCGCGTGCCGATGATCTCCCCCGCCTCCACCAACCCGCGCGTGACGGAGGGCAAGCACTGGGTCTTCCGGGTCTGCTTCATCGATCCCTTCCAGGGGCTGGTGATGGCCAAGTTCGCGCGGGAGGAGCTGGGCGTCTCCCGCGTGGCGGTCTTGCGCGACGTGCGCAACGACTACTCGGTCGGGCTGGCCAGCTTCTTCATCCGCGCCTTCGAAGACCTCGGCGGCACCGTGCTCATCGACCAGAGCTATTCGGCCGGAGACATCGATTTCCGATCGCAACTCACCGAGATCCGCGCCAAGCAGCCGGAAGCCATCTACGTTCCCGGCTACTACACCGACGTGGGGCTCATCGCGCGCCAGGCCCGCGAGCTCGGCCTCGCCGTGCCGCTTCTCGGCGGCGACGGCTGGGATTCCTCCAAGCTCTTCGAGATCGGCGGCGAGGCGATGGAGGGCTCGTTCTTCTCGAACCACTACTCCTTCGAGAATCCGGACCCCGTGGTGCAGACCTTCATCCAAAAGTACCGGGAGGCCTACGGCGAGGTGCCCGACGCGCTCGCCGCGCTCGGCTACGACGCCGCTCGGCTCGCCGCCGACGCCATCGAGCGGGTGGGAACCCTGGAGCGCTCCGCGATCCGCTACGCCCTCGCCACCACCCGCAACTTCCGCGGCGTGACCGGCACCATCACCATCGACGAGGACCACAACTCGGTAAAGCCCGCCGTCGTCCTGAAGATCCGCGGCGGCAAGGCCACCTTCGCGACGTCGATCGAGCCGTGACGGAATTCCTCCAACATCTGGTCAACGGCCTTTCCCTCGGCTCCGTCTACGCCCTCATCGCGCTGGGCTACACGATGGTCTACGGCGTGCTGCAGCTCATCAACTTCGCGCACGCCGAGATCTTCATGCTCGGCGCCTTCGCCGGCTACTACGCCGCGAGCTGGCTCCCCGCGTTCTCGCGCGAGCCTCGCTTCCTCGTCATCCTCTCGCTCGCGATGGCCGTCTGCGCCTTCCTCGGCGTGGTCATCGAGCGCTTCGCCTACCGGCCGTTGCGCGACAGCCCGAGGTTGAACGCGCTCATCACCGCGATGGGCGTCTCCATGCTCATCCAGGCGATCGGCCAGCTCCCCTTTTTCATGGGCCCGTCGCCGCGCTTCTTTCCCGAGCTCATCCCCAACGTGACCCTCGCTTCGATCGGCGGGGTGGCGCTCGGTAGCCTGCAGGCGGTCACCCTCGCGGCGGCGCTCGTGCTCATGGTGGGCCTGCACCGCCTCGTCTTCCACACCCGGCTCGGCACCGCCATGCGCGCCGTCTCCTTCGACGGCAAGACCGCGGCGCTGATGGGCATCGACACCAACCGCGTGATCGCCCTCACCTTCATGGTGGGCTCGGCCCTCGCCGCGGCGGCCGGCATCCTCGTCGGCCTGAGCTATCCCCGCATCGAGCCCACCATGGGCGTGCTGCTCGGGCTGAAAGCCTTCGTGGCGGCGGTGCTCGGCGGAATCGGAAACATCCGTGGCGCGATGGTGGGCGGGATGACGATCGGCCTGGTGGAGACGATGGCCGTCGGCTACGGCTCCTCGAGCTACCGCGATGCCGTCTCCTTCGGGATCCTCATCCTCGTTCTCGTGTTCAAACCCTCCGGCATCTTCGGCCGGGCGGTGACGGAGAAGGTATGAAGGGCCGGGCTGCCAGCGGATGGGCGTGGGCGTTCCTGGGCCTCCCCCTCTTTGGCCTGCTGGGCTGGCTCCTCCCCTCCCACACCGAGAGCTACTTCATGTACGTGGTGGGGCTGGCGGGCATCAACGTGATCCTCGCCGTCTCGCTCCACATCGTCTGCGGCCTGACCGGCCAGTTCTCCCTCGGCCACGCGGGCTTCATGGCGGTCGGCGGATACACCGCCGCGCTCTTCGGTACCAAGGTCATCGCCGAATACAAACTCCTCTACCTCTCGGAGCCCGCTTCCGACACCATCCTCTTTCTTTTCGCCACCCTCCTCGGCGGTACCGCCGCGGCCATCGCCGGTCTGCTCGTCGGCCTGCCCTCGCTCAGGCTGCGCGGCGACTACCTGGCCATCGTGACGCTGGGATTCGCCGAGATCATCCGCGTCGTGATCGAGAACGTGGAGACGCTCGGCGCCGCCACGGGCCTCGTGGGGATCCCCCCGCTCACGAATTTGTTTTGGATTTTCTTCTGGGCCGGAACGACCGTTCTCTACGCCAAGCGCCTGCAGGAGAGCACGCACGGCCGCGCCCTGCTCGCGATCCGCGAGGACGAAATCGCCGCGGAGGCGGTGGGCGTGGACACCACGGGCTACAAGGTGCGCGCCTTCGTGGCCTCCTCCTTCTTCGCCGGCGTCGCGGGCGCACTGCTCGGCTACTACCTCACGATCCTCACGCCGAAGGACTTCATCTTCCTGCGCTCGGTGGAGGTGGTGGTGATGGTCGTGCTCGGCGGGATGGGTTCCGCCTCGGGTGCCGTGCTCGCCGCCATCCTCCTCACCGCCCTGCCCGAAGCGCTGCGTCCGCTGCGCGAACACACGGGTGTGGATCTGCGCATGGTGATCTACGCGGCGCTCCTTTTGGCGATGATGCTCCTCCGTCCCCACGGCATGCTCGGCCGCCGCGAGCTGTGGAGTCTGCGCAGGCGCAAGACCGCCCCGCAGCCGGAGGTCGCGCCATGACCCCCGTGCTCCACGCCCGCAAGGTCTCCATCCGTTTCGGCGGCCTGCTCGCGCTCACCGATTTCGATCTCGCCATCGCGCCGGGCGAGCTCGTGGGCCTCATCGGCCCGAACGGTGCAGGAAAGACCACCGCGTTCAACGTGCTCACCGGCATCTATCGGCCCACCTCGGGCGAGGTCGCCATCGGCGGCACGGTCGTCAATGGGAAGCGGCCGAGCCAGATCGCGCGCATGGGCCTCGCACGCACCTTCCAGAACATCCGCCTCTTCAAGGACCTCACCGTCTTCGACAACGTGCGGATCGCCTGTCACCAGCGGGCGCGCGCCGGATGGCTGCGCAGCCTCCTGCCGACGCCCTTCGCGCTCGGCGAGGAAGAGGAGATGGCCCGCTGCGCGCAGGAGGAGCTCGAGCGGATGGGTCTGTGGGAGCGGCGCGACGAACTCGCCCGCAACCTGCCCTACGGTGAGCAGCGGCGCCTGGAGATCGCGCGCGCCCTCGCGATGCGACCGCGCTGCCTGCTCCTCGACGAGCCAGCGGCGGGCATGAACAGCACCGAGAAGGTGCAGCTCATGGAACTCATCCGCGCAATCCGAGACGACCTCCGGATCGCCATCCTGCTCATCGAGCACGACATGCGGCTGGTCATGGGGATCTGCGAGCGCCTCGTCGTTCTGGACCACGGAAAGCGGATCGCCGAGGGAACGCCCGACGAGGTGCGCCGGGATCCGCGCGTGATCGAGGCCTACCTCGGCAGCCAGGCGTCGACCGTGGCGCAGGAGGCGGGAGCGTGAGCGCGCCGCTCTTGCAGCTTCGGGGGGTATGCGCCCACTACGGGCCCATCCAGGCGCTGCACGGGATCTCCCTCGAACTTCGCGAGGGGGAGATCGTCGCGCTCATCGGTGCCAACGGGGCCGGCAAGACCACCACCCTGCGCACCGTCTCCGGCATGCTCCCCGCCAGCGCCGGCTCGATCCTCTTCGACGGCGAGGAGATCGCCGGACGCCCCGCGCACCGCATCGTGGCGAAGGGCCTGGCCCACGCCCCGGAGGGCCGCGGCATCTTCCTCAACCTCACCGTGCGGGAAAACCTCGAGCTCGGCGCCTTCCTCCGCCGCGACGAGGAAGCCGTCGAACGGGACCGCGAGTACGCGCTCGGCCTTTTCCCGCGGCTGCGCGAGCGCATCGACCAGGTGGCCGGCACGCTCTCCGGCGGCGAGCAGCAGATGCTCGCGATCGCCCGCGCGCTGATGAGCGCGCCGCGCCTCCTCTTGCTCGACGAGCCCTCGCTCGGCCTTGCACCCCGCATCGTCGAGCGGATCTTCGAGGCGCTCGTCGAGGTGAACCGCCGCGGAACGTCACTCCTGCTCGTGGAGCAAAACGCCGCCCTCGCGCTCCAAATGGCCGACCGCGCCTACGTGCTCGAAACGGGCTCCATCATCCTCGAGGGCACCGGCAAGGAACTCCTCGCCTCGCCGGAGGTCCGCCGCGCCTATCTCGGCGGCTGAGTGGCCGCTCGGAAAGTCCCCCACCGGAGAGCCTCCGCCGCTTCCGCCCACCCGATACTAGGGATATCCCCAGTTTCCGATACATTGCGTCCGTGCGAAAACGGACGGTGGAAAAGGGGGAGGAAGCGCTCGGGGGATGGTTGGGCGCCGGGCCAGCCGGCCCGGCGCCCATTCGTTACCATCGCCTACGCCGGCGAGGAGCCCGTCCTGCAGGAGGCCGTGCCCCTCGTACGCGAACTCCTCGAGTCGGAGCAGGCGATCGCCTATCGGATGTTCCCCTCCGAGCGGGCCGCCTTCGAACTCGACTTCGCTTTCACCGCGGGCATGGGTCCGACCGAGCGCGTCCGCAAGGTGGCCGAGCCTTTCCTGGCGCGCGCACGCGGCCCGGTCACGCTCTACCGCATCCCCACGCCCCGCCCCGAGGAGCGCAACGTCATCCACTGGGCGAAGACACCCGAGGAGCGGCGCACCTACGAAGCGGCGCCGATCGTCCGGGGGCTGTACCCCGCACTCGGCCTGGCCGGCCAGGACCAGATCCGCGTCGTCCTCTGCGACGGACCGCACCTGCTCGCCTGGCTCGGCGCCTTCCGCCTCGAGCGCTACGGCGAGCGCGAGGCCGAGCGGCTGGCGCTCGTGGTCGAGCCGCTCGTGCGGCGGCTCCGCCTCGAGGAACGCCTCCGCCAGCTCGGCCTCCGGAGCACGGCGCTCGACGTCGCCCTGGAGGCCCTCGGCGTCCCCGCATTCCTCATCGATCACCGTGGACGGGTCGCCCACGCCAATACCGCGGGGCGGTCCCTCCTCGCCGACGAGCGCCACGCCTTGGTCGAGCGGGCGAAAGGACCGGGAGCGGACCCGCGGTTCCAGCTCTGGCGCATCCAGGCCGACGGCCTCCCTCCCCACCATCTCCTGGTCGCCTCGCCCAAACGTGCCGTCGAGCGCAAGCTCGCGGCCTTCGTGCAGAGGTGGAAGCTCACTTCGCGCCAGGTCGAGGTGCTGCTCGCCCTGCTCGAGGGAAAGCCCAACAAGCAGATCGCGGCCGAGCTGGGCGTCCGCGAGGGGACGGTGGAGTTCCACGTCACCGGGCTC